>JACCDX010176317.1_pt1 | contig 47931 bp, 32 predicted proteins | sample 7449681 | NCBI WGS metagenome assembly JACCDX01 (sample SAMN15323450, study PRJNA562643) | freshwater metagenome | isolation source: river surface water | place: USA:Blue River Watershed | collected 2017-08-18
ATAATTTGAAACAAGCATTCATTACTATAAATGTCCGCTCAAGCAAGCTTCTTCGTGATCAACAAGCATGGCAACCAAGTGCCTGTAGACTTCAATAAGGTACTTGAGAGGCTCTCAGTGCTGAAGAACAAGGAACCTGTTCTACGGATCGATATCGTGCCTGTTGCTCTCCATACTATCAAGATGATGGTCAATGGCATCTCGACTAGGGAGCTAGACAACATCTCGGTGCAGTACTGCGCTAATAGCATTTCTAACGACTACGAGTACGATAAGCTAGCCGTCCGGATCGAGATCGACAATCTTCATCGCGAGACTGAATCGGACTATCTGAAGGCTGTCAAAGACATCCAAGATTATAGTCATGAGATACTACACCCTGACTTGATCAGCTTCGTTGAAGAACACCATGCCACGCTTAGCGATGCGATGAACTACTCTAATGACTACAAGTATTCTTACTTTGGATTGAAGACTCTTATGAAGAGTTATCTCATCAAGCATGGAGAAGTAATCAAGGAGCGGCCTCAGCAGATGTTAATGCGAGTAGCCATCGGGATCAACCTTGCCGAATACATCGCCGGCAAGTGCGTTCTTAAGGATGTTTTAGAAACATATGCTGATATGAGTTCGAAGCTCTACACTCACGCCACTCCAACTCTGTTCAATGCGGGCACTCATAGACAGAGTCTCAGCTCTTGCTTCTTACTGTCCGTTGATGATGATCTATCTGAAATCTATAGAACATTAACTCAAACGGCTATGATCAGTAAATGGTCTGGAGGCGTCGGCATCCATGTGACAGACGTGCGGGCGCAAGGATCGATCATCAAGTCAACCAACGGCAAGTCAGAAGGCCTGGCTCCTATGCTTAAGATCTTCAATGATAGCGCGGTCTACGTATCGCAAGGAGGAGGCAAGAGAAAGGGATCAACAGCTGTTTATCTAGAGACTTGGCATGCGGACATCGAAGAATTCCTAGACTTGAAGAAGCCTATTGGGGACGAATCAAAGCGAGCCAGAGATCTGTTCTTAGCGCTGTGGATCTGTGACTTGTTCATGGAACGATTGATGAAACATATAGAAACTGGTAAACCTGTGATGTGGAGTCTGTTCTGTCCAAGCAAGGCGCCTGGGCTTTCGAGCTCTTACGGAGACGAGTACAAGGAACTATACCTGAAATACGAGAGTCAAGGACTCTGGAATAAGCAGGTCCCTATCGGTGACATCTGGACGCATATACTAGAGATTCAAATGGAAGCCGGGGTTCCTTACATCGTTTACAAGGATCACGTCAATAGAAAGAGCAATCAGAACAATCTAGGGACTATCAAATCCAGTAACTTGTGCGTACTAGGAAACACTAAGATTCTAACGACTAAAGGGTATATCCCCATCAAGGAGATTGCGGGAGAACAGGTCCGCATCTGGAATGGAACTGCCTTCAGCGACGTGGTGCCCAGTAAGACTGGCTCTAATCAGAAGGTGGTTAGAGTCAAGTTCGATGACGGCGCATACGTGGACTGTACTGAGTACCATAAATTCTATCTCAAGTCTTTGGAAAAGAATCCTATGGACATGTGTTTCAGCTCCAACTTCGGAAGCACCCAAGAACTGTTCGCTAGGACGTGCGATCTTAAGAAGAGAGATCAAATCATCTCATGTAAGTGGCCAGTTCTCGTATGCGACAGAAGCACTAAAGTAGACTACTATACTCTCGGATACTTGAAGGCGCAACCATGGGATCTCGATAACCGGATCGTCGCATATCATTTCAAGAAAGTACTGAACAAGCTACTCAACTACACTCACTCAGAGACAGACAGACACGGCAACAGATGGTACTACATTGATGAATCAACCCTTCAAGGCGATGTTCCTCTGACTAATGTCTATAATCAAAGAATAGACTATCTAAGAGGTTGTATCGACGCGTGCGGGTATGTTCGAGGAAACAAGACTTCCTTCACCTACAACATTCATCATAGATCATTCGAGTTCCTCCATGATCTCAAGATGCTATGCAATACCATGGGCATGAATCCTCGTATATCCAATAGCGGCTCACTGCTGTTCTCCGAACATGAGACAGTTCATATGCTTCGCACTCTAGGTCTCAGGCCGGCGATCATCAAACACAATCCTAAGTACAATAGATGGCTGTCGAGCTTCGCGGTCAAGCTAAGACCACAAGGTCCTAGAGTAGTGTCTGTAGAGCCTTTAGATGGATTACATGATACATATTGCTTCACTGAGAAGATGAGAGGTAAGGGTATATTCAATGGAGTAATAACTGGCAACTGCGCTGAGATCAACATCTACACAGACAAGGACAACGTTGGCGTGTGTAACTTGGCTAGCATCTGTCTTAACAAGTTCGTAACTGGTGATTCTTACGACTATAATAAGCTACACGCAGTGACTCAGAAAGTAGTCAAGAATCTTAACAAAGTCATAGATAACAACGTATATCCAGTTCCTGAAGGAAAGGCAAGCGATCGAGCTAACAGACCCATTGGACTGGGCGTGCAGGCACTCGCGAAGGCTTTCTTCAAGCTCGGAATTCCATTCGTATCTCCTAAGTCTAGAGAAGTTAATAAGCTAATATTCGAGACCATCCACCATGCGGCTCTTACGGCCAGCTGCGAGCTAGCAGAGCGCGATGGACCTTACTCTAACTACGAAGGTTCTCCGATAAGTAAGGGAGTGCTTCAGTTCGACATGTGGGGAGTAGAACCATCTGATCTTTGGGATTGGAACTCGTTACGCGCCCGGATTGCGAAACACGGTATCAGGAACAGTTTGCTCATAGCGCTCATGCCGACTGCAAGCACTGCGCAGATCATGAACAACACTGAATCCTTTGAACCAATTACTTCTAACATCTTTGTCAGAAACACTCTATCTGGGACGTTTCAGGTAGTGAACAAGCACTTGGTCAAAGACCTAATAACATTGAATCTATGGACTAAAGAGATTAAAGATAGAATAATCTCTGATGATGGATCTGTACAGAAGATATCCGAAATCCCATACGCGCTAAGAGAGAAGTACAAGACAGTTTGGGAGATCCCGCAAAGGCACCTGATCGAAATGGAGGCGGACAGAAACGCGTACGTATGTCAGTCTACGAGCTCGAACAGATATCTCCGCAATCCATCTAATTCCAAGCTAACTAGTATGCATATCTTCTCTTGGCGTAAGGGCCTAAAGACAGGAATGTATTATCTAAGGTCTCAAGCCGCGGCCTCTGCGATCAAGTACAATGTCCCTCAGGATGAGTGCACGGTATGTATGGCCTAGAAGAATCTGAATTGATAACAAGTTTATTTTTTTTGAATCACAATTGAGAATGAAAGTCTTAACATCCGAAGGCTACGTTAGCTCATCTGACCTTGCGTGCGAATCTGAATACTCTAAGGTTGTCGAAGTAACCTTCCTAAGCGGTCTAGTTGTCAATCTCCCGGCATATGCAGAGGTGGAGTGCCATGAGAACTTCGTACCTGTTGTTTCTTTGAGGTTCGGCCATAGAGTTGTGATAAACAAGAGTCCTACTGACTTAGAGTATTTGCGCGAGTTATGTCTAACGAAAGGGAAAAAAAGAAGATTGAATGAAGACGCGTACTATATAGATCTTGAGATTCCGTACGATGAGCTTGACGATCTCTACTTCCGAACAGGTTGTTGTCTAAAGGTCAGGTGGACGAGTAAGTGGTACTTGGTATCGGTTCCTAGCAGTGTCTTGAATCTGATGTTCGAAGACTCCAATATAGACTACGAGCGCGATCCTGTAGAAATAGTTAAGGACATTAAACTCAAAGAAACAATATCTTTAAAGTCTAAGGGCTGGGACCGACTGATCATCGATGGTTGCACTTGCGTTAATCCAGTTAATGGACGAGCTCTTGGCCAGCATAGAGATAAGATACTCGTATAGGAGGCTAGAAGTGACTATCTCTGATGACTCTTCTGATATGATTAGATCTATTTTGTCTAGTTTATTCGATTTTGAAAATGTTGAAGTGATCTAAGAAATGGATGCAGTTATCGCGGATTGGGTTCTCTACTTGCCTCGAAAGTCGAGGAATGAGTTCGTGACTGATATATGTGTACTGGGTCTTCCTCATCTATTGAAGTATGTTGACTTTGCTTATCATTTGAATGAATCAAACAGCTTCGATCCCGCGAACATATCCAGTTTCATCTATCCTAAGAATATTGCTATGTTGCATCTCGTTAGCGGGATTGACTACGCAAGGGATACGATGAGGCTTACGTACTCGGGAGTACGCAAGATATTGACTCCTAAGACTCTAGAGTATCTGAAAGACGTTGACGCATTGAACGCAGAGTATGACGCATACGTGGCTTCATTGGAAGCTATCCGTATGGATGTATAGTAAATTCAACATACGCTACTCCCTGAATATATAGTGATAAATGAAGTCGACAGACTAGCTGTTAGTATTAAAAACAGTTACACAGTTCATAAATCGCCATATATGGGAACTTTCCAAAGACTTCTAGTGATATAAAGTCGGAGGCAAGCAATAGCGTAACGATCTTGAAATATAAGCGAGTACATGCTCGCGGTGAGATGCGAACGTATCTTTCTTTTTTGATTAAATTCTTAGCAAACGACCCAGAAGATCTTACCGTTCTTACGGACTAGGTAAACCCCATTCGTCACTGTGGGCGAGTACAAGGTTCCAGAGTACGTGGCGGGTTGTAGCTTGATGTTGATGGGCTTAACCACAACTTCACTGAGGTAAAGTCGCAAGTAGAAATCAACCGCGCGGAGATTGTTAGTCACTAGTTTTTGCCATTCTGCGGTCTTTGAGAACCTGGCGACTACTTTAGTAGAAGGAAGACAAGTGAGCTCTGCGCGATTATGTCTAATGACTATCATATCGGAATCTGTGACTTCCTGTACTGGCCAAGCGCTAGGGAGCTGGTATTCGAGCTTACCGGTTGTCATGTTCAATGTGGCTATCTTTGTAGAGATGCTTGAGTTTGATACTGGAACCCATCCATTGGATTCTGTTAAGATTTCGTGGTCGGGAGTGATCATATGGTATATATATATATATTAACAATTATTACAGCGATAAGTATTATGTCTATCAAAGTACTCAGCGTCCTACCCATCAGAAACGAAGACTTGTACGAGCAGTACAAGAAGGCCAAAGGTTGTTTCTGGGACGTTTCGGAACTAGACTTATCTAAAGACAAACAAGACTGGGAGACTCTCTCGGATGGGGAGAAGTTCTTCCTTGAGAACATCTTGGCATTCTTCTCGCAGAGTGATCAATTGGTCAATACGAACCTAGAAGAAAGGTTCTTACAAGACATCAACGCACTTCCGGACGACACAAGCATATATTGCAAGTTGTTCTATAATTTTCAGAAGATGATGGAAGACATCCACAGCATCACATACGAAACACTCCTACATACGTACATCTCAGACAAGTCAAGACTCAACACCCTTAAGAGCGCAATCGCCAACGTGCCAGCTATCGGCAAGAAGGCGGCATGGGCTAAGAAATGGATAGACTCATCCGAGAGCTTCGGTAAGCGACTCATCGCATTTGCAGTGCTTGAAGGTATCTTCTTCAGCGGGAGCTTCTGTGCTATCTTCTGGATTAGAGAAAGAGGAATCCTGAAAGGACTGACTAAGTCTAATGAATTCATTTCTAGAGACGAAGGGATGCACTACACGTTCGCGATTTCCTTGTTCAAGGCACAAGGAGGCATGGGGTGTTCTAACGAAGACATAGTCACCATAGTGAAGGAAGCCGTAGAGATCGAGACATCGTTCATTACTGAATCCTTCAAGTGTGATCTCATTGGGATGAACAGCCGGGAGATGTCTAAGTATATAGAATATGTGGCCGATTTCATGCTACAGCAGCTGGGATTGCCTAAGGTATATAACACGAAGAACCCGTTCATCTTCATGGAGAACATAGGGCTCTTGAACAAGACTAACTTCTTCGAACAAAGGGTTACGGACTACAAAAAAGCAAACTCGGCGGAAGGCGCCAATGCGATGTTATCTATGGACGACTTCTTTTAAGAACGACTTCTTTTAAGAACGACTTCTCTTAAGAACTAGATCATTTTTTTAGTTGTCGAGAAACCATATTGTCCTTGACCATGACCGCGAGAATGATGCCCTCGTGTTTGATGGTAAGTACGCCGTCACAGTCTAGATATATATCCAACTGCTTGTTAGTGAGAGGATGATCTTCATCGGAGTAGAAGACATTGCCATTGACAGTCACCGGAATCTCTATCACTTCATCATTCTCTATAGTGGTGATTGAACCAGAGTCCCCGTCTACGTACAAAGACATATTGTCCAAATCCGCCGCTGCTGCGAATGACGGATCGATCTCAAAGTACCCAGAAACAACAGGCACATGCGGAACACATATCGAGTATGTGACTAGCGCAGAGATAACTATGGCAATTATCGCAGAAATTAAAATATAGTTTGTCATAGTATATTATATGAATCACTTAACAAAAAAAGACTTCGACAGCAAGGATCCTCAACGTTTGCGTAAACAAGGAATTTCCGTGGTCAAGTTCTATGCAGAATGGTGTGGGCACTGTAGAAGCAGTCAGCCTGAGTATGAGCTTCTCGCCAAAATCGCGGGCAAGGACTTCAACATCTGCATGTACGAAGCTGATCCTTTCTTAGAAGTAATCAATAATAGTAGTCTTCATGGATTCAAGGTACAAGGGTACCCAACATATATCATATTCGTCAACGGCATTTTTCAAGAGGATTACAAGGGTCCGCGAACAGCTCGAGCTATACTAGACAGACTTCTTCAGCTTAGAACAAGCTTAAGCTTATGGTAAGTCCAACTTATGGTAGTTCTCCGGACATCCGCGCCATTTCGGCCGATCGCATCCTAGCTCTTGCTTCATTCATTCTGGATTCTATGTCTTCAAAACCTGCTTCAAGGTCGTCACCTTCTAATAGACTATTTAGATCTATTTTTTTTGCCAAGTTAAGAACCGTTGAGATATCCATCTTGGAAGTATCGCCGTCGCAGTCCAGCACGGTCTTGACAATTTCTTCTTTAAGCAATGAGAGCAGAGAGTCTCGTGACATTATATCCAGACTAGTATAGTATGTCTTCAAATACGGAGCTGGTGGCCAAGGCGACCGCCCTTCGCTCTATGCGCAAAGCTCTATGGGACTTGCTTGACTCGCAGAGCTTACAGGTATACTCCAAAGATGAGTTCAAAGAATACATATTCTTAAGCATGAAGCCTAAGGAAGATGCCAAGACCATTGCGACTGAGATGGCGGCTATCAGTCCGTATGTGACAGTACACTCGTACGTGTTCGGGAATGAGCAAATTATTTCTATAGACGGTATGAGAACAGTAATTATCTATCTATGCGATACTGACATAGTAACCATGCGACTGTTCGAGGCATCTAAGGCGATGTGTCTTCCTCAGTTCTTTGAAGATAAACAAGGAGGACGCAAGAGGCCCAAGGACAAGCATAGACCTAAGCAGAACAAGACAGCGGAGAATCCAGTAGACAAGTATTTCAGATCGTGTTTGATTCCATTCTATAGAAAGGGCAAGTTCGTCACGTCTTCAGACATGTGGCGAGTCGCTAAGGAGCTGAAAAAGAAGCTAGATAAGACTGGTTACAACAAGTTCAGATACTCCATTGAGAATAAGTATTTGTTCCCAGATTTCAGAATGAAGAGCATACGCTTCACAGAGGCCGCTACTGGCAAGGATATCCTCTATCTCTTCAACACTCTCGAATATGAAGCGGTTCCTCTCGTCGATGGAGAACTACACCCGCATATGGTCTATAGATACGAACTATACAATTCTTTAGTCTATGGACATCCAGTACCTGTCGAGCCGGAGAAGATCGATCCTGAAGAGTACAAGGGCCTATATGTTAGCGAGAAGCTAGATAAATTCAAACTTGGAGGATTTATGGTACGATTGCCTATTTAGCTTAATTTAAGGTAAAATTGATTTTTAAAGTTGTTTATATATACTAAGGTACCATGTCTGTTAACGCCACCGTGAACGCTACTGTGAACGCTAACGATCTCACCTGCATTCTCGACTCTATTCTCGTGAAGGAGAAGAGTTTGATCAGCCATCATCTTGATTCGTTTGATCAATTCATCCAGAACGGGATCAAGTCGATCATGACTGAAACGTTTCGCATTGTTGTTGAATTCAACAATCAGCGTGACGCCACTCCCGAGGACAAGACCATTGATAAGTTTATCATGGAAGCTAAGATCCTCGACGTACGTCTTGGCAAGCCCAAGACTGTGAGCTTCGATACCCAGAAGCAAGAAACTCTGTACCCTTGTGAAGCCCACCGCAAGGACTTGACCTACTCCAGTAGTATGCAAGTCGATGTGGAGGTTACGTGCAAGGCTTTCAAGAAGGATGGTACGGTAGCCGAACGCGTTGAACGCATTGAAGACTACCGCATCGGATCAATTCCAGTGATGGTCGGAAGCAAGCTGTGCAACACGTACAACTTGTCTCGAGAAGCACTCATGCAACTCAAAGAGGATCCCACCGATATGGGAGGATACTTCATCATCAAGTCCAACGAATGGATCATTGACAACATCGAGAGCATGACTAACAACTTGCCCCGCGAGTTTAAGAACGTCGGCTACAAGAACGAGTTGGCTCGATCCGATATCATCTCTAAACCTGGAGATAACTTCGAGAACTCTTCGAACTTGGTGTGTAAGATGCTGACCAACGGCAACATCCAGTTCGAGATTACGAACAACAGGTTCAAGAATGTGGTGATTCCGTTCTTCGCTCTGTTCCGAGCTTTCGGAGTATGCGACGACCGGGCCATCATCGAACACATCGTGTACGGTCTCGAGCTTAGAGATCAAGTCAAGGACGTCACTCTCAACAAAATGATGGCTATCCTTGAGAAGGCATTTATGTCTAAGTACGCCGCGTTCGGAGATGCCTACAGCGCTCACACTCAAGTGGAGACCTTAGAACTAATTGGTCGATTCATCATTGACTACTATGTCGGGGATACCAAGGACAAGGAAGCTATCAACACTCGCAAGTACAACGTTGCGAACGTGCTCAGCATCCTAGACAAGGACGTTCTTCCGCACGTCGGACTGACTCCTGAGGATCGCTACAACAAGGCGCGCTTCCTCGGACACATCATCCACCGCATTCTCTTAGTACATCTAGGGATTATCAAGTCTACTGACAGAGATTCCTACAAGAACAAGAGAGTGAACCCAGCTGGCGTTTCGTACGCCAAGGTGTTCAAGACGAACTTCAACTTCTCAATCGTTCAACAAGTGAGAAGACAGTTTATCAGAGATCTGAAGGCGACTTCATTCTCAAACATCAATCTTGCGCATTCATTCGAAACGGCCATCTACGGTCATGAGTTCGAGAGAGCCCTGGTCCTGGCCATCATCACCGGCGACAAGACCATCTCCATCAATCGCAAGACTATCCAAAACAGATTGTCTTCTCAACAACTCCACAGAAAGAATCAAATTAATGTGATCAGTGCTTTGAGAAACATCAACACGACCAACACGAGCTCGGCCAAACAGTCCGAACGTGCTAACGAAATGCGGCGAGTTCACTCGTCCACCATCGGGTACGTGTGCGTGATCCAATCCGCAGATACTGGCGAGAAGGTCGGTATGCAGAAACAGATGGCAGTATCCACTAGAATTTCTCTAGGCTCCTCCAGCGAGAAGCTCAAAGAGATTGTCTTAGATGACGTCATTCCTCTCAAGGACGTGAGCAATGTCATGCTGTACGCCAAGAAGCTAACCAAGGTATTCGTCAACGGATACTGGATCGGCTGTGTGAGCGACTACAGTGGTTTCTGCAAGAAGTATCGTCAAATGAGACGAGAGAACAAAGTGCACTACATGACCACTGTCACCATGGAATACAAGACCAATGAAATATATCTATGGGTTGATATCGGCCGCATCATGCGTCCACTCATCATCGTGCACGAACAGAACGGAGAGCAGTACATCAAGCTCACCAAAGAACATATCCACAAGCTGAATGCTGGAAAGATAGACTACCACGCGCTCTTAGATGAGCAAGTGATTGAGTTCATTTCCCCAGAAGAACAGCAGAACTGCGTCATCGCTCAGGATCTTGAGACTCTCAGAGCCAACAAGAACAGCAAGACTATGAAGTTCACTCATCTGGATATAGCACAGGCGATCGTCGGTATTCCCGGCCTCACCAGTCCGTTCACCAATCATAACCAGCCCGCGCGTGGCATCTTCCAGACCAATCAAGTGAAGCAAACGTGCGGCGTGCCTTGCCTGAACTTCCCGTACAAGACGTACAAAGAAATGTTCATTCAAGTGTACAATCAAAAGCCATTGGTAAAGACCATGGCCAACAAGTACATTCAGCCAATCGGCATGAATGCCGTCGTCGCCATCCAGATCTATGGAGGGTACAATCAAGACGACTCTCTGATGATGAATCAAGGCGCCATAGATAGAGGCCTCTTCACCAATCATCACTTCACTTTCGAGAAGACTGAGTTAGACAAGAATGAAGAGTTCGCCAACCCAGATCCTCTCGTGACTACAGACATCAAGGCTTATTCGAACTACGGTAAGCTCGTCGGCGGGGTCGTCCCAATCGGTACACGTATTGAGAAAGGAGACATCGTCATCGGTAAGATCTGTAAACTCAACAAGTCCGACCAGTACGAAAGCTACATGTACTATGACAAGAGCATCGTGTACAAGCACGAAGAGCCTTCCTACGTATGGGATGTCATCAAAGGACGAAACGAAGACGACTCTGTCTTCTGCAAAGTGATCTTCAGAAGCGTAAGAAAGGTCGAAATAGGCAACAAATTCTGCATGCCAGACACTAATGAAGTATTGACTTCTAATGGCTGGAAGATGTTCAAAGATCTCACTATGAGCGACAAGGTTTGTTCTCTAGTTGAAGACCAAAGAATTGAATATGTCGAACCAATCGGCATCTACCACTTCGAACATGATGGACCAATGGCGTCTATCCAATCTCAACAGATTAAGTCAACGACTACAATGAATCATAAACTGTATATCAAAAGACGCGATCGTAAAGAATATGAACTTGCTGAAGCGCAAGATGTATACAAAAAACGTATCCAATTCAAAAAGAATGGAGACAACACATATCCAGATATTGAGTACATTACCTTAGGTAATTCTAAGTATAAGATGGACGCTTATCTAAAGATGCTAGCTATGTTCATAGCTGATGGCTGGATCGATAAACGATATGCTAAATTCTCAGCTATCACTCTATCATTCGGCAAGCAACGTAAGATAGATATTCTTGCTCAAACTTGTGAAGAGTTGGGGGTAAAGTACTCTACTTATAGATATGAAAGAAAGGAAAGATGCGCTAACAGTGCCGTAGATAATTACGACGTCAAACACACTATCGTAAATCTCGACATTGCCACTTCATTCAAAGAACTGAATGTAGGCGCTTTAAACAAATATCTACCATCCTTCGTATGGACATTAAGTCAAAGACAGTCCAAATTATTGCTAGATACTCTAGTATCCTTCGATGGATCTAGAGGAAAGACATATGAAGCATACTACACATCGAGTAAATTGCTTGCAAATGACGTATCTAGGCTAGCACTGCATGCTGGTATTTCTGGCAATATATCCGAAGAATGCATTGATACAACTATCAAAAGAGAGTTTCTGGGAAGAGAATATTCTGCAAACTCAAATAGATATGCTGTAAGATTGATTAGAACTAAAAACAATCCAATGATTAATCATGGCATGTGTAAAAAGCAAAATGGCCAAAAAATAGAAATCACACAGTATTCCGGTACAGTGTCGTGCGTGGAAGTACCATCGCATGTATTCTATGTGCGAGAGAATGGAATTCCTCATTGGACAGGAAATAGCTCAAGATCAGGTCAGAAGGGAACAGTAGGAATGATCTATCGGGACTCCGATATGCCATTCAGCTCATCGGGCATGAGACCCGATATAATCTTCAATCCTCACTCATTGCCGTCGCGCATGACGATGGGGGTTATCCTTGAAGGGCTTTCCGCCAAGGTGAGCGCTCATACCGGCACCATCGTGGATGCCACTATCTTCAAGAAGACGGATATTTCTGAAATCTCAGGAACTCTCCAGAAATTAGGATTCAATCCAAATGGTTCTGAAAGACTGTATAACGGAATCACCGGGAAGTACATCGATGTGGAGATCTTCATAGCTCCTATCTACTACCAGTGTCTCCAGAAATTTACAGCAGATACGGTGTATGCTCACAGAGAGACACCAACCGACGCGTTGACCAGACAGCCTCTAGATGGTAAAGCTGCTCAGGGCGGTTCGCGCATGGGAGAGATGGAGTTCTCCTGCCTAACCACATCGGCAGTGAAGGCATTGGCCGAGAAGTCCGCTGATCATTCAGATGGGTTCTACATCTACGTGTGTAAGACATGCAACCGCCGCGCCGTTGTGAATGAATCAAAAAAATTGTACAAGTGTAAGAGATGCAAGGATGATTCAGATATTGTCCGCATCAAGTCGACATGGTCTGTGAAGACACTACTCGATGAGATCGAGTCGACCAACATCGGAGTGAATCTGTTCCCGAAGCAGAACGCATTCCAGACTTCAGAATAGACTTTCATCAGACAATTTCATATCTTTTTTATATCATGTTACTACTTGCATTGTTTGTGTCTTGGCAATACCATGTCTACATGGAGCGCCATCTTGCGGACGCGTTCAGAGAAGCTTCATTAGTTCACATTTCTCACCGCCAGTTCGGCGCCGACGAGAGAGCCTGTATCAGCAAGCGTTTAGAGAGTTTTATAAAAAAATACAAAGCATGTGAAGACATTCCAGTGGGTAAGTTATTCCGTTTATGCGATGATATGAACTACATAACTGTTCAAACGAGTGCTCACGAACTGGAAGTGATAGCCTGGAGAATGATCGAGCTTTCGATGCGGCGGCGGTTCATATCTAGCTCCGCTCCGTTCGTGATTGCGTATGCGATACTATTCTCTCATGTCTTCTAATAGCTCCAAGGCTTGCGCCCAAGAGATGCTCGGCTGCGTTTTAAGTATCTTGCGATGCAGCTTGTTGACTGCGACGTCTAGCGCCAATAAAGCGGCTTTAGGCCATGATGCCTTGGGGCCGTACTTCTTCTTAAATTTGTCTACGAGGACTTTTTTTTCTGAATCAAACCTCTGCCTTTCTTGATGTATGAGTTTCTTGTTAACCTTGTCTTTGAGAATATAGAGCCATTTGAGAAGGGCCATTCTGGAGTCAAGGTACTTGTCGATATCGCTTTCTTCCCAGAATCTGCGGTAAGACTCTAGACAGAATATGCATGGTAGTGTGTACTGCAGAGACGAGTAGAACCCTTTGTATTGTTTTCTCAAGACTGTGTGGCATCGGTTCTTGGGGTCTATCTTAACAGGGTAATTGAGCGCGGTGTAGAATAGGGTTTTCCAGAAGTGAGGGCCCCACTTCTTGGGATTGATTCCTACGTGTGAATCCATTTGGTATATTAGTGTCTTTACTTTTTAGATCTCTTTGCTCTTTGAGCGGATCCCTTCTTACTTGCCTTGGACTTCTTGCTAGCCTTAGGCTTCTTGGGTGCCTTCTTGCTTGATCTCTTGATTGGACCAGTTGGACCGCCTGGCCCGGCAAGTATCTTGAACATCCGAGTACTGCACGTACCGCACGTTCCGCGCATCGCCTTGCGCATGTTCTTCATCGTGACTTCTTCTGTGGATTTCATATCCCTCAATGCCTTGCATTTCATACAGTATCCCTGGACCATGGTTATATTCAAAAAAACAGATAAAGTTCAGAGAAAATTAATTCAAGTACTTCACTGCAATGATACATGCTCGAGTGTTCTCAATACACTCATCGAGTTGCTTACTGAACATGAGGGCCCGCGCGTTGACGAGTTGTTGCTGGTGGACACTCGGAATATTGCTTCCAATACGAGCTAGGACTCGCTGAAGCTTCCGGTCTAGTCTACGCAAGTAAACTTTCTTGGCAAACGTGACTGGGCTGGCGACTCTCATGATACATGAGTTTCGAATTTCAACTATTTTTTTAGTAGAAGTAGTATACAAGCATGGTGTTAATCAAGAACCTGACACAGACTCAGATCAATGGTATTGCCGAGAACTACAAAGGCGAAGTGATCACGAACGCAGACACGAATAAGTTGATGTACAATAACGGTACGAACTTTACCTACTTGGTGTATTCGGATCTTAACAATGTTATCACTGGACTATCAGGAATATCCGCTACCAATATAACAGGCACGCTACAAACAGCGGCTCAGCCGAACGTAACATCTCTAGGTACTCTAACGGGACTCACGGTGAACAACAACCTTGTCGTAGCTGACCACAACGGCGTGGATAAGGGACTGACTCTTGGAGGAACTCTAGTGACATCATCTGCAGAACAGCTCAACTACGTCAATACTACCCCAGGGACAGCAGAAGCCGGCAAAGCCTTAGTCACTGATTCTAACAACTCTATCGTAGGACTTACCAACATCGAAACAGATAACCTTACTGTGAACGGCACTCTTGTGACATCATCGGCCATAGAACTCAATTACGTCGATGTGAATACGTTGGGTATCGCCCAGGCTAGCAAGGCCCTCGTCGTGGATGCCGACAGAAACATTACGAATATCAATACTTTAGAAGCAGACTTCATTCAAGTGAATGGCACTCTCGTGACATCATCAGCCGTTGAGCTCAATTACGTAGACATTGATACTCTTGGGACAGCACAAGCAAGCAAGGCCCTAGTTGTCGATGCTAACCGAAACATAAGCAACTTGAACGACGTCACCGCTGTGAATCTCACAGGCACATTACAGACCGCGGCTCAGCCGAACGTGACTTCAGTGGGTACGTTAACAGGATTGACAGTCACTGGAACTACTACTCTAGACAATCTAGTAGTCAATGGAGTTCCTTTCAATGCCTTCAATTCAGGAGGTTTAAAGATGCGAGTGTACTCAACGCCAGACTTCTCCGGCCGAGTCATCAAAGCTGATGTAATCACCACTGTAGACTTCGAAGACTATGAGCCCGTAACTGGAGTTACTGAGAATTACTCTATGGAAATATGGGGTTACATCAAGCCGCTGTACACTGAGGCATATACCTTCACAATTACTTCTAACGACAAATTCCGCTTCTGGTTGAACAACGAACTCGTTCGCTATGAATGGACCGATGGCGATGACACAGAGCTTCAGACTGCAGCGATCCCGCTCACAGCCAATAAGTGGTATCCTATCTACATCCAACACACTCAATCCAACGGAACAGAGAAACTTGATCTTCATTGGTCTAGTGAAACTCAAACAAACGAACTGATCCCTGGCAGTGTTATGGCCTATGATGACAAGGCATCGGCTGTTACCGCCCGCAAGAGCTACACCCAAGACAGTCTTGTTCTCTATGACAGCACCAACAGCAACTTGAGTGCCATAACTACTAGTACTTCTGGAGACTTGACAATTACAGCTGCTTCTAGCAATGTGAACATCACTGGGCATAATGGTTCAACAGTAGGGCTCAGACTCGCCGGCGCTCTAGTGACGGCAACTGCTACCGAACTCAACTATAACGACACAACAGTCGGCGCTGCTGCATCTAACAAGGCTGTGATCCTTGATGCTAACAAGGACTTTGCTGGTATCCGTAACGTTACAACAGGCGGTTCTCTCGGTATCAATACCAGTGCTCCAGGTAAGCAGCTTGAGATCAACTCAGCTACTGGTGATGTCTTGAGAATGACTTACAATGACTCTGATGGTTCGGCTGTGAACTACGCCGACATGACCATCTCTTCCGATGGTAAACTAACTATCAACAGTTCAGGGAATGAAACTATTATTCACTCGACTGACGACTTCAACATTGCCGGTCATGACGGCTCTACCCTCGGCCTCAAACTAGCCGGCGTCCTTGTGACTGCCACTGCCGACGAGCTCAATTACGTAGACACTACCCCAGGCGCTGCCCAAGCCAGTAAGGCTCTTGTTCTTGATGCTTCTAGAGATATGAGCAATGTGAACAACTTAAGCATCACAGGAGTTCTTACCGGCACGGATGCCACTCAATCTACTAGTTCGACCACAGGAGCAGTCATCACTGCCGGCGGTGCGGGCATTGCCAAGAACCTCAATGTGGGCGGAAACGCCGCCGTCACTGGAACCATGAGTGTCACAGATGCCACTACTCTGAGCAGTTCATTGACAGTTAGTGGAGCCACTATATTGAGCAGTTCTCTAGCAGTCACTGGAAATACAACACTCACAGGAACTCTTACGAGCAATAATGCTACTCAATCTACTTCAACAACAACAGGAGCATTCGTTACCGCCGGCGGTGCGGGTATTGCCAAGAACCTCAACGTAGGAGGCACTGCCACAGTTACGGGTGATTCTACATTCTCAGCCAATGTCGTTGTAGACGGTCCAAGCTTCAAGGTACCACGAGGAGACACAGCATCTAGACCAACTGGCGCTCTCGGTCAAGTTCGATACAATACAGAAACAAGTCAGTTTGAAGGTTTCGGAGCCGGCAATACATGGGGCTCTCTCGGAGGTGTAATCGATACTGATCAAGATACTAGAATCAGTGCTGAAAACGCTCCTGGCGATGACAACGATGAGCTCAAGTTCTTCAATGCCGGTACTGAGACAATGCGGTTAACAGCTGTCGGCAAGCTCGGTCTTGGCACTACTACTCCTTCTAAGCAGTTAGAGATCAATTCTTCTACTGGAGATGTCTTGAGATTGACATACGACGACTCAGACGGATCGGCCACGAACTACGCAGACATGACTATCTCAGCCGATGGTAAGTTAACTATCAACAGTTCAGGAAATGAGACAATCATCCACTCTAGCGACAACTTCAACATAGCCGGTCATGACGGAGCAGAGGTCGGACTCAAGCTAGCAGGTGTTCTTGTCACATCGACGGCTGTAGAACTCAACTACGTGGATACCACTCCAGGTACTGCTCAAGCCAGTAAGGCTCTTGTTCTTGATGCTTCTAGAAACATGACCAATGTGAATAACCTCTCGTTGACCGGCAATGCCGTCGTAACCGGATCTACCACAACCGCGAGCGTGTACCTCTCTAACTCTGAAGAAGATGGATCAATCTTCAAGACATCTTACTCATCTGGTTACGTCGCGAACCAATCCAAGACCGGTTACCAATGGTACTCTTCGAGTACGGGATCAGTCCTCGGAACCAAAGTAATGGAACTTGACGGTACTATGACATTGAATGTTTCTCTAGACCAATCAGATGCAACTCAGTCTACTAGTACCTCGACAGGAGCTATCACTACTGCCGGCGGTGTTGGCATCGCTAAGAACCTGAACGTTGGCGGTGACGCAGCCTTCTTGGCAAATGTCACAGTAGACGGTCCTAGCTTCCGTTTGCCCACTGGGGACACTTCTACTCGACCAACTGGTACCCTTGGTCAAGTTCGATACAACACTGAAACTAGTCAGTTCGAAGGATTTGGAGCTGGTAGTGTATGGAGCCCACTCGGCGGTGCTGAGATTGCTGACGTTGACAAGAATACTAAGATCACTGCCGAAGATTCTCCAGGAGCTAACAACAATGAAATCAAGTTCTTTAACGATGGAGATGAATCTATGAGACTCACGGCAACAGGTCTTCTTGGCCTTGGCACAACTGCTCCTTCTAAGCAGTTGGAAATCAATTCGGCGACTGGAGATGTCTTAAGAATGACCTACAACGATACCGACGGATCCGCCATAGACTATGTCGACTTCACTGTCTCGAGCTCTGGTAATTTGACCATTAACAGTTCAGGAAATGAAACTATTATTCATTCGACTGACAACTTCAACATTGCCGGCCACAACGGTTCCACTATCGGACTCAAGCTCGCCGGAGTGCTTGTCACGTCAACTGCTACTGAACTCAACTACGTGGACACCACACCAGGAACTGCTGAGGCTAGCAAGGCACTTGTCTTGGACGGCGATAGAATGATTACCAATATTAGTTCTTTGAACAGTACATCTCTAATCGCGTCCGGTACCACGGACTCAACGACTGTCTCAACCGGAGCTATTACGACGGCAGGCGGGGTTGGTATTGCCAAGAACCTCAATGTCGGAGGCATCATTGGATCGACCAATGTGACTGAATCTACCAGCTCTACAACAGGAGCACTCATCCTAGCTGGCGGGGTCGGTATTGCTAAGAATGTCAACATAGGAGGCGCTCTCGCAGTTACTGGAGCAACTACTCTCACAGGTGCGTTGACTTTGTCTTCTACAGTGTCTAACACAGATACTACTCAATCTACTTCAACGACAACAGGAGCGATCGTGACTGCCGGTGGTGTTGGCATCGCTAAGAACCTCAATGTAGGCGGAACCGCGACTGTAACTGGTGATTCTACATTCTCAGCCAATGTCGTTGTAGATGGCCCTAGCTTTAAGATTCCTCGAGGAGACACAGCCTCTAGACCAACTGGTGCTTTGGGTCAGGTTCGATACAATACAGAAACTAGTCAGTTTGAAGGATTTGGCGCTGGTAATACATGGGGTTCGCTCGGAGGAGTAATCGATACTGATCAAGATACTAAGATCACTGCAGAGAACGCTCCAGGCGATGATAACGACGAACTCAAGTTCATCAATGCCGGTACTGAGACAATGCGTTTGACGGCTACTGGTCTTCTCGGTCTAGGCACCACTACTCCTTCTAAGCAGTTAGAAATCAATTCGGCTACCGGCGACGTCTTGAGAATGACTTACAATGACTCAGATGGTTCGGCCACTAACTACGCCGACATGACTATCTCTTCAGACGGTAAGCTAACTATCAACAGTTCTGGAAATGAAACAATCATTCACTCTAGTGATAACTTCAATGTGGCTGGTCATAACGGCACCACTCTCGGCCTCAAGCTTGCAGGTACTCTAGTGACATCAACCGCTGTCGAGCTCAACTACGTGGATACGACACCAGGCACGGCAGAAGCCAGTAAGGCTCTTGTTCTTGATTCTTCTAGAAACATGACTAATGTGAACTCGTTCACAGCGACTACCCTTAACGCTACAGATGCTCATGCGGCTACTATCAACACGACTGGCAACGTAGGCATCAACACATCTGATTTGACTTTCGGACTCCAAGTGAATCAAGCCGCTGGTAATGTCTTGAGACTCACTTACGATGACGCATCTGGAAGCTCTCCTGCCAGCAAGGCCGATATCACCATCGATAACGCCAGTAACTTGAGCATCAACGCCGCCGGAAGTGTGGACATCGCCGTTCATAACGGATCTACTACAGGTCTTAAACTCGCTGGAGTGCTCATCACAGCTACTGCATCTGAGATCAATTACGTGGATACAACCCCAGGTACTGCTCAAGCCAGTAAGGCTCTTGTTCTTGATTCTTCTAAGAACATTACAGGAATTAACAGCTTGTCTATGAACTCTATGAACTTGACCTTCGATGACGCAGTTGGCAACACTACTGGCAATCCTCTCGTGATTACTCGCACTACTTCGGCAACTCCAGCTAACGGACTCGGCGTTGGCATGTCCTTCAAGATTGAGAACTCAGCTAACTCCAACATTGAGTTTGGTAACTGCAGCGTTGTGTCTACAGACATCACTGCCGCAAGCGAAGACTCTAACTTCGTTATCAATCTGCTGGCTAACGGAGCCATGGTCGAATCCATGAGATTAAGCCCAACTACCATGTATGTCAATGAACTCTTTGAAACTTCCGATCGTCGTGTGAAGGAGAACTTCACGCAAGTCAGCCTTGCTGAAACGCACGAGCGCGTCATGTCTCTCAAGTTGATTGACTATAACTACATCGGCAATAACAAGGTGCACAGAGGTCTTATCGCCCAGGAAGTCGAAGAGATCATCCCAGTTGCCGTCGAAACCGAAAACCGCAACGGCATCGAAGACTTTAAGAGCGTGTCGACTCGTGAAATCACCAATCACTTGGTCGGCTCCATTCAATACTTGAGTGAGAAATTGGAAGCCGCATTGGCTAAGATCGCAGAATTAGAAGCTAGACTATAAAGTTTCACTAAATATAATGTCCGATTCCATGCTGATCAACCTCAGCATCATATCTAAGATATCCCTGGACAACAAGATATACATGAACGATGACGGGTTTCTGGCCATAGAGAACAGAACTATATTCCAGGGACTACTGCGCTTCGTGTTCAGAAACAGCCGCAACAAGACGATCAATAACTTGAACAACTTCTATAACAATGTATTCAGCTATATAGACAATTCCAGCGATCGTGAACAACACACGCTACGCACGTTACATACTTATTTATACAGATCCATCAATGGACTGGAGAACCTCAAAGAAACATATAGCGGCGATATAGTTACATCGTCTAGGCTAGACATCATATTGGATAACGTACGCTTGTACTCGAGCAAACTAGAAAACATTCTTGAAAAAAAATAGCTGTTGCTTTATTTTTTTCTAAACGAACAACACACCGGCTGAGCTTGCATGTAGTTAGCTGTGTAGTTAGTGGTTATGCCGCACACGTATGAGTTAGGATCGCAGAAGTTAGTATTCTGGCCGCCATTGATGTAGGAGACTCTAGAAGATGTATTCATACCAGAAGTGTCTAGTTTACCGTCTAACTTGATCCCGTATGTGCTAACGTCCAGCAAGCCAGGTGTCGCGAATGTAGGCACTCCGGTACCAACGGACTTGCGCGCGTCTATGAATATCTTAGCATCTGAGAACTGGAAAGAATTAGGATTCACTAGATATGACCACATGTTTATCTTGGATGTCCGCTTTACGCTATTTGGTTCAAGCGCGTATCCGGTCGGGAAGATCATGCCGAATGCTACCGTGATAGTCAAGTTATATATATCACTCAACTCAATTAGAGAATCTAAGATCTTCAGAAGATCTGCCTTAGTCAGGAATCGGGTATTATCTGATCTCATGACTGGACTAGATGAAGCACTCGTGGGATGCCCATAACTGTTCACAACCGCCATAGCATTGAGATAGTTGACGCCGAGCGGTAGTAGCGGCCATGTCGGATATACCGATGTTGTGTCTCTCGCGAAAGTGCTGCTACCGGATCTAAGCATAGTGACAAGACCTTCTGCGTCTTTGCTTCTAGATACTGAAACAGACTTTGTCTTAGAATCATTCTCGACTATGCTAACACTGATGCAGTTGCCGTATAGAGAAGCATTAGTGGTATAGTCTAAAGACACAGGATAACTAGCTATGAGAGCATACATCTCAGACAACGACACCTTATTCGAGACAGTTCCGATGGGAATTGAGAACCCCCAAGAATTCAGACTAGTGATATCAATGGCATGTCCTTGTCCGCCAGTTATCTGTCCACTGACTATCTGACCGGAAGTGAATACATGTGTGTTTGCATAACTATCGGCAGACACTATCGGTGTCGTAATCGCAGGCATTGTAGGTACTGTGGGTGTCGCGGCTTGGAAAGAAGATACTGTCTTACTTAGCGCGGCCACTGAAGCTCCGAGAGTATCGATAGTGGATAGTTTACTTTCAAGAGACTTCACATAGGTCATGGTCTTCTGACTGCTATCAATTGATGAAGAGATATCTGCAAACTTTCTTTGAACAAAATTCCATAGAGGTTCGCTACGAATGCTATAGTCGATGTTAGAGACATAGTCAAGCACGCTTTGCTTGGCATTGGCAGCTGCGGTGTCAGAGCTAGGAATCTGAGTTACGTTAAGGATATTTGATAGTTTGACCATGTCCGCGCTGAATGCAGAAATAGCGTTATACTCTTTAGAAAATGCATAGGCTTGAATACTGTCAGACACAGTCTTATAAGCTCTAGCGGCGATTTGCGCATTCACATAAGCCGTGTCGAATTCAGCGTATGACGCAAGTACGTACCTCCGCAACGACCCGAAATCGGCCACTATCTGATTCACTCGATGGAGCATTGATTTCATGTTAGTATCAAGAATCAATGGCCTTGTTGCGTCTTCTAATGCGACAAGTCTCGCGTTGACATCCCCGGCCGAAGAACTCGTTATAGCTTTCTGAATAGTAGATACTTGATCCATTACGGTTGATATGCCAGTCCTAGTAGTCGTCAAATCCGCAGTAAGAGTCTTAACCTTCTCGTTGATCTCAGATATGGCGTCATTCGTTCTAATAGACTGATTGGAAGTCTGGATCAGTCCTTGTCTATTGGATTCTATCTGAGGGAGTTTAGAGTTGATCTCTGCTATTGATTGGTTTATGTTCGTTATGATTTCTCTAACAGATGTTTCAGACACAGGCGAGTATCCGATAACCTTCCAGACTCTAGACATATCTGTGTTCAGAGAACTCAGGCTACTGCTTACAGTTGTAGGGTCGACGGATTTCCCCTTGAGGATTTCGACTGTCGCATTAATGTCTTTGATTGCCATCGCTAGCTCCGATAGTTTGCTGTTAGTGTCTGAAGGGTCTAGCGCTTTGATGCTTACATCTAGTTGGTTGATTTGGCTTGCCAGACTCGTAAGATAACCAGCTATGGTCTTGTTATTCATTGATTTGAAGTCGTAGCTTCCGATCACTCCCCATGCTCTGGCGGCACTGTTCTGAGCATCTAGAGCAATACTCGAAACGCTCTCGTCAGTTGCGAAAGTATAGTCTCCGATATGTTTCTTGAGACTATTGAGACTTTCCAATAGAGAGTCTTGAGACTTCTTATTTTCACTGACAGTATCGGCTAGTTGCTTCACGTAAGCGGCTATACTAGTCGATCCAGTCCAGCTTCCTACCCAGTTAGACAAATAATCGACAGTTGATTGAAGCTGCGTAGTTACGGTTCCAGACTGCGCGGCTTTCGTAGCCAGTGCTTCTAGAGCTTCTATCTTCATGGCGGCCTCGGCGAGCACTCCTCCGTTCGCCGATATATTCTTTCTTAATTCTGAAATAGCGGCTACTGTAGCCGCATTCGCATTGGCATTTGTGATCGTTATGTTATCTAGTTGAGCATTTATCTTGGCATTTAGCTGTGAGTTTAGAGATGAAGTAGATCCTCTCAACGAAGCCAAACTACTTTGAATGTTCTTGATATAGTCTATCAACTTAAGAGGAGCGCCGATTGCTTCCATCTTGCGCTCAGCGCTGAGAATTGCGGAACTGACTCCATCGTTAGTCGGGAGCTCAGCTAACAGCTTTCTCATATACAATATGGCATCCATAAGCTTATAGAATACAAACATCTTGCCGAAATTAGGGACTGCGTAAGCAAACGAGAACGCCTCGGTTACTGAAGTGAGGTCTTTGTCATTAGCCTTTAGAAATGCTATAACTGGGCCGAGTGTTTCTAGCACGTCGCCATAGTCCCAGAAGCTACTCTCGAGGTCGGCTAGAGAACCAACTGTAGTATCTAAGTTCTTCTTTAGAGTGTTGATCTGTTCGGAGAATCCATCGTACTTACTGAGTTTATCGTTCAGATTGATTATAGAATCCGCAACGCTGCCCTTCATGACAGACATATCGCCAAGGTTCTTCTTCAACTCAGCCACATCATCGGCTACCGAAGCAATCACGGCTATATGGGCTACTAGTTTAGATTCTAGATTCTTTTGAGAAGAGTTACTAGCGGATATGAAGTCTGCGAATGCGGTAGCCTGGGCTTGCCTAGCCTCTGTTAACTTGGTTTCTATATCTCTAGCTAATTCTTTGAAGTATTCAGACTGAGACTCTTTTAGCTTTGAATACTCAGACTTGGAGTGCTCAGACTGCAACTCTTGAAACTTAGATAGCTTAGAGTATTCGGACTGCAACTCTTGAAACTTTGAATCAGTTGCCTTAGATAGCTCAGACTGCAATTCTTGTAGCTTAGAGTCAGTTGCCTTAGAGTGTTCAGACTGCAATTCTTGTAGCTTAGAGTCAGTTGACTTAGAGTATTCAGACTGCAATTCTTGTAGTTTAGACATCACGGCGCTATTGTTTATTTCCAAAGACTTGACCTTCTCGCCTGTGAGTTCTATGTTTGCTATAAGACCTGCGACTTGATCTTTATACTTAGTTAAGTCAACGTGGTCAGCGACCTGGTTCGAGTAGTATTGAGAAATCAAATCATTGACTCTCTTTAACTCAGATTCGATCTGATCCTTTGGCGCGAATTGTTTCACTACTTCCAGCATATTCAAAGATATGTCTTTCTTAATAGCGGCCAGATCACTCTCAGCTTTAACCGAAGACGTCTTCATATCTGATCTGATGGCTTCTAGCTTGAGTGTCGCTTCTGCTAGGTTAGTTTCAAGAATAGATAGTTTCTTATCATATGATGTGTCTGTCGCCATGTAGAAGAACAATAGCGCGATACATGCGAGAATTACCGCGACGACTATCATCTCTATACTTCTCTATCAAAAAAAAGATCAGCATTTAAGCTTCAAGATATCGTATGCGCATGGGAATCAGTATTCGTTTACTCCCTAGATAGATCACGAACGATCTTCCGAGATCGGGGTATCGAACTCTAGTACCATCTATATTGATCGAGATAGTGACCGAGTCGATACGCGAACACGTATGACCTTTTGGAGTAGTGATGTCGTTGATTATTGCAAGATCATTGGCATTATCAAGTGTTTCAAAATCGTTGAAGTATATGAGATCTCCAGACAATAGATTATGTGCTTCATAGAACTCAATAGTCATAGGATTGACCGCGTAATTGATTGTCTTAGTTTGAAGCCTGTCTTTCTCAAAGGTGATCGTAGCTAGAGGACTTCCGAACTTCACCGTGAACTCACTGAGTCTGGCGATGGGTTTATGGAACTTGAATACCTTGTTTATGGGTGTAAGGTACAGCAAGTTCAGTTTCTTCTCTATATCAAAGATGAAGTGAAACTGACTGTTCTCGTACGCGTCAATACTGCTTGCCGATAGTTCTAAGATGGACATCGTGATCTTCTTATAGTAGTTGTCGGCATCTGTGAAGAACGGGATACTGAACGGGTATACTTCAATCTCGACGATTTCCTTCAGGGAAGTACTCGCAATGATAGTGCCTGACCCTTCTGACTTGTTCTTAGTTTCCGAGACTATAGTGAAGGAGAACTTGGATCTGTCCTGATTAGACATGTTCTGATATCTCGAGTCTATCAGAATGTTTATGTCTCTAAGCAAAGAATCTCTGTTCAGAACCTTTGTGATCTCGCGCAGAGCCACTGGGTCGTCTAGCAAGTCCCCGGAAGAGAACTTCTCCATGCGGAACTTCTCCGCGTCGGCCGTTCCTTCCATCTGAGCCTTCATCATTTCCTTGATGTCGTAAGACTCAGCTTCCTTAAGTCTGGCCGTGTAGGTATTGACTATGAAGTCATTCATAACCTTGAGACTTGGATCCATCTTGGCGTATTCGTCTATGAGTTGCTGATTCATAGACTTGATGTGTCTAAAGAGTGATCCCACTTCTACTTCCGTGAACTTCTTATTGAGTTTCTTCTCGCATAGAGAGACTACTCCTCTGAGAACTTCCCTGTTGAAGATCATTCCTTATATAATATATCCACATTAAAATATAATATGCTGAACTCTTTGGTCGATCAAACGGTCCTAACTCCTATCGAAATGCGGCCTCGTGTCTTCATGATATGCGTAGCCATTAGATGCATATTAGCTCTTATGACTTACATGGGCAAGACATCTATATGGTTTCTGTTAGCTTTCTCTGCGATCATTTCAACGGCATTCTTAAAGAAGTCTCTTGGCCGCGATACATGGAAACCATATCCGAAGACAGCGTTCATCTACTCTGCAGTCTTCACTCTATCAGCAATTACCGTACTAACGGGACGCAAGACCAATGATATGTCCGGTGTCCTGATATTCATGGATGCTATGATTGGTCTCTCGGCTAAGGACATGTTCGATAAGCTTATGAGATATTCTCAAGATCATTAACAAGGTCTTTGACCATCTGAGTCTTGCCCATGGCATCGGCCACAGCTATCTTCAAATGAATGTCCTTTGCCATTTCGTCTCTAACGTACTTAGCCACTCTAGCCACTTCTAAGTCTCTTTCGGCTTTCTTTTTTTCATGAGCGAGTTCTACGAGTTTCCTGTGTTTGTCTCTACTTCCTAGATATCCTAGTATCTCTCGGCGTATCTTCCTCTGTTGGACTTTACCGGCACTTACAGGCTCCCTTATGTGTTCTTGAGACTCACAGGGCGGCGGCGCCTCCATAACCGATTCTGTTCTCCCGATTAGCTGCAAGAGTAAGATTATGACGAGGATGAGTACAGTCTCTGTTAGCATTATATTACATTAGACACAAAGAATCCAAGTGCGTTCTGGCCCGCGATCTTAGCGAGACTACTATCGAACACTGCAGCATTGAGAACAGAAGCCCCGACTATCTGTCTAGCTGCCGATCCGCACATCTTTTTGAAAGAAGGTCTCTCGGACTTGTATTTGAGCATCGTATAGCATATGAGGTCTCTAATGAATAGCTTGTCAGCATCGCAAAGGCTTCCATATATTCTATAGAGTCTCCCTTTCTTGTACTTGTAAGCGTAGTTGTCGAAGTCGTCTGTATTCGTGATGAAGTTCTCATCTTCGCGCAAGTATTGAGAATAGCTTTGAGCCATCTTTATTATGATTAAAAGAAGAACTAGGTAGATTAATAACATCTATATAATCATAACGAAATGTCATCCGGAGGGTACGAATTCTTCGACCTGTCGTTATCGTCACTGATTCAGCAGAAGACTGCCATGATACGCGAAACGTTCTTACTAAACTTGACTATCATGGAATTTAGGAGAACTATCTTGAATCAGATTGGCAGGGAACTCCGTCACTACCATGAGAACAAGGCTAGAATCGCGTATGAGAGAGGTCAAATCAATTCGGCAAAGTCCCGTCTCTGCAACCTTTCCGAGTCTACTTGGTGCGTCGCCAAGAGAAGAATCAAAAAAATAGCAGGAGCAGAGGCGTCATTGATTTTAGCTAAGATCTGCCACGGAATCAAGAAATACTTTCAAATCAAGAGACTCAACAACTCTATCAAAAGACATAAACAAAGTCTAAGTCGACTCACATACGCCGGCAGTCCATACACAGCCAGAGCTTTCAAGGAAATACAGACTATGTACATCAAAGAAGAAGTGGCCGAGATGGGGGTGATGTGCATCACTCACGAGTACAACAAGCGCTTAGAAGAACTACGCGATATTCATTCCAATGAGTTAACATGCGGGGTATGTGTTTCATGCGAAACAGACGGTCAAGTGATTAAGATCTCTTGCGGAGATACATACCATATCGAATGTATCAATGCTATAGTGATCACTGATCTATTGGAAAGCGGAACGCATGCCGCTTGCACCAAATGCGGCAAGACATTTTCGTACTAGATATATAAGTCTCAAGAGTGAAATGGAGTTCTTTGACTTGCCGTATTGTTTGATTCAAAAAGATTTCAAAAATGCGCAAAATGATCTGATTCGTTGTGAAGAAAGAATTAAGAACTTGCAACGGTACCTGGGGAAGATGATGGCAGAGACTGCTGCTTCTATAGGCAAAATCTTAAACAGGGCCTCTCATTACAAGAATCGCAGTAATGTAAACATAATCGCCAAGATGATCAATACTCGTAGATACGGGAAAGGGCAGAAGAAGATCAAAGAGAACATCATAAAGGACTCAAAATGCGAACACACCGCACAGCGACCAGATTCGGATCATTTCAAGAAGATGAACTTAATCAAGAAGCAACTACACTCGTTCTATATAGAGTCTAGAAAGATCGATATGCAGGACCGTAGAATCGCTTACGGTCAGAAGAACTTGAGAAAGCCCGCGTATGTAGACATACGTAGAATAAGATACATGGTTCAATTCGATCTGACTAAGTACAACAGAGAACTGAGAACGGCAGTGGATTTGCAGAAGAAACTAGATAACCTTTCTTTGAAATCAGACGAAAGAATCAAAGTGATAACCTCTAAACACGAACTTGTCTCTGGAATGTGTCCTCTATGCATTGAAGACGACGACCGATGCGTTCGCATCAAGTGCGGTCACATCTTCCACGCTGAGTGCTTGACTAATCTGCTGGAATGTATGGTCTCAGAATGGAGACGCGCTCCGACAGTCAAGTGCCCTATGTGCAGAACTACCTTGAATTAAAATTAAATGACGTCTATAGTATATCTTAAACCCATGTTCTTCGATAAATGTGAGTGCACCTTCCTGGTCACATTAGACATAGAGGCCAACTCTATATCCAAGAAATATATCAAAGTTTGCGTCAAACACGCTGACTCCGTTCTCACGGAGAACATGCGGAAAGATCACTACAAGTTCTCAAAACGAAAGAGCTTCTACTTCTTAAGACACAGCTCGGATCTGGGACCTGCCAAGCTCCGGAGCACAAGTAGCTCAGATTCGGCAGGTGAAGTACTAGACTTCGGCAAATACACCGGATCGAGCTTCCACGAAGTATACAGAAAGGATAAGGCATACTGCGCCAACATCATGAAGATAACAGACAAGAAGAAGGACAAGCTTCCTAGGGGAATGCACGCATTCTCGAACTTCGTCAAACAGTCTCTTTCGATTGGCGGTCGTTAAGCAATAGCTATTGACTATTTTTTTGATGCATACGAAATGCATACAGTGGTCTTACTCAAGAAGGCGTTGCCGGTGCCTTGTGGAGTCCTCAAGAAGAATAGTATCGTTCTTATCCAGAAGCTGCCCACGTGTCTACACGTCGTGTACCTCTCACAGAAACCTGCTCTTCCCAAAGACTGTCAAATGAATATTCAGGAGCTGAGAAACATGAAACAGTTATTGTACAAGATAGAGAACTTAGAACACTACAGCACGTACGAACTCGTCAAGATGCTAGAGTGCTGCTCAGAGCAAGAATTCGTCAAGTGCTGTCTCAATATAGTGAACAACAAGCTGAAGCGCATGCGTAACCAATGCGCGCAGGAACACGTCTGGCGGCCCGCTAGATACATGGCGTACACGTATGACTATGCTCAAATCTCCTCAGATAGGAAAAAAATTAATGAAGCAATTATTCACAGAGCTCTAAGCCGTCGCAGTTGAATTGCTGCCCGGTCTCGAATACCTGCTCGATTGAATCATACCATTTAGTTTCTAAGGATTCACCAAGCTTAGATATCAACTTGAATTTGAAGGGACCGGATACGTGAGCGCTGTAGATGAAGTATAATCCATTCATACGACTGGATATCTCCATAGGCAACCAGGAACCTTCAGAGAAGGAGATGTACATCTCCGAGACACCGCAGCGCATGTTGCTGGGAGTCACAGAGAGCCACCAATAGTTGATACTGTAAGGGGTTATCTTTAGGGTACCGCTTAGATGCTTTGTGCATTCAACGAACTCCCAGGATGCTTTGATCCTACTGTAGTCGGTATTACCGAACACAGACTGCCAAGCTTCATGAGACAAATCCAAATCGCCGAACTTGCACTCTGGACAGAGGTTGTCGATCAGGACAGTCGTCTTCTTTCCGTTGTAGTCTACAGAAGCACATAGACCGCAGGCGGTAGAGTTTGATATCTGGTCGTTATTGATGGCGGCGGTCAGCATCCCGTCGTAGTTCCAGCTTTCTTTTTTGAATCCGCAGAATTGATTATCTGTTGACGCATCATAAGAGGTTAGATCTCCGGTGAATGCAAGGGCCGTGCTAGTGAGTAGTGTTGTGAAAATGTTGATAATATACATGACTATATTATAGTATGTTTGAAGATCTCAAACAAAATCTCGACTCAGCAAAGTCTTACTTCTTGGAAGGGGTCGACACAATCGGTTATTGCTTTAAAGTCATAGACGGCGACACCATCAAATGCGTGATCAACCATCGCGGAGAATACTTAAAGGTCACTGTTCGCTTGGATGGCGTTGATACTCCAGAGAAAGGATCATCCCCTGCGAGTATCGCCACTGACTTCACTAAGCGCATGGCATTAGATAAGAACGTCAAACTAGTCTTCAAGTCTTTAGATAAGTATGGGCGGCATCTTTGCGATGTGTATGCTTGCAAGGGCGGCGCTGCCGAAGAGCAGTCAGTAAGCGATTTGCTTCTCGATTCTAAGCTCGCGAACGAGTATCATGGTGGCAAAAAAAAAGCATTCTGTTCTTAGTTCTGAGACAGAGCGCGAGCAGTGGAGAGAATGCATGCCGAACACTTGAGAGAAGAACTGAATGTCTTCTTAGCTTTAGAGATCTTGACTCCGTTGCCAAACATATTCTTAGCCTTGTTCGCGTGATTGTAGCAAAGGGAATGACCCTGCTTGATGTACACGAAACTGCAGTCAAACACGTCTTGATGGCGGTGATGCGATGAGCAGTGATGACTGTACATGCTCTTTAGCTTAGAACAAGCGGGGACTCGGCAAATCATTCGATAATGGGTTTTGCACTTGCCCTTCAAGTAGGAAGCTTCGAGACAGTTCTGTTGATCGCACATTGGTTCTTAGGACTCAGAAATTCAACTTTTTTTGTCAATGCCATATTTAAAAGATATATAGTATATATAAATGCAGGCCGCGTTCGTCGTCGGAGTTCACGAATCTCATGATAAGGTTGTTCCTAAGGAAATACTTTCATGGTTCAATCTATCAATATACTATAAAGAAATAACCAATTGGCCTCCTGGCATTACCGCTAGTCTGGCCAATGCGGCTGGAATCAATTGGGTTCAAAAGTCTGATTCAGTCGTGTACGGCATAGAGATAGATCCACATATTCATGAGGATAGTCCGACAAAGATGGTCGTCGTAGAGACGGTTAACAACTTCATAGACTTCATGTATACCTACTACAAGCTTGAGTATGAAGCTCCTGCTGACAAGCTATGCATCAAGACTCAAACGGACATACTACATCTATACATGAAGACCGGGACTGTGCCTGAGGACATATACAATCTAGAATACAACGTAACGATAATATTCTCTCAAGAGACTACAGATAAGATCATCTCTGATCTCAAGGATAGCATGTCGGTAGAGATATCAAAGGCCAAGTTCAAGCTCAACGCCGCGAGTACTCTGTTCGATACAATTGAGTCGAACGACTCCCCTACCGAGTCGCCGCAGACTAAAGCCAAGGTATGCTTCAATATAACTACTTGCTCCGATATCAAGACATGGGCGAACGCTATGAAGAGGAAGTCAAAAAAGAAATTCCATTGCATAGAATCGTTTAAATTCGAGGAGCTAATGTAGTGCCTGGATACGCGCTCGCGTTGAAAACAGGCATTCTTTTTTTGATCTCGATGTAAGGATTTATTTTGCTCAGATTACTTCGCTTGAACGCGTAATGGCTATACGAATAGTATGCGATAGTGCAGAATATAGAAACACAGCCAATAGCCACGTCCACGTACTCCGGTATCTCTATATCTGAGAAGTACAGTATCAGCGTGATCATTGACCAAGACAAGAACACATAACTCAGGTAATCGTTTATGCTCCTAGAAACTTCTACAGACTTAGGAACTACAATGGTGTCTCTGTGTTTTACAACATAGTTATCAGCTTGGATATTCATCTGTATAATATAATGGCGAAATTATTAAGCGTATTGGCGATTACTTCAACTGCGCACTCATACCTACTACTTCAAGATACTGACTACTTCGGAGGAGATATGTTCCCTATACAGAACGTAAACAAGAGCTCTAGTTGCCTAAGTCTATGCGAAAGAATAGTGGATTGCAAACTAGTCACCTGGTACAAAGATACATGCTATATCAAGAATGTTAAGACCACTAGTACTCCGAAGAAAGGATGCGTTACGTACGATATGTATCCAGGTCCTGTGACTACTGCGCCGGCTGTGACTACTGAACCAACTACAACTGCTCTGAATACTACTGAGCCATCTGTTACTACTGAACCAACTACAACTGCTCTGAATACTACTGAGCCATCTGTTACTACTGGGCCGGTGATTACTCCTGAGACAACTATGGTAACTGAGCCATCTGTTACTACTGGGCCGGTGATTACTCCTGAGCCAACTATGGCATCTGAACCAGTCGCTACTACCGAACCATCAGCGACTACTGAGAGCCCAAAGAGCGATAGCCGCCCTATAGGGCCTTGTATTCTGTCAATTATAGCTATGTTTATGTTGTTCTAAAATTGAATTTCTCTAGTCTTGAAACTGACAAGAATGAGTACCAAGATCTGCCCAATATGCTGCGATGACCTTAACCCCTCTGAATCCTACTACTGCACGTACTGTGGGTTCAAAGTGTGTATGGATTGCCAGCTACGCCATATGACCGAATCTCTGGACTGTATGGACTGCAAGTATCCTGCTCTAGTATCTATCAAGTTTTCCCATGAGTACGAACCTAAGTACACGGAACGCATCCTCAAGCTCGAAGAATCATTCATGCTTCATACTAGAAAAGAAGTGAAACAAGCATCTCTCAAAGAGGAAATGAAAGCGCAAATTGACTATTTCTCTAGTCTAGGATGTTCCTATGCTAGAAGCTATCTGTCTAAGCCCATAGACATGCATCGACTTGTCGCGTGCCAAGGTTGTGGCGATATCTCTTACGACGACGGCTACATAATTGAATGTTCCTGCGGTAAGACTAAGTGTTCTAAGTGCAAGGAAGATATTCAAGCAGGTCACTCTTGTGATGAGAATACTGTGCTATCGTTTGTAAACATAAAGGAGTCTGCCAAGCATTGTCCTGGTTGCGGCATCCCTATCTTCAAGCACGCGGGATGCTATCAAGTGATGTGTTCTGAATGTTCTTGCGTGTTTGACTATAACACAGGCAATGTCGACAAGGGTTTCATCCACACTCCAGAGATGTTGAAGATGGTAAATGGCTTGGTTAAAGAGTCTAAGCTCGATCCTATAGATTGGGTCACATTGACCAAAGAACCGCGAGTATACATGATATACTCCACTGTTATCGAAATTCTTGGAAGACAAACATCTAAGATGGAGATCAACAGATCCGCTAGAATCAATCACGTGAAGGGACTCATAAACTCTTCTGAATACAAAAAAAAGACTAAGGAAAACTACCTTAAGTACTACTCCCTGATAGCGAAGGCTAAGGACCTGATCAAGCAAGTTTAATCCATGTTGGCTTCCGCCACTGCTTGTTCCTTCTCTTCTATTTTTTTGATGAGAGATTGGATAGCCCCGTACATGTTCGCTATGATTTGATCTGTGTCTAGAGTCTTACAGTCTTGGAAGCCATACATGTCTATACTCGATACAGCCTTGGGAATGTACTGTTCCACGTCTTGGGCGATCCATCCGAGCTTGTGTCTATCGGCGGACTTGTCTTCTGAGATGTACTCATCCTTCCACTTGTAATACTTAAGCGGTAGACTGCTGACGTTATTGTAGCATATAGATAAATCGGCTGGATTGATATCCTCTTTGAGTCTTTCGTCTGAGGTAGTGAGCCAGGTAGACGTGGAAGGCTTAGCCGCTGAGTCTTGCCATACATTGAAGTACGTAGGACTCTGCGTGGTCATGTCAGTACCTCTCGCAATATCTATAGCATAGTTGTTAGCCCATACTCTGTTGGCCGTGAAGCACGCAGGAGTGGTTATCTTGGTGAAGTCGCTTCTGGCCACCGTGTGACTAGACACTATATAGAGCTTATTGGGCGAGTTGTTGAGAGGCAAGAAGAACTGATCTGTTTCTTCAAAGTAGTAGAGATTGCTTAGGTTGAGGACTCCGCTGGACTGGGTGACTCTCAGAGAGTTACTGAAAGAGTAACCATCATGTGTTCTTATGACTGAGTTGTTTTGCCCATCCATGATGAAAGTGCCCACATCATAGAACGAAGTCTTGCTCATCAAGAAGAAGTCGGCATACAGTCTAACGTATATGACCTTGTTATAAGTTCTAGGAAGCATAGTCTTGATGAATCCGTTGAGAGATCTAGCTCTAGCCATCCAGCCATCTCCCGCGAGAACGTACAAACCTTTACCATACGCTATATCGTACCAAGTACCAGGCACAGGCTGTGTCGTCCAACTGGCAGACGTATTCGCAGCATATAAGATCTTATCTGTAGACAAGAGAAACAACATTGAGTTACATACGCTTAGCCCGTTAACGGCTGTACTGGAAGGGGTCTTGTCAGTCCACGCAGACAGATCGGCACTATACTGAACAGTAGTGCTGGACGCGATGAAGTAGTTACCGTCGAAGAACACGATTTTGGTCCATGCTCCCGTGACAGTGCTTGTTGTCCAATCAGTTAAGTTAGAAGAATATGATACCGAATCAGTGCCTACCTTGACGAATCGCGTACCGTCATATATGACGTCTTTCCACTCACCAACATGGGTTGTGAACGTTTGGGTCGCGCTCAGGCTAGATGTCGTCATATTCACGTCAGTACCTACTGTCAAGAAGCTTCCGTTACCATAGGCTGTCGCATACAGATTTCGATTAGTTGATGAATGCTTCATGTACATGGAGTTGTTGTCATTGTACATGTAGTTCATTAGAGGATCTCTACCTGTTCTGTTTTCAATAAGATTGCTCAGATACTCCGCGGAGACTTGAGATGTATTGCTCAAATCCGATTCAAGCACTTCACCATTGTTCTTCATACTAACCATGATTCTATCGTCCGCGAACCAGGCGTAGTTGGTGTCTCCTTCATTGCTGGCGTTTGCATCTTGAGTTAAGTCATGAGAAAGAGAATATTGAGTCCAATTCAACCCATCTGTACTGTACGATATAGCCACTCTATTGAATAATATCATTGCATTTAATCCGGGCAAGTATTGCATGCGTTTATGGGTTCCGTTGCCAGCTATAGCTGTGAGCTGAGTACCCAAGTTTGCCGCGACATCGTTCTTCCGATAGGCGGCGCTCCCGGTACAGTAGTAGATATAATCACCCATTACTTCTAAGTTGTAGATAGAAGCACTTGCGGCCGCAAGAGTCACTTCCGTAATGGTTGTCGCGTATATGTTAGTAGTGTATCTAAGGACTGAAGCGCTAGAACTGTTCACGTAGTAATACTTGTCTGAGAAAGGCAAGTACTCGAGAGTGTATATGCTGGTTGCGTTAGTCGCAAGAGTCCATGAATCCAGATTTAGGATATCTGTGGTCCATGCTAGTTTGGACGTGCCGCTTGCTATGATTCTGTTCATCTTTGAGTCATAACATAGATGAGGATTGTTTCCGATGGATACAGAGACAGTGTACCATGCATAGCCATCTCTACTATACAGAATGGTATTATTGCCCGCGGCTATGAAAGCCTTGGCGGGCGCGCACCACATGATTCTTCGGATTACAGTAGATACTGAAGTATATATGCTAGATCCATATGCGTTCACGCGAGTCCAGTTAGCTCCTTTGTCTCTAGATACATAGAAGAACTCAGAACCTGTAGTATTGTTAGCGTCTGCCCATATGACAACGGTCTTCAGTTCAGGACTATATGCGGCCCCTAGTGTGGAATTGTTCTGGTTTCCGAGAGTGAACTTGGCTGTCTTGAGCTTCATGTAATCATGAATGGTGAGAGTCTTTGAGTTGTTTGCGGCAGGTTTCGACCATCTAACATTAGTACCTCCTATAAGAGCTGTTGTTGTCTGTAAACTCTTCATGAAAGCATTTTTATTAGAATCTAGAACAACAGGTCCTGCTATGTTACTATCTGGAAGATTGCCCACCGTGATGCTAGTACATGTAACCTGGTTAGCTTGAGCGTTCCCATTCACGGCGACCAGTAGCGCGTTATTAGTGGGGCCTATAGATTGTCTCCATATGGATCCTAAAGAGTTAACAGCAGCTAGTGGGAGAGTCGCGGGTTTGTTGTTCATTTTGAGATGCACAGCTCCTACGTCGGTGGCGAGAAAGTTGATGTTGTTATTACTCATAGTCAATATATCACTGTATTTGTTGAATGTTATAGTTCTTCCGGATCCAGTAACCATAACGTTGTTTCGACCTACTTCGAACGAATGAGAGCCCTGTGCTGGATCTGGTATGTAGTTAGACCCAGAACTCCAAATGCTGAAAGACTTGCCCTTCACGTAGCCACTGGCAGGCGCCGATACGTTATGATATGTTGGCATCACAGGACTGCATGTTAGAACCGTACCATCTGAAGAACAGTGAAGTAAGAAGTTAGCGAAGTACGAGTTATAGTCACAAGAAGTCCATAACTTATTCTGAGAAGTAGTAATCTTAGTCCAGGTAGTGCCGTTGCGGGTATATGCAAACATAGCAGTGGAGACTATGGTCATCATATTAAGTTCAGGGATGTAGTTCATAGACCATCTTCCATAAGTGAGACCACTCAATACAGGTATGGTGTTCCATGTAGAGCAATTACTACTCCATCTTACTTCTGTAGAAGAAGTTAGAAGGTATATATTACCTTCTTTGAAGTATTCTAACTGTTTGTAAGATCCAGCAGGAAGGGTTATATCCACTACTGGGATAGAAGCGTTCGCAGTTATCTCGTATTTAAGCAATTGATTGCCGCTAGTCAAAGTGACTAGTTCAGTCATATCTTCGTTTATTACATAATCGGTATATGTTAGCGAATTCAGAGCACATGAAAGCACTACTCTAGAAAGACTCGTCGATAGATTAGATCCTGAGACATCTTGAGTATATGCATACACTGATATAAAGTTACCGTTTATACCATAGTAAAAAGATTTGACTTTCTTTAGCTTATACGTCGTCACTGATGCATATGGAATGAATGATGAGCTTACTGTAGCTACCAGTCCTCCTGTTGAATTCAATTCAGTTTGATCACAGTTTCCAGAAAATGTGGTAGTAGTTAGCCACAGAGTGCAGTTAGCATTAAGATTGATTGCTTGTAGCTGATGCGTTGAAAGATTCGAATAAGTTCTGAACGCATTATTACTGTAAATGGCGTAGTTTGACACGCTAGGCGAAGTCTTAAACCCATACATCACTCCTAGAGATCTAGAGAAGAATATTCTCTCAATTGCCGATGCTCCTGTCGATGTTGCTCCAAGGAGTGTGTTCTTGAAGAAAGATGTATATATAGCGTCGTCTAGATTTGCGATGAAGTCAGTTGATACTGGCAATGCCCGATATACCTTAGGCTTAGTTTCTGATACACATATCATTGACTTAGTTGAAACGGTTTTACAAATAGATTTGGTAGTGCTTGAGAAAGAGCAATATATGCTTTCTTCAGTCTCAGAATACCCAGCACTCACGGCGCCGCTATGCGTAACCGCTCCAGTGTATGTGTACGTCGACCAGGAGCCGGATCTGTATACTCTAACGATATTATCAGTGCACATTAGAACTATTGCGTTTAGAGCCTTATGCCATAAGATAGGGACCGCGCTGCCGGTGAACGTGTAGAAAGAAGACCAGTTTACTGCATCCGGAGACGAATGCATGTTGCCGAAATACGTCGCATAGTATGTTCCGTTTATGTAAGATATGTAGTTATAGTTAGTTCCAGAGGCTGTGAGAGTAGTTAGATTCATATCGGCTTCTATTTTGGTGATACCTGAGTTTCGTATAAGCCCTATGCCTTGTGACTCCATTGCGAACAACGTTCTAGCGCCAACGGCTGTAATGCTCTGCCACGTGACAGCGTCCGAACTATGAACCAAGTTGTTACTGTATATTCCTATGAACTTAGAGTGTAAAGGCGACCATATGATCTCTGTGGCAGTTTGAGTAACAGTGCCGCACTCCGTCCAGTTGATCCCATTCGTAGACTTCAAGAACTGAGTGAATGTACCAGATAAGTAATCGCTCGCAGCCACATATATCCCTAGAGTGGGAGAATAAGCTACTCCATAGATAGATCTCTTGACTGTGAATGCAGAAGAATTGACAGTGCATTGCTTGAACTCCACGCCGTCTAAGGAGTAACACAAGGTACTCGAACCTGCCAGCGTTATGTTGGTCTCAGGTATGTGTTTGATGAAGGCGAATTGGTCCATTGAAGAACCTCCTTGTTCAAGATACTGAACTCTGCATTCTTTCAATTTCATGTGCTGTGCAGGAGTACCACTCATTTGAGTGCCTAGAGTCAAGAGAAGCATTCTGTCATTTACAGAGTCCCACGCCATGCTCGCTAGGTGATTTGAGAGATGATGTTTGAACTGGTTCCATTCACATCCATCCTTAGTGTAGTACACCGTGCATTCAGATCCTGCGCCAAGAATCGGCATGCAGTAGAAGAAGCCTCCCATGAATCGAACTCTCCACCCGGCGGTGATGTCTTCGTTGAGAGATACCCATGTTAATAGAGAACTCCAAGAAGTAGAGTTGACTGATGTAGTGAACTTGCCCGCGAGAGTCGCCTGACTGCTGACTGCCAAGAATTGGCCATTTCCGTAAGCTACGCTCGACCATTGGCCGTTAGGGAATGACGTAGCTATCGTCAATATTGGGGTGCTGTCATCACTCAGACTCGCGATAGAGTTAGTGCCCACAGCAACAAACTTCCCAGATCCAAATGCAATATCTTTGTACTCGACAACAGCAGAGGAAAGAGAATACCAGTTATAGTAGTCTCCAGAATAATACGTAGTTGTTCCGACGGCGATAGAGACATTAGCTCCTACGGCGATAGAGTTGAGACCCGTGGCCGTGAATATATTATTCCATGTTCTTCCATCATTAGATGTGTGTATGCCATCGGCGGCGACCGCATAGAACATCCCCTTGTGCGGGGCCCATACTACTCTCTTGAACTGCACTGCAACAGTCTTCTCCTCCCACGTGCTTCCAGTAGCGCTTAGAGCTATCTTGTTAGTCCCTACACATAAGAACTTTGATAAATCCGCCGAGTATACGCAGTCATACCACTCAGTGCCTGCAAGCGAAACTGGGGCGTTAAACTTCCTGAAAGGCGATAAAGGAGCTGAGTAGATGATGCCTTCAGAAGAAGTAATGCCTGCAGTTATCTTCTTAAGACCGGTATAGTTCTTAGAACTGTTCAATACAAGAGCTTTACCTGCTTGTGCTGTACCTGGAGTGAGTGACCCGTAGTAGTCATTCACTGGAGTGATGTTCTCAGTGGATACATTCGGGTCGACAAGAACTCCGTTCGTGGTGATAGACTTGCACCGCACCACATTGATTCCAGAGATATTATTGGATGTGTCAGTAAGCAGCACCTTGTTCGCTTGTGCCGATCCTTCTGTCGCGTCTAGGTATCCTATGTTTGTCGAATCTACACCGTTAGCGCTCACAGTCGGCGCATACATGCCTGAATGGAATAAAGAAGATGATGAGCTCACGGAATAGCCAGTATTGAGTACTGAGGCCGAGGCGCCTTGAGTTAAAGACTTTTTTATAATCTTGCCAGAAGAGTCCTTAGTCGGCTGGAAAGACATGATATATACATGCGATTATTTTTTTGACCCATAATATAGTATGCCATTTACGATCTCTAGAACTTCGGGCAAAAAGCCTGAGATTAAATCAATAACGACTTTGAACAACATGGCGCTTCTAGCGGCTCTTGCTGATAGCAAACCAGCCGGCGGGGAAGCGATAGCCTTGCAATCCATGAAAATAGGAACAGTTACCGTGACTGAACAGGTTTCTACTTCTTTGAACAAAGCTTCAGTCACTACGACAGGCGTCGCTGCTCCATCTAAGGCAGTCACGACAGATTCGAATAAAGACATAAATGGTGTCAATAGACTCAGTTGCTCTCAGTTATATATAGATAATGTACTCTTAGATCCGGGCGTCTTTAACGGAGGTGCTTTGTCTTTGAACACTTATGATGCCAACAGAGTAGAACTTACCGGCGTTACTGCAGGAGTCGCCGCTGCCAGCAAGGCTGTTGTCCTAGACGCCAACATGAAGGCCTCTGGAATCAACTCCCTAGGCACCGAGGCAATATCCGCTCCAAGCGGAGAAATCATTGTAAATCCTAAAGGTAATCAATTGACAGACGTCAACACAGTCAATCCTATGAACTATATTTACACCAAAACGATGGTCACTGATGCTCTGTCGACTGGGCAGAGCTCTAACACTAATGCCACGGGAATGGTCGCCGTTGCCTACAGCGCTAACGCGGCAATCTTCGTTGCTGTGTTCTCTAACTTCACTCTTAAGAAATCTATTGACGGGATTAGCTGGTTCTCTGTTATGACCTCCACAGATATCTCATACGTAGCTTACTTCAAGGAAATAGATATCTTCGTCGCCATATCCAGAACAGGTCTAATCTACTCTTCTCAAGACGGAACTACTTGGACTAGCAGAGCAGTTACTAAGATACTCGCTGGACAATATCTAAAGTATTGCGAATACAGTCATTATCTCGGCGTGTATGTTGTCACGACTAACGGCAGACCTTACTACTCCTATGATTTGGATAATTGGTATGTCTCAGAAAGTCCTAACAATACTATGCAAAGAGTTAGATGGATTCCAAGCAGCAGAATGTTCTTAGCATTGGTCCAATCCACAAACACACTCGCTTATTCTATGGACGGAAAAGTATGGGGAAGATGGAAGTGCGCTGTATCCGGGCAATCCATCACAGACATAGCGTGGTGCCCAACTAGCGACACTATAGTTGTATCTACCTATTTCCATAGCAACAGAAGCTATGTCAGCGGTTTATATTCTAAAGACGGAGGGGCTACATTCAAGCCATTCACTATCATGGCTAACGGATACAATCTCGCTAGACTCGCCTGGATAGACGAGCTAGGTCTCATGATAGGTATGACCGATACTAACGTGTATGCGGTGTCTCAGGACGGCATGTACTGGAGACCATTCTCTTGCGGGTTATCGGCTAGTTGTGTGATGTTCAGACCGTATGATCGCAGACTGTTGTTTGTTAACAGTTCTGATAATTCTTTGTGGTACACGAATGCAAGCGCGTTCTCTAATGCCAGCGTAAGCCCTCTCTGGCAAGCCAATAATGGAAAGGTGGCATTCAATGCTGCGATAGGATCTGGTATGTTGACAGTGGGCTCCGATACAGGCAAAGCCTTTAAGTTCTCAGATGTTAGTAGATTGAAACAAGCAGAGATCAATATCGACTCTGGCGTACTGACCATCAAAGCAAAATCCCTGAACTTCGCATGCACAACATTCGCGGTGGGCGGTACTCCTGTGAAAACAAACTACCTAAAGTTCTTGAACGAATGCTTGTACGATAGCGCATACTACCCAAGACCCAATTACCTTCTTCGTAGTTCTAATGGCAACATATCGCATACTGGCTGCCTGTCTGTTAGCCAGATTACTCCGGCTCCTTCTTCTAACATACCCGAATACTCAGGAAACACAGTAGGTCAGGCGAACGCTAGCAAGTTCCTTCTCGCAGATGTCAAGGGGCATGCATCTGGTATTTCCAAGATAGGTGCTAACGAAATCAAGATAGGAAACCACCTACTCACTGCAAGTAGCGGACTCACCGCGGACTTAGAGAACACATTCGTAAGATCAAGTGGCATCAGCGGTGCCACCATGTTTAACAACTATACCATCAGCACGAGCGTATTCGGAACTCATAACACTGCCGACAAGATATACTACTTCAAGGAAATAGACTTACTCACAGTCGTTAGAAATAACAATACTCTCCTATACAAGGGGGCACCTGAGTTTAGCATGCCTCAGTTGATGAACTCGTACACTTTCAATAATATGGTAGGAGTGAATCACTCAATCAACGATATGGTCTATGTTAAGGAGACTGGAACACTGTACTGCGCTACATCCGGAGGACTCCATTATACCAACAACAAAACTTTCTGGCCTTGGAAATTAGCGCATTATATGTCTTTAGACGGTACCAATACGTATAGTTTCGCCTACAGTCCTAGCCTCAATACCTATGTGGTAGCCACAGATTCTGGAACTTTACTAAGCAGAGATGGCATCCACTTCAAGCAATACTATGATACAAGATTCAATAATATCATTAGAATGATTAAATGGATACCCGCATGGGAGATGTTCGTAGGCGTAACCAACACGAATAACACTACGACAGCAATGTTCATATATTCCTATGATGGAGCTCTGTGGACTTTCCCAGAAATAGCAGAGAACGCAAGTATTAGACACTCTTCGACTCCGACAGTGTTGACGTACAGTCCCAAGCTCAATATGCTCATAGCCAAGAATAATACTTATGTGTACTACACGTATAACGGCAAGGACTGGATGTCTACCTCTACCGTGTCTACAACCATGGGCGATATAGAGTGGATTCAAGAACTAGATATGTTTGTGGCAGGGACTACGTCTACCTCGACGTATATGTTCTACTATTCATACAACGGAATCAAATGGATTCCAGTGAGATCACCAGCGGGGGTAGCGTCTGCGACATACGCCTCGTTCCAGAAGAGGCCGGTGTATATTAGATCTATGGACTGCATGGCGTTCACTTGTAGCTCGGGCACTGCAGCCGCATTGTTTCTAAATGCTAGTAATACTGTGCTTCCTAACTACACTCCAGATAGATGCGCAGTCACTCAAAACATGTCTCTAGACTTGGTTAACAACAGAGTGGGTCTCGGAGTACAGAATCCTCAGTTCAGTCTTCAGCTTTCTGAAGATCTTGCATTCAAACCGACATCTTCTACCTGGATAACTTCTTCAGACCAGAGACTCAAAGAAGACATACAAGACGCTAATGAAGACATCTGTAAGGACAACATCATGGCCATTCCCGTTAACGAGTTTGACTTAGATGGAGAGCACCAGCTCGGATGGGTGGCGCAGGAAGTAGAAGGAGTAATACCTAAGGCAGTCGTCAAGAAAGAGACCATGGGCTTCTCGGACTGTAGAACTCTCAACAACGATCAAATTATCGCAAACATGTACGGCGCGGTTAGATGGCTCATAGGAATGGACAAACATTTGGACTCAGAATATTTTGAAACGTAATATATACTACAGGATGATCTCGAGAGCCTCGGACAAAAAAATATCCAAGAAGTCTGTATCTGTTTCTCAAACGCCTTCGGTGGGTAATGTCTCTCTCATTGGGAAATCTACTTTCGACATCAGCAAGGCGACTATCAACGGGCAATCCGTGGGGTTGACCAACAGCACCATACAAGTAATCAGTGACGTAGTGCCAGGAACAGCTTCCGCAGGCAAGGTTGTCGTAGTCGATGCGAACAAAGACGTTAACGGCATAGAAGACATAGACGTCGACGAACTGTACGTTAACGGGGATTTAGTCACAGGAATAGTAAATACAGGAGCCACTGTCTCGGACAGTGCGTTCATGAATGACATCCAGCCAGGCTCACACGCACCTGGTAAGATTATGTCTATAGACTCGAATCTAGAAACAAAGGCGGGCGAATTGTCCATAGAATCTTTAAACTTTAATAGCGGCGTTGTATCCGCGCCTACTTGCGACATCTATGATAACATAGATACAAATATACTGACACTCTATGATACTCCTAAGCTTTACTTAGTCAACAGCGCGGGAGATTATATAAGCAGCTCTATCAATGCTCACAGTTATTCGAAGATAGGTAGCGTATATATGATGTTTCAAGAATCTCGCACTAATGCTACTTGGATGAATAGCTCTGTCATTCTGTGCCAGAACATATACGCAGCCGGAGGAGGTACGTGGTCGCAATCGTTTAGTTCATCATCCACACTATTTGCTTCTAACTGCTTTTATGATTCTGCACTAGATAGACACTTTGTGCCTGTGATTCAGTTCGATGGGTCGAGCACGCTTTCCTACAAGATATACGTAAGTCCCACTGGTGATCCGTCGACATGGACGGGATCTCCTTTTACAGGATACACTCTAGCGACTGTTAATTCTAGCGTTAGTTCAATGAACTATTCTAGTTGGCCCTTGCCCTCAGCTCCTTCTGTGAGAAGATTCGGAAGTAAGATAGTCATGCTATCAGTGCCAGCAGGTACTCTAGATGCTGGAAAAAGACTTCTATCTGCTTTATATGGCTCTACAGATGGTACGACATGGGCGCAGATATCTACAGTACCTGGAGGAGTTACGTATAATCAAATGGTCGTAAGCTCCACTCATATAATTGTGATGACTAATGGACCTATAGTACAGTACAGTACTAATGGAACCACTTGGAATAGCAAGACGACTGCGACTTCTGTTCTCAGTTATGAAAATTATCCTGCAGAATACTTCCAAGAAATAGACACCATATACTGCCATCTTAAGGTCAAAACTCTGACTAACTTCCTTAGTATGGCGGCGAACGCAGAGTTCAATGAAATCATCAATGGAACAGAATTCCGACAAGGCTATCCTTGGACCTATGATCCAGATAACGATATCTACTTCACTCAGTTTAACATTAATACTTTTAACTACATATACTCGCCCATCACCAAGAAAATAACCAGCATAGTTGGATACTACGTGGGAGGATACGTCTTACTGCCTTCTTATATAACGAATTTATTTACGTCCAGTGTGTCCTTCAGATTTACAATAAACCAAACTAAAACAGCGCAGTTACAAAGACGCGTGATTGTAGATCCAAGTACTTATCTTACGTTTGAAGCTAATTCCAGCTGTCTCATATACGACTTCGTATGGTGCCAAGCTATAGGGAAATACATAGTTATAGGCAAGATGCATGAAGGCTTCCCATCGGCTTACTCTTCGGAAACAGTAGTGTGTCACTCTGTTGATCTAGAGACTTTCACTTTTGTTTCTGTGTCTCCAGCAGAGACTGTCAGAAATCTTGTATATAACGAAGCATTGAATGCTCTACATATGTATACATTCGGGGCCGCTCAAGTCTATAATAGTTTAGACTATGGTGCTACGTTCATACAGTCGAATTTGCCAGGCGGTATAGATAGCTTCTGCTACGTGCCATTAATCAAATCAACTATTGTATGTTCTGCATCACAGCTTCGTATCAATTACAAGAACCCAACCGCTATAGGAACTGCAAGCAATTGCATATTGATAGATTATAATGGTTCGTTTATCTCATATATAGAAGAAACTATGATAGTTAGAGTAGTTAGGGGAACAGGCGCTGTATCGGCCTATGGTCATCTATTTGCATTCATGCAAGGGTATTACACAACCACTGTTTTATATAGAGGGATGATGGGATTCTTCTACGCTGACGTCGTTACTGGAACAACCACTGCATATCCTAGACATGGTAAATCTGTCACTATTAACAAATATATAGCATACACGACAGATGCCATTTCCCATACATCTATTGTAGGAGCTGGCTCTCAGTTCTCGAACATAGAATACATAGATCCTCTAAAGATATTCGTAGCATTTAGAACAGCAGACTCAGCCTCATTTTCCACATCTAGATTCGTATATTCTTATGATAAGAAGAACTGGTTCGAGCCGCTTCTTAACGGTCTTAACGTCAACATTACCAACATTTCATCGTACTCACTCAAATACGACAAGAAATCTGGTTACCTCTTCGCTCTAGGAAGCAATGGCTCCTTCAGGACGGTGCACTCGACCAAGGGATTGGTGATTAGTAGAACTCCTCTACTTATAAGCAAATTCTCTGGAGCTACAACTATCGGAAGCCTAAAGAGTAATGAAGTATTTCCTTTCACGAGTATTTCTCAAACGACTAACGTAACGGGCCTCGCGTACTGTCGAGGAACATACATAGCTTGCAAGACCAATGACATACTGTACGGTTCGGGATTCCCTTATCTCACGTCAACGAACACATCCGGCACATGGACGAGTGCAACAGCATCGACTAACTTATTCTTAGTTGTAGGAACCAACAAGGTAGCGTCGTCAGGCGATGGGATAACATGGTCATCTAGCTCCATGGCTGGTTCGTGGACGTGCGCGACATGGTCTAGTCTATTGAATCAATTTGCTATAGTAGGAACGGACAAGGTCGCGTGGTCAGACGACGGCACTACATGGTCTCAAGTCACTTTAGTAGGTGAATGGAAGTCTATCAAGTACTTGAATGGTCTTTGGGTACTCGTTGGAAACAATAAAGTAGCTTACACGACCTCTAGCCTCTTTGCTCCTACAGTAGTTGCAGTTACAGGAAACTGGTACGATGTGGCATTCGGAGGACAGTGGGTGCTTGCCGGTAGCGGATGCGTTGCGCTTTCGGATAAGATTACCTCTATCACGCCTTCTGTAGTCGCCAAGTCATACAATCGAGTAGACTACTCTGAAGTACTTAGATCGTTCATATTCACAGGAACAGATTGCTCTACGTACTCGCAGATTACTAACTTGTTTTCACACTACTCACAATCTCTAACCACTTGCAAGTGGTTCTGGCGAACGCAGTGCTTTATAGGAACTACTTCTTCAGGAATCATGAGTTCTCAACCTATAGGAACAGGATTGGACACAGGGCTATGTGTAGCAAACGCCAACTTCGTAGTCACTAGATCGTCTGGAAGCGAGTCAAGCTTTAACATCACGGATTCGGGTAATGCACTCAGCACGAACACTCCTTTCAACGTCAGCAGCAATGTCGCAGATACTGCTCTTATTACTTTCAAGAACAACAGTGACGGGACTAGCGGATCGATCGTCAACCGAACGTCTTTCATTAACTGGGAAGCACCTCAAGGCATAAACCTAGACATTCTAGAAGATATCAAGGTCAATAATGATGCTTACAACTCATATATATACGGGGGATGTGACTCAATTGCCGCGCTTAGCATCGATACAATGGGGACAGCACAATCGGATAGTTATTTGTCTTTAGACTACTCAGGAAACATGACCGCAGGGTCTATCAATGTGGGAGGACTCATCGTTAACGGAGAGCTGTATGCCGGATCGACGCCTTCTTCTCTCACGGGAGTCACCCAAGGAGTTGCTTCCGCTAGCAAGGCTCTTATGATGAATTCGTCTAAAGAAGTCATTGGAATAAACAGGCTGACTACGGAATCAATGGCCTTGGGCTTGACGGATGTGGTCAATTCACCACCGCACTTCTCTGTCAAATACGATAGCTCAGTCGTAGGAAACACACCGGGAGGCAATTCACACGTTGTGTTGAGTGTTGCTTACAATGATGTTCTAGGCATATATGCGGCAGTAGTGCAATATGATGCTACGGTTAGTACGGCGTACGAAAGAGCTTATATACTTGTTTCTAAAGACTGCATAGAATGGAAAAAAGCTTATCTAGGGACCAAATCGATGTCTTTGCACATACAGGCAGTTAAACCGGGTTCACCTCTTAGAAACTCTTTCGGATTAACAAATGTAAATACTGGATTTATCATTCTTCTACATTCGAATAACCATATATGCAAGTCTTTGTTCACGCCAGACTGCATTAACTTCTATTACACCAATATGACAGGTTCACAGAACGCGTTCGATCTAAACGTAATATCAGACTCAATTGTGTGTGTCACGCCTACGATCGGAACATCTTCCTTGTATGAAGTAGTCCTTATAAATAACGGAAGAACGCATCCTAATAGATTCCAATTCGAAAACTCTACAGGATTGAATCAAACATATTCTAGCTCTACTACAGAGAACAATTACATATGGGCCATGGCTACATCAGGGTCTGCTGGTATGATATTTGGAGTGACTCCAAGTGCTATAGTCATCCATTCATCAGGCAGTGCTTCCACTGTAACAACTATCGCAGGAGAAACACTCAACGCGGCTTGCGGCTTCTACAATCAATCTACAGGATTCCTAAGAATTATATGTACTGCTAGCGGAAAGATATACTATGGTACCGGTACTGCTACATCTACGGCCTATACAGTCGCATCGGGAGTATCTTTGAAGTGTTG
>JACCDX010033444.1_pt1 | contig 47813 bp, 52 predicted proteins | sample 7449681 | NCBI WGS metagenome assembly JACCDX01 (sample SAMN15323450, study PRJNA562643) | freshwater metagenome | isolation source: river surface water | place: USA:Blue River Watershed | collected 2017-08-18
TCAAGGGACAATATGGAAACGATATAGTTCTTAACATCACTCCAAAAAATTCTGGAATTTTAAAAATGTCTTTTTCCCCAAGAGGTGGTCATGGACTTGTTGTTTATGAAAACAGAGGCAAAGTGTTTGCAAGTGACATTAAAGCAGCTGGCAAAAAAGTAGATTCTGTGGTATTATTTGTGGAAAAGGACAAGAAAGAATCTTTCAAGTTCATGCCTTTGGGTGGTGTTAACTACCCTATAGAACTTGAATTTTCACTACACACTTTTTTATCAAACGATTTGAGTAGTTAAGGATATATTATGACAGAAAGAAAAGTTGATGGCAAGATAGCTTCTGCTGTTGAAGCTGCAACACAAACCCAATTAGCAATGGAAGAGCTAATGGGAATTAGTGGTGAAAACCATAAATTCAATTATGAGACAATCATGGTTGAAAAAGATGGTCAAATGGTTGAATTAGAAGTGCGAATTGATGACATTGATTTGCTTGAAGACTTTGACGATGAAGATTTAACCCAAGAGGGATATCGTTCTTTGGGTATGATTGACAAAGACTTTGATTCAACATCTGATAATGACTGCAACATTTCTTCGAGAAAGAAATTACCTGTAGTTGTTGTAGAAATTGATGAAGATCAAATGGACCAAGACATTGAGTTCGCATGTCCTTACACAGGTAGCACCGAGCTTTATCAAATAGATGCAGAAACTTGGGCAAGTTATCAAACTGATCAACCTTTCACTGTTATATTAAAATCTAAAAACGAAGACTAATCTTCTTCATCTTCATCATCTTCGATGATCACTCCAAAAGCTGGGCTTTGATTTGTAAGAATCTCGTCCAGCTTTTCTTCAATATAAGCCATCTTTTCTTCAATGATTTTCATTCTGTTGCTTATATCTTTGCTGCGTCTTGAGTTTGATTCTAAAATAGCACCACAAATTTCTGCTATCTCGTGCATCTCGATAGTTTTATCGGATACTTTTTCCATTAGTTGATCTAATCTTGTTTGTGTCATCTTCTTAGCCTTGTTTTTGGAAATGAGGATGTTGCTTCAGAATCTGGGTAAGTTTGTATCATTTGCACCAAGCTATCAATTTTCTTTTTAGCTTCTATTGCGTCATCAGATACTAAAGCTGCTTCCATGATAAACTTACGTAACTCGTATAAATCCATTAGTAACATATCTCTGTCAATTAAAATTTTCATGATGAATTACCCTCAATCTCTTTACAACTTTACAAAAAACAAAAATGAATTTTTTGCGAAGATTGTAGATCCCAACATTCTTTCTCCTGAAAAATTCCTATTCAATAAAGATTATAAACTAAATATTAAAAGAATTGTTGATGTTACTCATGGAGATCAAAAATTAAAAAAACAAATCAAAAGTTTCAAGGATTTTAATAATTCAACATACATTTCTTTGAGAAACTTTGATTTGCAACAAGCCACTGGTTTATTAATTCCAGTTTTCAACAATTGTTCTTTCAAATGTATGTCATGTAACAAGAACTATGATAAAAGAATACGAACAAAATGTTGCACGATGAATGCTCCGATTTTGATCACCAGCGCAGAATTATATAGTATATATATCCCCACTGCGGAAGACTTACAAGAAAGCTTGACGATATCAAAAAGCTCATTTCTTGAGTTGCATTTCCCTGATTTGTTAGATAATATACTATTGCGATGAATATATCAAAACATATAGCAAGCGTCAAGATTGAAAACTTTGCCAACCATAAGGACACATTTGTTACTTTTGAAAAAGGTGTGAATGTAATCACTGGAACCTCTGATAGCGGAAAAACATCGTTGATCCGCGCAATCATGTTCGTCTTAGATAACTCATACTCTGGATCATTCGTGAACAACAGTCCTGGGGTTAAGAATGCTAAAGTAACTATAGAATTTCAAGATGGCAGATCAATCACCAGAATCAAAGGCGACAAAATCAACCGTGTCGAGTACAAATATCCTGGTGAACAAGATTCAACAGTGTATTCAAATTTTAGCACAAAATACCCAGAGTCTGTAAAGAAATTTTTAGGTGATTTGCCTGTTGATGAAGAAAACAAAGCGCTTTACTATGCCCATCAATCTAAAAAACTTTTTTTAATTGATCAAAATGAAGGCACAATACCAAAGACTTTGTCATCCTTGCTTAACATTGATGATCTTGAAGAAGCAAGTAAATCCTTGGGATCTGAAATTAGAATTTTAGACAACACTTACAAAAGCAAAGCAAAAGAACACGATAGCCTTCAAAAAGAAATTGAAACTAAATACAAATATTTAGATGAAAATTTAATTGTGATTGAATCTTTTAACTCACTAATTAAGGAAGCTGAATCACTTGAGCAAGATTACAAAAATCTTGATGAATATTCAAAAAAATTCTCTAGCCTCAAAAAGAAAAACAAAGAATACAAACAGACAATTGATGATTGTGAAAAATTAATCAATACTTTGTCAGATAATTTAAATGATTTGAACGAGCTTGGTGAAAAATATGCTGATTTAGGATCTTACATAAAATCATTTAAAGACAATAATAAAAAAACAAATGCTATCAAAAAAGAAATCAAAATAGCAGAGAAGATTTGCAACGAAGATTTCTCCAATTCATTGTCAGATTTAGAAACTTTGAAAGAAGATTTGAAAAATATATCAACTTATGCTTCAAAGTTTGAAAACTACAAATCTAAAGAATTGAAAATTAGAAACCAGATCCAAATCCAAGATGATTTGATAAAAGATCTAGAATCTGAATACGATGAAATCAAAAATATATTAATAGAGAATGGTCTTGTTTGTGATAGCTGTAATCGTTTTGGTGGAGATGAAATTTGAAAAATAGATTTAAAGTGTTGGTCATTGGTGACAACCATTGCAAAGACAAAAAACCTGCCAACAGAATTGACGAATATTGGCTTACAGCAACAAACGAGTTTTTAGAAACACTGCAAATTGCTGAAAATTTCAAAGTTGATTATGCAGTGTATTTGGGCGATATCTTTGATCAAAGATTATCTGGACCTAAAACTAGAAACACATTGATCAAACATTTAATGTGCCAACAGGATGGAAAACCTTGGTCTTTTAGAAAATTCGTGGTGGTTGGAAACCATGATATCGAAAGTTCATATTCTCTTATGGAATCTGACTTGGGGTCTTTGATCGAATCTGGTTTACTTGAAAAAACTGATTTTTGCGAAGAATATGGAATAGGTTTTGCACACTTCAACCCAGACATTGAAGATCAAATTGAAAAAGGATTGTTGTTGTCTCACAATGCAGTTCTTTGGGCTTGTCATGCTGCTATTTCTGATAAACCTAACAATATGTATCGCACCACTCTTTTTCAAGATTTACCATTGAATGATTCCACTCAAGTAGTATTTGCTGGACATATCCATACTCCTATGACTTGTTTAAGAGAAGATGGAAAAATATTTATCAATCCAGGTGCTGTAGGAAGAACATCAGCTAAAAAGGACAATATTGAAAGAGATATTTATGTAGTGATGTTGGATTATGATCTTGATGGCAACACTTATGAAGTCAAATACATTCCAGTAACTACAGCCTTGCCAGCAGATCAAGTTTTCAGGCTTGAGGAAATCAAAGAAGAAAAAGAAGTTAAGAAAGAACTGCAAGAGTTCGTTAAGCAAACTGCTTCATTCAAATCAGGAGCTTGGACATACACTACTCTAGATGACAAAGTTGAGTCTATCAGAGAGTTTGCCAAAGAAAAGAACGTTAATGATGAAGTGGTGGAAATCGCTGTGAATGCGATGATAAAGTACAATTCTAACACTAAGAAAGCTGAGGCATAATGGATACTTCCACTTTTTCAGAGCGCATCAAAGAAATCAGAGATGAAATCACGAGCGCCAAAACAATTAAAAAACTCAAGCAAGACGATTTGAAAAAATTAATTGAAGAAGCACGTTTACTTAAGGATGAATTAAAAACTCAATATGACATTGGGGTCAATGAACTTCAAGCACTTTACGAAAAAACAGAAAAAGATCTTGAAGAAAAATTGTTAGAAGCAGAACAAAAACTTTTGGAAATTAAAACTGAAGATGAATCTGAGTGATTTAAAAACCAAATACAATGCACTTGATCGAGAACTTGAATTTCTTTCCAAGCAAAGAAAAATAGACACTGATAGATTAAGTAAGTTGGAACAAGAAATGAATGATGCCAAAAACAAGAAGTCTAATACCCAAAAGGCTGAAATACTTCTTATGTCAAAGGCAACAGAAATTCGTGATTCTGCAATTGATACCATTGAAAGTATTGTCACCACAGGAATCAAATTCATTTATGGTGATGATTATAGAGTGCAATTTGACAAGCACGAAGAACAAAGAGAAGATGGCAACAAGTCAGGATTCAAAATAGGTTTCCAAATTGTTTCTGAAACTGAAAATGGTGAACTTATCACTGGAATTAACGACAGAGGCGGTGGACTTGCTGAAGTAACAAGTTCTTTAGTGAGGTTTGCCTTTTTGAAGATGAAAAACCATGATGGATTCATTTTATTGGATGAATCTTGGTCTGCAGTCTCTGCTGATTCAAAAATGCAAAATTTGATAGAATTCATTGCTCATTATGTGAAAGAAAATGATCTTCAATTAATTTTGAATACACATAGAGCTGAGATGTTTGGTAAGATAGCTGACAACATTTTACGAGTGCAAAAACTAAATGGTGTTGCTAAAGTTTCTAAGGTCACTTATGAAACAATTCAAGAGGAACAACTTAGTTTGATTGACGATTGATATGTCTATGAAAAAACAAGATAGGACAGTTGAATTAGTTATGTCTATTTATGCTAGCCCTGTACCGGCGCAATCAGAATTATCTAATCCTTTTTCTGCAAACAAAAGAAAAAGGAAAGATTCACTCTTGCCTAAAGCTGAAAAATCTTTGCCTGAGAATATTGAAGAATGGACATCTACTAATTTTGTAGACTACTATGCTGATCTTTATCTGAAGATGTACAGTGCGAAGTACAAAGTTACTTACACTACTGACCGTGCTTTGATTAATGAAATTGCAGATTTCATGCTTGACAACAATCTTGAAAAGAACTCTTGGACTAAGAAGTTTTTAGATTGGTGTTTCTTAAATTCACATTCTTTATCTTCATCTGCAAATCCCATGCTGTTGATGAATCTTCGAAAGCATTTAAACAAATTCTATCAAGATGTTGTTCTCTCAAATTCCAGTGCATCTTTGATTGAAATCCTTTCTGAAATTAAAGATTTGGACAACATGGGTAGGTCCAAAGAAATCATTTTCAAATATGGAATTCCTGTTGCTAGCACATACTTTGTCAACTTTAAGAATGTGCCTGTGGAACAAGTAGAGGCTGGTTTCACTAAACTTTTTGAGAAACTAGAGTCTGGAACTCCTGATGAAAAGAAATTGTTGATGAGTGCAGTTCAGAAATCTATCTCTAGGTCTCCTTACATTCCTGATTTTAAATTGCTCAATTGGAGAGAACTATTTCCTATAATGCAAAAATTCACGAAGGAATCTTGGTGGCGTGACACGGATTATCCAGGAGAGCCTAGATTCCACTATTCAAAATTTATAATTTAAAATGCATAATCCAAAAGAAGTGATTGCAGAAATAGAACTGCTAATTAGATCTAAAAGACCTATTATCTACATTGTCTCACAAGAAGAAAATAGGGTTGTTTCTGCACTTACCGAAATTTGCGACAATGCAGATCCTCCTTGGGATTTGTTACAATGGGATGTAGTCACTGGACTATCTTCTTCATATCCTTGTCTCTTACCTGAAAAAGAAGCACAAAGACAATTGGATCAAGATGAAGTTTTGCAATGGTTCAGTGACTTAGAAGTGCCAAAGCATAAATATGCAATTTTAGTGGTCAAAGATTACAATAAATTCTTTGGATCAAGCACTCATAAATCTCAAATTGAACTTAGAATCATAAGACAAATCAAAAATTTGTCTTTTCAATTTACCACCCAAAACAAAACTTTAATCATTCTTTCAAACTCTTTGGATATCCCAGGAGAACTTGAAAAATTCTTACCTGTAGTTGATTACCCTTTACCAACCAAAGAAGATATTCAAGCTAAAGTAACTGATCTTTTAGCTAGAGCTGCTACAAGAAAACAACTAGCAGAAAAATTTCAAGTTAATTACTCTGCAGATGAAATGGACAAAATTTGCAATTCATTCAGAGGATTAACTTTATCTGAATGTGAGCAAACTTGTGCATATTGCATGATAAAGCATTCATTTCTTTCTCCTGACATCATTTCAGCACAGAAAAAAGACATCATTAGAAAATCAGGATTACTTGATTGGATTGATCCTCAAGATAGTTTAGATAATATTGGTGGGCTTGATGGTCTTAAAAACTGGCTTCATAAAAGAAGAAATGCATTTTCACAAGATGCAGTTGATTATGGATTGCCCTCTTCACCAAAAGGAATTCTTTTAGCTGGTATTCAGGGTGCTGGAAAATCTTTATTTGCTAAAGCTGTGTCTGGGTATTGGAATTTTCCTCTTCTAAGATTAGACATGGGTAAAATATTTTCAGGTTTAGTGGGATCTTCTGAAAACAATATGCGACAAGTTTTCAAAGTGGCTGAATCTGTAGCACCATGTATTCTTTGGTGTGATGAAATTGACAAGGGAATGTCTGGCACACGATCATCAAGTAATACAGATGGTGGAACAACATCTAGAGTTTTAGGTTCTTGGCTTACATGGATGCAAGAACGCACTGAACCTGTGTTTGTTATAGCCACCGCAAACGATGTTTCTAATCTTCCCCCAGAGCTTTTAAGAAAAGGTAGATTTGATGAAATATTTTTTGTTGATTTACCAAATCCTGTTGAAAGAAGAAAAATCTTTGAAATACATATCGAAAAAAGAAACAGAGATGTTGATAGTTTCGATTTAAGTATTTTAGTAAAAAATTCTAAAGATTACACCGGCGCAGAAATCGAATCCTCTATTGAATCAGCAATGTATGAAGCATTTTCAGATAATAAAAGAGAAATCACCACGGCTGACATTGTCAAAGCATTAAATGACACTGTCCCGATATGCAAACTCATGTCTGAAGAAATATCATGGTTAAGAAAATGGGCATCTGACAGAGCTAGAAATGCTTCGTCAAATGATGTAAAATACATTGCACCAATTCAAAAAGAGGATGATCTTTAATGAGTAACGATTCGTTTGAAGAAATTATTGGTTTGAAAATTGATTCTACATCTTTAAGGAATGCAGCCAAAGAATTTAGGAAAAAACAAGGCAATGGTTGCTTCTTGTGTGATTATTTTGGTTACACCCATGATAGTCTAGGCAAGACAGTTATGTGTTCCTGTTTAAGAGAGAAATTTTTACATGAACTTTATGTTCGTGCAAATGTACCTCGCACTTACTACAATTCCACAGTAGATGATTGGAATACAAGAACAGATGCAAATGGTCATGATCTTGGACCTCAGCAACCTATAAGTGAAAAAGTTTATCAACTTCTTAAGTTTTATGATAAGAATATTCACAAGATAGTTGCTGGGCATCAATTAAAAATCACTCATACTGGCAACATTACCACTAATCTTCATTCCTTACTTTTTGAAGGAAGCATAGGATCTGGCAAAACATTCATTGCTAGTGTTCTAGTGCAATCTGCTATCAAAAAAAATCTTTCTGCTAAGTATTATGACTGGGCAGACTTGGTGCAAACAATGTCTGATTTTGATAAAAAATCCGATATGGATCAAATTAATGAAGAATTCAAAACTCTTGATTTCATAGCACTCGATGGTGTAGAAATTTATCAATATATGCCTAATCAGATGATTCCTCAGCTAGATCGTATTTGCAAGTCTAGGCTAAACTGTGGTAAACCTATTGTCATCATGACATTTGGAAACATAAATAGTTTCAATGGCGGAAGCGGATGGGCTTCTCTCCTGCGAAATAGCCTCCCTATCAGACTTCCTCAAACTGGAAGGTAAATATGAGCAAAGAACATTACGATCTTGAAACTCTTGCTTTGGCACACATCACCAAAAGCACTAAAAGCATTGACCTATTTTTAGAAAGAAAAATCACCGCAGAACATTTCACTTATGTTTCTGATGGTGAAGCTGTATCTTATACACAGGGTCTTTTCAACATGATTGTCAAATATTATGAACAATCAGGTGGGTCTTTGTTTACAAGTTACATTCTTGATCAAAAACTTAAAAACAAAAAAGTAAAAGAGTCCTCTAAGGCTAAACTTCTCACACTTTGGGAAGATATTGAAAATACAGATGTTGATGACAACAACTTGTATGAGGTTCTTCAACAACTTAAAAATCGCAGATGTAATGCTTTGTTGTCTGAAATGCTTACAGATTCATACAATTCTATTGCATCTCAAGATATTAAAACCACCTTATCTGTAATCCAAGACAATGTAGATAAAATTCAAGATGAATTATCTGAGTTTGGTGCAGATAGACATGCTTTTGATGTCACTCAATCTGGTGACTTTTTCAAGGATGAATATGAAAAGAGAATCAAGCATCCTGAACTTTTCAAAGGCATAGATTGTGGTGTCAGCAATATAGATTCTAAAACTTTTGGTTGGTTGCCAGGACAAATTATTGTTTTCTTGGCACCATCTTCTGGTGGCAAATCTGTTATGCTTTTGAATTCTGCCATGCATGCAAACAAGAATTGCAACAAAAAAGTTCTTTACATGAGTTTTGAAATGAACTCTTGGCTTTGTTTGCTTAGGCACATTTCTCTTTCATTTGAAATTCCATATTCTCAACTAAAAGATAACAATTTATCTCCTGATGAATTGAGAGCAATCGTTGATGGTTTAAACAATTCCAAAGATGGCGCATATTTTGAATATGATGTCAATATGGAAGATCCTACACCAGAATACATAGATTCTCGTATTCGTGAATTGATTGCTACAAAAGGCAAACCAGATCTTTTAGTAGTTGACTATATTGGTAACATGACTGTTAGAAATGCAGTAAATGGTTCAAAGGACTGGGAAAACCAATCAAAGGCTATCACTGAACTATTCAAAATGGCTAAACGATACAATATCCCAATCATCACTGCACAACAGATTAACCGTGAAACGATTCGCGATTCTCGTAAATCCAAAGAAGCAAACAAATTTATGTCATATGACCAAGCTGCTGCTTCAGGTGGTCAAAACTTGATGCACTTGTGTACATATGCAATTGCTATGGAGCCTAATAGAGAAAAGGGATACTGTGTTTTTCATCCTGTTAAGATGAGAGATGCATGGTTCAACCCTTTCCCTGTTAGAATGAATCCTGAATATAACAAAGTAGAAGAAATGTCTCTTGAAGAACAGCAAACAGTCATGGGTCTTCATGCTGCATCTAATGGTGTTGTCACTTCTACTGATAAGGTAGCTTCAGGTGGCAAAACTCCTATGAATACCAAGCGTGATGAAGAATCTCCTGAGTTAATTTATGATATTCCAACTTCTGATGATGAAGAAGAAATTAATCTTGCAGATTGGGTACTTCAGTGAAGCAAACCATCACTAGGCAATACATAGACCATCTTTTACAAAATGTAAAAATTAGGGACTACATGGAAGATGAATACAATTCTGATTTCATAGAATCCAAAATGTCTAAATGGGCTAACACAAGTTGCCCAATGCCTAATCATGATGATTCAAATCCTTCCTTTGGTGTTAATGAAGAATCAAATTTATACAATTGCTTTGGATGTGGTGTTACAGGTGATGTAATCAAGCTTGTTCAAAATGTTGAAGGTTTGGAATTTATAGAAGCTATACAAAAGCTTTCAAAATATGCTGGTGTGGAAATTGAAACCACAAATCTGGATATTAAATATTTAATTAATGAATTTAAATCTTCTATTCAGCAATATCTTGAAAAAGATTATGACAACAAGTTTCCAGGTGGATTATCTGAAAGTGGTTTTTTAATTGCACTTGCTGAAAGAACTAAGAAACATATCAGAACTTGCAATTTAAATGAAGCAGAAATATCTTGGGTGGAAGAAATATATCGTAAGATAGAAACTTGCACACAAAAAGAAGACTACAGACAGATTGCAAAAATATGGAAAGAATTTGGCAAACAAAGCAAGGAAAGGATATCTAATCTTGAGTCATCCATTTATATTTAAAACTGGTTCTAGACAAGAAATAGTTCATAAAATTGAAAAGGCTGTTGCAAATCCGCCTGAGGAAATTGCAATCAATTTAATTATTTCTGGAACCACTGCTAGAAAATTCAATCTTTTAAAAACTATAATTTCATCTTCTATGCCAGAATTGGAAGAAGATGAAGTAATTGCATATATAATTCGCGCTGGTGTTGAGAGAGAGTTAGAAAAGTTTGCCGACGTTCTAAAATGAACAAGTATTTGATCATAAATCCTGAAATAGCAGCAAAGTCATTACAAAACAATGAGGGTGATTTGTATTTGTTTTGGCTTGTTGCTAAAAAACTTGATAAAACTGGCAGAGGTATTATCAAGTTATCTGAACTTTTGGATTTATGTAAGAATATTTTCTCTCTAAAATCAAATTGGGTTTATAACAAAATTTCTTTGGGGACTGGCAAATATTGGCGAGCACCTTTTGGTAAAAAAGGTGATAAAAGTATTGCTTTAATTGGTATTGGAAGTTTAATCAAAAGATTAGATCCAGACATTACTAGAGCCAAGCCAATGAAGATACCAGTGGCGTTGTTTGAAAATTCCACTTCCAAAAGTATTAGAGAAATATTAGTTTCTCTTGTTGCATCAAGATACGATTCTTTTCATCCCCTCAGCATTTCTACAATTTCTAAAAATACTGGATTATCTGAAAGTGCTGTCAGATGTGCATTAAAATCCTCCAGTATTGTCAAAACAAGACAAAATTTCGAAGTAGTGGCTTCTGCAAAAGATTCGAACACTTTGCTTTCATTGGTCAAAAAAGATGTTGAAAAATATCGGATTGTTAAAAGTGACGATTCGTATCTATTGACCAAGCAAATTCCGAACGATTATTTTTTAAATGATTTTGAACGATTACCTTTGTGCACTAGACCAAAGGAATTAAAGAAAATCGACAAAGTTCTTCTTGCTAAACTAGATCCTGTCAAGTATCATATATCCAAAGATGGAGTTCGTGTGAATTCCAGACCTATTTATTCAAGACCTGTCGTGAATAAGTGAATGACTGTTTAAAAACGGCGCTTATTAAGGGGGATATATGTGTAACAAGGATTTTGTGCATCTTCATGCGCACACTCACTTTTCGATTCAAGATGCTTTGCCTACTCCTAAGGCATATGCTAACAAAGCACGGGAGATGGGTTTTCGTGCTACCGCAATCACAGACCATGGGAAAATGGGCGGTGCAATTGAGTTTGTTGAAAACTGCAAAAACCCCAGTAATTATGACCCAATCAAACCTATAATTGGCATAGAGGTATACACTTGTGAAGATCGATTTGACAAGTCCAAGACAGAAGATGGACGACGACGAAAGCTTAATCACCTCACTTTGCTGGCAGCAAACGAAACAGGTTATAAAAATCTTCTGTCTCTTTCTAATTTGGGCAATGATCCAGATGCTTTCTATTATTCTCCCAGAGTTGATTGGGAATGTATACAAAAGCATTCTGATGGTGTCATTGCTTTGTCTGGTTGCCTTGCCTCTGAACTTAATCAATCCCTTATCAAAGAAGATCTTTCTACTGCGAACTCTGTCGTTGATCGCTTTAAGTCTGTTTTCAATGATCGTTACTTTATAGAACTTCAATATCATGGTATTGAAGAACAAAAACATAACATGCAACATCTCTTGGATTTGTCCAAGAAATACGATGTGCCTGTTGTTGCATCTAATGATGTTCATTACTTAGACAAGCAAGATTGGGAACTTCATGATGTTTTGATCCAAATGAGAGATCAAAGAGATGCTCGTACAGGTGAAGCTAAAAAGGGAGGAAAGAAAGAAGCATATTCCTCTCATATGTTTTATCTTAAGTCTCATGAAGAAATGACCAAGATATTTGGCAAGGGAGCGCCTGATGCCATTTCTAACTCTGTCTTAATTTCTGAGATGGTAGAAGATTTTTTCAAGGTGGATGTTCCTCACCTTCTGCCAAAAGCAAACATTGCAGATGACATTGAATTCAAGAATTTTAAGAGCACTAAACTTCCTTATCATAAGGACAACGAAGCTTTCTTAGCATTTCTATGTTTAAAAGGACTGCGTAGCATGGGACTTGGTGAAAACAAGTCTTACCTAGCACGTCTTCATTATGAACTAACTCAAATTTGGCATATGGGTGTCACCGACTACTTCCTTATCCAAAGAGAACTTGTTGAATTCTTAAAAGGAAATGAAATTCATTATGGTATTCGTGGTTCTGGTGTTGGGTCTCTTGTAAACTTCTGCCTTGAAGTTTGTAATGTTGACCCTATTCGATGGAACTTAATGTTCGAACGATTCTTGAATCCAGGTCGTGGCACTCAATACAAAGTTGATTACTCTGAGTATCCAGTGTCTCAATGGATGGAAAAATACTCCCATGTCGATCAAATGCCTTTTGCTAAGAAATTAAGGAAGATTTCTAAATCTTGGCTTGAACAAAACCCTGACTATCTTGATAAAGAACCTGAAATTGAAAAAGAACTTTGGGTATTAGAGAATCAAGGTCTTTGTGCATACATCTACAGTTTGTCTAAAATGGGCATCAAGATAAAGCAGAATGATTCTCAACTGTGGACTGCAGTTATGCTTGGGATCACTGAGGATATGCCTGAGCGTGGTCTAAAAGTTTCCAAAATTGCTGCCTTGCCTGACGTTGATACTGATATTGATGATTCCAAGCGTAATGACGTTATAGATTGGACAAAAGCACGTTTTGGTGATGATCATGTTGCACAAATTGGAACATGGGGTCATTATGGTGCAAAGGCTGCAGTTGTTGGTTGTTTGAAAGCATCAGAGCGTTTTCAAGAAAAATATCCTGAGACTTATCATCAGGAAGCATTGAACATATCTAAATTAATTTCCAAACGTCCAGGCGCTACTATCAGTGACACTATTAATGAAAGTCCTGAGTTTGCTTTGTATTACCGTGCTTGGAAAAAAGAGATTGACAATGCTATTGAATTAGTAGGTACGATTTCTAACTTTGGAGTTCATGCATCAGGAGTACTAGTTTCTTCTGACCCAATCTTTATGCATACACCTCTTGAGAATTCAAAAGGCAACATGTGTTCAGCTTATGACATGAAAAATGTTGAGCGTGTTGGTTTGGTAAAGTATGACTTTTTAGGTCTTGCTGCTTTCCAACAAGTTTCATTATGTCTTAAGCATATTAAAAGACTGCATGGTAAAGATATCCAATTCAAAGATATCAACTTGGAAGATCCTAAAGTATTTAAAAACATATATGCTAAAGGTAAAACTGCATCTGTTTTCCAGTTTGCTTCTAGAGGAATGCAACAAGCGCTTAGAGATGTCGAAGCTTCTAATATTGAAGATTTAATTGCAGTGGCTGCTTTATATCGTCCAGGTCCAATGGATTATATTCCTCAGTATGCTTTGGGTAAGAAAAATCCCACCATGGTTCAATATGATCATGAAATCATTAAGAGGCATTTAGGTGTCACTTATGGAATTATGGTCTATCAAGAACAGGCTATGAAAATGGCTAGAGATATGGCTGGCTTTACTTGGACTGAAGTGGACAAGTTAAGAAAAGCTATTTCTAAAAAATCTGGTAGAGATTTTGATGATGCATGCGAACTTTTTAGAACTAAAAGTTTAGCAAATGGCATAGATGAAAAAGTGGTGGATTCTGTTCTTCAATTAATGGCTAAATTTGGAGGATATGCATTCAATAGGTCGCATGCTTGTGCATATGCTTTACTTTCATATTTCACAGCATGGTTACGATATTACTATCCTTCTGAATGGTTAGGTGCTTGTATCCAAATTGATCGTTTAGATGAAGACAAATTGGCAATTTTAAAAAGAGAATGTGCCATTGATAAGATTCTAATCAAAGAACCAAACATCAATGAATCTGGTTTAGAAACTATGGTGAATGCCAAGGGCGAAATCATTCTTCCTTTGTCTGCTGTCAAAGGTGTGGGTGCAAGAGCAGAGGATATTATCAATCACCAGCCTTTCGATGATATAAAAGATTTATGTTACAGGGTTCGACCAAATCGCATGATGGTTCAGGCTTTAGCAGAAAACAATGCTTTGGATTGTTTACCCGACATTCAGCAATTTGAGTTTTTAGAAGATTTCATGGAACATTGGGATCAATTGGTAGCACTTAGAGCACAAGAAGAAAAGCAAGCAGCACGTCTTAAGAAGCTTGCTGAGAAAAATTCATTGTCTTTTGATCAAATTGTTAACGCAAAAACTAATGACAAAAGGCAAGAAAAAGGTAATAATTTAAATGTGCTATTGAATGACAATTTATTTGATTAGGTGTATGACATGAGTATGTATGATGATGAATTAGCGGAGGACGAAGATGTAATTCTTTTGGCTGAGATTGATTGGAAACCCATGCCTGTTTATGAGCCATGGACAGATCCTAATTTCGCACAAATGATTACTCAACGTGTTAAGGGTGTAACTGAAGAGGGTTTTGCTCAAGAAGTGCAGTTGTATCAAGATGCATTGAATATGCTTCCTCAATACAATGAATATGATATTAGAAAAGAGATTTCATATTGGGAATTCAATATTCCTGACAAGAATGACTTTGATATATCTTCTCATGCAGCTTCATATGCAATGCAAATTCAATACAAAACAAGATTGTCTGAAATTTACAGTGTTGTTTTCGCACACTATGAATTTTTATCTTCAGCACAAAAGAATTTGAAAGAAATGGCGGTGAAAATTGCTTCAGGATCTAACAAACATGATAAAGATGGCATAGCCTCTTTTACAGTTAGTCCTTTCTCAATAGCTGCTAGCCATGCCAAAAGACTTTTGAGTTATCTCGATTCAGTGACAAAAAACATTGATTTCGCAGCTTCTCAAATGGATAGATTGATGCGTGAACATCAGTCTCTTGCACGTATAAATCAGAACTTTAATAATGAAGGATTGTCTGCGTTGTATAACAAGGATCGTCCATCATTAAAACGGTATAATGATGACAGTGCTACTGTAAGAACTAGAAATGAAAGAATAAAATAATTTTTCTTTTCTATTGCAAAAGCCAAAAAACAAAGATAACATATTTGAAGTGGGACCTGTGTTCCCCAGAACGGAGTATATAAATGATTCGACGTGTTTCAGCATCTCAGATGCTAGCATCCAACCCAGCTCGCCCTGCGCAAGCAAACTTCCCAAAGTTACAAGATATCCTTGTAAACCTCTCTGTCAAAGACAATCCTAAGGTTACTCGTCGCCTTAAACTCATTGGTGATCCTTACATGTTCCATGAGTTCACTGACAAGGTTTATGTCCCAAATCCAGACAACGATCCTGAACTTCGTGGTAAGACTATGCGTGTTCCATTTCCTGATGCAGATGTGAACAAGTCTTTCAACCGAATTGGTCATGATGATTTAGATCAATGTCCATGGCGCAAGATGGGTTATGTTTTTACTACCCAATATGCACAAAATGTCCTTGAGCGTCAAGAAGATGGCACTTGGCAAGTAAAGATTCTCAAGAAGGGTAAAGCAATCTTCTCTGAAATCGCTAAGAAAATTCAAGGCAATTATGAAGATGATGAGTGGGAAGGCGAAGATGATGCACGTCATTTTGGTTCCCGCACTTCTCCTTGTGTCAAAATTACTGCAAAAGCCACTGGAAAGCAGCCTCCTCTTTCTGTCGAATACGATGTCTACTTCGAATCCAAGAATGTAGTTGTTGATGAAGATATGATTGAGTTGCTTCGCAAAGCTGGTGAGCCTTCTGCTGAAGATCTTGAGCAAGAGCGCAAGTCTTACAATGCAGCACGTAAGTCCGATCCTTACATGCCAGAATGGAATGACTTCTTTGCATTCGGTTATCCTTTGCATCGTATTTTCAAGCACACTCCTGTCAAGGGAGAGGCGCTTCCTCCAGTTGTTGCAACCCCTAAGGATAGTTATGTAGTTTCTCCACCAAAGGCTGCTCCTAAGCCTGTAGTTGAAGATGAGGATGAAGAGGAGGAAGTAGTTCCTGCTCCAAAGCCTAAGACTGCAAAAGCTGCTCCAAAGCCTGTCGTTGTCGATGAAGATGACGATGATGATGAAGATTCAATTGGCTGGTTAAACGACTAATACAAAAGGGGGATGGTTGCCCATCCCCCTTTTAAAGGAGAAATATTATGGCAACAGAAAAAAGCAAAGATTTTCTTTCTGAAGTATTAAACAAAGATCAAGAACGACTACTAAAGCAAAAGCTTAAAACTTTGGGCATTGATGAGAAATGCATCAAGGGTGGCGATACAGAAAACATCGAATTCATTCCTACTGGAGTTTTTGAGGTTGATTCAATTCTTGGTGTTGGTATGGGAATTCCCACAGGCACACTCATTGAATTCTGTGGTGAATCTCAATCTGGCAAGACTTGGCTTGGTTACAAGTTGATTGGTGAAGCACAAAAGCAAGGTAAGAAATGTGTATTCTTCAATGTCGAAAATTCATATTATCCTCAACGTGCTATTTCTTGTGGAGTCAATGTCAAAGAATTAATTCTTGTTGAAAATGTAGGTTCTGCTGAAAAGTATGGAGAACTTCTTAAATTTTTAACTGAATCAGGCGATTATTCGGTAATTGTTGTGGATTCAATTTCAGCAATGATTCCTAATGATGAACTTGAGAAATCTATGGAACAAGTTCAAACTATTGGATTACATGCACGATTTGTAAAAAGATTGACCAAAGATTTAACTGCTAAAACTGCTGCATCTGGAACTATTGTTGTATTGATTAACCAATTGTATATGGGTGCTGGTGCTATGCCAGGATCTATGGTGAAAACTGCTTCTGGTGGAAACGCCATGAACTACTTTACTCACATGCGTCTTTGGATTAACAAGATCAATGGTGCTGCTGGGCAAGTAACCAAGAAGGATGCTGAAGGCAAAGATGTCATAATTGGCGGTAAAAGCAAAGTTCTTGTAATGAAGACTCGTTATGGTCAACCGGGGTTAACTGGTGAATTTAAAATTATGTTCACCGATGATGAAACCACGAATCCTGTTGATGAATTCCTCTACAAGGCAAAGGCTAAGGGATTTGAATACATCAAGGAAGTAAGGAAGAAATTCAGCTACGTTCATCCTGATACAGGTGAAGTTTTAGAATCAAAAGATCCTTATGAATTTGTTAAATTGCTCATGGATTCTCCTGCGCCAGAAAAGCGCACCAGAGGAGACAATTCTACTACAGTGTTTGAATACTTGTGCGGTAGAATGAAAATCCAAGGCAAAACCCTTATTGATTTGTCTGAAGCTGTTGCTAAAGGACCAACAAATGATCTAGATGATATCGAAGATCCATTTGGAGATGAAGATGATGGAAGCATCTCTTTAGAAGATGCTGCAAAGAAAATGCTTGGTTAAAATAAAACCCTCTCGAAAGAGAGGGTTTTTTGTTTATCTTCAAGCTGGTCTTGCGGGTGCTGGTCTTGCTGCTGGTTTTGCAGGTCTTGCTTGAGGTCTTGATGGAGTTGGTTTTGCTAAAACTCCAAGTCTAGATTGCATTTCTTTGATTATATAATCATACTGTGCTTTATTGATTCCTTGAAATGCATATTGATTTTTTACTTCTTGGTATCTATCACCTTTAAAATCTCTTGCTAAAACTCTTGTAAGCATTTTATCTGCTTGAGCCTTTTGTTCAGGCGATAAAATAGTCTCAGCTGGTAACTGGTTAGTTTGCACTTGTGTTATATATCTTGGATCTGTTTTCAATTTATCGTAATACTCTAAGGCTAAAACTTTAGCTGCTGGCGGAATACTGCTATTAGCAGTGATAGCCTGCCATGCTGTATTTCTGTTTGATGCTGGATCCATAGCAAGTGAAACAATAGCAGTTTGTACTTCAGGAGCAAGTTGACCAGTTTGTGCAGCTCCAGCTTGTTGCCCTGGTGCTTGAGCTGCTGATTGTTGTTGTCTATACATAAAAATTTGATAGGCTAAGTTTTCTTCAGCAGGGGTAAATCTGTTTTGTTCAATAATTTTACTCAATGTTGGACCATCAGTGGCTTGCGCAACTAAATTAAAAACTTTTCTAGTGTCAAGCTGCGCTGTAGCAGGGAATGCACCTTGAGGTTGTTGTCCACCTTGCTGTTGACCAGCAGGAGGAGCTGCTGCTGGTGCTTGGTAATATGGTAATTTTTGTAAATTTTGAATTACAGTTTTTTGTTTTGCAACTTCTGCTTCTAGCTGACCTTTTCTAGGACTATCTGCTACTTCTTTTGAAAGTTGTTCTTCTAATTGTCTCAATTTATCTTGAGCTTGAACTAAAGCATCTTTACCTGAGTTTGATTGTTGTTTTCTTTGTTGTTCATAGGCGGCTGCAGCTGCAGCTGTACCAAGAATATTTTGCAAGGGATTTCTGCCAGTGAAAGCTTGATTTACAAGTGCACCAGTGCCTAAAGCACCCGTATTAGCACCACCTCTGCCACCAAACATGCCTCCTAAGTTTCCAAAGCCACCTTGATTGCCAAATCCACCAAATTGTGCAACTCTGATTGTTTTATCAGCTTCTGCAAATTTGCCTTGTGCGTCAAGATACTCTGCGTGTCCTAGAAGTGCTAAATATTCGATATAATCCATAGTAATTTTCCAATTGACAAAATCTACTTTATTAAAAGTTTATACGTTGATTGCAAAACTTCCTTTTTTATGAGATAATAACTATATGGCTGAGAGGGATTTGAATTATGAATATTTTGTCAGAAACCTTAAAGACTCTGATATTGCTAAAAAATATGTCAAATCTAGGCAACTTTCAAGCAGAATAATTCAAAACGAATTACTTGGATATTGCTCTCCTCACTCTAGATATTCCTTTCCACTTCTTAAAGGTAGATTGATTGTACCTATCAGAGATGTTGATGGTAACACAATCGCATTAGCTGGAAGACAAATCCCTGGCTTAGAAGAAACTACTGTCCAATCATTTTGGGATAGCTATGGCAATGAACCAGCAAAATGCGAAGATAGAATCCTTAAATGGAAAAAAGGCAAATGGCTTAATGAGCCTTATCAAAAGACAAGAAACTTGTTTTTTCTTGATAGGGCAAAGAATGAAGCCTTAAAAAGAAATTATCTGATACTTGTTGAAGGATATTTCGATGTATATTCATTTTTTGATAATGGATATGAGAACACATGTGCATTATGTGGCACATCCATTTCTGATTACCAAATAGCATTGGCAGCAAGGTATTGCGATAATATTGTCTTGGTAATGGATTCTGATGATGCTGGAAGGATTGCATCTGAGAAAATTATCAGTAAAGTTAAAGAAACATCCATGAATATAAAACGGGTGTTGCTTCCTCCTAATTTAGATCCTGATGATTTTGCGCAGAAGTATGATTTGTCTTTCTTAGATGAGTCTATAAAGAATTTGATTGAATCTAAACAACAAGATTTGACTGTGAGAATATAATGGAAACTACTTGGATTTTAAAAAAAGCTGATAAGGAGATTGTCGATAATCTGTCTTATGAATTGGAAATACCTCCACCCATTGCTAGAGTTTTAGCAGTGAGAGGCTTAGATACACCTAAGAAGGCACAAAAATTTCTTCGTACAGACTTAGAGTTTTTACACAATCCTTTTTTGCTTCCTGATGCTAAACCTGTTCTTGATAGATTGAATAAGGCAATAGATTCCCAAGAAAAAATATTTGTTTGGGGAGACTATGATGTTGATGGCATTACATCCACAGCTATTGTTGTCACAGCTCTTAAAAAATTAGGGGCTATTTTTGAATATAAAGTGCCACATAGGATGGAAGATGGCTATGACATTAAAATGCATTCTGTAGATGAAGCAATCTACCGTAAAGCACAATTATTAATGTCTGTAGACTGTGGAATTGTTGCATTTGAAACTGCTGAATATGCTAAGGCTAAAGGTCTTGATTTAATTGTCACTGACCACCATCATCCTTCAGACGATGGAAAGATTCCTGATTGTATTGGTGTAGTGAATCCAAATAGAGATGATCCTGAATATCCGGGAGAAATATTCCATGATCATGCTACACCTGATTTTAAAAGATATCCTTTTGATGCTTTAGCGGGTTGTGGAATTGCTTTCAAATTAATGTTGGCATTAGCTAAAACTCGTAAATATGATCTTTATGAGATGATAGATGATTTGATTGAATTTGCAGCATTAGGCACTGTTGCTGACGTAGCGCCAATGTTGGATGAGAATAGAATCATTGTAGATGCTGGATGTGAGAAGTTAGCAAGAAGCACAAAACCCGGAATTTGTGAATTACTTCGTGTTGCTGGTGTTAAAGAAGTGACTACCACTTCTATTGGTTTTCAAATTGGTCCTAGAATCAATGCAATTGGAAGACTTGCCGATGCTGGTACTGCTTTGTCTTTAATGCTTGCAGAAGATGAATTTACTGCAAAATCATTAGCATCTACTATGAATAGTGCAAATACAAAAAGACAAAAGCAACAAGAAGAAAATACTCAACAAGCTATCAGTATTGTAGAAACCACTTATGATTTAGAAAATGAACATATTATAGTGATTGGTGCAGATAATTGGCATCCAGGTCTTATAGGATTGATTGCTGGCAAAGTGGCAGAAATGTATAACAAACCAACTTTAGTTTGTTCATTTAAGAAAGATGGATATGCAAAAGGCTCATGTAGATCAACTAGATCATTCAATATCTTAAATGCATTGAAATCTGAAAAAGCCTGGGCTTTATTCAAAAAGAGACCAGATGGCTCAACAGTATGTGGTGGTCATGCTTTTGCTGCTGGATTTGAATTAGCAATTGACAATATCCCAGCATTAAGAGAAGCTTTAAATGAATTTGCATCTACTGTTGTTGGTGATCCTACAAACATTAAAGAAATCGAAGTAGATTCAAAACTATTATTTTCTGAAATCAATTACAAAACTTATAATCATTTATTAAAACTATCGCCTTTTGGAAGTGGACATACAAATCCGATATTTTTTACTAAAGGCATGGAAATTTCTGATATTAAAAAAATGTCAGAAGGCAAGCACGTCAAATTCAGGCTTAGTGATGGTAAATCATGGATTACAGCAAACGGATGGAGAAAAGGTCATCTTGCTGACAATTTCAAGGTGAAAGACATTGTAGATGTTGTTTACACATTAGAAGTGGACACATTTACTGGCAAAAATAATCTAGCTTTGATATTAGAAGACATAAAGCATTCAGTTTAATTTACAATCCTCCAATTTAGAGATATAATATAATCATTAAATTGGAGGTTTTTCGTGTCTAATGATTTGAACAAAGCAAGAACTCAAGAGAATCTTGAGCATGCTATATTGAAATACCAAAAGTCTTTAACTACTAATAATAATCAGTTAATTGATAAATGCTACAAGGATATTTGCAAATTATATCCACCTTTGATGCACATGCAAGAGTGGTGGAATCAATATCACTATTTATATGATTCGCAAGAAGATTTTACACAAGATTATATAAGAATTTTTTGCAATGTCTTATCTAATTGGAAACCAAGGAACGTAAGAAAAAAATCAAGATACGATGGGTCTGGTGAGTTTAAAAACTATTTTATTGGTGCCTTACAACACAATTATATTAATTTAGTAAAAGCTGATAATGCTGGCAAAAGAAATCCTTCACAAAAATGTCCGATATGTGAAAAATGGGTAAATCCACTTTCAACACATATTTTAAATCATCATAGTCATATATTATGGGATCATTTAGAAGCCACCAATATAAAATTAAACGAAATCACCCATTGTCCATTTTGCAAATCTCACAAAATGCCTAGAACCTTTGAATGTTTGGAAAGTTGTGAAAATCCAGTTCCTGGAGGATGTGAAATATGCAAAAAGCTTATAACTGTGGCTGCTTTGAAGAAACATTTTCTTTCCAAGCATTCAACTATGTTATTTCAAAAATTTAACGAATTATATCCAAATTATCAAACTATTTCTCCAAGAGCTATGAGTGTATACATGGCTGAAGAAGAAGATGATGAAAATTGTTATTATGATCATGTTGAAGATACAAACAGATTAGATGATTTGATGAAATATTCAATGTCTGATTTAGAAACTAAAATTATCACATTTGCACTAAACGGTACAAAAGATATTAAATACGACTCAAAATTGTACAATTGTTCACTTGATGAATTTCAAGAGGCTTTGGAAAATATAAAGAATAAAATGGCACTTGTTGGGCTAGAAGGATAAAAAATGGAACTAATCGAAGAACCAGTGAACAAAATTGCAAACAATGAAAAGAAATCAAAAACTCTTGATCCAAGGATTCTTAAAGCTAGGGGAGGAGATGCAAACGATCCTGATGAATCTAAGCGTCCTACAGATCCTATTGGTTTGTCAAGAAGCATTTTGCATGTTTTAAAAGAGCATGAATATGTTAGAGTGTTGTCGGTAGGTCCAACTGCTCTTTCTTCTGTTATGTCTGCATTTAGACTAGCATCCAGAGAAGTAGAGTCTTTAACAAATGGATCTGTCCTTGTTTGTCGTCAATCTGAATACAGTGCTGAAATTGCTGGTAAGAAAGCTAAAGGTATTTCTACTAGAATTTTTGCTATAGATATCAAGTTTGCATTATAAATGACCATCTTAGCATTGAAACGAGCAATTAATATTGCATTAAAAGATTGGAATCATGACAATTCCAAAGCATCGTTTCATTATGCTTTTGCTATTAAAAATAATAAAATACTTGCATGGGGCAAGAACAATGAAACTGCTGGAAGCAAGTTTGCATTGAAAATAGGACACATGTGGAATATTGAGAAATGGAAAAATTATCCTTATCTACATGCAGAATGTGATGTTTTGTCTAAGCTTGATCTTTCCAAAATTGATGAATCTATTTCTGTTTTAAGCATTAGAATTAATCGAGATGGAAAGTTTAGAATTGCAAAACCTTGCCCCAATTGTGAGAAAGCACTCAAGATGGCTAATGTTAAAAGAATCTGGTGGTCTGAGACAGATATGGTTAATGAAAATCTTATCTTGCGCACCTATGAGAACGATGTTTATGAATTCAAACGACTTGGAAAAATTAAAAGAAGATCTTGTGAAGAAGCTTTCCAGTGGAACTAATATTAACAAAAATCTTCAGGAAAAATCTGCCGAAAAGCAGAATATAAAATACAGATACTCCACCCCTTGGACAACACTTTTGAGTGCTGCAAAGGTTCTTGGAGATAACTGCCAAATTTCTCAAAATTATTTATTGAGAACCAATTTTGAAGTGAATGACAATCAAGGTCAGTTCGTGTTTGATGCTGCTTTTACAAAAGCAATCAAGTATTTGGCAGATGAGATGGAACTGGAAGAGGATGAATTAAAAGGGACAGTAACCCAATATATGATTAAACGAAAACTCACTGGAAAGTCAGTTTTTGAAGTAGTGGGGTTTTTGAAAAAATTACGTCCTGATATGATTAACAACACTTGATTTTAGCAGTTTTGAAGCTATAATAAAATACAGAGAGGGAGAAAAATATCTGATAAATTTTGTCAGGTATTTTTTATTGTCGCGAAATTATGGAAAAGATATTAGAAGAGAACAAGAATCGTTTCGTTTTGTTTCCCATTGAGCATCATGATATTTGGGAATTTTACAAAAAAGCAGAAACATCATTCTGGACTGCAGAGGAGTTGGACCTAGCAAAAGACCTCGTAGATTGGGACAAACTCACAGATGGCGAAAGGCATTTTATCAAGCATGTCTTAGCTTTTTTTGCTGCCTCTGATGGAATTGTGAATGAGAACCTTGCACAAAACTTTGTTGATGAAGTGCAATACACAGAAGCTAAGTTTTTCTATGGCTTTCAAATTATGATGGAGAATATCCACTCAGAAACTTATTCTCTTCTAATTGATACATACATCAAAGATAAGAAAGAACAAGATTATCTTTTCAATGCTATTGAAACAGTTGAATGTGTTCAAAAGAAGGCTGGATGGGCTTTGAAATGGATCAATTCTGAGTCATTTGTAGAGAGATTGATTGCATTTGCAGCTGTTGAAGGAATCTTTTTCTCAGGATCTTTCTGTTCAATTTTCTGGTTAAAGAAACAAGGCAAGATGCTTGGACTTGCTGAATCAAATGAATTGATTTCTCGTGATGAGGGTCTTCACACTGATTTTGCAGTTCATCTTTACCGAAACCATATTGAGAACAAGCTTCCTCGTGAACGTGTTTTAGAAATCATTGATTCTGCCTTAGAAATTGAGAAAGAATTTATCTCTGATGCACTTCCAGTAAGTTTAATTGGTATGAACGCCGATCTTATGAAACAATATCTTGAATACGTTTCAGATCGCTTGCTTGTTGATCTTGGTGTTGGTAAGGTTTATGGATCAGAGAATCCATTTGACTTTATGACAAATATCGCGATTCCTAACAAGACAAATTTCTTTGAGCGCCGTGTGCCTGACTATAACAAGCAAGGTGTTGGAGAAAAAGCAGAAGATAATTTATTTAGTACAGAGGCAGATTTTTAATGGATATTATAAAAAGAGATGGTTCAAAAGAACCTTTAAAGTTAGCAAAAATTTCTTCTCGAATCAATAAGCTTACCTATGGTCTACATGAAAGTGTAGACCCAGACAAAGTAAGTGCAAAAGTTGCATCAGGTCTTTATGATGGTGTTAGTTCTACATTGTTAGATCAACTTAGTTCTGAAACCGCTGCTTCATTGATTACAGAACATCCAGATTATGGAAAGCTTGCAGCTCGTATTGCAATTACATCTCTTTATAAGGATGTAGTTAAGAATTTTTCTGTTGTTGCAGAAAGTTTATATAACTACATCAATCCAAAAACTGGCGACAAAGCTGGGATGATTTCTGAAGCTACTTTTGCTGTAATTCAAAAGTATGCTCATGAACTTGATGCAATGATTGTTCATGACAGAGATTTCAACTTTGATTACTTTGGTTATAAGACCTTAGAACGAGCATATCTTCTTAAAATCGATGGTAAACCAGCAGAAACACCTCAACACCTTTACATGCGTGTTGCTGTTGGAATTTGGGGTGATAACCTTGAGATGGTACAGAAGACATATGACATGCTTTCTGAAGGTGTCTTCACTCATGCTACCCCTACTCTTTTCAATGCAGGTACGAATAGACCTCAAATGTCATCTTGTTTCCTTTTGGACATTGATGACGACAGTATTCCTGGCATTTACAAGACATTGTCAGACTGTGCCTTAATTTCACAATCTGCTGGTGGTATTGGCATCAACATCCACAAGATTCGTGCTAAGGGCAGTTATATCAAGGGCACTAACGGATATTCCAACGGAATTATCCCAATGCTTCGTGTTTTCAATGAGACTGCAAGATATGTAGATCAGGGTGGCGGAAAGCGCAAGGGTTCAATTGCTGTTTATCTTGAGCCATGGCATGCAGATGTTTATGACTTCTTAGATCTTCGCAAGAATCATGGCAAAGAAGAACTTCGTGCAAGAGATTTGTTCCTTGCGCTCTGGACACCTGATTTATTCATGCAACGTGTGGAATCTGATGGTGAATGGTCTCTTTTCTCACCAGATCAAGTTCCAGGCTTAATTGATGCATATGATTCTCCTGAAGATAAAGCATTCACTAAACTTTATGAGAAGTATGAAGCTGAAGGTAAAGCTATCAAAACTGTTAAGGCACGAGATCTTTGGACTAAAGTTCTTACTTCACAGGTTGAAACTGGCACACCTTACATGCTTTACAAAGATCCTTGCAATTATAAGAGTAACCAAAAGAATATTGGTACTATTTACAGCAGCAACTTATGTACTGAGATATTAGAAGTAAGCAACAAGAATGAAACAGCAGTTTGTAATCTTGCTTCAATTGCTTTACCTAAGTTTGTATCGATTCCAACAGGCAAGGTACGTGAGAAGGACAAGAAACTGCGTAAGTATGATTTTCAAAGACTATTTGAAGTTACTTACCAAGCAACAGTAAACCTTAACCAAGTAATTGATGTTAATTTTTATCCTACTCCTGAAACTAAGAATTCAAACTTCAAGCATCGTCCTATTGGTCTTGGAGTTCAAGGTTTAGCTGATACATTTGCAATGATGGGATTACCTTTTGAATCAGAAGAAGCACGTAAATTAAACAAAGATATCTTTGAAACAATTTATTTTGCAGCTCTTACAGCTTCTAAAGATTTAGCAAAGCAAAATGGTGCTTATTCATCATTCGATGGTTCTCCAGCTTCTCAGGGACAATTGCAATTCAACTTGTGGGGGCTTTCTGAAAGTGATCTTTCAGGATTGTGGGATTTTGCAGCACTTAAGGAAGAAATTAAGCAATTTGGCTTAAGAAATTCTTTGTTGGTTGCACCAATGCCTACTGCTTCTACTGCACAAATTCTTGGCAACAATGAATGCTTTGAGCCTTTCACCTCAAATCTTTACAAGCGTAATACACTCTCTGGAGAATACACAATTGTAAACAAGTATCTTGTTGAAGATCTTGTTAATCTGGAGTTATGGGACGATGAAATGCGCATGAGATTGATTGTTGAGAATGGATCTGTGCAAAACATTGATAAGATTCCACAAGAAATTCGTGATGTTTATAAGACGGTTTGGGAGATGAAGGGTAAGAATCTTCTTGAAATGTCAAGAGATCGTGGGTATTTTATTGACCAGTCTCAATCTTTCAACATGTTTATGGAAGATGCAAGTGTTAGCAAGCTAACTTCTGCACACTTCTATGGGTGGAAATTGGGTCTCAAAACAGGTATGTACTATCTTAGAACAAAACCTAAGGCACAAGCACTTAAGGGATTAGGTATAGACACATCTGCTCTTGATAAACCGAAAGTAGAATTACCAGTGGAAGAAACTCCACAGTGTAAGCTTGATGATCCAGACTGCTTAGTCTGCGGAAGCTAAAAAAAGGGAGGTGAAAACCTCCCTTTTTTATTCATTTGGTCTTTTAGACTTTCTAATCATTCCAAGAAGAAGAACTCCTAACAATAAATGCACGGAAGATTCTAAAATTTCTTGTAGCGATAACAAATATACGCCGTTGTATATTTCCATTGATCTGATTCCTTTCATCAGAAGTTGTTGTCTTTTTACATAAAAATGTGCTATAATCCTTTTATGGGAAAAACAGTTGTTAGAGAAGTAAAGATTTTGGATGCTGTACTCAAAGAAGATGAAGGAACAGAAGACGATCCAAGTGCTTCACAATACATTTGGTTGCAATTGCAAGATTTAAAAAATCAAGTTATTTTGACCAGCACATTATCTCTTGACGATATTAAAGAACTTACTGGTATGGACAGATATCTTCAAGGTAGAGAACTGGTTAATTTCACCGTAGCTTTAAAATCAAGAGAAGCACCTGTATCTTTAGTTTTCAATCCTGAAAATTTAGAAATTACAGCAGATATGATCAAAAACGAAGAAGGTATTTAAATGCAAGCTCGTGAGCAAAAATTAAAATATTTAAGGAAAACCATTGAAACTCTTTGGCATGGAGTTGCTGATACTAAAGATGGTGACTATGATAAGATTGCAAAGCTATATGTAGAAGTTTTGCGTTTAGATAGAAATGACAGAGATGCATGGGAGAACTTAGTTTGGCTTCTTTGGTCCTTATCTATTAATCAAAAGAGTGAACCTTATCTTATTTTTGCAGAAAACAATGCAAAAGAGTATTTAAAGTACAATCCAAAAGGTTATCGTGCTTACGAATATTTAGGTCAATTTTACCGGGTGATGAAGCAAGATTTAAGATTGGCAATTAGATACTATGAATCTGCAATTAGATGGAAAGATGCTCCTGTAAGCACACATCATTCTTTGATTAGTGTTTGCGAAAAAAAGGGTGACAAAATGAGTGCTATTGGTTATTGCAAAATGACACTAGCGCGTTTTCCCAATGATCCATATACAAAAAGTAAATTAAAAGTTTTAACAACGAAGGAACAAAATTAAAATGGCTGCATCAGGTAGTGGGCAAGTGTCAGTAGCAGGTCATAGTGCTGCATCTGCAAGAGTTGAAATCAAAGCGTTTCGTGAAGGCGCTGTAATCCCAAAGAAGGCAACTGAAGGCTCTGCTGGATATGATTTATGTGCTTGTATTCCTGAATATACAAGTGGAATGATGATTCATGGAAGCAGCTCTTTGATTGTTCCTACTGGATTGAATGTGAATATTCCAGAAGGATATGAAATTCAAATTAGACCACGGTCTGGCTTGGCAGCAAAACATGGAATCACAGTTCTTAACACTCCTGGGACAATTGATTCTGATTACAGTGGCGATGGTGAAAATTTTGAATTAAAAGTCATTCTTTTCAATCATAATAAAATGCCATTCAATGTTAATCATGGAGATCGAATTGCACAAATGGTTGTGGCTAAGCTTGCTCCACATGAACTTGTTGAAGTTGAAGAGTTTGGTAAAACTGAAAACAAGTCTCGAAAAGGTGGTTTAGGAAGCACAGGTAAGTAATGGAACATGAATTTAGAAAATTTGTAAATCTCATAGGACATGATATTACAATTTCAGGACATGCAACACTACCTAAGGCTGATAATCCATGTCGTGTAGAAACCGAACAAATGATTATTGGTAAATTAGCTGGTGTTCCAATTGTAAAAACAGAATTTATCAAGCTTATAAATTTGCCAGATCCAGAAGATGGAACTTATTATATTGTAAGTAGGCTTTGTATGGATTATATACCATTTATAAGAGAAGATGTATTTTGTGTAGATACAGGTCCTACTGCAGTTAGAGATGAGAATGGTCAAGTGATTGCAGTCACACAATTAAGCATTTAAAATATAAACCCATCGATTTCGATGGGTTTAATTTATGAGGTAGCGATAATCATGGATATAGAATACAGAGAATCTTTAGAAAACAAATCAATCGCAGAGAAATTGCAAGAAAAATATTATCCATTCTTAGGATACATAAATTTAAACGAAGTTTACTTTGCTGAAATGATTGGATATGAACCTAAAAAGGCACCCGCATATAAAATGCAAGGTGTTACATCTGGCTGGGTCAGAGAAATTGTAAACTTGAATCCTGCAACAAGAGGCAAGCAATATTGTTTTGCAGTTTGGGAAGAGAAATGGTCAAATCTACCAGATCAGAACAAGCAATGGATAATTTTCAGATCACTTTTCTCGATTTCTCCACAAGGTGATGGTAAACTGAGACCATTCGATGTAATGGATTATGGCTTCATAGTGGAGTATTTTGTGAGAGTTGGAATTGGTCCATACTGGGAAACCAAAGACACACTTCCAGACTTACTTAAAGGTGAAGAATGCCTTCCATTAGTTTTACCTATGGATGATGAAAATAATGAGCTTATATAATAAATATCGACCGCAAGAGTTCTGTGATATCTTAGGTTCTAAGTCTGCAGAAATCATTGAAGCGCAAATTTCTACTGGCAAGACCACTCATTCATATATTTTGTCTGGTCCTCCAGGCACTGGTAAAACAACATTAGCTAGAGTTGCTTCTAAAAAACTAAATTGTCTTACTGGTAAAAAGAATTGTGTATGCGATTCGTGTGTTTCTATCACAAATGATACTCATCCTGACGTTTACGAAATCAATTGTGCTGTCAACAATGGAGTTGACCATGTACGTGAAAGCATAATTCAATTAGCAAGATTAGCGCCTAATCTCGGCAAATATAAGATATTCATTTTAGATGAATGTCATATGTTAACCACTCAGGCGCAAACATCTCTGATTAAGATTACAGAAGAACCACCACCATTTGTTAAGTTTTTCTTTTGTACTACAGATCCTAATAAAATCTTGAGAGCAATTCAAACTCGTTCTCAGATTTTTCCTATGCGTAAATTATCTATGTTAAACATATCTGATATTTTACGAGCAGCATGTTTGGGCGAGAATTTCTCTTATGATGAAAAGGCACTTGAGTTAATTGCTAAACAATCTGATGGTAGTGCCAGAACATCTTTGTCTATATTGGAACAAGCATCTCATTCTCAAATCACGGAAGAGAATATAAGAGAGCTTTTAACAATGTCGCCAAAGCAGCTTGCTATAGATCTTGCTTATGCTATTGTTAACAAAGATAGAGCTGAATCTTTTAGATTAATTTCTGCCTCTTATCAAGAAGGAAGAAGTTTAGGAACTTTGATGCTTGACACTTCTATGATTTTCATGGAAGCTTTCAAATACTTGTTAGTCAAAATGAAGAAGGTAGATCGAGATCCTGAAATTGAATCTATAAGCAAATCTGTTGTTAGTTCTAATTTAGTTGAATTAACTGAACAGTTGTATAATATCTCTTGTAATATAAGGCAAACTGTATCAGAGGACATTGTAGCAATTACTGGTGTTCTCAAAATTATTGACTGGTACGCAAAAAAGACTTCTGCGTAAATGATTTATGATTGATTATTGCCTTCGGGAAAAACATGGCAACCGAAGACTATAGAATTGTTGAATTAGTAAGAAAAGCAAAAAAAGGCGATAACAAATCATTTGACAGGCTTCTCAAAATGGTTGAGCCAGATTTGAAAAAAATCTGCAACCACTACTTTATTGTAGGTGCCGATAGAGAAGATGTAATGCAAGAGTTAAGACTAGGAGTTCACAAAGCTGTGAACTCTTATGACTCTACCAAAGATACAACTTTTAAAAACTTTTGCGTTAATTTAGTGTGTAAAAGACACCTGGCTACAGCAATCGCCAGCGCAAAAAGAATGAAAAACTCTGTACTTAATGATTCTATTTCTTTAGATGCGCCAATAATCTTGGGTGATGATGGTAATTTACAAACATTAGCAGACTTCATTCCCGATAAGCAAAATCCATATGATGAATCACCTGAAGTAGATCTGGTGGCAGACATTATCATAAGAGAAGAATATGAGCTTACTTCTACAATTTTAATAGACAAACTCACTCCTTTAGAAGCTGAAATATTCAATGAATATGGATTGAATTCTTCTTACAAAGAAATATCTTGTTCTTTAAATGTCCCACCCAAATGTGTTGACAATGCACTTACTAGAATTCGCAAAAAGGCAAATGAAGTGTATGTCTCCTACAAGAAAAAAGAAAACGAAGATCTTAGAAAGTAATTTGCTAAATATTCTACAATGAAGTAGAATGTCAGCATGGATACTTCGATTGTTGATGTTGTCATCGGCATGCAATATGGCGATGAAGGTAAGGGCAAAATTGCCAATCAAATGGCTGCTACTGGCGAATATGATTATGTAGTTCGCTTCAACGGTGGTGGCAATGCAGGTCACACAATTTATCTCAATGGCGAGAAAATTGTCACTCATCTAGTCCCATGTGGAATTTTACATGGTATTCCTAGTGTAATTGGCAATGGTTGTGTCATAAATACCCAGAAGTTATTCGAAGAAATCGAATATCTTGAAGGATTTGGTTTTGACACATCAATTCTTAAAATTGCAAAAAACGCACACATAATCACTCAAGAGCATATTGACGAAGATTCCAAAGATACAAAGATTGGAACAACTCGCACTGGAAATGGTCCTTGTTACAAAGATAAAGTAGCTCGTACTGGTATTCGTGCTGAGTATCTTCCAGAATTAGCACCATATCTTGTAGATATGTATAGTTTGATTCATGATCAACCGAAGAAGTTTTTAGCTGAAGGCGCTCAAGGATATTGGCTTGATATTGACTTTGGTGACTATCCTTTTGTCACTTCTTCAAATACTGGAGTAGGAGCTGTATTAAATAATGGTTTCAATTATAGGCAAGTTCGGGATGTTGTCGGGGTCATCAAGTGTTATTCTACCTATGTTGGCGCTAAAGGATATCAAAAAGACGACGAAAGATTCGAACAACTCAGAGAAATTGGTCAAGAGTACGGAGCTACAACAGGGCGACCAAGACAAATAGATTGGATCAATCTCGATGAAGTGATAACCGCATGTCAAATGAATGGTGTTACAAAGCTTATTATTAACAAAATGGATGTGCTTCGTCAAGTAGATTGTTCTTGGAATTATTACAAGGATAATATATTGACTTCTTGTGCAAATGAAGATACATTTGTTTCTAATATTTGGAAAGAAGTTGGAAATGTACTCCCTGAAGTATATATCCAATTCCAGGGACAGTTGCATTGAAATTTAAACTTTTAAAATCTGATCATCTTAGTAAATTTCAGCTTTTGCATAAAATTGAAAAGTTGAAATTGTCCACTCGTGAAAACAAGGCTGTCAATGCCGACAGTCTTGTTTTCTATGCTCAAGATGAAAAGTTATATCTTTATATCTCTAATGGCTTGTCTGCAGCTAAGATATATCTATGTCCCACAAGCGAAGACTTCATTGACTTTGCTGTTGATTGTCATACTTTTACAAATGCTTTGTCTAATTTTCCAACAGATGAAGTTCAATTTGCATTTATGGAAGAAGATAATCAACTTGTTTTTGGTAACAAAAAAACTCGTGTTTCACTTAAGACTTCCAAAGCAAATGAGATAAAAAAGAAGATAGATGATGAATTCTTTTTAACAGAAGATGTGCAATTTAAGGATTTAAATGTCACAAGCTTCTTACAATCTATAAAGTACACATCTTTTTCATGTGCACCTGATTTTGAAGAACATCCATACTCCTCTATCATGTTTTTCTTATCTAAGAATAAGTTCAATGCCCAATCATCTGACAAACATCGAATATCGCTTTACGGAGATAAATTTGATAACGATCAATCCTACTTGATCAATAAAAGTCAAGCAGATTTGTCTTTGAATTTTGTTGATAAAGAATTATCAAAGTTTGCTATCCATAAAAACAAACTACTCATTTATGATGGAACTGATATATTCAGTACTGCTTTAGAATTAAATACATTTCAAAGTGTATATAATGGATTTCAAAAGTTCTTTGAGTCTAGTGAATTTATAACATCTGTAACTTTGTCAAAAAATGAACTTAGTAAGTCCTTGAAATTTGTGTTTAATATTTCAGGGTCACATCTTTTCAATATGACAATACAAGACAATCAATTAATCATTACAAGTAGTGGTGATAATTCTGGTGGTGCTGCTGACAAAATACAACTTAAAGAAGCTTCTGAACCTATCAATGTGTCTTACTTAACTAACCATTTCATGAAAATTCTTGATATGCTAGATGTGAACGATATCACTTTGAATTTCTACGAGTATAATGGCTTCACTATTTGTATCGTTAGCATTGCACACATTTACCAACATATGATGTTCCCAATGGGTTAAAATGATTAATTCTTACATCTTCATAGGCTCTAAATCTAAAACAAAACAATATCTTATTGATAATCACCAAGGTTATCAAGTTGTATCTGTATCTAATTTAGAATCTCAAATCAAAAATTACTCAAAGTTTTTTGATCTTGATAAGATATTCTTGATTGATAATCCTAGCAATGAAGAAATCAAAACAATCCAATCGCTAAACAATAGCCAGTACAGTTTATTTTTTGATGATGAAAGCTTCGATGGAAGAAATGGATTTATTGCCAAAATCAAGAAAGAAAACAGAATCTTAGATTTCTCTCATCCTATTTACGGTGATCATCAGCATCTTCAAAAATATATTGATAAAGAAATCAAACATCTCCAAATCAATCTTGATTATGATTGTTTCTCATGGATTATTCAAAACTGCCCCACTATGAGAATTAAATCAAAAGTGGCAGGAAGCAAAAAAGAAAAGATTGTTTATGATGTGGATTTGATGATGCAAGAGATTATCAAATTATCATCTTTAAAAGATAAACTTGAGTTAGCTGATTTTAAAGACAGTTTTTATGAACCAGATGTTGATATTTTTGAGTTCATAAACAATATCATTAAGTCTAATTTAGAAAATGCCCTAAGCACTTCAGATAAACTAATATCTTCGATAGGTGAACAGGGTGTGCTTATGATTTTGTTATCTCAGTTATATTTTTTACTAGTAGTCTCACATTGCAAAGAAAATAAGATTTTTGATGCTAACAAGATAGTTGAAAAACTAGAATGCAAAGATCTTCTTGGTAAATATCTTGGACAAGAGTGGCAAAACATAGAATACTCCGTGAAAACTCAAAATCCAATCAGAGTTAGAATAGAAATGAATGAAAAAACACCTTCTGTTCTAAGATTGAGTAATATGATTTTAGATGTAGTTGAAACAATCAAGGATCTAAGAAATAACGGATCAAAAGATCATGCAATGTTTATTTTAATTAATAAATTGGTAACTGTATAAAATTTTTGTGTATGACGACAGATATGTATATATAAATGAATTAGTTGCTAAGGTAAAGCAAAATGATGGAGAGGCATTAGGAGAACTTTACGAGTTTTACAAGCCTCTCTTTCTTTGTTCTATGCAAAGATGTTTGAACAAAGAGCCAAGACTAATTCCTTTCAGAGAAGATATTAAATCAGAATGCTTTCTTGTCTTAAAAAAACTTGTTGATCAATATGATTCCAGATTAACATATTTTTCATATTTTTTGTCAACAAGACTTGATATTAATCTTCTCAGAACATCTGTTGATAAATTTTTAGATGGTGATTCTGAAAGTTCTGAATTCATTCAAGAATCTGCATCATATGATCCCTTCAACAAAGTAGAAATTGCAATTTCTTTAAATGCAGCTATGGAAAAACTTAATTCAAAGCAAAAAGAAGCTATAAATTTGTATTTTTTTGAACAAATGGAACAAGATGAAGCAGCAGAAAAGCTTGGTATTACACAAGGTTCTTTTTCCAAAAGATTACAGAGAGCATTAATTAATTTAAGAGAAATCCTGGGAGAAGATTTTATATTATAAATTTTTAAAATATCGATGGAATATTTTTTAAAAATTTATGTATTATATTTGTATGTTCCACATAAACCCTTAAGACATCTCAATTTTGTCTAAGGGTTATTTTTATGTTGAGGGGAGAATCACTGTGGTTGAAAAAAATACATCCGATGACATGATTTACAATTGGCGCAATGAATTGCGTTCACACAATGATGGCGCATATGTTGTAGCCAGTTCCCAAGCAGAGAGATATGCTAGTCAGGGTTTCAATCAATCTGAAGTAGTTGAGCTATTAGCTGCTGATAATTTTGATTTAGATTTGGCTGTAAGAGTTGCCTCTGAATTATTTAATGAGCCAGTTGTTGCTCAAAAAGAAACAGTGAGTGTAGCAGTAGTTCCTACAAGATATTCTGACTGCATTCCAGTAATCGAAAAATCTCTCGAAAAATATAGTGCAAGAGAATTTGTAAAAAAACTCTGCGCTGGTCCACATTCTATTGTTAAAGCTGATGAAAGAGGCATTAGTTTTTGGCAAAGAACAGCAGAAATTGCTAAGTCCACAACACAAGGTAAAGCGCATTTACATGCTGCGCTTAAGCCATGGGTAGAAGAAACATTATTAAATTCTGTTTTAATAGCACAATCTGAAAAACCAGAAGTAAAAGTAGCCTCAAATGACAGCTATGTTGTTAATATGAGAAAAGGTTCTGCAGAAGTTAATTTGCAAACTGGAACTTCCACAAGCAAGAAATTTATTGAAGGAAATTATGCTGATTTTGGCATCGTAGATGAATTTATGATTTCAGCTGCGGAACATGCTTCTCCATATGAGAGACTAAAAAGAGCATTAGTATACTAATTATTATATCTATCTTTTGGACAAGCCACTCTAAGAGTGGCTTGTCTGTTTGTATAAGAGTAATTATGACAGACGATACTGACAACCAGGAAGAGATTGTTGATGCTATCATTCCAGTAAGTGAAAAAACAATAGCAAAACCTTCTAGAATGTTCAAAGACCTCAAGGAAGGCGACAAATCTCTGTTACCTCTTCCTCCAGACAATATGAGTGATATCCAATATCCTCAATTTGTAGAACCAAGATGTTCATTATGTACTTCTGCATTTAGAGATTTAGCAGAGCATGTATTTCTTGAAAGTGGGAAAAAACCACAAGCTGTCATTCACTTTTTTCAAAAGTACTATGATGCAAAATTAAACTGGATCCAGGTGAACACTCACATGGAACAGCATTGTGATTTTAAAAAAATTGCAACATCAGGTTTGAAAAATTATGAACAACGAGAAGAGTTGGTTGCACCTTGGATTTTCAGAGAACATCAATTAGCGTTGACCGCTTTATTAGTAGAACTTGATGATGTGCGTGGTATGGACTGCTCGAAAAACAATGATTTGAAACTTAGAAGAGCAGCGATGGTTGAAAAGTTAATTTCTAAAATTCTATATCTAAAAGAAGCTAGAGATAACCAAGGTGTTTTTGCTATTAATATTTTTGAAGTTTTAGTTAAATTACATGAAAAAATGGAAACTGAAACTGACAAAAGAACTATTAGGGATGAAATTCAAGCACTGAAAGCTAAAATTCAATCTGACAATTAATGAGAAAACCTAACCCACAAAAAGTTCAACAATTTGATTTAAAATCTCAACTCATACAACAAGCTAACGAAGTTTCACAGTTTTTTAAAGAACAAGGTTATGCTGGTGAGTTTGAAGATGATATCTTGCCGTCTGCTAGAACAGACATTGCACCTCCTCCAAAACCTGCAAAATCAAATTTTAATCCTGATCAAATTGTTGATATTGTTACTTTTATAGAACATCCTTACTTTTGTAATTTAAAACCTCACCCTTGGCAAAAGCTGATTTTAAAATGTTTTTACATGGGACAAGAAGGTAATACAAATTTAGAAATTGACGATATCCCATTAGAACACAGAGAAGGTTGTAATGGTTGTGTCTGGCAGCATGTCAAGAAAAATGAAGAAGATGTAATCAATAAAAGAAAGCTAGGAAAAATTGTAAAGCCCTTATTTACTGTGGACAACTCTCCTTGTTTGCAATGTAAAAATTTTGATGGAGAAATTAGAGATCAAAGATATAGTCTAGCCAAAGAAGAAGCAACTAACTTTGATGCAATTAGATTACTCGATCAACTTCAAGAAAGACCTATTATAGATGGTTTTCAAAGTGAAAAAGATCTTATCTATGCAGAAGAAATTGAGCATAAGCTAAGAAAACAAATTCTTACTAAATGCGAAAAAAAATATAAATTTCAAGAACTTGTGTTAGTACTTGGAAGACGTTCTGGTAAATCATTCCTTGTTTCTGCAATTGCTTTATACGAACTTTATAGACTTCTTTCGATGGGTCATCCTCAATCAAGATATGGTCTCATGGAATTTGACCAAATTGTTCTTTTAAATGTTGCGAGAAATGAAGAACAGGCTAAAAATGCTATCTTTGCCAAAATCAAGCAAACTGTTTTAGCATCTCCATATTTTTCACCATATATCGGAAAAGACACTGAACTTGAGATGCGTTTTTTAACTGAAAATGACATCAAAGAGAATGAAAGAAGAATTGCGCAAGGAATGAATCCATTTGCTGGATCATTAACTTTAAAATGTGGTTCTAGTAGTGCATCTGGTCTTGTTGGTCTTACTTGTTGGTGCATAATCATGGACGAAATTGCAGCTATGGCTGGAGACAACCCTGATTCTGGTTTAGATTATGCATTATATGATGATTTGAAACCTTCTTTAGCAACATTTGGTAAAGATGGAAAGATTATGTTGCTTTCCAACCCTAAAGGTCCTATTGGCTTACTTTACGACTTGTATGAAAACAGACAAGAAGATGTATCAACTTTAATCATGAAATTGCCAACATGGTTATGTAATCCAAATATTGGAAGAGACTTCTTAGATACAGAAAAGAAAAAGAATCCTACTGAATTTCAAATGCAATATGGAGCTGAATTTGGTGCATCATCTCAAGATCCGATGTTTCAACAAGATGATGTTATGGCGATGTTTCAAAGTTCAAACATGAGACAACGTACAGAATTTGCAGATCCAATGTTTGAATATTACTGCCACTTAGATCCAGCAAGAACATCAGATTATTATGCACTAGCAGTATCACATACAGAAACTATTTATGGAACAGTAGGACCAGACAGAAGACCATTAAAACGTGTAGTTATAGATCATATACACTTCTGGAGTCCATTATCGAAAAATCAACCAATTGATGCTAGAGAAGTAGAACAATATGTTTTATCTTTACATGCTAGATTTAGATTCAAACAACTGAGTATAGATCAATGGAATTCTCAATCATCAATCATTAAGTTTAAAAGCTATGGAATCAATGTAGTAGAAAAAACTTTTACTAAACAATATAAAGAATCTATTTATGGTGAATTATCTCAGCTGATTAGAGAAAACAGAATTGATATTTATGATCTTAGTGGTGGGAAATTTGTAGACATGAGTGGCAAAACTCAAGATTTGAATGAAATTGAAGAAGCAAAAACTCAATTTCTATTCTTGCAGAAAAAATGGAAAGGCAAAAGATTCTATATCGAATCACTTTCAGGTTATAAAGACGATATTTGTGATGCTATTGCAGCAGTTACATTTGAATCCCTTACAGCAAAAATAGTTTCAAGATTACCTTCTGCCCGATTTACCAATATGGGAGGAAGGTTCCGCTAAATATTATTTGGTAAAAATCATTATGTCATCAAAAAATGTAAGAACAGCTCAGTTTGGTGGTGTAGGTGGAGGCGGCTCCGGCTCACCATTTGCCCCTGGTAGATCACCTATTGGAAGAGGTGGTACAAACCGAGGTGGTGGCGAACTAAATATTTATATGGATGAGGACGATAATTTTGAAAAAATTCTTGTCCGCACTCACTTAGATTTACAAGATGCTAATGTCAATGACGACAACATAGAAAAACAACTTACCCCTCAGCATAAATTTAATGATGGAGAATTAAACTACCATCTTGATCCAGTTGAAAGATTAAAACTTAAATTTAGATTACATCTTCATAACTACAACAAATCTCTTGAACAACACGCTGATTCAATTTACAAAAATAGCCCAAAATATATTCAAGAGCATTTTCAGCCAAAGCATGAACATATGATTACTTTGGAAGAACAATTAAAAGCCAGAAGACAATTTGATGATGAAAAGAAAAGAACTCACAAATATGAAGATGAAGTTCCTGAGCAAATCAAACCTCAAAGATATCATCCTGTTATGTCTTCGAGTAAATTTACAAAAATAGCTAAACAATATGGATTTGTAGATGATCCAGATGATTACAGCTATCCAACTAAAAGAAGAAATGAATTTACAACCACAGATGAAAATGAAGCTAAAAATCAATTTAGAGAAGTTCAACTTCATTACACACCTGATGGTCAATTTAAAAGTCTTTTAAGCGAACCTGGATTTCAAGGTTTAGAAGATTATTTGAATAATAGTGATGCTGCCAATAGATCTTATTATTCTTCTGGTTATAATGAAACTACTGTTAATGATAATCAATATCCAGACAGTGTATATATACCACCTGTTCCTCCATCAAATGTTGTAGATAAAAATTCCAAAGGTAAGGAACCTACAAAAAAGATAGACCCAAATGCAAGTCTGGAAACTAATATAGGTAGAATTAACAAATTTCCAAACAACTACTTAGATTACATCGGTATAAATGAAGATAAAGGTATCGAAGAAATCTATGATGGATTTGGTCATTTAGGTAAATATTCTCCAAGTCCAGGAAGATTGTAAAATATATTTATGACATATGATTATGTAATTGTTGGAGCCGGTTTATTCGGCTCCATTTTTGCATATGAAGCAAGTAAATTAGGAAAAAAAGTAGTTGTAATTGACAAAAGAAATCATATTGGTGGTAATTGCTATACAAGTGAGTATGATAATTACCATATTCATAAATATGGACCACATATATTTCATACTTCACAAAAATATATATGGGATTATATAAATCAATTCACAACATTTAATAATTTTTCATTAAGAAACAAAGCATTCTATAATGATCGTATATATTCTTTGCCAATTAATCTAAATACATTTTCGCAAGTCTGGGATGAGTGTAACACTCCTGAAAAAGCTAAATTAATAATATCTAAAGAAATCATTAATTTCGAAAATCCTAAAAATTTTGAAGAATATCTTTTGTCAAAGATTGGTCCAACACTATATGAAATGTTTTTTAAACATTTTACAAAAAAGTTTTGGGGAAGAGATCCTGTTGAATTACCAGCATCTATAGCTAAAAGACTTCCAATTAGATTTAACTTTAACGACAGATATTATCACGACTCTCATATTTATGAGGGAATTCCAACAAATGGATATACGAAAATATTTGAGAAGCTTCTTGAAAATGTTGAAGTTGTATTACAAGAAGATTTCTTGAAAAATAAATCATATTGGGTTAATTGTTCAAAGAAAATAGTATATTCTGGAAACCTAGATGCATATTTTGATTATTCATTTGGTGATTTGAATTACAGATCAATAAGCTATTTAGATTCAGAATTTAATCATGATTTTCAAGGTACAGCGTTGATGACATTTACCGACAAATCAATTAATCATACAAGAATCATTGAACATCATTTTTTCAATATGAAACCCATGAATAAAAACTATATTTCAAAAGAGTTTGTCACTGAATACAAAAGAGACATTAATGATCCATATTATCCAATCAACGATGAAGTGAATAATATTTTATATGAAAAATACAAAAACTTAGCGAATAAAGAGAAAAATTTGATAGTTGGCGGAAGACTTGGTAACTACAAATATTATGACATGGATATGACAATTGGAAATGCTTTGACCGCAGTTAAGAATGAATTTGCAGGAAATTAACTGATTTTTCGATAACACAAGAATTATGAATCTCAGAAATCTACGAAGATCTATAAGAATTGCCAAAGCTTTAGATGCTCAAGGTAGCTTTAAAGCTTCCGATAAAGTTTTTGAGAAATTAGCTCAGTATTACGTTGAACAATCAATTACTAAAAATCCACAGGTTTATCTTGTCGAATTCGATGAAATGGAAGATGAATTCGAAGAAGGTGACATCTGGAGACAAACCAAAAAACCAAACAAAATTCCGAAAGAATACTATGATCTTGGTGGAGAAGCAGACGGACAAAATTTAGAAGGTCTTTTAAATGGACCTGACAATGTTCCAGGACCTGCTTATGTTGATCCAGGTAACTTAGCCTCTAGCCCTTCAATGGCTGGAGATGTAGATTCCTTTACATTTGAAGCAACATATCAAAAAAATGTAGACGACGGAAATGCATGGAAAAATAGAATTCCATTAAGATAGGAGAATTATATGCCACTACCAATCAAACCAGTTCATTCATTAGATTTACATGCTGAAATATTTGATACACCATCTATGGAAGGCTTAGGTCTTTCAGATATTCAAATTCAACTTTTAGGTGTTCCACAAAAGACACAACAAAAAGAAGCATCAAAGCTTGGTCAAAAATACATTGATTTGCTTAAATCTATTGATCAAAACGTTGATGAAGTTGTCACTGCTGCAAGCGCACTTACTTTAAACAAAGAAGCAAAAGTTTGCAATGTACCAGATGAAATCAATGACAATGATCTTTTAGCTCTTAAAACAGCAGGTCTTCTTACAGGTTACGGAAGATCTGTAACCCTTACAGATAGAGCAAAATTAGCTTTACGTGATTATTATTTAAGCCAAGAAACTGTTAATGAATTTAGAAAAAGCAGAACTAAAGACAAGTTTGATTATAACGAAGCCAAGACAGTTTCTGCAAATGGCAAATTCAAAAGAATAGCTACTTGACTGAACAAAGATGAATTCCAGGGTGAATTCGATGTTCGATTTGTAGCTGATACAGATGAAAAAAGAGTTAAAGGTTTAATGTTTGCTGACCCTCTTGATGATTTTGAAATTGTTTTTTTTAAATTTCCAAGAAAGGGTCAGCATGGTTTTTGGAATAAAAATGTAGAATTTTCTTTGAGTCTAGCGTTTTTAAATGATGATTTTGAAATTTTAGACTTCAAAGACTTGGAAAAACAAAGCACAAAGCTAGTTTCTCCTAAATCAGATGATGTCAAATATGTTGTTGAAGCAAAAAAAGGCATTTTCGAAAAACTTGGAATCAGTCTTGGAGACAAGTTGATTTTAAAGGGTAAAAATCTAATATTAGATAAAAAAACATAATGGAAGAGTATTTCTGAAGGTTCAACAAGTGAATTTTCAGAAGATTTTTAATGTAATTTCTTGAGGAGAAATAAAAAATTATGGCAGACAGAATCTTCCCTACAAATGTCAATGAAGATCCAATCGATTCAGAAATGGTTTTTCAAGGCATTGATTGGGATAATTTCAATAATAGACTTGCTGAAGCTAAAGAAGCTAAAAAAGGCAAGGGCAAAATCAATGATGGACTTCAAGCATATCTTGATAGAAAGAATGCTGAATCTGATGATAAAGAAAAAGAAGCTGGCAAAGACCATGAAGCTTATGCTGAAGATGGTGACAAAAAAGCAGATATTACAAATTTGTACAAATCTTTAAGTCCTGAAGATAAAGCTAAAGTCAAAAAAGTAATTGGTGGTGATGAAGAAGATCATGGCGACAAGACAAATCATGTCACTAAAAAGAAAGCTTCTGTAACATTCACACATCCATCACAACTTTCTGCTGAAGCTGTTGAAGCTGCAATTGCTTCCGGTGATGAAGGTCTTAAAAATGCAATTCTTGCAGCAAGACATGAAAGAAGAGTTAGACTTGCTTCCAAGGTAGAAGAAATGATCAATGTAGAGAATGAAAAGAACGAAAAGCTTGCACAAAGAAGAGCTTATCGTGAAGCACTTGTCGAAAGAGTTGCTAGTGCTGAAAAAGCAATCAAGACTGCAAAGTCAAAGAAGTCTGAGAAAGTAGCAAGTGAAGAGCCAGAATTTGTAAAGGTTTCTGATCTTTCAAATGATGCAAAGAAAGTATTTGCACAAAAGGCTATTGCTCAAGGTTTCCCAATTGAATATGTTGAGGCAATGATTGGCACTCAAGAAACATCTGACAACACAGTTGAGATCAGAGAAGTTATGTCTTCTGAATTAAATAAGACTGTAAAGATGGCTGCTGTAAAATCTATGGTTAGAGAAGCTACTCTTACAGATGCAGACTATTCAAGATTAATTGACTATTGGGTAAATGAACTTGGTTACGGTGATAAAGAATGGGTCGAATCACTATTCACCAAGAAATATGACAAGAAATCATAATCACAAATCCTCAAGAAATAATCCCAGGGCGAAAGCCCTGGGATACTCTTGTAGTAATGACCAGGTAAATAAACATGAGTAAATTTAGAAAAGTATCGGAAATTGAAAATATTCCAAGTTTCATGCAAAAAAAATTTGTAGGTGCACAAGTTGAAATTGAAGATGATCCTTATGCGGATCTTAAAAAGAATTCAACTGAAAATAGAATGAAAATTTCTAAGCAACAAATTGGCATGACTAAGGAAGCTAATAATGTTGCAAAATCCTGGGAAAAGATTTCTGGAGCTTCTATGTATGATGATCTGAAGCCTAACACCATTGAAGAATCAATTCTTCAAAATGGTTTTGGTTCTATTAGAAGATCAGATTATGGTGTTGATGAAGGTCTTAATGCTAGAACAACTACTAGTGGCTTAAAAGCATATTCTTCTGAAGAATATATGGATGCAATGCTTAGAGGTTCAGCTTCAATCTTTTACCCTGACATGATTAACTTATCTCAAGAATTTTTAAGTAGCCAAGAAAATTCTTCAGAACAAGCTGTCATTGAATCACAAGCAAACAGAGAAGCAAAAGCCTCCAGACATAAAGACTGGGAACAAAGAGCTGTAAATTCATTAAGAAAAGCAAATGTAGTCAATACAAGAGCACATTCTATCTTAAGAACTTCAAGTGATGCAGAATATTCCTCACAATTTGGAATGATCGATCCAGATTCTTTAGATAAGAGAGAGTCTTTAAGAATTGCTTCACAGCAAAAATTGAGAGAAGAGAAAGCTGAAATCAGATCTGCAAAAATGAAGTCTTTTGAAGAAAATTCACAATTGCCAGCTAAGACCATTAAAGATATTTATAATAATGTTAGTTTAGACTTAGACGATATCGACTAATGAAAAAAGTATCACAATTTCACCAACCAGCGGGTTCTAATCCATCAACCGCAGAACAAGCAGGAGCTGCGAATCTTCAACTTAACAATACTGAAAGTGCTTTAACACCTGATAAATTTGATAAGTTGATGTCTAAAATAATGGGTGGAAAAAAGGACGATGCTGTTAAAAGTGAAGTTGAAAATGCTATGGCTGATGCTCAAAAACCTGAGACTAAAGATAAACTTCATAAAATTTATAATGCCTTAAATATGAATGAAAATTCAAATAAGCAAACCATTGATCCTGATACAAAAAAAGCAGATCCTTCGCCAAGTCAATTAGCAACAAAGTATAGAGAAGAAAATAGAAAACTCTTGAGGGATACACCAGTGTACAATCATAAAACAGCACAAACTGCACTTAAACCGAAAAAAAAGACCAGAGGAAACCCATTTAGAGTTTTGATGGGTAAAGTTGGTAAACTTCTCGACCATGGTATTGACAAGAGTGAAATTGTTCGGTTTTTAGGCAAATTAAAATATTGGAACAAAGAAACTATTTCAAGAGCTGTGGATATTGTGAGAGATTATAACAAACAGCTTAAAAGAGATACTGATAAATTCAAATCAGATGATGAGAAGTCTGATGTCAAAGAAGATGTCAAGAAAGAACTGAAAGAACACAAAGCTGCTAATGTAAATTCTTTCATCAAAGTGGCAGATTTTGATTATGATAAAGAACCTGATTATTCTAAGCTTTCAACAGCAGAATTAATTATGAGAGTTTGCTATTTATCAGATTTATTGGTAGTTGACAAGAAAACTAAGCAAGGTGATTTTAAAGATCCTGTTAGCAAGAAAGGTGTCAGTCAAAAATTATCTGATATCAAAAAAGCTTTAGTTGATAGAGGTTTTGACAAAGAAGACTTATCAAAACTGGGTTTAGGTAATTAAAAATGAGTGGGTACAAGTTTAAAATTCATACTCATAGCCCAGAGGCTGCACAAAGTTTTCTAACAGGTACAAATCTTCTTACACTTTTGCAAGAAGAAATGGATGGTATCAAATCACAAATGTCTAAAAAACAAGTTGTACCATCAGATTCCATTTTTTCACTGTTAGAAAAATCTGATTTTGAACTTGATGACCCGATAGTCCAAAAGTTTTTTGGTATGGGTGGATTGCCTGAAATAAAAAAATTTAGAAAATTAGAACCCAATGAGGCAGTTGTAAAATTGTCTTCTGTTATGGATAGACTTATGAACACAAGAAATTCACAATTAAGAACTTTGTTAAGACATGCATATAATTCGCTTCAAAATGCTTCTGGTGAAACAAACGAAGCAGTTAAGTTAGAGAAATTAGCACATAAGTTGGATGATAGATCTTGTGGTGCATGGCAACTTGAAGCAGTTGAAACTTTAGATGAAATTTTATCTATGAATGACAACATTTCATTGAAAGTTGCTAGAAAACATATTCTTAAGGGTAATGAATTTAATTACAGAAAAGCGATGGAAATTCTCAAAGATGAATTTGAATTTCTCACTCCATCCGCTAATGTTAGAGTAGCATACACAACTTTATTTACTCAAGACAACGAAGCATATTTACTTTGTCCAAAAGGTGTCTATCAAAGCACTGGAAATGCGCCTGTTCCTATGGAAATTTCCAAATGTAGATGGAACTGTATTGATTCAAGAGTAGCTAAAGATGGCACAGTATCTTGTGCGTATCAAGATTGGTTGAAAGTAGCATTTGAACCTAATGCTAAAGTAATATCAAGACTAAATGTTCATCATAGTCCTGACAATGAGCCAAATGCACTTGAATTAAAAGAAGGCGAAAGATCAAAGCCTCTTGCAGAAGGTGAAATTCCTTACGAAACAAGATTTGAAAAAAACCAAAGAGGATATAAGAGAGATTCCTTACCAGAAGAATCTATTGAAAAAAGACTTGAATCTTACAAATCTCTTGGTCATAAAAATGAAGAAAAGGTTGTGAAGAAATCACAATCTGATCCTTCAAAAACTATTGAAAACCAATTACCAAGAACAGATGGTAAAAATGGTGATTTTCTTGAAAATCTCCTAAGAAAACTTAATGGTATTGAGTCTGATACAGATTCTACCAGAGAAGAACAATTAGATGTTGATTCTTTATATTCAAGAAAAGGTGGCATGGACGAAAGCTTTGCTGAACAACTTGCAGATGCACCTGCAAATGTAATTGATATCAAAAAAGAAATCAATGACAAAGCTGGAGATGGCGATGATATGTCTACCTCCCAGCATTTGAATAAAACAGCTAAGAAAAATGATGGTTTAAATAGCAGACTAGATAATTCTAGAAGAAATCCTGATGAAATTGATAACAAAGAAACTCAATTAAAAGAAAGACATACTATCAAGAAAGATGCTGACATTGATGCAACAATTGAAGCACTTTTAGCAGAGATGGATGACGATGATTGGGGACATCAGTATTCTGATGAAGAAGTTGATGACTTTGTCAAAAAGCTTGGAAATGCTGGTATTGATACCATGTTAGAAGATAAGAGAAAAAGTAATTTAGATTATTAAAATGTGGTACAAAATCGCCAAAGATAGCATAGGTGGAGGTGCAATAAAAACTAAACCTGACATTACTCAGGATATGGTAAAGTTTTTATTGGATCAAGGTCGCAATCTTGACGAATTTTATATCAATTCAAAAGTAGAGCAGTCTGAAGCTTGGGAAACTTTGAATAACGGCGCTAGATATCCAACAGATGAACAGTTGCCAATCTATCAAACCTTGGAAGATCAACTTGAAGACAGACATTATGAAGAAGACTCCATAAATATGCTTCAAGTGGAAAAAGGCAAAGGTGGAATGAGATTTAAAGACGGCAATGGATTGGTCCAGTACAATTCTGGCAAAGGTATGCCATCTGTCTTTGTTGACAATCTTCCATTCAACAAAACCTTGGTATAATATATGTTATGGCAAACAGAATTTCTTTGGCTAGTGTTATCAAATCAGCAGCGCATTCTGTCACTGGTGAAACTGCAGTTAATGATGTAGTAGAAAAAAGAAATCATGCTAATAGCAGAATTTCATTAGGTCCAGGACCTAATGTTAGACAAGCCCAGTCACTCAACACGGTAACCACCGCACCAAACTTTTACTCTCCATTCCTTACTCCTTCTTCTTTTCAAATTCCAAATGCCCGTAGAGAAGTTTATCTTTGGGCTAACTGGTGGAAAAACAACGAGCCAAAAGTAGCAGCTGGTATCAATTTTTATGCCACATATCCTTTTGCTGGTTGGAAATTAGAGTGCTCTTCTACATATGTCAAAGATTACTTCGAAAAACTTATAGAAGTACTTAACTTTCAAAAGTGGCTACCTGAAATATCAAAAGTATACTATCTTCTTGGAGATGCTTTTGTTTTATTGTCAATTGATTGTCCACATTGTAATGGATCTAACTGGAACGA
>JACCDX010870367.1_pt1 | contig 47782 bp, 46 predicted proteins | sample 7449681 | NCBI WGS metagenome assembly JACCDX01 (sample SAMN15323450, study PRJNA562643) | freshwater metagenome | isolation source: river surface water | place: USA:Blue River Watershed | collected 2017-08-18
TATTCACAAAAGAACATTAGAAACTTATAAAGGACGTATTATAGGAATAGATGTATCAATATTCTTATATAAATTTGTAAGAAATGATATGTGTCTTGAAGGAATGATAAAATTGATATTAAGATTATTAAAAAATTTTATTTTACCAGTATTTATTTTTGACGGAAGACCTCCAAAAGAAAAAAATGAAGTTATTGAAGATCGCAAAGAAAAAAGAGAAATATTAGAAATAAAAAGAGAAGTTTTAGAAAAATGTATTAATGAAAAAGATAGTCAAACAAAAGAAAATTTAATTGAAAATATTAAAGAATTAATGAAAACAAAAAATGAAAATGTACGATTAAATGATGAAGAAATATTAACATTAGTTGAAAAAGAAAATCATTATGAAGAACTTGAAAAAACTAAAAAAAATATCATTTATATTCGTTCAGAACATATTGAATTAACAAAAAATATTTGTAATTTGATGGGTGTACCATATATTGTATCAAAAGGTGAAGCTGAAACTTTATTAGCCAATCTTTCAAGAGATGGAATAATTGATTGTATAATATCAGAAGATACTGATGTATTAGTTGGTGGAGGCAAAATATTTTTAAGAGATTTTATGACAGAAAGTAATCAAGTCACTGAGTATTGTTTACAAGGTATTTTAGATAATCTTGAATTTACTTATGATCAATTTATTGATATGTGTATATTATGTGGATGTGATTATACAACAAAAGTAAGTAATGTAGGACCTATAACAGCTCATAAATTGATAAAAACTCATACAAATATAGAAAATGTATTAGTTGAATTAAGTAAAAAACCTGAAAAATATAAAATACCTGATAATTTTGATTATAATCAAGCAAGATATTTATTTAAAAATGCATTAGTAATTGAAAATACTCAAGAACTTGTATCAAAAATTAAAATGAAAACGCCAAATATTGAAGAATTAAATAATTTAATTCAAAACTCAAATAATCAACTTCATGAAAAATATAGGGAAGAAATAAATTTAAATCTTATGGAATATATTAAAATAATAAAGAATTATTTACCTAATCATTGTAGAGAATTTGTTTATGTAAACAATAATTCACAAGAAAATTCAGAAATATCTAATCATAAACATTCAAAAGGAACAAAAAAAATAACAAGTTTTTTTACCGTTTTACCTAAAGATCCATCATTATCAAAATAAACTTTTTTATTTAATTTTTTTAATATTTTTTTTTATATTTTAAAATTTATTCAATTATTTGAATAAATTATTAGTAAAAATAATTTTTATAATTTTTTATTTTTTTTTATTTTTTATTTTTTATTTTTTATATTTAATAATTCAAACTCTTAATTCACTAATTTAAGCAGTAGCTACAGCAGCAGATGCCTTGGTAGTGAAGTGTTTCTTGAGGAAACGTTGGAGATTGAAGAAGTGAACAACTTCACCATCAGCGGGTTGAAGAAGATCCTTGAGTTTAGCATCACAGAGGATTTCCTTCTTAGCAGCAGGGTTTTGGAGGTTGTGTTCCTTGATGTAAGCATTAATCTTACGAGTAGCTTCAGTACGAGCAAGTTCAGTACCTTCAGGCATACCTAGGAAACCAGCAAGTTGTGATGAAATAGGACTTTGTTTAGCAAAACCACTGGGGTTACGAGCCTTGGTGCTTTTGCGTTTTTCAGCCTTTTCAGCTTTCTTTTGCATTTCCTTGCGTTCCTTTGAATACTCCTTTTCAAGAGCTTTAAGGGCAGTTGCAAGGGTCTTGAAGTTGGTTTGAGCAGCATGGATTTGAGCAGCAGTTTCAGCAAGTTGAGCATGCATCTTTTTAATGATGAGTTCAGCACCAGAAAGATTTTCATCTGAAGTTTCAGCAGGAGCAGCAACTTCAGTTGTAGCAGGAGCAGGTGTAGCAACTACAGGTGCAGCAGCTTCAGTTTCTTTCTTAGCAGCAGGAGCACGCTTTTTAGGAGCGGCAGTTTCTTGAACAGGGGCAGCGGCAACTACAGGAGTAGGAGCGGCGACAGTTTCGGTTTTGGTAGCAGTTTTGGATTTAGGAGCCATTTTTCTTCTTTATACTCTTATCTAATTTATTATTTTTCGGGTTTATCCGCACTATTTTATATATTACCATATTTTTTTAAATCTCTTAAATTTAAGTAAAATTATTTAACTAAAGAAATATTACCTTTATGGTCATTTTCAAAAAAAAATAAATAAAAAATATAAAAAATAAAAAATAAATTAAAAATAAAAATTAATTATTTAATTAAAAAATAATTATTAAAATTTTCTTATATTTTTAGGTAATCAATTTTTTCTTATATTTTTATATTTTTTTAAGTACTTTTTTTTATTAAGTTAAAAGTACTTAAAAATAAATAAAAACAAGTTACACATCCACATTCATTTTTGTTTAAAAATAGATGACACATCAATAATAAAATATTTTGAATAATACAAAAGTAAAAAATATTAAAATTTTATATTTGATTTAAAATAAAATTAATAAATTTAATTTATAAAATGGGTGGAAAAGCTATAAAAAAAGTAGAAATATCACGAATAAATAAAAATGATTATATATTAATAAAAAAAAATATTTATGAATTATTATCAAAAGATTTTGAATTAGATTTTTTATTTGATCTTCCTGAAAAAGAAGATTTTGGTGATTTAGATATTTTATATTTAACTATTCATAATAAAAATATAAAAGATTATATTATTAAATATTTTAATCCAAATGAAATAGTATCGAATGGAAATGTTATATCATTTGATTATAAACTAAATAAAAATAATCAATATATTTATTTTCAAATAGATTTAATAAAAACAAATAAATTAGATATAACTAAATTTTATTTTTCATATGGAGATGTTGGTAGTATAATAGGATTAATAGCTAAAAAATATAATTTAGTTTTTGGATTTGACGGTTTATGGATAAATACAAAATTAAGTACAATTAAAGAATATTTAATAAAAAATAATAATAATTTAGATATAATTGAAAATATAGATTCTATAAATGAAGAAAATAATTTTGGAAAAATAGTATTAACAAATAGTCCAGAAAAAATATGTGAATATTTAGATTTTGATTATCAAAAATGGAAAAAAGGATTTATAAATAATAAAGATATAATAGAATGGATTATTAAATCTAAATATTGTAAAAAAAATATTTTTTATCAAACAAATAGAGAACATAGAGAAAATATAAAAAGATCATTTTATAAATTATTTATGGATCATGTATCAGAATTGGATGAATGTCAAATTAATAATGATGTTTTAAAATTAAATAATAACCAGTTAGAAGCTATTAAGTATTTTAATAAAGAAGATGAATTAAATAATTTAATTGAAAAATTTAAATTAAATAATGAAAGAAAAGATAAATTTAATGCATATATATTTAAAGAATTAGGCGTGGAAGATAAAAAATTAGGAGAAAATATAATAAAATTTAAAAAATATATAATTGAAAAATATTATTTATATAATATTGAAAATACTATGAAAAATGAGAATGAAAATAATAATTTAATAAATTTTGAAGAATGGATTGATAAAAATAAAAAAGAAGATATTAAAGATAGTATATACGAATTTTTAAATTTTTAAAAATAAAAATGAAAATGTTATAAATGTAGATAATGTTGTTATTTATAATAATATATGGAAAAAAATCCATGACTATTTAATGAAATTAACAGAAAAAATAAAATTAAGAATACCAAAATTTGATAATGATTTTTTATTATTAATTCAAAATAAAATTAATAAAAAATATATTGAATATATTAAAGGACATGATAAGGTTTATACAGAAAATGTTATATGTAAGATAGATAAAGTATCAAATGATTATAGACCACAAATAGAAAAAATATTTGAAAATAAAATAAATAATCAATTAATGGATATTAAAAATTAATATTAAAAATTATATCACTCTTGGCAACTCTGAATGAGTTCAAAGCAAAGCGCTTGATAATCATTTTCCTGATTAGAAAATGTATTCAAAATTATTTTTAATTATATTTAATAATAGAAAAGTTAAATTATTAAATTATTTATAAAAAAAAATAAATCTCTAAAAAATAGGACTATATAATTATAATGTTTAAAGTTTTAGAAAATAAAGAATTTATCTATAATATAATATTTTTTATATCATTTTTTTCTATAACATTTTATCTTCTTTTAAATGTTTATCATAAAAACAAAAATCCTGTTATATCAACTGAGACAAATACTTTATTATTAATTTTATTATTTTTAATAGGTTTTGTTGTAAAATCAATGTTAGCTAAATCAACAGATAAATCTTCTTTTTATTTAGTAGGTATAATATCAACAGCAATATTTATTCAATGGATAATTAATTTTTGTATTCAATATTTTTCAAAAGGTATAGAAAAAAAAAATGAAGCATATGAGAATTATTTTAAAAAATTAGGAATTGTTATTTTTACAACTATTATTAATATAGGTATTGTTATTTTTGTTATTAATCAATTATCAAATTCTATTAATTTTAATAACTCTTTTTCAATATTTAATGATGAAGTAAAATTTGATTTTTATTATTATATTTTCTTTTTTATTATTTTCTTTTTATTCTCTTTCCATTTTAACACTTTATATACACAAACAGAAAAATCATCTTTAATTTTACCAACATATTTAGGAGGATATATTTTACTTATTATTTTTGGTTTTATAATTTATATGGGTATAAAAATAAAACTTATTGATACAAATCAAATTTTAACAACTATTATTGTATTAGCTTGTTTGTTTTCTTTATTTATTTATATATGGTTATATATGGTTATAGATAGTATAAGTGTGATTTGTAAAAATAAAAAAAAAGAAGAAAAAAAAGAACCTTTAGAAAAAAGAGTTTTTTTTAAATTCTTGGTTCCATTAGTTTTATTATCTATATTTATTTTAATATGGATTATTGATACAAAAAAATGGTCAAAATTTGAATGTGGTTCTTATTTAATTATAACATTAATTTTATTTACTTCATTTAGTGCAATATCTGCATATAATCCTAATACATCATTGTTATCGTTATGGTTATTAATTGAATGGGTATTTGTCACTTATTATAATTGGATAAATGTTCAAAATTCTTTTCAATGTTTATTTAATTCATAAATAAAAATAAAATAAAAAAAATTAAATTAAAGATTTTTATAAAAAGTTTGATTTACTAAACTATATAGTTTGTTAATTCTTCTAACATGAATTTCACATATTTCATTTTCATTTAATTCTTTTCTAAAATTTTCATTAAAATATAAATTATTTTGACTAAAATCTATTTTGATTTTTTTACTTGAAGGATTTATAAATACTATATAAACCTCACTAATAAATGTTTGTTCATCATATAATATTTTTATATCAAAAATTAATTCAAAATTAGATTTTTCATATAATTTAGGTATAATTGTATAAAAATAACTTATATCTTTTACTTCAATATCCATATTTAACTTTTTTTCATAAAAATTATTTTGCAAATTATTTGATATTTCACTATTTTGTATTGGTTTAATTTTATTATTATCAGCAAATATACTATCAGGAAGTTGCAAATATAAATTATTATGATGTTTAGAAAGTAAACACATTCCATATTTTTCACTAAATCCTAAAAAGTTTTCACCATCATATATGATTATTCCTCCCACTAAATTTTCTTGTAAACCTATTTTTACACCTTTTTTAAATGAAGCACCACCTTCACAATTTAATGCAGCCATATAATTAATTTCATTATTAAACTTATCTTCATACGCTGATACATCTTCTTCACTAATTATTTTCAAGTTATTGATTATCTCATTTCTGTTCATTTTATACTAAAATAATTTTTATGTATTTTATATTATTTTATAAATTTTTTTAAGTTTAATATTGAAATATATATTTTTTTTATTATTTTTTTAAGTTTAATTTTCAACTTAAAGAACATATATTATATAAAAAATAAAAGTTTAGTTATAATTCTGAAAAAAATAAATCAACTAAAAATAGGAATCAAATATAATAAATGACAGGAGGATTATTACAATTAGCAGCTTATGGAGCTCAAGATATATATTTAACAGGAAATCCACAAATCTCATTTTTTACAGCAGTTTATAGAAGATATACAAATTTTGCAATTGAAAATATAAGACAAAATTTTTATGGAAATGGTGATTTTGGACAGAAAGTATTTTGTGTTATAGATCCAATAGGTGATTTAATAAATACAATATATTTAAGAGTTCAACTACCGTCATTGAAACCTTATGCTTATACAGACGATACAGGAAATTTAGTTAAATTCTATTGGGTTAATTCAGTTGGAAATGCATTAATAAAATATGTAGATATTGAGATAGGAGGTACAGTTATTGACCGTCAATATGGTATATGGTTAGAAATATGGAGTGAATTAACAGTTGATGTTAGCCGAAGACAGGGATATTATGATATGATTGGTAAATCGGATACTCCAGTAAATTTTAATAATGATAATGATTTAGATTTATGGATACCACTTCAATTTTGGTTTAATAGAAATATAGGATGTTCTTTACCATTAATTGCATTACAAGAACATGAAGTAAGAATAAATGTGGCATTTAGAGAATTATCTCAATTAATAATATCATCGAGTGGTGAATTATTTGATTTAAAATCATTATGTCAAAAGAAACCAGGAGTACCAAATACTTTACAAATAATTGAGACTTATTTAACAGTAAATTATATATTTTTAGAAGATGAAGAAAGAAAAAGATTTGCAAAAAGTAATCATCAATATTTAATAGAACAAGTTCAAGTTTATTCAACAACATTAACAACAAGAGGTACAGAGGTTCCAAATAGTACAAAGTATGGACCTAATGGTGAAGAATGTCAAGATTTTTTTGATCCTAATTCACCATCAGGAACATCAAGAGGATTAAGTCCAGAACTTTTCCATAGAGTTATATTAGATTTTAATCATCCAATGAAAGAATTAATATGGGTTTTACAAAATCAAAATGTATTATCTTTATATCCATATGGAGGAAATGAATGGTTTAACTTTTCAACTCAAAGTTATAGAAATATGAAAAAAAATGGTACTGACCCTTTAATATCTGCAAAATTAATTTTTGAAGGAAAAGATAGAATAGATTATCGTCCTGCTAAATATTTTAGAACTGTTATACCTTTTGAATGTCACACTTGTACACCTAATAATTTTATTTATTGTTATTCATTCTCAAATAAACCTGAACAATTTCAACCTATGGGTTCATGCAACTTTAGTAGAATTGATGATCAAGAATTATATATAAATATATCAGAACAATTAAATCAACCTTTAATAACAGTTTTTGGTGTAAATTATAATATTTTAAATATTGCAGGAGGTATGGCTGGTGTAGAATACATGACTTAAATGAGCTTATGCTCATTTAAGCATATTCGAAGAACATGAAAAACATGACTTAAATTTAATAAAAAAAACTAAATAAATTTTTTTTAAATAAAGGAACAAATAAAGATATTAAATTTTTAATAAATATATTTTTATATTGTAAAAATATATTATATTTAAATATTAGAAAATGAATAAATATTTAACTAAAATAAATAAAATATATAAAAAAAATAAAATATTATTTTTTTTTATTATATTCATTATAATTTTTATAATTACATTTCTTTTATTTATAAATTATAAAAAAGAATATTTTGAAAATAATAATTCAATAAAAAATAAATATATAGAATTTAATAATAAAAATAGAAAACAAGATAATGGTAAAATTGCATTAGTTTTAATTGCTAAATTTGAAGATAAATATATTGATGAATTTATCAATTATTATTTAGTATTAGGAATAGATAAAATTTTTATATATGATAACAGTGATGATAATAGTTTAAAAAAATATGATTCAGAAATGGTTAAAATTATACATTTTCCAGGTGAAGTAAAACAAATGCCTGCATATAATGATTTTTTTTTAAATTATAGTGAAGATTTTGAATGGGTATGTTTTTTTGATACAGATGAATTTTTAGTTTTAAAAAAACATGAAAATATTAAAGATTTTATAAATGATTATAATGAATGTGATGCAATAGGTATAAATTGGAGAATTTTTGGTTCGAATGGTAAAAAAGAATATGAAAATTTACCAGTGACACAAAGATTCACAAAATGTGAAAAAGAACCAAATAAACATGTTAAAAGTATTATAAGATGTGATAGAGCAGTATTACCAATGAAAAATCCACATTATTCAGAGACTAAAAATAATAATACATGTAATTTAAATAAAAAAAAATTTAATGGACCATTTAACGAAGATTATAATATAGATATAGCAGAATTACATCATTATATTATAAAAAGTTATAATGAATACTTAGAAAAAATAAAAAGAGGTCGTTCAGATACAAAAATAAAAAGAAAAATAGAAGGATTTTATGAAAGTGATAAAAATGATATTTTTAATGATTTAGCATGGCAATTCTATAAAAATAATTTTTTGAACAAAAACAATAATAATGATTAAAAAATATATTTTTTTTATTATTATTTGAATATATAATTTTATTATATTAAACATATTAATATAATTAATAAAAAAAATTATTAAATTTATTAGCTTTTTACATAGAACAAAAAACATTATTATGTAAAATTATAATTTTAATTTTAAATTTGAACTAAATGAGGTAAAGCTTCAGCTGCTTCAAAACTATTATCTACTAAAGTTGTTAACATCCACATTGCACCTAATTTTCTTTCTTCTAATCCAACTCCATCACTAATAAATCTATCAATTTCATTTAAACATATATTTCTTAACAAATTAAGATTTTTTAATGCTTTTACTTCATATACAGGTGTTAAAAAAGCTTGTCCATTTTTAACATATTTTCTTCTTTCTTTTTGACTTAATCCTAAACGGTAAACCCATAAATCTTCAAAATCACTATAAAATTTAATTAATTGATTAATACTCATATTTTTTAACCATAAGTGAGAAGTATAATTTCCTAACAAATTGACTTTATGAAAAACATCAATCATTTTCATTTCAGTTTCCTCTTCAGGTTTTAATTTAATTTTTTCAATTTCCATTTTAATTCCTAGTTTTCTTTTTTTTTCAATGTCTTTTAGAAAATTTAATTTTTCAGAAATAGTAAATTCTTTACATGTATATGGACATGTTGGTTTGTCTTGATTTAATATTTGAATTAAAGTTCTAATATCATATGCATATTTAAGTGAAGAATTAAAATCTTTATAAATATATAATAATTCTTTAGGTATTTCATTAATTGAATCAAATGTTAAAATATCAGTATCATTTACACAATCTTTTAATCTGTTTTTAATCCAAAACCTAATATATTTTTGTATTTTAATAATTTTATTTAAATTATTATTATAATAAATTTCTTTTTCATATATATCTTTTAATTCTTTAATTAACTCAGGTCTACTTTGTTTAGGAGATATGAAAACTTTTAAATTTAATTTTTTAATTGAGCTTCTTAAAGTAAAAACACTTAAATCTTTATTTTTAACAAATAAATCCTCAAAAAAACTATCTTTATCTTCATAAATTTTTTTCACTTTTTCATTATATTCGCTTTTTTCTTCTTTTTTTTCAAATGTATAACTTAAATCCACATTTGAATTATTAATAATATCTATTACCCATTCTTCTTCAGTATAAATGTTTTCCTTATTTTCTTTTTCTTCTTTTTTTTCATTATTTATAATATTTATATTATTTTGATTGTTTATATTATTTTCATCAGTATATAATCCTAATTCTATAAATATATTAAAAACATCTTTTACTTTTGACTTTGAATGTATACCACAAAAATGTGAATTTTCTTTCTTTTTATATGAACATTGTTCATTGCTAAATTTATTTTTTTTGCAAAAACATTTATTAACATCATAAATTATTTGATTTGCACTCATTTCTTATATATTTTTTACTATTTATATTAAATTAAATTTTTTTAAATCTTTTTTTTTTTAAATAATGTTTAATTAAGATAATTATTTTTTTTAAGTTGAATTAAATTTTACGTTTAATTTATTAAAATTTACGTTAATATTTTTCTTTAAGTACAAAAAGAAATATATAAAAATATTAAAATATATTATAGTATTTACGTCAATAAAACAAAACAAAAATATAAAATAATAAAATATTTAAATAAATAATTAAATAATTTAATATTTAAATGAATAATTAATATTTATTTTTTAAGTAAACGTATAAATAAAAAAAAATGAAAAATAATTTTAGTTCAATTAAAGAGACTTAAAAAAGAATTAATATAATATTTTAGAAAGAAGATTCTCATATATTAAATAAGAAAGAATGGCATCGAACATTATTAACCCCGCAAAACTAGCATCAGGATTTGATGTAATTTTTACAGCTCCTAAGAAAAACAAAGAAACTCAACAGCTATCAGTTGCAATGCTTGACAGTATTACTAAGAAGCCTTTTTATTTTGAGACCCCGTATTTAATTCCTTATTTTGGACTTAGTGTTTATGACCCTCTCAAGAATGGTACAGACCCCACTAAATTTGTTTATTCTCTTCCCCTCAGTATGGAATTCGTTCCTGGTGAGCCTGAGAATGAAAATGAAAGTGATACTGACCGTGCTAACCGTATTAAAGAACAACGCGCTTTTATGGACGCACTTAACATGATTGATGATAAACTCGTCACTTATGGTATTACAAATTCGCAATTTATTTTTAAGAAAACGTACCAGAACACTGAAGCTGGTCGTGACAATTTTAAGGAATTTGTTTATTCAAGTGCTGTTAAACATTCGGTTCAACGTGATCCTAAGACAAATGAAATTGTTCGTACTTATTCGGACCGTATTAATCTTAAGCTTCCTATGAACAAAGAATTTACTGGTCCTGATAGTCGTATTCTATTTTTCAAGGATTCAACTGAAGCTATTAATATTAAAGATTGGGAACACCTTAGTAGCCTTATCCCTAAGGGTAAGCCTATTAAGGCAATTCTTCAACCTCGTATTTTTGCTACACCTCAAAAGTTCGGAATTACTTTCCGTATTGTTCAGGTGAAACTTCCTGAGATTGAACGCAGTGCTCGTCCTGACACTTATGCATTCTCAATTAAACCTAAGGGTCTTGTTGAAGATGCTCCTGCAGGTTCTGGTGGTGCAAACGATACTCATGTAGTTGATTCTGACAATGAAGCTGATGAGGTTGATGTTTCCGAATCTTAAATGATTTAAAATAAATTTTAATTAAAAATAATTAAAAAATTAAATAATTAAAATTAAATTTAAACAATTAAATAATTAAAGAGAAAGATTAGAAAACTTTGTTTTCTAATAAAATATTAAAATTTTTATAATTAACATTTTTTAAACAAATGTTCTTAAATAGAAGAACATTAAACATTAAACATTAAATATTTTTTTGAGGATAATAATACATAAATTCTTCTTCCATTTTTTTATTATCAAATTTAAAACAAGGTTGATATTTTACAATTTTATTAAATCCCTCAGTATCAGTTGGTTCATTATAATTTTTATAATATACTCTATAAGCTACTTCAGGTATTCTTTGAATTTTATTTTTAGATGATTCAACTCTAAAATAATTCATATGATTAATTAACTCTTTTGATGTTTCCATATTAATACATAATTTATATATTTTTTTATCAATATTTTTAATTAATTCTTCTCTATCTTCTTTTTTAGGATAAGTACCAACAACTATAACACTCTTATAATTATTTATTTTTTCCTCAATTTTCTTTTTCATTTTAGCTTTATCTTTAATTTTATCACTTTCTAAAATATCACAACCATATTTATCACCTAATATTTTACTAAAATATGATTTACCACTTGCAGGAGGTCCAATAATAAATACTATACATATTTGATCCATTTTTAAAATAGGTAAATCTTGTTCAGTTTTATCACAAATTAAATATTTCCTTTTAGGAAGTTTAAATTCAGGGTTTTGTTCGTTTTTAAATATAACTTCAGGTACATAAAATTCTAAACCTATATTTTTACTAAAAAATAAATCACTTATATCAAAATCTTTTTTTTTACCATCATATATACGACCTGCAGCATCTCCACAATAAAATGAATTAGATTTTTTAATTGTATTTTTATTTTTTTTTAAATAATCTTCTAAAAAATCAAACATGCCAGTTAAAGGTTTTCTATAATAATCATCTTCAACACTTACTAATATTGATACAGTTAAATCCTCTTTTTTAAATTCAGCTAAAACTTTATTTATTTTTTCTTGAAAATCTTTCCACTCTTTTTCTTTTTTTTTTAAACTCTTTTGATTTGATATAATACATATAAAATTATTTTTTCCAGAATATTTTTCTTTTAAAACATTTAAAACATTATCAAAACACCAATCCCAATCATCAGAATCCTTAGAAAATACTCTTTCTTCTTTAGGTTTAATAAGTGTATGATCTAAATCAAATAAAATTAAGTTTAATTTTTCATTTTCAATTTTATTTAAAATTCCATATAAAGATGAATTTAATTCTTCCATTTCTTTAAGTTGATTTTCTATAATATATTTAATAATATATTTTTTTTAATAGAACTTATAAGAATATTTTATGATAAAAAAAATAATAAACTAATTATAGAAAAAATATTTTATCTAAAATGGAATTATTAAGAAATAATAAAAATGATAATACTTTTGAAAATGAATTAAATATTCAATCAGTAAATAAAAAATTAAACTTACAAATTAAAATCGAAAATTTTCATAAATTATCAGATCAAGAAGTTTATCAAATTATTGGTGTTGTTATGGAAGATTTAGATAATGTGGAAATATTATCAGTTCAAGCTGATGAAAATAATGTTGTTAATATCGAATTTCAATTAATCGATTTTAATCTAAAAGAATTTGTTGAAAATTATTTACAAGAAAGACAAGATAATATTAAACAAATAGCAAGTGAATTAAATTTTAATAATTGTAAAGAGATTGAACAATTTATAGGTAAATCTGCAAAAGTTAAAAAAGAAGATCCTTTAATTATTCAAAAAGAACAATGTTTTGTTTGTTTTGAACCTTATTTAGAAGGAGAACATAAAAGAGAACTACCTCATTGTAAACATTTTTTTCATAAAAAATGTATCGATAAATGGTTAAAGAAAAAAGCACAATGTCCTATTTGTAGAGATAATGTTTTAGAAGAACATATACAACATGCAATAGTTGAAAAAGCTAAACATTTTGGTATTGAACTTAAAAAAAATAACTCAAATGAAGAATTTAATCATAATTTAGATAATATTGAAAATAATGAAAATAATGAAAATAAAGAAAATATTTAATTCTTTTTATCTTTTTTTCCATTTTTTTTATCTAAATTATATTTAGAAAAATTAAATATGAGTGATTCAACTTCTATGATTAAATTATTTTTAGCTGAACTTATTGGAACTACAATCTTTCTTGGTGGTATAATTTTCACTATTGATATGAAGAAAAAAGGGCATTATCACACTGCAGATTTTTTAAAAATAGGAATTATGCTCTCTTCAATGGTCATATTATTTGGAGCAGTTTCAGGTGCAGTATTAAATCCAGCTTTAAGTATAGGTCTTTACCTAAATGATGAACTTTCTTTAGAAAAAACTGGTTTATATATTGTAGCTCAAGTTTTAGGTGGTGTTCTTGCATGTGTACTTTATAAATTTTATCAAAGTGATTTACAAGATGTAACAGCATAATTTTTTAAATACAATAAATAATTATATGAAGAGGAAAGTTATTCTTCAAATAACCTAAATCATCAATTATTTTTATTTTACTATTGAAATAGAATTCGTATATTTTTTTATATTAAAAAATAATATATGTTAAATAATAATAAAATGTTTTTGATTAAAGAAAAATCATTTAATTCAGAAAATCCTATATATCAAAATATATCAAAAGAAGAAGGATGTATGTTTATACCAGAAGCACGCGTTGCTAAAGATTATTTTTCTACAGGTTTTTATGAAAAAAATTTTATTGATTGGTCTATTGAAAACTTTGTATCACCTGATAAAAATTGTATTGATATTGGTGCTCATATTGGATGGTATTCTGTAAATTTAGCTAAAAAAGCAAAACATGTATATTCATTTGAATGTTCTCCAAAATCTTTTAATTATTTATGCGCAAATATTGCATTAAATAAAATGGATTATAAAATTACAAAATATAATAGTGCTTTAAGTTCGACTGATGGAATAACCGATTATTTTATACGTGATCCAAAAGATGGTGGTGGAAATGGTATATCAAAATTTAATTATGATAGTATAAATAATACAAATTCAATAAAAGTTCCAATGAAAACATTAGATTCATATGATATTACAAATGTAAATTTTATAAAAATAGATGTAGAAGGTCATGAATTAGATGTTTTAAAAGGAAGTGTTCAAACAATTATAAATAATAATTATCCAAAAATATTATTTGAATCATGGGATGAAGATAAAGAAAATATTGGATATCCTTCAGTTGAATTAAGAAAAAACCTTTTTGAATTCTTACAGTCTCTTGAATATAGAATTATTAGAGTAGGAAAAGAGATGTATGTAGCTGAGAGATAATTAAAAAAAAAAATTATAATATTATTTTGTTAAAAAAGAAAATATTTTAAACTTTACCTAAATTATTTAAATTATATACTTCAATTTTTTTAATTATTAAATGTTCTATATCAGTATAGAACATATTATTGTAAAAAATCAAAAAACTATGTTTAATATTTAATTCATTAAAAAACTCTTCGTCATTAATTTTTAAATGTTTCATTAATCTTTCATTATTTTTTAAATTGCTGACTAATTCAAAAACAGAATTCATATGTTGTATAGATATATTATCTTTTTCAACATTTTCTAACAAATAATTCATTTTTTCAACATTTAAAACTCCTAAATTTTTTAATCTTTTATTAATTTTTATTAAAAATTCTTTTATTAATAATGATACATCTTTACGTTCTTCATAAATATTATCTACGTTCATCTTAATCTTTTGTTTTCAGTCAAAGAAAACTATTTAAGTTAATTTATATTCATCACTTTTTTATTATGAATATTTTAGCAAATATGAATAATTTTTTTTTAAAAAAAATTATGAATATTCTTGTAAATATGAATAATAAAAATATAATTTTTATTATGAATACCATCCCGTTATAGCATATCTACTTAATTTTATACCAGGATTTACATGTCCTACAAAATGTGGAAGACCGATGTTTTCTTGTGAATCAGGAGGAACATAAAAAATAACCATATTATTAAAAGCTGGAGTCCATGTTTCAACTATACTTTTTCTATCTTCAGATAAAAAATGAAGATTTCCTCCATATTGAGGTAGCCAATTTTTTGTTAAATTAATTACAAATGCAATTTTACCATTTCCTTTATCAGAATGAGGAGATAAAAAATGCCCAGATTTATATTTACTCAAAAACATAGTATTTAAATTTGTTATTTCTAAACCCGTTAATTTTGATAATAATTCTTTAAACTCACTTGAATTTAATAATGTTCTCATAATCAATTCCATTTGAGATATTTCTCCTGCTACATTATTCATTCCTCTATGAAAAACATAAGCAAATTCACCTTTTCCAAATGTTTTATTAGCCTCATTTATATTATCTTGATTTCTTTTTGTATTTTGAGGTAATAATTTTTTTTCATATTTAATATTGCGAATACCACATGCTATATATAATTGATTATCCGGAATACGAATTATATGATTGTATAAATGTTCAGCAAATTGTTCATTTAAAAAATCATTTATCTTTATTTTATAAGAATTTTTAAAATCATTTTGATATTTTTCCATATTTTCAAGTATTTTAGAATAATTATAAACTTTATCTTTATTATTTTGTACTATTGTTTGTTCTTGACTCTTTAAGTTCATTTGAGTATTTAAAGACAAATCATTAGAATTATGTTCTTTTTCTTTAGAATGAATATTTTGTTTAATTATTTTTTCTTCAACAGTCTTAAGAATATTAGAAGAAAGAACCTGATTATCAATAGAAAGGTCATCTAAACTAAAAATATCTAGATTAGGAACTATTTTTTTTTTAGGAATTTGAAATGAAGGAGGAGGAGGTAAGTTTAAATTAAATCGAACCGGATTTTTGTTAATTGGAAAATTTGGTTTTATAAAAATAGGCATTTGAGACATTTTTTATTATTCTTTTCTATAAACATTATTTATTTAAATTTTATTTTTTATTCTTAGTTAGAATTAGAATAATAAATTTTTTAAAAATGAGTAATAATAATGTATCAGAAAATCCTTTATTTAATTATTTAATTGAAAAACTTCCTTTTTTAAATAATCCTGAATTAATTAAACTTTTAAAATCTTATTCAACTTTACTCAAAAGATATTTAAGTTCTCCTATATCACCTCGTTCATATTCTTCTACTAAAACTGAACTTCGAAATTGTTTAAATGAAATTTATAAATTAGTAAACTCTACAACAAATCTTATAGAATCAGAAACATTAGGATTTAAAAGAATTATTAACACTGTAGGAAGTAATACATTTGAAAAACATGTATATTATACAGCAAATAGAATTATAAAAAAAAATAAACATTCAAAAAGAGAAAATTTACCTTATTTATTAAATGAAGCTATTATTAATATTGTTTTAGAATATATTTGTATGACAAATGATAGAATTGATGTACCTCAATTTAGAAGATTTACACAAGTTAGAGAAACTAATAATAGTGAAAGTAGCAGAATAAATTATAATTATGAAATGGAAAAAATACAAGGTATCACTTTACATGATTATATTTTATCAAAAGATTTTAATATAAAAGTATTAAGAAATATACTTCATCAAATTATAGAAATATTAACTTTTTTACAAAATACATGTGGATTTTTCCACGGTGATTTAAATACTTCAAATATAATGTTAATAAAACAATCAAAAAAAAAAAATTTAAATGAAGAAGAAATAAATGAAGAAGAAATAAATGAAGAAGAAATAAATGAAGAAGAAATAAATGGAAAAAAAAAATTTGATAAAGAGTATAAAGTTAAATTAATTGATTTTGGTTTTAGTTTAATAGATACAAATTATTTAAATAATCAAACAAAATATGTATTAACAAATACAAGATCTTTAAATACTGATAGGTTATTTATAGATTTTACATCAAATGGAAATTTGAATAGAGAATCAAAAAAAAATTTAAAATATATTGATTTTTATCATTTATTATTTTTTGTATACAAAGATTTAAAAATGAAAAAAAAAAGTATTTTAGCAAATAAACTTAAAACAAATTTTCAAATAAAAGAAGATTTAAATTTATCGAAAGTACAAAATCATCAAATACATGGATTAACAAGAAATTATAATATAATGAAATTAAATATTTTAACTTCTAATCCAGATTTACATGATTTAGTAGAAATTTTTTATACATCTTTACAACCAAGTAATTCAAATAATAATATAGCTGAAAGTCAAAGATCACCGAAAAGAAAAATTCGTAATGTTTATTCTAATAATGGTAATTCTGAAAATAATTTTGATGGTTTTTCTTTAGGTAAAACAAGATTTAGTTTAAATAGTGAAAGTAATAATGAAAGTGTTAATAGTACAAATGCTAGTAAAAAATCTTCAGAAAGAACACAATCTCCAAAAAAAATATATAAAAAAAATGGTAATAAAAGTGAAAATGAAAATGAAAATGAAAATGGAAATAATTTTTTGAGAAGAATACAACCAATGCAACAACAAAAACAAAATTCAAGAAGAACATTATTTTAAAAAAAATATAATTTTTAATATATAAATAATAAATATAATGTAACAATATAGAAAATGAAAATTTGTACTACATGTTCTTCTAAACCATATCAAAAACAAGTTCAATTAGCAAAACTTCAAAGATTTGCTGAAGGTTGTTTACCAGCAACATCAAAAAAGTATCATCAATCAAAAAGTTCATGTTATAATATTAAAGTTGAAGGATTAAAACCAAATACTACTATATTTTATTTTGGTACTTCACCTAGAGATTTTACAAAATCAATTCAAAAACGTTTAACTGCTTATGGAAAATTAAAAAACAGTGGTGTAACAAAATCAGATTCATCTGGTAAAGCAACTTTTTATCTTAAATGTCCTCAACTTTATAAAAATGATAATGGTAAAGTATATTCAAGACATTTTCATTATTTATATTGGGATAATAAAAAGAAATTTTGGAATAAAAAGAAATTATTTACTAGAAGTATTTTTTGTGATATACATCAAAATGATGTTAAAAAATATATGAAAAATAAAAAAGTTATTGTTATTGATGCTTTACCAGAAAAATATTATAATCAAAAACATATTAAAGGAGCAATTAATATTCCCCATAATAAAAGAATAACAGAAAGAGAAGTTATGAAAATAATTAAAAAGAAACATAAAAACTTTAAAAAATTAGATCCAATTATTATTTATTGTTATAATAGTAAATGTCATGCAGGTCATAAAGTATATGAAAAATTAAATCATTTAGGATTTTACAATACTCTTCATTATGTAGATGGTATAACTAAATGGAATGGAAAAACAGAATCTAAAATATAAGTTTAAATATTTATTTTAATTTTTTTTTATTTATTTTTATTAAATAATAATAAAAATATTAATATATATTAAAAATATGTATATTAATAATCATTGTGCAAAAGAAATTAATGGTGATTTAATAGTATGTGGTTCAGAATTAATTAAAAATAATTTAGAAGTAGTTGGTCCTACAATTTTGGGAGATGTTCGTTCAAGAAACAGTATAGTAGAAAATAATTCATATATTTATAAAAATTTAGAAGTTAAAAAAGATATAAAATCAGATAATTTAGAATCCAATAATATAAAAGTTAATCAAAATATTGAAGTTGAAGGAATTGGTTTAATGAAAAATTTAAGAATATATGAAACAGCTGAAATAAAAAATTTAAATACAGATACTTTAACAAATACCAGTGATATGAATGTATTTAAAGATTTAAATATTTTTGGATTATCAAATACTCAAGATATATCAAACAACAAAAATATTTATACTCGTTATAATTCATTTAGAGGTAGTTTAATAGATTTAGGATTAAATCCCCTAGAAATATTAGATTATTTAAATGACATTTTTAACAATAATACTCCTATACCTTTATTAATGAGTACAAATAATCAAGAAAAAAAAACAACTTCAATATCAAATCCTATATTAAACTTAATACCAGATGTAGCAAAAACACATCCTCAATTTGAAAAGATTGTTCCGATATTTGATATTAAACAAAATAATAATAAATCAAATGAACCAATGTTAATGGCATCATCAACTTTAAATAATCCTTTTGATTTATTAAATTTAGGTATAGGTTTTAATGAATTAACATTTGATATTAACAATTCTATTTATATTGGAATTGGTCCAGCTATTCAAATTTTACCTTTTATAACTCTTTTCCCATCTTATTTTTTAACTGATATTAATGTGAATGGAAATACTAATGTAGATGGAGATATATATAATTATGGAAATACAAATGTATCAAATAATATTTATTTAGGTGGTGATATTATTTATACAAATGAAGAAAATAAAAAATTATCAGATAAATTAAATTCTATAAATAATAAATTAAATTATTTAGCTAATAAAATGGGTTTAACTCCTGAAGAACTTAGTGAATTTATGAATTTATAAATAAATTAAATAATTATTATTTTTTTTATTAGTTTTCTTTAAGTACTATTTTTAACTTAAAGAAAATAAAAAATGAAAAAATAAATTTTAAGTAAATAAAAAGTAATTTGAAAAAGAATTGATAATAAAATATGAAACTAGATATAAAAATTTATTGATAAACAAAAAAAATGAGTAACATTAAACCAAAACAAACAAGTATATTAGATTTTTTTGGGAATAATGAGATAAAAAAGAAGAAGACAAAAGAGGAGGTAAGAGATGAAAAGAAGGAAGTAGAGATTAAAAGAGAACAATTTGATTATGAATTATTTTTAAATAATTCTTCAAATATTCTTTCAAAATTAAATTTATTTATTCAATCAAATCAAGCAGAAGAATCTTTTAAAATATTTGAACATACAATGGTTAAAATATTATGTGGAACATTCATTCGTGAAATACCTAATGAAGATGAATATTATAATCGTTTAAATTATGAATTCACTTTAATAGAAAAGAATGACTTTTTTTTAGTTTTTTTACAAGTTCGTGAAATATTAAAATTAACAAATGAATATCCTCATATTATTCGTGGAAGTGCAGGTTCATCTTTAGTATGTTTTTTAATGGGTATCACAAATATAGATCCTATTTTAGAAAATATACCTTTAACAAGATTTATGCATGAAAAACGTTTAGATATACCAGATATTGATATAGATATACCAGCACATGCTCGTGAAATTATATTTGAAAGAATATATAATAAATGGGAGGGTCGTGTAGCACGAATATCAAATCATATTAAATTTAAAGAGAAGTCAGCAATTAAAGAAGCAATTAGGAGAAAAGGATATCATAAATTTATACCAAAAGAATTTGATTTAAAGGATATATTTGATGATCCATCTTTACAATATGAAGTAATGGAAGAAGCTGGAAATTTAATAGGTGAATTTAGATGTCATTCTTTACATTGTGGTGGAATAGTTATTTTTCAGGATAAAATTCCAGAAGAGTATTATTTAAAAGATTATATGATAAATAAAAGTAAAAAAGAAAAATCAATGATGGGTGCACAATTAAATTTAAATAAAGATGAAGCAGAAGATTATGGTTTAATTAAAATTGATATTTTATCAAATCGTGGTTTATCTTTATTATGGGAAATATCAACTATACCTATTGAAAATTATCCAAGAAATGACCCAAATGTTTATTCTATTTTTAATGAAGGTAATAATTTAGGTATTGTATTTGGTGAATCAAGAGGTATGCGAAAAATATTTATGGAAATGAAACCAAATTCAGTTGAAGATTTAGCTTGTGCACTTGCATTAATTCGTCCAGCAGCAAGTAAAAATGGTCAAAAATTTACATTTTTAAGAGATTATTATCAATTAGGTGTAGTAAAAAGAGATGAGTTTATAATATATGATGATGATGCAATACAATTCATAGCAAGAATGTTAGATATAAGTCATTCAGAAGCAGATATATATAGAAAGGCATTTGCAAAAAATAGATATTATGTTAAAAAAGAGTTTAAAAAATTGTTTGATGAAAAACAAAAAGATAATATGACAGCAGAAAAGAGACAATTAATATTTGAACAATTAGAATGTTTACAAGAATATTCATTTTGTAAATCACATGCAATATCTTATGCAAAATTAATTTTAGCATTAGCATATCAGAAATATTATAATCCTCAACAATTTTGGGAAGCTGCGTTAAAACATTGTCATAGTAGTTATAGAACATGGGTACATTTTAGAGAAGCAAAAAAAGCAGGTGTTGATTTGAGAAAGTTTGCAAAAAATAAATTTAAAAATCAAGTTATAAAAAAATTTAGTAAAATAGAACAATATTTTATGATGGGATATTGGGAAGATGAAGGATTTTTACCAGGAATGTATTATGAAAATTTAGGTTTAAGACCAGTTATTGAAGATAAAAAAGAAAATAAAACAAATAAGACTAATAAAACAAAGGTGAAAAATTTAGAAGAAAGTGATGATGATGATGAATCAGATAATAGTGAATCAGAAGATGATAATAATGTAAATAATAAAAAAGTAAAAGTTTTACCATATATTAGATTTAGAGGTATAATAGCAACATATAAACTTTTTCAAGCAGATAGATATATTAGAAAACGTGAAGAAAATAAAGAAAATAAAAAGAATAAATTTATAACTTTTATCACTTTAGGTTATAATGATGGTCAATATATCGATTTAGCTGTATGGGGTATGTTTAAATTATCAAAAGTACATTGTATATCAGGAGAAGGATATTTAGAGGATCAAAATACTTGTCCATGGATTCGAGTTAAAAATATAAGATTTGAAAGAATTAGTGAAGAAGAATAAAAAATAAAATAGTATTAATAAATAGAAGAATATAATATGAGTTATATGTTAATAATTTATTTAATAATATTATTTGTCTTTTTATATTTTGTAAATGACTATTTAAAAAAAGATAATAAAGAAAAATTTGAAAATCAACAATATTTAAAATTATCTCCAAATATTATTGATAATATATGTCCTCCTAATCCTAATACAACTTATTCATTTAAAATTAATGAAAATTATTGCACATCAAATCTTTTCTGTCCAAATAAAACAGATTTATGTGTAAATAATCATTGTGTACCTCAAAATATACCTTTCCCTCCATCTGTTTTACAACAATGTGTTGGATGTCCTAAACCTGGTTTAGTTTAAATAATAATATTTTTTAATTTTTTTAATTTAATTTATATAAAAATTATATAAATACTTAAATAAAATATATTATTTATATATAATAAAAATGGAAACTGAAAATTCAAAATTTATATATAAATACTCAAATAGATATCATGGTATCAAAAGTGATATGCATAAAATAATTTATAATAACTTTTGTTCTATTAAATTGTATGATAATTTTGATCCAAAATGTATATTATCTCATCAACATATGATATATGATTATATTGATAATTATTTATATGATTGTAAAAATATAAATGATGTTATATTATATTATAGACAAATACTAATCAATATAATGTCTTGTATGTTTACATTAGATTTTAGAATGCGTGTTATAAATGGATTATTTGATATAATAGTGGATTATATTATTGAAAATGATTGTTATTCAAAATTTGATGATATAAATGATTTAATTACCATTTTTACATATATTTCCCCCGAAAAATTATATGATTATATTTGTTATATGTATAAATCGAGTACAAAAGAAGTAGGAGAGGAAAATAAAAAATTTATAAATAATAATATTTGTGAAAAAATATATTTAACAAATCTATATAATAGTAATATTGTTACAATAGTAAATTATGGATATGAAGATATAGAAAATATAGGTGAAGTTGTATATAAATATTATATTTTAATTAAAAAATTACAAAATGATAATATAATTCTAAAAAATTATGAAAAAATAGAAAATACAAAATATGAATTAAAAAAATGTAAAAGAAGTGATGATATTATATATCTTAATTTATTAACAAACATAATGAATGATATGTTAATTCATAAAAATATAAATAAAAATAAAAATAATAAAATCAAATAAATAAAATACTTTTAAGTTTGAATATTTATAATTTAATATAAATATTTATAAAAAAATGGAACAATCAGAAGAAAGATTTAATCCTTTATTTATAATAGGAAAAACTCGTAAAGAAGCAATTGATTATTTAAATAAATTTAATATTATTTATAATTTTAAATCTTGTGTAAAAACAAATTATCATCTTTCTTTACATACTTCATATAAAGAAGGAACACATTTTTATAAAATATATGATTTTAATTCTTCTAATGAAGATAATGATATAATTTTATCTTTTAAAGGTGTTCAAGGACAAAATATTTTTGTTCAAACTCCTAATATCTCAACAGTAACATCTATTATAAAAGAAACATCACATATAAAATCTGATTCTATAGATACTAATGAAATATCTTATTTTTCATAATAATAAAAAAAATTTATATAAGATATATATATATATATATCAATGAATATTTGCAAAAAAATAAAAATAATATAATAAATATGATTTTAAGCTAATTTCCGCCCGAAGGCCAGGATTTATTTTTGCGCGAGATTTTTATATTAAGTTATTTTTTTTTTTAATTTTATAATATTATATTTAATTTAATAAACATATTTTATTCATATATATTTTAATTCGCGCATAGACATGATTAATATTAATTTTTAATTTTTAATTTTTAATTAATTTTTTTAATTCTTCATAAAATACAATTTTTTCAATATTTAGTATTTTATTCTTTAAGTGCTGAATAGATGTTCTACAATACATACAATTTGAATTTCTTTTTAACCATTCTAATCCACATTTTGTATGTACCTTTTGTTTACATTGTGAACATTCTATATATGAATTTTGCATATTTTCAAAACATACTACACATTCGACATCATTATCATTTAAATTATTTTTAATACATTCAATATTTGATGGTTTAGAATTAAAATGTTTAATATGATTTTTAACTTTCTTTTGATTTACAAAAATTGTTAAAAATCTATTATTATCCTTTAAGATTTCTAAAAAATCATAATAATTTTCATAATTTAATTGATATGATAATAATTTTTTAAAAGCATTTTCATAATTTAAATAAGAAAATACATTTATTATTCTTTTTAATTGTTCAAATGATATATGTACTTTACAACATTCTATATGTTTATTATATGAAAAACCTGATACATATTTAGATACTTTCATACATTCTTCTTTATTACAAGGACATGAAAGTTTTATTTTTTTATTACTTTTATTTTGTAAATCAAATTTATTAAATATTTTTAAAATTAATTCTTCATTAAATTTTCGATCTATATCATCTAAATGAATTTCTAAATCATCATCGTCATCTGTTTTATTGGTTACATATACAAAATCAATTACTTCTTCAATAATATCGATTGTTAATAATACTTTGATATTAGAATTTTTTTTTTCATATTCTAATAGTTTTTCAACATAATAAACTAAAGATTCTTTTGACTTTGAAAAACATTCAACAAATAAAAAATTATCTAATATTTCAATTACTTTTTTATGTTTTAAAACAATATTTTCTATAAAATAATTAAATACTATGTATTGATCATAATCTATAATTTTATTTAAATCTAAAATTTTATTTTTTAAATATATTGGTACTAATGTATCATTATTATATCTTTCATCATCAATTTCAATTTTTACTTCAACTAATTCATCTGGATTTTCTTCATTATCAATAAATTTATTTGTTTTTAATAATTTTATTATTATTTCTTCATCAATATCTTTATTAATAAAGTATGATATCCAAGTATAAACTTTATCTTCTTCATCTAAATCTTCATCATTTTCATGAATATTTTTTAATTCTATTTGCTCAATATTTTCTAAACATTGAAAACCTTTTTCAATTAAATAATTGAATTCATTTTGAATAGATTTAATAAATAAATTAAAATCTTCTTTTTTATTAAAATCAAATGTAAATGAATTAAAAAAATTCATAAAATCAATATTTTTTTCATATTTTTCTCTATAATTTTTCATAATATGTTCAATAACTTTTGAATTTATTTGTATATCAGTATTATTTAATTTATTTAAAATATCTTGAATTATTATTAATGAAAAATTACAATTTTCACAAAAATCAAAATTATTATTAAAAATATAATAAAATATGTTATTATTATCTTTATCACAATACTCTATATCAAATGGATATTTTGAATAAATATCAAATATATCAGTATATCTATTTTGTATTGATAAAAATAAACAATTTTTACCAGATTTTAGTGATTTACTATCTAATTCTAAATTTTTATCATTTAAAATTAGTAGTTTTATTAAATTTTTTTTATATTTATCAAGTGAATTATTAGATAATAATAAATATAATATACTTTCATTGTTTTTATTTTTCCAAGAAAATATAAAATTATTTTCTATTAAAATTTTATTTATTTCATTAATATTTCTTTCTTTATCCATTAAATCAATAATAACTTTTTTTTGATTATTAAATTCTTTAATTTTTTTTACACTTTCACTAACTTCATTTTTAATAATTTCAGTATTTTTTAGTGAGAAAAGCTCATCATCAAAATCAAAGGTATTCATCATCATTTTTACGTTTATTTTTATTCTTTTTAATATTTTTTTTTATTTTAATTATTTATATTTTTTATTTTTCATTTTTTTATAATATTATTCTTGTTATGTTATTATCGTAAACTTAAAAACCTAAAGCTCCAATTTCTTCTTCTGTAAATTGATTTTGAAAACGATAAAACTCATATTTTGTAAATGACGTTTTATTTTCAAACTCTCCTTTTTTATATTTATCAACAATACTTTTTTTCCATTGAACACCATTTTGCTCATACCAGCTCATACGATATTCATTTGAATAGTTATCAAAAAATAATTTCATATTTAATTTTTTTCTATAATTGGATGTTGTATATTCAAAATATAAGTTTTCATTATTAGATATTTCATTATCTAATATTTTTTTATTTTTAACATATTTTAGAAAATAAACTATTTTTTTTAAAGATTTTTCATACAAAATATTATTATTAAAAAAAATTGTATTATCAAATTTATTTAGATTGACAATATCAATTATTGTTAAATATTCTGATATTAAATCCAAATAATGCTGATTATTCATTATTTTATATTTTGTTTATTATAATTAAAATTTTATTTTTTAATTAAATAGTATATAATATTTTTCATTTTTTTTATAAGGATTAAATTAAGATTTATAAACAAGTACATCGATTCCTATTCGAGGTATATTCGCCATTAAAAATTATTATTCAAAAAAAAAAATAACAACTTTTATCATTATTGGTAAACCAATAATGATAAAAATATGTTCAATAATAACTTTACTCTTCTTAGGAGCTTCGCATTGAACGTCAACAATGTATTAAGATACCCAGTTTCCTGGAAGGATTCTCACAAAATACATTTACTTGTTTACTTAGCTAATAAGTTTATAGATTTGACCAATTCTTAATAAAATAGCCATCAATTTTTTTTTTTTCTACGTTATATTTTTTTTGGGTTTTTTTTTATAAATTTCAAATATTTTTAATTTTCTTGCAAAATGATAATAGGTTTTAAAAGCAAAAGTGAATTTAAAACATATTTAATATTTATACATTTTGTATATAATAAGACATTACACCTGCAAAATCAGGTTCTAATTCAAATCTTGATAACTCATAAGTAAATTGTTCTTCATAATGTTCAAGATTGTATGATAATTTATTCATAATAAACTCCATTTTACCAAATTTACGTGCAAATTCTTCTGAAAAGGTTGTATTATATCTTAATTTAATCATACGATAATCGTTATTAACTAATACATCTCTTGGCTCAAAATCTCTAAATAAAAAATCTAAAATAACCATATTATTTTCAATATTACCAAGATTTTTTTTATTCATTTTATCAATATAGTTAAAAATTTCTATAACTTGATTCATTCTAAGTAAATCTTGATATAAATAAAAACTATGATCTTCTCGATTAATATTACATAAATCTTCATTTAAAAAATTAAAAATTTCTAAATAATCATTATTAGCTATTTTATTTTTTTTATACCAAAATGTTGCATTATCGACCTTATCTTTTGTTATATTCCATCTTTTTAATTTTCTATTTGAATTACTAATATTATCTGATGTTATACTTGGATTTATTACTTTGACTTTTAATTGTTTATTTTCAACACGCTTAAAAAAACTATATAAATAATTATTTAAATATAAATAATATAAATTTACTTTTATGTTACCAGTAAAATCATATAAATTTATTGATTTATTTAACCACAAATAATGTAAAAATATTCTTAATTTAACTAAAATAGCTTTTAATTCATCTTTTGAACAATAAGATACTCCAGCAAAATTAAATTCTCTTTTTGGTTCTACATTATATGTTCTATAATAAAATCCAATTTCTAAAAGTTTAAAAGTCTTTCGTTTTATATGTGATGAATGTAAAAATTCGGTATTAACAAAATGATTTGTTATATCATTTTCTTCAAATTCCTCATTAAAATCATTATCAAATTCATCAATATTTGATATTAATTCAAAATCGTTAATATTATCCATTTTTGTTTATTTATTTATTATGTTAAAAATATTTGTTAACAAGTACTATATGCAAGTACAAAGATACAAACCTAATAAAATTAAACTTGTATCTATTAACTTATATATTTTTGAATAAACCTGGAGTTTTACCTGTCAAATTTTTTTTTTATCTAGACGTAAAATAAATTTATAAATTATTATAATTTTATACTTAAAAAAATTGATAGATAAAGTATTAAATACTTTTTTAAACTTCAAATAACAATACATTTTGTTAGAAGTTTAATCCATAAAATGGAGAACATTCAACAATATAATCCTGCTGAGGAACAGTTTAACCCGAATGATTCACCGAAGGGGCGCCGTGAGCGTCGCGGACGTTTGATCACATCTTTTAAGCCTGTCTATGCCAAGAATGGTGAGGTGTCTGGCTTTGAGAACGTGATGAGCTGGACTAACAAGTCCTTGCGCAAGAACAAATATTTTCTTAGTTGTGAGCGTTTCGACTATGGTGCATACGACAAGGTGTTTTCAGTGAAGACTGAGACTTCGTATGACAAGAAGACTGGCCGGACCAAGGCTCCCAAGTACATGATACGAAAGGGCGCATTCACTTTTTGTGTTTATTGCAATTCGCACCTGTGCAGGTCCGTCATGGATACTGAGAAACCCCTTGGCAAGAAGTCGTTGAAGAACCAGAAGCACTCATCGCTTCTTTCGCGTCGCGAGGAACGTGTTTTGACGATGGAGGAGCTACGGGAATCCTCGTTTGAGCAGTAGATTTATTAAAATTAAATAAATATTATTTATAAAAATAAAAAGAAACTTAAAATAAATAAAATAATAATATATATATTTTAAAAATGGATAATAATAATTATGATGTTGATATGATAGATGATGAAGATGAACATGAAAATATTGGATATATTTTAAATCAAAATACATTTTCAAGAAGATATAAATGTCATTCAATGATTTTTTATAATGGAGATAATAAATTTATGGAAACAAAAGATAAAATTTTAATGCCTTTATCTGCTTTAGATATATTATCAAGATTAAATATTGAATATCCTTTAATATTTGAACTTTTTAGATTTGGTTTTGAGGAAAATAAAACCTATTGTAGTGTATTAGAATTTACATCTGAAAATAATATTGTTTATTTGCCACAAAAAATTATGGATAAATTATTTATAGGTGAAGGTGAAAATTTGGAAATTCGTTATGTTAAAATGCAAAAAATTCAATTTATAAAATTAAAACCAATGTCATGTGATTTTTTAAAAATTATGGAACCTAAAGTTATTTTAGAAGAAACATTAAAAAATTATACTTGTGTATCCAATGGTGATATTTTAGATGTTGAAATAGAAGGACATAAAATAGAAGTTTTAGTGACACAGGTTTTACCTGATGGAAAAGGAATGACAATTGATTGTGAATGTGAGGTTGATTTTGAGGAACCTGTAGGATATCAAGAATATTTAGAAAAAATGAAAGTGGAACAAGAAGAAATATTAAAAAAAATTGAGGAAGAAAAAAAATTAAAAAAAATACCTCGAACAATTCAAAAAGGAACTATTGATAAAAAGGAGGAAACAAAACCATCAATATTCTCATTTTTAGGAAATAATCAAAATAATAATTTAAATAATTCTAATAATTTAACTAGAAAATCATTAATTGATACAAATAAATTTTCTACAACTAAAAATTTTACTGCTTTTTCAGGGAAAGGTAATAGTATGAAGTAAATAAACTTAAATAAAATTTTAACTAATAAATATATAAAGATAAATAATTTTTATCTTGTTCATTAATATTATTTTTTTTAACATAATTATAAAAGATATCAAATTTATAATTTACATATTTTTTAGAAAGTTCATAAAAAAAATCTACATTATGATATTTAAATATATTTTCACAATATCTTTTTTCTAAATCGACAGATACTTTTTTATATTCTTTAAATTTTTTTGTATTATTAGTTGTTGTATCATTGAAAGATGAAATAATATTTTCAAAATAAGAATAAGTAAAATAGAAAGGATAAGTACAAAAATTTAAACATACCGCTTCATCAATAAATAAATAATTAGGACCTATTAAATTTTCAATAGGAAAAATTATTTTTTTTGATTTTAAATCTATTGCAACACCATAATTTGTAGGTGGAGTATCTATAAATAATATAAATTTATATTCTTTATTATTATAATGATAATATAAAAATAAATTATTATCTTCAATAGATAGACTACATCGTTTTCTTTCAAATGTCATTAAATATGGGTAAGAATTAAGATGGGGAAGACCTAATTTATCTAAATTGATATCAAAAGTAAGAGGTTCATTTAATTTAGAGGATTTATATTTATTGTTATAAATTTCAATATATTCTTTGTCAATTTTTTCAAGAATTTTATGAACATTAAGATTTTTAATTTTTTTTATAAAATTTATTCTCAATTCTTCATTATGTTTGAATATTTTTAGAATATTTAATAAATCAATAAATTTTTTGTCTCGAATAATGATTTTTCCATCAATAATGTATTGAATAATTTTTGAATAATTATTTTTTTCTATTTTTTCTTCAACATTATTATTATTAATAATAATAAATTCATCTTTACCTGATATTTGTTCAATATATTTGTCTAAAAAAGAATTAAAAAGAAAAAAAGAATTTAATTCATCTTTATCATTAAAATAATAATCATCGTCATTGTTATTTTGAATTTGATTTATTTTTTGTTCCATTAATAATTCTATTTTTTCTAATTCATTATCTTTTTTTTCAATATTATGTTTAAACATTTTATATTATACTTTAATTATTAATATATATCTTTTTTTTATATTATTTATATTTTTAATAAATAATATTTTAAATAAAAAATTATTTTTTTAATTATTGAATTAAAAGTTTTGATCATAGAATAATTGAACAACCTCAATTAATTTGTCAGGACGATTATCTAACCAATATTGAACTGTATCCTTAAGAATTTGAAGACGAGAATTCCATTCATTTTGTTTTGCTTTAGGAACACATGTTAATCCTTGTGAATTTTTTCTCCAAGGTGATAATACCAATTGATCATTTCTATTTATATAACTATCTGGATTAAATCTTATAAAAATTAAATTTCTTTCTCCAATATCATCAAAAATAGAAGCAAGTCTTTTAGTTTCACAACTACAACCATAATCAATATGTTGATTTTCATCTACTTCAATAACCATACAATAATTACCTAAATCAAAAAAAATATCAGGTCTTTTTCGTGAACATCCAGAACCAACAGTTTTATTTAAAGATATTTCAAATTTATCAAAATTTGATTTAATAAAATTTGCTACTTCAATTTCTTTTGATCTATAACATTTTGTTAATGGTTTGTCAGGATTGTTAAAAAAATAACATCTAGCACAGTATCCTTCATATTTTTTAGTAAATGCAAGTGTTTCACAACCTTCTTGTTTACAACGACTATAAGTCACATTTACCATTTCTTCAGTTTTACAATTTCGACAATATAAACCATTTTTTTCTGATATAAGATTAAATTCAGCTCTTCCGATTTTATGATTATCATCTAATTCTTTTATTCTAACACATTCAACACATTTTTTAAATCGTACAGCAATCATTCCTTCTAATGAACAATTAAAACAATATAATCCATCAGTTTTATCTGGATAATTAAAAGTTGCAAAAGTAGTACATTTTGAACCATCTTGCAAAATTCCACAACATCTTTTTGTTATTACATCAATCATTTCGGATGATATTTTTAATGCGCATTTTGCACAATATTTAGGTGTTCTTATATTAGGATAGTTATGAGAAGGCTTTGTCATACATTTTTCACCATTTTCTAAAATTCCAACACATCTTTTGACAATAATATCTATCATTTGATTTCCATGTTTTGATTTTGCACATGTACCGCAATATAAAGGTTTTTTTTCATTTGGAAAATTAAATAAAGCTCTTTTTGTACATCGAACATTATCAGTTATATTACTACATAAATTATGTTTTACATCAATCATTCCTTCTTTTTTACATTTACTACAATAACGAGGTTTTAACCCTTCATAATTGAATGAAGAACTTGTTTTAAATGGACATCCTTCATCATTCTTTCCAATACAAATATCTGATGAATTATAAATATACATATCATCACTTTTACAAAATTTACAATATTTTTTTGTTATATCATTTTGATTAATATATAATCCTTCGTATGGACATATTTCACCATTTATTATACTAGAACATTTAAATTGTATTTTATTTTCAGTTTCATATTTATTTATTATTTTATTGTCAATATTATATATTTTTTTATAATAACAATTACTACAATATAATATTTGTCCAGACTCATTTAATCTTTTAGTTGCTCTAATTTTACAATTTTCTTCAATACATTTTTGATGAGTGACATTTTCCATATTTTTAATATTATATTTATTTATACAAGATAAACAATAAATTCCTCTTTTTTTATCAGCTAAATTAAAACTAGCTCTTTTATCACAATTTTCAATAACACAATAATTAATTTTTTTTTTTAATATAGCTTCATTTTTTTTATGGTCTTTACACCAAAATTTATCTGATGTATCATCATTTAATCCATACAATGCTAATTTAATACAGTTTTCAATAATACAATTTGACATAATTATTTTTTCTAAATTAATATATTCATTTTTCTTTATATCGTTACTATTTTAAGTAATAATATTTAAATAAAAAATAATAAATTTAAAAAACATCTGAAAAATCAGAAGAATAATGAATTAAAAACCAATTCTAGAATTTTATTCTTAACTGGATAGTAAAAAAAAGCAATAAAATATTGGTTTAATATTTAAACTACTGGATAAGAAGTCATCATTGCTAAACCACAAGTTCCAGTGGTTGAAGTAGCAAGTGAATTTCTATAAATATACATATAGCCTGCTTGTCCCCATGTATTTGACCAAGAATTTCTTAGCACCCAATAGTCCTTGCTACTTGAACTATCATGACCATATCCAACTAATGATACACCGTGATCTAATTGTCCTTTATAACAATTGGGATCATCATAAACACCTGAGGAATATAATTGGAATGAACGTCCATCTGCTTGTATTGCGATACTTACAACACGTTTAGAAACAGCATAAGTTAATTGAAGTTCATTTGCAGCGACATCATTGCAACTAGAAAGTTTGGTGACAGGTGTAAATGATTTACAACTACCATCTTTACCAGTATAAGGATAACTATCTTCTGAAGCTATACCATTTGCCATAACATAGTTAAAGGCACCGTCCATCAAACCACCATTGCAACCCATTGATCCGTAAGCTAAACCTGCACAATCTACTAAGTTTTGTTCGCTTAATTTTACAAATTTACCTGTTTTTTGAGCATAGGCACCTTCAATTGCTGAACTGGATGAAAAAGTCCAACAGCTTCCACAGCTAGATTGATCCTGGATTGGAGCAACGATTCCCTGCTGTCTCCAATCAACTGAGCTTGCGTAACTTCCACTCATGTCTGCGGCTTTAGGACAAGTAGTTTTCATACCAAGTCCAAAAGAACCTTGTCTAACATAAGTTTTGAATTCATCATTTGACCAGTCTGCGAATTGATTTACACCAAGTTTATAGGAATGGTTTCCGTCGTTATGTTCTTGGATGTAAGCGAGGTTATCATGGAAAATTAAATATCTTTCTTTGATTTCATCAATGGTATCATATACTTTATTGTATTTAACACCATATTCAAGGAAGTTATCCCATTTATCCATCATTTTCATTTCTTCTTCAGGACTTAAATTTAAGTCTTCATCTAAGAATAAAGTGCATTCTTCAATACTATCAGGACTCCATTCTTTTGACATGAATCTATTGCATTCATCTTGTAATGAATGATCACCACGGAAATAAGTTCTATCACCAAATACTGAACATAATTTTTCAGCAGGTAATCTGTTTTCGGCTTCTTGGTTTCTCATAAGGCAAAACATTGATGCAGGTGAAATATTTGCATCAGGTTGAGTGAGGAAAAGTAAAGCGACTGTTTCTAAAAGATTGAATAAACCTTTCATTTTTCTTATTCTATACTTTAAAATAATATATTTTTATAGCATTTTTTCCTTATATTTTTTATAAAATTTATATTTTTTTAAACAATAAAATATTTAATAATGAATTTAAAAAATACTTAAAAAAAAATAATTTCGATTTTTTTAAACAAAAAATAAAAAAGAATAAAATAGAAAAACAAAAAAACTTAAAATGAATTTTTTGAATAATTTTCAACATCTTAAAAAAGCAAAACAAACTTATTTTGAACATTTTATCGATTCTTCATATTATTCCTATTTGGCTTTAAAAGCTTCATTTATTTTTTTAATGCATGCTATTTACCCTGATTCTTTTGAATTTGAAGGAGGACTAATTATTAAAGATTTACATCGAATTATTGAATATAAAAAAACTAAGATAAATAATATTTTGTAAATTAAAAACGTAAATTTTATATTTTTTAACGTATATATTTTAACTTTTTTTTTATCTATTTTAGCTATATTTATTGATAAATTCTTTTTATAAAGCACTTTGCTTTATCCAAGAAAAAGATTTATCGTACAATTTACTTAGAACTCTACAGAGTTGTAAGGAGCGACCATAATCATTTATTGAATTTAATCAAAACGTATTTACTAAAAAAAATTGACAGTTAAATTATTTAGAATTATTTTTTGAATAATTAAGTTTAAGAGATATTCTGACTTGAGTACTCATAAACTTACGGAACATAATTCCAAAAAAATGAGCAAGATTAACCAGAAGAGCATTGAGATTCAGATTGCTGAGGCGGAGGCGGCTGCTGCGGCGGCTCGTCTTCGTCTTCTTCAGCTGCAAGCTGGCAATACTGAGCAGGCTCGTCGTGAGCCTGCTGCGGCTGCCGCTCGCACTGAGAGGCGCGTTGAGCGTGGAGTTTCCACCAACCAGGCTAGCCGCAAGGAGAGCACTGGTGAGCGGAAGGCACCCAAGACCGTCGAGCTTTCGGAGGTCTTTGAGGGCACCGAGGAGGAGGCGGCTGCAATTCGCGATGAGATTGTGGAGTACCTGCGCAAGAACAAGTACACTGACAAGCACACTGACAAGCACACTGACAAGCGTGCTCAGGTTTCGGTCGGTAAGATCCACTACGACCTCGAGATCAGGACGAAGTACCCGGGTGTGAAGACCCTGGCTGGATTCATGAGGGTCTATCGCGAGCTCTTCTTTGTCCACGTGATCCCTGACCGCGATGACCGTCACAAGATTTTCGACACCAGGGTTCACCTGATTGTCTCGAGTGAGGGCGCGGCGAAGGAGGAGGACGCTTAAGTGAGATATCTCACATTTTATAAATTAAAAAAATATTAATGACAAAAATATATTTAAAGAAATAATTATTATAAAAATAAGAATTAATAAATTTATAAATTAAAAATGGAAAATCAAAACGATTCTCAAAGTATTTCAATAGAAAACATACAAGAAGATGTTAAAATTGTAGAAAAAAAAAGAAGAGTTAAAAAAGAATATAATCTTCATGCTTTTCAAGATGAAAATAAAATTGAAATTGGTATAGATGAAGCAGGTGCAGGTACTTTTTTTGGTTCATTATTTGTAGCAGGTGTTATTTTACCAAAAAATATTAAAGATTTATTAAATGAAGATAAAAAAGTTGTTATTCGCGATTCAAAAAAAATGAGTCAAAAACAAAGAGATTATGCATATGATTTTATAATAAAAAATGCTCTTGAATATAATGTTATTGAAAAAACTAATAAAGAAGTAGATGATTTAAATATTTTACAAGCGCGTTTAACAGGTTTTCATGATGTTATTAGAGCAATGAAAAATAAACCAGAAAAAATATTAATTGATGGAGATAAATTTAATGCATATTATGATGAAGACGGAATAGAGATTGAATCAGAATGTGTAATTGAAGGTGATAATACTTATTTGTGTATTGCAGCAGCATCAATTTTAGCAAAAACACATCAAATAAGACATATCGAAAAATTAGTTGAAGAAAATCAGGATTTAAAAAAATATGATATTCATAATAATCATGGATATGGTACACCGCGACATTTATATGGTATAAAAGAATTTGGAGTAACACCATATCATAGATTATCATTTGGTATATGTAGAAAATATTCAAATGGAAGATTTGGAGAAAAAGATAAAACAGAAAAGGTGGTTAAAAAAGAGAAAAAGAATATTGATAGTATTGAACTAAAAAATAATCAAAATGATATTGAAAAGGTATTTATGTTTTCAAAAGAAAAAAATATAAAAAAATAAAAAAATTCAAAAAAAATATTTTTTTAATATAATTTTTATTCAAAAATGAGAATAAAAATAAAAAGAATGAATAGGGATTATATAAAATAATATGGATCAAAAATTAGAAAAAACAATTAATTCATTATATTATGGTATTTTATATGATAAAAAAACAAAAAAACACCGATTTTTAAAAAATATGGTAAATGTTCAAAATATTTTTAAATCACAGGAAAATTATCAATATCAGCAATATTCTACAATAAATATTGATAAATTTATGAATTCTAAACTTGATGAAAATGAAGAACATATTAAATGTGATAAAGATTATAATAAAGAAAGAATGTTACAACCATATGAAATATTATCTGCATATCAAGAAGTATTGAAAGCTAAGAATGAAAATGAATTATATGATATTTTAAATACAATTATTGAATATAAACTACCTTCTACAATTCAATCATTAACTCCTATTTGTGAACAATTTTTAGAAAAAGATAAAAAAACTTTAAATATTTTAATTGCTGGAGGTGGACCTATTGGATTATTCGTTGCTAATTATTTATATCAAATATATAATAATTTTGAATCAAATATCAATATAAATTTATTAATTTTAGAAAATAGAATTGTTGAAGAAAAAATAAGAAAACCATTTTATAGATCTAGAACTTTTGCAATTGGTACACGATTTTTAGATATTATTTTTCCAGGAATTTATTGCAAAAAAGGAGTTGGTACTGATAGTTTATTAATCCCTATAAAATATTTAGAATTATTATTTTATTTAAAAACATATGCAATGGGTATACCTATGTATTTTACAAAAAAATATGAATCATGGAATGATTATGAAGAATTTATAAAAAAATATAAAATAGATTTATTTTTTGATGCTACTGGAGGAAGATTAGGAAATATAAAAATGAAAATAGATACAACATTTATGAATAATATAGATATTAAGAATGATTTATATGAATTTAAAATTAATAAAAAAGATAATTTAGTTGAATTTGATTTAAAAAATAACTTAGATTTATGGCTAAGTGTAGAATATGTTGGTAAAAAACCTTTTTATCATTTTGTAGAGACATATAATTTAAATAATATAGAAGATTTTAAATATTTAGAAAATTTATGTATTCCTAAACATAAAATTAAAACAGTTTTAAAAAATATTAAAGACGAAAAATTAAAAAAAAATTTAATATATTTATATTTATCTCATGTAAGAAATAATCCCAATATTTATTCAATGAAATTTTATACTTTTAAAGTTAATATGTATCATAGATTAAAAGTTGCAGAATGGATGAATTATAAAAAACATAAATTTTTATATATAGGTTCAGGTGATACATTATTTAGTAGTCATTTTATAAGGGGTGCTGGTTTAAATAGAACAATTTTATTTTCAATTAAAGTTTGTCATTTACTTCCTTTATTAGTAAATTATTAAAATAAAATTAATTTTTTTTAACTTAAAGAAAATTTTTTAAATTATTATATATTTAAAAATTAGTAAAAATGGAACAATCTGATCTTAAATCGGAATTAACTTTTGAACAAAACCAACAAATTGAATCTATTGAGGATTTATCAAATAACAATTGTGAAATTGTACAAAATGTTAACACAGAACAAATTGTTGATGAACCTAAAACTGATGAATCTTCAAAAACTTTTTTAACTGAAATTATTGAAGAACCAGTAGTTGCTGAAGAACCAGTAGTTGTTGAAGAACCAGTAGTTGCTGAAGAACCAGTAGTTGTTGAAGAACCAGTAGTTGTTGAAGAACCATTAGTAGTTAAAGAACCAGTAGTAGTTGAAGAACCAGTAGTTGTTGAAGAACCATTAGTAGTTAAAGAACCAGTAGTAGTTGAAGAACCAGTAATTGCTGAAGAACCAATAGTAGTTGAAGAACCAGTAGTCACAGAAGAACCAGTAATTGCTGAAGAACCAGTAATTGCTGAAGAACCAGTAGTTGCTGAAGAACCAGAAGTTGCTGAAGAATCAGTAGTTATTGAAGAACCAGTAGTTGCTGAAGAACCAGTAGTTATTGAAGAACAAGTTGTTATTGAAGAATCAGTAGTTATTGAAGAACCTGTAGTTGCTGAAGAACCATTAAATCAAACAGAAGAAGTAAATCAAGCAGAACCTGCAAATCAAGCAGAACCTGCAAATCAAGCAGAACCAGCACATCAAATCGAAGAAGCACATCAAACTGAAGAAGCAAATCAAGCAGAGGAAGCCAATCAAGCCGAACCATTAAATCAAGTTGAACCAGTAAATCAAGCAGAACCAGTAAATCAAATTGAACAAGTAAATGAAATTGAAGTAGTAAATAATGAATTAGTAGGTCAAAAGAGTGGAGAACCAAAAGGTCAATCAGAAGACAAACCTAGAGGTCAGATAGAAGAAGAACCTAAAGGACAGGAATCAATTAAAGAAATAATAAAAGAAAGTTTAGAAGAAGTAGTTATAAACATGGAAAAAGAAGAAAAAGGAGCAACAGAACCAGCAGGACAAATTGTATCAACAGGACAAAAAGTGTCAACTGCTTCAACAGGAAATGGTTGGTTAAATAGTTTCTTTAGTTTTTTTGGAAAGAAAAATAATTAAATAATAGTTTAAAAATGATATAAAAAAATGTTTTTTTAAATAAATATATGTTATGTTAACAGAACATATAACAAATTATGAAAATAAGGATTTTGCAAAATTTATAGAAATTCAGATATTGATAGAAGGTATATATTTTTTAGAAAAAGATGAAGATAAAACTTTTAAAATGAATTTAAAATATGATGATTTTGAATTATTTCAAGATTCAACTATGGATATATTAAAAGTGAAAATTGAGGAAAAATTAAAAAAGTATATAATTTTAAAAATAAAAGAAAATTGTAAAAATACTGTAGAATTAGCAAGAAAATATGATTTACCAGTAAAAAATATTTTGTATTGTTATTTTATAAATAATAGGATAGATAATATTGAAATTATATGGTCAAGTTCATCAATAAAAGAATTTAAATATATACCAGTAAAACATTATATAGATTATAATGACGATTCCGTTTTACTAAAAGTAAAAGGGTTAAAGTTAAAAAAAAAATTATAAATTTTTTAAATTTTAATTATTTAATTTTTTAATTAATAAGTTATTAATTATTTTAATAAATTGTTTTTAAAATTTAAGCAGTAGCTGCAGGAGGGAAGCATTTGCTATAGTATCCCATAAGCATCTTGTAAGAGATTTGCTCAGGGAGTTTACCATTAGCACCTACATAACCCATCTTCTTCTCATGTTCAGTAGCACCGTTCTTGTCAAATTCAGCTTGAATATTCTTGAAGAAAGCTCCAAGTTCACCTTTGTTAATATAGAAAAGACTCTTTTGGGTCTCACCGTTAACAACGACTTTGTAATCATCATCTTTATGAGCTTTAATCATACCTCCAATAAACTTTTGAACATCAGTACGACTGACAGGTGTTCCTTCAGCAAGACCCATAGCTTTCACTACGAAAGCATGAGCAGGTTTAGGTGTGTTAACAGCATGAACCTTGTTCTCGGAAGAAGGTGAATCAGTCTTTGATTTAGACTTGGATTTCTTTCCAGATGATTTTTCAGCAGCAGTTTGGACTTTAATGAGAACATCTGAAAAATGTCCATCAAAATCGTTCACGCTACGTTCAATCTTTGAAAATGTCTTCTTAAATTGTTTACTGAATTCACTGTTGAATTCTTTAATACTCTTGAATTTAGCATAAAGCTGAGTAAATTGTTCAGAAATTACAGACATGTTAGAAAGTACTTCCTGAGCATCACTCATAACCTCATCATTACTTTCAGGACTAGCCTGAACAGTTTCATCAGTTTGAATAGGTGAAGCAGTTTCAATATTTTGAGCAACAGTTTCTACTGCTGCAGCATTTTTCTTAGCACGTGGCTTTTTTTCATTAGTTGTTTCAACAGCAGGAGTGTTTTCTACCACGTTAGTAGTAGTAGCAGCAGCGACTGTAGTAGTTTCTTTCTTGGTGGCAGTTTTGCGACCAGCTTTTTGGTTAGTTTGTTGAACTTCCATTTTTCTTATATTAAACTTCTAATTAAATATATTTGATTTTTTTTTAAGTATCTTTAATTGCGCTAAAAATATTAATCATTTTTTTTTTAATTTACGTTATATTAAATATAAATTTTTTTAATATTTAATAAAAAAAAAATAAAAAATTGAATAAAAATAAAAAAAGAAAAAAAAATATTTTTAAACGTAAATATTATAAATCAATTCTATCATCTATTTTACTATTATCCTCAATCAATAATTTTTCATATAATGGTTTATTTTGTTCATATAATCCATAATCAATAATTTTATTTGTTGTTGAGTTATATTCAAAAAACTTATCTAAATTTCTTTCTAATTTATTCATATAAAAATTATCAGCACATCCACGTTTCATTTTTACATTTACCCAAAAATCTTTTGATTGTACAATATAATGATTCAATACAAACCATGGTTTTTCTTTATCTGTTAAATAATCTATTCTTTGAAAATTATTATACATATTTTCTTCATGTTTAAATTGAGCACCATGTACATTTAAACTAGTAAATTCATAATCGGAATTAACCATATATTTATAATTTCTTGCTTTACCATCCTCTGGATATGGTTCTCTTCTAATAAAATTAGGTACTACATATTTTGGTTGTTTTTCAAATCCACATGAACCAAAATGGTTGCAGTCAAAATTAATTTTAGCAAGATGATCACATGATTTAAGAATTACTTTTAAATCAATATATCTAGTTGACCATAAAAATTCATCAACATCACAAACTAATAACCATTTAGTTATTTTATTATTTAGTAATGGTAAAAGATATTGACCATAAATCTTTCCCTGTCTTCCTAAATATATAGGTTCATCAACATCATATAAGGTAACAATATCTTTTTGAATATAAGGTTCTAAAATTTCTTTATAATTATCAGTACTTTTATCATTTAAAAGATAAATATGTTCAATTCCATGAAAAAGATTATGCTCAATCCATTCTTTTAAAATATGACCTTCATTTTTAAAAATAGCACCAACACAGAAAAAATATTTATTAATATTTTCACTCATTTTATAATATATTTTATAATATAAAAAAAAATAAAAAAAATAAACTAATTAATTAAATTAATAATTTATTAAACTATATCAAATTCTTCCATTTTCCAATATTCTATTGTACCATTAGGTAAAGCTCTTTTTACAATAAAAGGTAAAGTTCGTTGATTTAATTCGGCATATGCAATTTGCTCAATTGATTTTAAACCGGTAATATCAACACATGGTTTAGCACCACTTGCTAATTGTTGCATTCTTACACCAATTATACGAGCTTTTTCAAATTTAGTTAAAAATGGTGGTGTAGTTTTCTTAACTTTTTCAATAGATTGTATAATTTTTTTATCTGTTAAGAATCTAAATTCTCCTTGTGATTCTTGAACCTTATTTTTTGAGTCTGTTTCGACATTTACTGTATTATTAAAAGCCTCATTTTCCATACGTTCCATATTTTCAGCTAAATTAAATTCTTCATTTGTTGCTTCATTTTCTATAAAATTATTCATCATTTTTAAAGTTTTCTATTATTTATATCTATATTTTTTTAAGTTGAATTTAATTCATTTTTTTTTTCGTTTTACTTTTTATTTTGTAATAAAAAATTATATATAAAAAAAATTTACGTTAATATTTATAATCATTTTATATTTTTTAAATTAAATTATTTCCATTGTGTACCACAAGGTATACAAACATATGTTAATTTTAATGAAACAGGATCCATAATAAATACAGCTTCTTGTTTTTCGGGATCTTTATGTGAAATACATTCTTCATTTGGACATGTTTTTTTATTAGTTCGTGGTAAAGAAACATCAAATCTTGAATATTGATTAATATTTGAGCTTGTTTGATTAGTGGTATTTCCTTTATAGACTTTTTTATGAATAATTGAATTTTTATATTCGTTTTTATATCCGCATTTTTCGCATAAATTAAATAATTTTTCTACGTCTTGTTCATCTTTTTCTTCAGTAGGTACTAATCTATTTTCACAATTAGGACAAAATATCATTTTATATTTATTCTTCTATTAATTATATTTATTTTTTTAAATTAAATTATTTTCATAAATAAATAATTATTCATTTTTTTTTTCATTTAAGAAAAAAGAAAGATTAAATATTTTTTATTTGAAAAATATCTATTTTATATTTAGAGTGTTAATTTTTATATAATGTATAATAATTATAGATTTTTTTTTACTTTTATTTTAATTTTTATAATATTATTTTTAATAAATTATAAACTTAAATTTACAGAAAAATTTACTGAACATATGAGTATGAGAGATTCTTTATTAAATAAAAATTTAAAAGAACATAATTGTACTATTAATCACGAAACCAAAACAATTAAATTCTGTGTTGATAATGACTGTTATGAAAAAAAATATCCACGAATTAATTTTAATTCTTTAGAATCTCATTTTATTGCAAAAAATAAACCTAAAACAATTGATATTTTAAAATCTTTTAATATTCCTACTCCTGATTATGTTATTATTGACAGATTAGGATATCAAAAAGTTAATCCTCGTAATTATCCTGTTGTTTTAAAACCTTTAGATGGTATGCAAGGTAAAGATGTTTATACTGATATTGAAAATCAATCACAATTTGTTATTATTCGTGATGAATTATTAAAAAAATATGAAAAAATTATGATGGAAAATCAAGTTTTCGGTGAAAATTATCGTGTTTTTATTTTTAATAATAAAGTTATGGATGTTATTGAAAGAAAACGTCCTTTTATTGTAACTGATGGTATTCATACTATTCAAGAATTAATTGATATGCGTAATGAAAAACAACTTCGTGAAGGTAATTATCCCACAAAAAATATTCATCAAGTGACTCTTCAAAAACAAGGTTTTAATTTAAATAGTATTCCACCAGAAAATAAAAAAATCTTTATTACAAATACTATAAATTATCATAATGGTGCTGAACCTATTAGAATACCTTTAGATGATATACCCAAAGAAAATTTAGATTTATTTGTAAAAGCTCATAAAGCTATAGGATTAGAATGCTCTGGTATTGATTATATGTCTTATGATATAACAATACCTTATAATATAAATAAAGGTCATATTATTGAAGTAAATGATATGGTTGATACAAAGATACATGTAGTTGCAGATAGAAAATCAAATCCAAATTTATTATTTAAAAATATTGCAAATTCTATTAAAGAAGAATTTAATAGTAAAAAATAAAAAATAAAACAAAAAAAATATAAATATAAAATAAAAAATAAAAATAAAAATTAATATTTTTGATTTAATTCTTCTAATTTTTTTAATAAATAATCAAAATTTATTAAACATGACATTCTATAAATAGAATTACTAACTATTATTTGATCTGAATTATATTCGTTTTTTTTATTTTCTATCTTCTTTTTTATATTTTCATAATTTTTTTTTAAATTTTCGATCATATCATTTTTAAATATTTCAAAAGGTTTTGGAGAATTTTCTAACATTTCATATATTGATATTTTCCAATTACTATATTCTATTATCTCATTATATGTTTTATATTTTTTTTGATCCTCTCCTTTTAAATTTTCGTATCCTGGTTCATTTTCTAAAGGATTTTCATTTAAAACTAATGCCTGAATTGCTACTAAAACATTTGTAATAGTATTTGTTGGTACCCATCCTGGACCTTGCCATGTATTTAACATAGATAAACAAACTTTACCACATGTATATAAATTTGGGTTAAATCGTACATTATATTTATTTTTTTTATCATCCTCTATTATACCTTGTGTCATATATTTAGCTTTAGGAGGTTCCATTGGATAATTATCAGGGTATGTAAATTCAAAAAAATAATATCCATTTTCATAAGGACTATCTTTAGGACCAATAATCATAACATATAGTTTTTTAATATCACTTTCATCATAATGAAAATAAATACCATTTTCTTTCATTAAATCTTTTGATTTTTCCAAATCTTGTATTTCTTTTACTATTCTTTTAGTTGCTCTATCCATTTTTATAATTTTATCTTGTTTTGATTTTTATTATTTTTTTAAGTACATTTAAACTAAATATTTATTTAAATATTTATATATTAAAAAAAAACAAAATATATAAAAAATAAAAAATTTTTATTTTAAGCTAAACCAAAATTTTCAGATTTACTAAAAGCATAAATTAATTGATAACGAATTTCAGAGTTACCATTATTAACTGTTTTTGGTCTTGTTAAATAATTAAATACCAACTCTTCTAATTCATTATTATTTCTTGCAGTTGAAATATTAATATTTAAATCTAAAGTATTGAAACAAGTATGACTTGCAAAAGGTGTTTTAAATATAGGTCTTCCTGAAGAATTGGTTTGAACGACATTAGGATCTATATCAGATATTTTAATATTATAATTAGTTAATTTTCTTGTTCCTGTAATATAACTACAAAAAATATCTAATTCTTTTTGATTTAGTAAGTCAATAAATCTATTAAAAGCATCTTTTATTTTATTTTTTTTCTGAGGAGTTAAACTTGTTGATATTATATTTATATTTTCTTTTATTGTATCTTTATTTTCTATAGATACATTAACAGGTGTCATATGTAAATTTATAAATGTCTCAATAGAAGGATAACCATAAATATCTAATATATTTGATAAAGCTGTGTTATTAAGTAATGGTATAGTAGCAAATTCTTTTATTCTTTCATCATAGCTAGGTATATTAATATTTGCATTTCCTTGTAAAATTTGTTTTCTTTGTTCAGTATTAAATAATTTATACATTTCTTCAGGTGAATTATGATAAACTAAAAAATAACAAAATAAATTAGAAAATTCTTCATTTGTAAAGGATGTTAAATCAATATTTGATGTCTGTTCATTAAATTTTGATAAATAAAATTGATACATTATATATTTATAAAATTCACTATTTTCAGATAAATTTATAACAAATTTTTTTTCACCTACCTTTCTACCATAAATATCATAAATTTCACTTTTATTATATACTGACATTGAACATAAAAATATTGTATTTATAATATGTAAAATTTTTAATATATCTTTTTTTTTTAATCCATCTTCATTTCTATTAATAATTGTATTTAATTCTTCCAAATTATTTATTGTTAACACCCCTCTTTCTCTTCCTTTTGGTACTTTAATTTTTATTGGATATTCATTATAAGAATTTTTTAAATAATTTAAATTTCCTGTTAAAAAATTTATCTTATTTAATTCATCTTGAATTTGTTCATAGAATATTTGACTTATACCACCAACGTCTATAGCAGGAGAAGATGTTTCTATTCCTAAATATTTTACAACGTATGGTAAACCAAACCAAATACTTTGTTTATTATTTATAGAATTTTTATTTAATTCAATAGAAAATGCCGAATTTTCAAATTCAATATAAAATGATGGTTCATTTTTTAAAATGTATTCTAATAATCTACTTTGATAACAAACTCCCTCATTAGCTGGTATTAAATTAAAATCACCTAAATTATATTTAAAAGAAGCATTTACAAATAATAAATCATTTATTTCAAAATTTCTTATATGTGGATTTAATTCTGTAATAAATTTAAATAAAAAAATTGATATTTTATTAAAAATATCAGGTGTAATTCTAGATCTTTTTAAAAGATTATTTAAAATTAAACTTATTGTAAAATAAATATCACATCCAATAAATCTTTTTAATTCATCTATTTTATTTTTAGTTTCTATTCCTCTAAAACGCCCTTCTTGATTAATTAAAAGTAAATAACTTTCAATAAGAACTAATTTATTATTTATATCTTTTTTTTTAGAATTTCTTTCTCGTTTTATTCTTTCTTCTCTATTTCTTCTTTCTCTATCTTCGGGTGTTAAAAGTGAATTAAACATCCTATTATAGTTATTTGTTTTTTTAATTATACTTGAATATTTATTATTTAAAGATAAATGTTTGTAACTATATTTATTATTATTTCCTGGGTTTCCAGCACTCATTTCTAAAATAAGTATATATTTTTTATCAAATTAAAATCAAAAATAATTTTCTTTAAGTTTAATTTAATTAAATAAATAATATAAATTTATAATTATATTAATAAATAAGTTTAAAGAAAAAAAGAAAAATACATAAATAAGAAAAGAAAGAAAAATGATTGTTGACAGATTCGGTAAGAAAAATAAATTATCAAAAACTAAATATTGGGATTTTAGTTTTAAGAAAGAAAAAAAGAAAGATAAAAAAGATAAAAAAGAGAAGGTTGATAAAAAACGCAAACGCTCTGAAGAAAGTGATGATGATGGAGACGAAATTAAATTTCCTAAATTAGATGCTGAACAAGAAGCAACATCAATTGAACGCAAAGGAAATCACATTTATTTTTATTCAGAAGTATCTCGTGATTCTATTTTTACACTTAATATGTTAATTAATGAAGTTGAAGAGGAAAATTTAATTGGTTCAATTACTTATGGTATTGACCCTATTCCTATTTATCTTCATATTAATAGTTATGGTGGTTCAGTTCATGCTGCTCTTTCATGTATTGATACAATTAAAGCTTGTAAGGTACCAGTTTATACAATTTGTGAAGGTGCTATTGCAAGTGCAGGTACTCTTATTACTGTTGTAGGTACAAAGAGATTTATGCGTCCATCTGCCTATTTACTTATTCATCAACTTTCAAGTGGATTCTGGGGTAAAATGAATGAAATTGAGGATGAATATATTAATCTTAAAGCATTAATGAAAAAGATTAGAAGTATTTACAAAGAACATTGTAATATTCCTAAAAAGGAACTTAAAGAAATCCTTAAACATGATTTATGGTGGGATTATGAAAAATGTTTAGAAATGGGATTAGTTGATGGTTTATATCCAGTAGATTTAAATAAAGAAAATGATAATGAGGAAGATGAGGAATAAAAAATAAATAAAATAAATAGATAAATTAATAAAATATAATTTTTTAAATAAATAAAAATAAAATAGTTTATTTTTAATATAAAAAAAAAAGATTTAAAAAAAGAGTAGATATAAAAAAAAATAAAATGAGTACACCTAATTATTATGAAATTTTAGAAGTATCAAAAGATGCCGATCCGGATGAAATTAAAAAAAGTTATAAAACATTAGCTTTAAAATGGCATCCTGATAAAAATCCAAATAATAAAGAAGAAGCAGAAA
>JACCDX010229876.1_pt1 | contig 47671 bp, 32 predicted proteins | sample 7449681 | NCBI WGS metagenome assembly JACCDX01 (sample SAMN15323450, study PRJNA562643) | freshwater metagenome | isolation source: river surface water | place: USA:Blue River Watershed | collected 2017-08-18
CCCGGCGCCGGCTGGATCGGTTTTGACCCCACCTCCGGCCTGCTCGCCGGCGAGGGCCACATCCCGCTCGCCTGCACCCCCAAGCCCTCCGCCCCCCCCCCCACCCCCGCCGCCACGCCGGAATCCCGCCCGCGCACCATCGATTTCCTCGTCGCCGCCAACCAGCGCCTCTGGCGCGAAATCCGCTACCTGATCCGCCTCGAGCCCGGCGTGCAGTCTCCGGAGGAGACGCTCACCAAGGCCAGCGGCTCCTGCCGCGACTCGTCCTGGCTGCTCTGCCAGCTCTTCCGCCACTGCGGCCTCGCGAGCCGCTTCGTCTCCGGCTACCTGCTCCAGCTGAAGCCCGACGTAAAGTCCCTCGACGGCCCCAGCGGCGCCGAGCGCGACTTCACCGATCTCCACGCCTGGTGCGAGGTCTACCTGCCCGGCGCCGGCTGGATCGGACTCGACCCCACCAGCGGCCTGCTCGCCGGCGAGGGCCACATCCCGCTCGCCTGCGCCCCCGATCCCACCAGCGCCGCCCCCATCACCGGCCTCGTCGACGAGTGCGAATGTGAATTCGACTTCGAGATGTCGGTCACCCGCATCCACGAGTCGCCCCGTGTCACCCTGCCCTACTCGGACGAACAATGGCGCGCCATCGAGGGCCTCGGCGCCCAAGTCGACGCCGACCTCCGGAAGCACGACGTCCGCCTCACCATGGGCGGCGAGCCCACCTTCGTCTCCATCGACGACTTCGACGGCCCCGAGTGGAACACCATCGCGCTCGGGCCGATGAAACGCGGCCTCGCCGACCAGCTCATCCGCCGCCTCCAGACCAAGTTCGCCCCCGGTGCCTTCTTCCACCACGGCCAGGGCAAGTGGTATCCCGGCGAACAGCTGCCCCGCTGGGCCTTCGGCTGCTACTGGCGCCGCGACGGCCAGCCGCTCTGGGAGGATTACGCCCTCGTCGCCGACGCCAACCGCAACTACGGCCACGACTTCACCCATTCCGCCGCCTTCGCCGCCGAACTCGCCGCGCGCCTCGGCGTGGAGTCGAAATGGATCCTGCCCGGCTACGAGGATGCATTCTACTACCTCTGGAAGGAGCGCCGCCTCCCCGCCAACGTCGACCCGCTCAAGTCCAACCTGAAGGACAAGGAGGAGCGCGCCCGCCTCGCCCGCGTGTTCGAACAGGGACTCGACCGCGTCATCGGCCACGCCCTTCCGCTCCAGCGCCAAGGCGCCGCCTGGGCCAGCGGCCCGTGGTTCCTCCGCACCGAGCGGATGTATCTGATTCCTGGAGACAGCCCCATGGGCTTCCGGCTGCCCCTTGACTCGCAGCCGTGGGTGACCGCCGGCGACTACCCGTATCTCGAGCCGCTCGACCCCAGCATCCCGCGCGCACCGCTCCCGCCCCGCACACCGCTCGTGCCGCAGCTCCGCGGCAGCACCGACGCCGCGGCCTTGCTCGCGCGCCTGACCGCCGACGCCGGGAAACCCGGCACCGGCGCAGGCCAAACTCCCGCCCCCGCCGCCGCCGATTCCGCCGCGCGTCCCCCCGGCCCGCAGGAATCCGCCGCGTGGATCGTCCGCACCGCGCTCTGCGTCGAGCCGCGCGACGGCCGCCTGCACGTCTTCATGCCGCCGGTCACGACGCTCGAGGACTACCTCGAACTGCTTGCCGCCGTCGAAGCCACCGCCGCCGCGCTGCGCACGCCCATCCTCATCGAAGGCTACACGCCGCCGCACGACCCCCGCCTCAACGTCCTCAAAGTCACCCCCGATCCCGGCGTGATCGAGGTGAACCTCCACCCGTCCCACACCTGGAGCGAACTCGTGGAGCGCACCACCGTCCTCTATGAAGAGGCACGGCTCTGCCGCCTCGGCACCGAGAAGTTCATGCTCGATGGCCGCCACACCGGCACCGGCGGCGGCAATCACGTCATCGTCGGCGGCGCCACGCCCCTCGACAGCCCGCTGCTCCGCCGGCCCGACCTCCTCCGCAGCCTCGTCACCTACTGGCAGAACCACCCGGCACTGTCGTATCTCTTCAGCGGCCTCTTCATCGGGCCGACCAGCCAGAGCCCGCGCATCGACGAGGCGCGCAACGACTCGCTCTACGAGCTCGAGACCGCCTTCAAACAGATCCCCGCCGACCGGCAGGTGCCGCCGTGGCTCATCGATCGCGTCTTCCGCCACCTGCTCACCGACGCCACCGGCAACACCCACCGCGCCGAGTTCAGCATCGACAAACTCTACTCGCCCGAAAGCGCGTCCGGCCGCCTCGGCCTGCTCGAGTTGCGCGGCTTCGAGATGCCGCCGCACGCGCAGATGAGCCTCACGCAGCAGCTGCTCATCCGGGCCCTCGTCAGTCGCTTCTGGCACGAGCCCTACGCCCAGCCGCTCGTCCGCTGGGGCACCGAGATCCACGACCGCTGGATGCTGCCGCACTTCCTCTGGCGCGACCTCGAGGATGTCGTCGGCGATCTCCAGCACGCCGGCTATCCGTTCCAACCGGAGTGGTTCGCGCCCCACTTCGAGTTCCGTTTCCCGTTCGCCGGCGATCTCGCCGCGCGCGACCTCCACCTCGAGATCCGCCACGCCCTCGAGCCCTGGCACGTCCTCGGCGAGGAGCCGGGCGCCGGCGGCACCGTGCGCTTCGTCGATTCCTCGCTCGAGCGCATGCAGCTCAAGGTCACCGGCGCGGTCGATCCCCGCCACGTCATCACCGTCAACGGCCACCCCGTGCCGCTGCATCCCACGGGCACGCGCGGCGAATTTGTCGCCGGTGTCCGCTACCGCGCCTGGCAACCGCCCTCATGCCTCCACCCGACGATCGGCGTGCACACACCGCTGGTCTTCGATGTCGTCGACATCTGGAACGAGCGCTCCATCGGCGGCTGCACCTACCACGTCGCGCATCCCGGCGGCCGCAACTACACCACCTTCCCGGTCAACGCCTACGAGGCCGAGAGCCGACGGCTCGCCCGCTTCTTCCGCCACGGACACTCGCCCGGCCGCATCTCCGTCCGGCGCCCCGTGCCCCTGCCCGAGATGCCGTTCACGCTCGACCTGCGCCAGCTCTGACGCCGCGCCCGCGGCGCGCCCCGCCAGCCTCGCCTCCGCCTCCGGTGCGCACGCCCGCGCGCGTCGCGCTGCCGCCTCTTTCCGGAGTTTCCAATTTTCCCGTTTTCCCAATTTTCCGTCTTCCGTCTTCCCCCTTCCGCCTTTCGCCTTTCGCTTTCCTTCCTTCATGACCGACCCCGCGGCCACGCCCCCGATCGAGCAGCGCCCCCGCCTGCTTCGCGGTTACGTGCCGGGCCGGCGGTTCGACGAGGCGGTCGCCCCCGATGGCAGCGTGCGTCCGCCCTACACGGGACTGCTTCAGGATCTCGAACGCCTGCCGCACCGCGAACTCCGTCGGCGTTGGGAAACAGCCCGGCGCTTCGTCCACGAACAGGGCATCACGTATCATGTTTATGGTGACCCCGCCGGCGTGGAGCGCCCGTGGCGCCTCGATCCGATCCCGCTCGTCATCTCCGCCGCCGAATGGCGCACGCTCGAAGCCGCACTGATCCAGCGCGCCACGCTCCTCAACCGCATCCTCGGCGACTGCTACGGCCCGCAGCAGCTCATCGCCGAAGGCCGCCTGCCGCCCGCGCTCGTTTACGCCCAACCCGATTTTCTCCGCGCCTGCCACGGTATCGCCGCGCCGCACAACTCCCACCTCGTCCTCTACGCCGCCGACCTCGCCCGCGCGCCCGACGGCACCTGGTGGGTCGTTTCCGACCGCACGCAGATCCCCACCGGCGCCGGCTACACGCTCGCCAACCGCCTCGTCACGTCGCGCGTGATGCCCGACTCGTTCCGGCATTGCCACGTGCAGCGCCTCGCCGGCTTCTTCCGCGAGATCCAGACCACGCTCGCCCAACTCGCCGCCCGCCGCACCGACAACCCGCGCGTCGTCATGCTCACGCCGGGCTCCTACAACGAGACGTATTTCGAACAGGCCTACCTCGCCCGCTACCTCGGCTACACCCTCGTCGAGGGGCAGGACCTCACCGTCCGCGACAGCCGCGTCTACCTCAAAACCCTCAGCGGCCTCGAGCCGGTCGACGTGATCCTCCGCCGCGTCGACGACGACTTCTGCGACCCGCTTGAGCTGCGCAACGACTCGATGCTCGGCGTGCCCGGCCTCGTCGAAGCCTGGCGCGCCGGCAACGTCGCCATCGCCAACGGCCTCGGCAGCGGTCTCGTCCAGAACGCCGCCTTCCTCGCGTTTCTCCCGGGCCTCTGCCGCCACCTGCTCGGCGAGGAACTCAAGATGCCCTCCGTCGCCACCTGGTGGTGCGGCCAGCGCTCCGCCGAGCGCTACGTGCTCGAGCACCTCGACGACCTCTACATCAAGCCCGCCTTCCGCTCGCGGAATCCCATCCGGACCTCGGGCCGCGCGCTCGACGCCGAGGCCGCCGCGCGCCTCCGCCGCCGCATCGCGTTCCAGCCGCATCTTTACGTCGCCCAGGAATGGGTGGAGCTCGCCAGCGCCCCCACGTGGCAGGGCAACGATCTTTTCCCCCGGCCGGTCGGCCTCCGCGTCTACCTCGTCGCCTCGGGCGACTCCTACAAGGTCCTGGCCGGCGGCCTCGCGCGCGTCGCCTCCGACGATTCCGGCAGCCTCATCTCCATGCAGAGCGGCGGCGCGAGCAAAGATACCTGGGTCCTCTCCGACGGCCCCGTGTCCGACGACACGCTGCTCCACTCCTCCGGCCAGGCCATCGAGCTCCGGCGCAGCGGCAACAATCTGTCGAGCCGCATGGCCGACAATTTTTTCTGGCTCGGCCGCTACATCGAGCGGGCCGACTGCACCGCCCGGCTCCTGCGCAGCGCGCTCGCGCGTTTCTCGGTCGAGAGCGGCGGCGGCTCCTCCTCCACCCTCCACCCGCTCCTGCGCACGCTGCAGCAGCAGGGCCAGCTCCGCGACCCGCGCCGTGCCCCCGCGGCGAAACCCGAGACCCGGACCGAGGCCGACTTGCTCGAGTCCGACATCCGCGGCGCCATCTTCGACCCGCAGCGCGGCGGCAGCCTGCGGCAGATTGCCAACGAGATGCTCCGGCTCACCAATCTCGTCCGCGACCGCACCTCCCACGACTACTGGGGCGTGATCAGCCAGATCCACGACCAGCTCGAACACCCGCCCGCTTTCGGCGGCATGCTCACCGGCGAAGTCACCGCGTTTCTCAGCCAACTCGTCCTCAACCTCGCCTCGTGCCACGGCCTCGCCACCGAGAACATGACGCGCGCCCAGGGCTGGCGCTTTCTCGACATGGGTCACCGCGTCGAGCGCTCGATCTATCTCTGCGCCTTCCTCGAGTCCGCCCTGCTCTCCCCCGAGGCCGACGACGCGAGCGTGCTCGAAGCCGTCCTCGAGGTCGTCGACAACTCCATCACCTACCGTTCGCGCTACAATCTCCTCCCCCACATCGCCGCGGTCTACGACCTCGTGCTGCTCGACGAGGCCAACCCCCGCTCCCTGCTCTACCAGCTCAAGCAGCTCCTCGCGCATTTCGATCAACTGCCCCGCGAACGCAGCTCCGCCCTGCCCACGCCCGCCCAGCGCGCGCTGATCGATGCCCTCGCGCGCCTGCAGCTCTGCGATCCGTCGGACCTCGGCCGCTTCCGCCGCGACTGGAGCAAGACTCCCGTGACCGAGGCGATCCGGCACGTCGCCCGCGCCTGTCCGCAGGTCTCCGACGCCATTGCCGTCAGCTACTTCGCCCACTCCACCTACTCGCGCGCCGGCCTCTCCCCCGGCGCCCCCCTCGGCGGATGAATTACCGCGTCACGCACACCACGACCTACGACTACGCCGGCCCCGTCACGGTCTCCCACCACGTGGCGCGCCTGCAGCCGCGCTCGACCGCCACCCAGTCGGCGCGGGATTTCGAACTCACGATCGTCCCGGAGCCGTCCGTCCGCACGTTCCACACGGATTATTTCGGCAACCACATCTGCTTTTTCAGCATCGAGCAGCTGCACACCCGACTGGAAGTGACCGCCACGAGCCGGGTCGATGTCGCCACCGAGCCGCTGCAGTCCCTCGACGTGTCGCCGGCCTGGGAAGACGTCGTGGAAATGCTCCGCGATCCGGTCTCGCCCGCCGTGGCCGAGGGCTACCAGTTCGTCTTCGACTCGCCGCTGCTCGCCGCCACGCCGGAGCTCGCGGACTATGCGCGGAAAAGTTTCCCCGCGGGCACTCCCCTGCTCGTCGGAGCCCGCGATCTCACCCGCCGCATCCACCGCGACTTCAAGTTCGACCCCAAGGCCACCACCGTCTCCACCCCGCTGCGCGAGGTCTTCGAGAAACGCAGCGGCGTGTGCCAGGACTTCGCCCACCTCGCCATCGCCAGCCTCCGCTCGCTCGGCCTCGCGGCCCGCTACGTCAGCGGCTACCTCCGCACCGATCCGCCCCCGGGCAAGCCCCGCCTCGTCGGCGCCGACTACTCGCACGCGTGGTTCTCCGTCTTCTGTCCGCACTCCGGCTTCGTCGACTTCGACCCGACCAACGACTGCCTCCCGGCCGAACGCCACGTGACCGCCGCCTACGGTCGCGACTTCAGCGAGATCAGTCCGCTCGCCGGCGTCGTGACCGGCGGCGGGCAGCACACCCTCAAGGTCGCGGTCAGCGTCGAGCCCGCCGAGTAGCCGTCCCGCCCGACTGCCCGCGTGCTTGCGTGCCGCCGCGCGCGTCCCGCAATCTCGCCGTTCCCACATGAGACTTCAGGTCACGCATCGCACCCGCTTCGTCTACGCGGAACCGGTGAAAGAGAGCTTCAACGAGCTCCGCCTCAAGCCGACCTCGTCGGGCGGCCAGTCGTGCGAAAGTTTCCACCTGCGGCTCAATCCTCCCGCCAGCGTCTCCGACTACATCGACCTCTACCAGAACGTCGTCCACCTCTTCGAGGTCGCCCGCGCCCATCGCGAACTCAGCATCGACGCCACCTCGCTGGTCGACACGCCCGACCGGCCGTTCGGACCGGCCGACGACGCCACGCCGGCCCCGCTCGCCGGAATCGAAGCCGCCGCGCGCCTCGAGCTCTGCCACGAGTTTCTCCAGCCCAGCACCTACGTGGAGGTCACACCCGAACTCTGGCGCCGCGGCCTCGATATCATCCACGGCATCACGGACACGTGGCAGGCTTCGCTCGCGATCATGCGGCACATCCACCGCGAATTTCGCTACCAGCCCAACGTCACGCACGTGAACACCCGCGCCGCCGATGTGCTCCGGCTCGGGGCCGGCGTCTGCCAGGATTTCGCCCATCTCATGCTCGGCATCTGCCGCTCCCTGCGCATGCCCGCGCGTTATGTGAGCGGCTATCTCTACAACGGTCCCGCCGATCAGCTGAAGGGCGCCCAGGCGAGCCACGCGTGGGTCGAAGTCTACGTTCCCGGCCACGGCTGGTGTCCGCTCGATCCGACCAACAACATGCGCCCGGACGGCCGCTACGTGAAAATCGGCGCCGGCCGCGATTACGCCGATGTATCGCCCGTGCGCGGATCCTATCGCGGCACCAGCAACCGTTCGATGACCGTCGATGTGCTGGTGACCACGCCGCAAAACAACGTCGCCGCCTGCGCCGGCTGATCGGCGCGGGAAGCGGACGCGCGCCTCACACCCGCGTCCGGAAATACTCGATCGTCCGCCCGAGCCCCTCCTCGAGCGCCACCTTCGGCTCCCACTTGAGCACGCGTTTTGCGAGCGAGATGTCGGGCTTGCGCTGCTTCGGGTCGTCCGCCGGCAGCGGCTTGTGCACGATCTTCGACTTCCCGCCGACCAGCTTCAGCGTGAGTTCGGCCAGCTCGAGCATCGTGAACTCCCCCGGGTTGCCCAGGTTCATCGGCCCGACCGTCTCCGTCTGCGCCATGAAGCGCACGAACCCCTCGATCAGATCGTCGACGTAGCAGAACGATCGCGTCTGCCGCCCGTCGCCGTAGATCGTGATGTCCTCACCCTTCAGCGCCTGCACCACAAAATTGGATACGACCCGGCCGTCGTTCGGGTGCATGCGCGGACCGTAGGTGTTGAAGATCCGGATCACGCGGATATCGACCTTGTTCTCGCGGTGGTAGTCGAAGAAGAGCGTCTCCGCGCAGCGCTTGCCCTCGTCGTAGCACGAGCGGCGGCCGATCGGATTCACGTTGCCCCAGTAACTCTCCGGCTGCGGGTGCACCGCCGGATCGCCGTAAACCTCGCTCGTGCTCGCCTGGAAAACCCGCGCCCGCACCCGCTTCGCCAGCCCGAGGCAGTTGATCGCGCCCATCACGGAGGTCTTCACCGTCTTGATCGGGTTGAACTGGTAGTGCGGCGGCGAGGCCGGGCACGCGAGGTTGTAGATCTGGTCGACCTCGAACTTGAACGGATCGATCACGTCGTGCCGCACGAACTCGAAGTTCGGGTTCTGCCGCAGGTGCGCGATGTTCGCCTTCTGCCCGGTGAAAAGATTGTCGAGGCACACGACTTCGTGACCGTCCCGCAGCAGACGATCGCAGAGATGGGAACCGAGAAATCCGGCGCCGCCGGTGACGAGAATGCGCATGGGCGCGGACCGTGGGAGAACGGCGGCGGGGTTTCCACGACATTTTTCCGGGCCGGGCCGGCCGCGAAATTATTGTCGCCGAAAGCCGCGCAACTTGTTGCTCTCCCTGCTCCTGCCGTGACTTCCGAAACCCCCGCCCTCGCCGTCATCGACGGCACGCTCTGCCAGATCACGCGCCGAGGCGCCCGCGCCGTCGGGCACACCCCGCTCGCGACCGCAGTGGTCGAGTTTCGCCACAGCCCGTTCCGCTGCTACGTGCGGGAGCATCCGTTTGGCCTCCTGCCCGGCCTGCCCAATCTCTACTGCCTCGACGGCGAATTCCGTCTGCAATGGCTCGCCGAGTGGCCGGAGTCCGCCGGCCCGTGCACCGCGATCCTCGAGGAAACCGACGATACCTTGGTCGCCCAAGCCGCCTCCGGCGCCACGGTCCGCCTCGACGCCTCCTCCGGCCGCCTGCGCGGTATCGAGCAGCCGCTCGCCGCCGCCAGCTGAGTCCGGCGGCCGCGCCGAACCCGACCGAGCCAAAGCGCGGAGCGCACGCCGCGCCTCGGTTGCCGACCGACGCGCGCCACGGCGGCGGCAGGTCCGATTCCCGTGCAAGTCTGCGCCCGACTCAGCCGTCCGCCGGGCGAAGGTCGGCCGCGAATCCAGCCGCTCCCGCCAGCGCTCCGGCCCGGAGATCCGCACCATGAGGCGCATCCGGCAGGATTAGCGCTGGAAGCGGCGGACGCTCTTTTCCTAACTTCGCGCCATGCCTCGCCTGCGCGACGGAAGCCTGCGTGCCTTGGGATTTTCGCTGCTGCTCGGCTTCGCCGCCGCCGCGGAGCCCGCGGCCATATCGCCGCGCCAGTCCGCCATCGCGGCGATGTATCCCGTCATGATCAAGGCGGTGGAGTCGGGAAACTTCGGGCAGGCGCGTAACATCTGCGATCAGGCGATTCTCTGGGAGCCGCAGAACCCCGTGCATCACTACAACCTCGCGTGCATCGAGGCCCGCGCCGGCGGGGCCCGGCTGCCGTATGCGATCCCCGCCCTCGAACGGGCCGCGGAGCTGGGTTTCACGGAGATCGGCACGCTGCGCAACGATCCCGACCTCGCCGCGGTGCGCACCGATCCGCGCTTCGCCGCGATCGAGCAGGCCGTCGCCCGCAACGCCGAGACCCAGCTGCAGGCCCGCGCCGCACCGCCGCCACCACCGCCCCCGGCAGGGTCCGCTGCCGCAATCCCCACCTCGCAACGCGGCCTCGAGAACCTCGCCTTGCTGGCCAACGTCGAGCCCCCCGCTCCTGCCCGCTTCGCTTCCGGTGCTCCGGTCGGCCTCTACTTCATGACGCGCTACTGGGCCTACACCGGCACGCTCGAGAAGGCCGTGTGGTATTTCGCGCCCGACGGCACCGTGTTTCAGCATCTCGAGACCGGCTTTTCGCCGGCCGACCTCGAACTGCACGCCGGCCAGCGCGGTCGCTGTGTGGTCGAAGGCGACACCTGCGAAGTCACCTGGAGCGACGGCAAACGCAGCCGCGGCCGGATCGAGCGCTCCGCGACCGGCTTCAGCTGGAGCGCCGGGATTTTCACGCCGGTGCGGCCCTTCGATTCCGCCCGCCCGATCGCCGGCACCTACGAGGGCGGCGAAACGGTTTCAGCGCGCGGCAGTCGCGCCGCGGTCGCCAGCACGCTCGAACTCCGCGCCGACGGCACCTACACGTGGAGCGGCGTCTCCTTCCTCTCCGCCACCTCGGACACCAGCCGGGTCGTCGCCGGCGCCAACGGCACCGACTCGCACGGCCGCTGGCACGCCGGCGAATTGTCCATCGTGCTCGTCGACCACAAGGGCAACGTCTACCGCCGCATCGCGTTCCCCGTCGACGACGAGAAGACGCCGGTAAATCCCGACCGGATCTTTTTCGGCGGCACGCTGTTCAAGCGCCGCTAGGCAGTCCGCACTACTGCGGAATCTCGCGCCATTTGCTCGTGCGGCGCTGTTCCACGCCGCCGGCCGTGCGGAGCTGGAACAACGCCGCGATCCCCTGCGCCTCCGCGAGTCGCAGTCCTTCGTCCGCCCCCAGCACCAACAAGCCCGTCGCCCACCCGCTCGATTCGGCACCCGAACCGTGCACGACACTCACCGCGAGCAGCGGCGAATCCACCGGACGTCCGGTCCGGGGATCGATCACGTGGCCGAACCGTTTGCCGTCGCGCTCGATCACGTTGCGATAGTTGCCCGAGGTCGAGAGCGCGCGGTCGGCCAGCAGCAACCTTGCAGCGTGTTCGCCCGGCGCCCCGGGCTGCTCGACCGCCACCCGCCACGGCCGCGGAGCGGACCCGCCCGCCTGCGCCCACATGTCGCCCGCGATCTGCACGAGAAAATGGTCCAAACCCGCCTCGCGCAGCACACGGCGGAGCGCATCGACGGCGTAGCCCTTTCCCACCGAGGAGAAATCCAGCGCCACGGTCGCGTGCGACTTACGCAGCGCCGGCGGCTCGGCTCGCACCTCCCACGTCGCCGATCCCACCCACCGCCGCCGCGCTTCGATTTCACGCTCCGTGGGTAAGGCCGCCGGCACCCCGTCCGGCCCGAATCCCCAGCGCGTCACCAACCCGCCCACGCCCGCGTCGAACGCCCCGCCGGTCACCCGCGCCAGCTCCCGCGACAAGACGGCGACCTGCACAACGTCCGGCGAAACCGCGATCCACTCCCCGGCGCTCGCCACATTGAACCGCGACAGCTCCGACTCCGTCCGATACGTCGACAGCGCGCGCTCCAGTTCCTCCAACCGCGCCGCCAGCCGCTGCTCGATCGCCGCTCGCGGCTCACCTCCGTTCCCACGCACCCACTTCGCACTCCAGCTCGTCCCCATCGCCCGCCCGCCCGCGTGCTCGACGAGGCTCGCATCCGCCCCAGCCGCCGTCGGCCCGAGCCAGATGAGCGCCACCACGAGGCCCACGCCACGGGCGAGCGTAGCCATGCGGAGGATGCTCACGGCACCGGCACGCCCTTCACCCACACGATCAGCGGCACGTATTGCGCGTTGATCGCCACAGCCGCCGCCACGAACACCAGCGCGCCCGCATCCCGCGCCGAAAAACGATCCGTCGCCCCCCGCGTGCGCACAAACGTCAGCAACGCCCCCGTCGGGCACCCAAACCGGCAATACGCCTGCGGCACCCACCACGCCGCGACCAACCCCGCCACCGCCACCGCGATCGTCGCCCAGCCCGCGCTCCGGATCAGATAGGCGTCGAACGGCTCGATGCCCGCCAACTCGAACGGCACGGCCATCAGCGCAATCACCAGCGCGAAAAACAGCAGCGCCCACGGCAGAAACTCCAGCCCGCGTGTCACGCCCGATGACATCGGCAACGGACGGCATCCCCCCGCCCCGCCAGCGGCTCCGCCTTTCCCGTCGCGGCCGCGCGCCGACAGTTTCACGCGCAGTTTCCACAGCAATTCCTGCGCAGCGCCATGCGGACAGACATGGTGGCAGTATAACGGCATGCGCGTCGCCCAAGGCACCAGCAACGCCGCCGCGGCGAGCAGCGCGAGTCCCGGAGCCGTCGTCCACGGCACGCCGGAACGCGCCCAGCCCGCGAACAGCCCCTGCGCCAAAAGGTCGCCGCTCACGAAGCCCACATACCCCACCAGCAACACCTGGAACGCCACCCGCCAGCGACGCCGCCACTCGGCGCGCCCAAACGCCAGCAACGCCGCCGCCGCCAGCACCGCGATCATGCCCCAGTCGCGCCAGCCCAGACGCAGCGGCGGAGGCTCGATCAGTTCGCCCCGCGCCAGCTGCAGCCGCGCCTTCACGCTGCGCGCGATCGCCATGCTCGTCATCGTCGCGCCCGACACGCCTTCGATCCCCGCCTTCTTCAGGTCGAGCGCCGCCGCGTCATCCCACGTCATCCCGTTCCACTTCTTCAGGAAACGCCGGTCGGTCACCACATCGTGCACGTGGTCCTTCGTATCCTCCGAGGCATGCACCTTGATGCCGAGAATCCGCCACTGCGGATCGAGCACCACGAGCGCATCCGTCACCCCGCAATAGCCGATGATGTCGCGGCACTGCGGCTGCGTGCGCACGACATACCCGATTTCCCGTCCGCTCCGGTCGGTGACAAACAGCCCATCCCGCTCCGAACTATCGGGCCTCAGCCCGGCCGCCTCCGGCAGCAGACTTTTCACCTCGTCGACCTGGATCGGCGAATGGCCGTGCGTCTTCTGCCGGACCGCGAGATCGCGGATCAGCCAAACGATCACGGCCACCACCGCGAACCGGTAGAGTTGCAGCAGAATCGCCTTCACACGCGCCGCCCGATGCCCACGTCCACTCCGCGCCCCCGAGCGAGGCGGACGGCCATATCAGCCGCCCGTCCCCGCTCCGGTCGCGCCGGGAAACGCTTCACTGCGCCGGCAGCACCTGCACCGCATCGAGGTGCACATTGCCGTTGGCGTTGGCCGCATCGATCTCGACCGCACTCACGCGGCCGGCCGCAAAACGATGCCGGCCAAGCGAGACCCAGCGGTTCTCGATCGTGCCGGGCTTCTTCTGATCCACGGTCACGTTCTTCGCGCCATCGGCCCCGCGCACCGTCACCGCCGTGTTGCTCGCACGGTTCTCGTGCGGCGCCGTGGCGAAACGCACTTCGTATAGGCCATCCGCCGGCACGGTGAACTCGAACACCGCCTTGTTGCCGGCACCCCGGGCGTAGACGTAGTCGGAGCCGACGTGGTCGAGGCCGCCGCCGCTCGTCCACTTGCCGGTGAGCTTGGCCTTCGTGTTGTCGATCACGATGCCCTTGAGCGAGGCAAGCGCCACGCCGCGGCCACCATCGTCGACCGGCGCGGGCGCCGGCCCGCTGACATCGAACGTATTGTCCGGCTGCCAGCGCGCGCGGCCCGGCAGCTTCAGCAGCGCGTCCATCTTCGCCCAATGGAAGGTATACACGTCACGCGGGGAACAGTTGTTGCGGACCGCGATCGAGGCGGCCTTGCCGACCACCTCGCCCATCATGCCGATGGTCTTCATCACGCGCACGGTGCCGAGCGCGGTGTCGGTCACGCTGATGTTCCGGCCCGCCATGAAGAGATTCTCCACGTTGACCGAATAGAGGCAGCGATACGGCACCGGGTAGCCGTATTGCCGGTCGATCCGCCGGTCATGCTCGGCGATCGAGATGAAAGGATTGTCGGGAAACTTCTTCGCAAACTCCTGCTTCGGGAAATGCAGGTCGATGCTCCACGTGCTCGGCACGCAGCCGTCGGGGAATTCCTTCTTCGTCACGATATCCTCCACCGTGAGCATCACGTCGCCCACGATGCGGCGCGACTCGCGCGTGCCGCCCACGTAGGCCACCCAGTCGAGCTTGGCCTTCACGTGCTCGGCCTTGCCATCGCGGTTCTTCATCGCGTTGAACGCGCCGAACACCGCGCGGAGATTCCAGTCGCGGATCTGCTCGAGATCGTTGATCGGGTGCTTGTTGAAGCCGCTCTCCCAGAACCACTCGCCCTTGCCCTTGTCGGCCATGTCGGCGCGGCCCTTCTTCGGGTAGGGGAAATCGTCCATCGTCAGGTCGAGCGCCCAGGGCGTCTGGGGAAAGCTCTGCGGCGCATCCGCTTCGCTCCAGACCCACATGTTGCTCATGCCGAGCAGATCCTTCAGCTCGATCTCGTATTTGGCGCCGGCGAGGTGCGCGAGGTTGCCGTGGCCGGTGCAGTCGACGAAGAACTTGCCGCGGAACTTCTTCTCTTTGCCCGTGCGCGTATCCAGCGACGTCACGGACGCGATCTTCCCGTTCTTCGTCTCGGCCGCATAGACGTGCTCGTTGAGGAAAAGCGAAATGTTCTTCTCCGCACGCATCAGCGCCTCCTTCTGCGCATCGCCGAACTCCGCTTCGAGACCGGGCGAGTTCTTCGCCTTGTCGGCAAACTCCTCCACCATTTCGCCGATATGCGGATACTTGCCGCGCCGGATCAGACCCATCGCCCACACGCGGATCTCCGAGCTGCCGTTGCCGCCCAGCACCGGGCGATTCTGGATGAGGGCAACCTTGAGGCCCATGCGCGCCGCTGAGAGCGCGCTGCCCATGCCGCCGTAGCCGCCGCCGACCACCACGAGATCGAACTCACCCATGTCCTGCGGCTGCGCCGGCAGGCCGAGCGCCGTCTTGCGCCACGCCGAGAGCGGCGCCGTATCGTTCGGCGGCGTCTCCTTGAGATCGTTTGTGAAGTAGATCGCGTCGCACCGGCCGTTGAATCCCGTGAGGTCCTTCAAGGCTACCGTCGCCTGCTTGGCGCCGACCGTGACCGTGCCGCCGTCGTGCCAGAACCATTCGGCGCCCTTGGTGCCGAACTCCTCCGCGAGCGGCTTGCCGTCGATCAGCACCTGGAAACGCCCGGGCGTGCCCGGCGCCTTCCAGACCGCGACCCAGTCCTTCGTGCGCACCCACACGCGATAGGTGCCGGGCGCAGGAAACGTGACGGTCGTGGTCGCATCCGCGACCGGTTTTCCCAGGCCGTGCGCCAGCAGGTAGGGCGACCCCATCAGGTCGATGAACTGCGTGTCGAGCGACCAGCCGCCATGCCGTTGGAAGCTCTCCGCCTCCACGAGCACGCGGTCGGCGGCCCATCCCGGCGCCGCTGCCAGCAGCGCCCCGATCAACCAGGTTTTGATATTTTTCATGGTAAACAGATTGGGCGGCCCGCCGCGTCGCGCGTCCGGACCGCCCTGCAACGATGCATCACTCGTAAACCAGCCGCGCGGTCGCCGTGGTGGCCGTCGCGCTCACGACGCGCATCCAGTAAGCCTGGAACTCCGCCGGGAAGACATGCTCGTGCCCCTTCCCGGACGGCACCGACACCGTGAGGTAGTCCACCCATGTGCCCGAGCCCGTGACGTCGACCTGTAACGTCATGCCGACCGCCTGTTCCGACCGATGGGAAAGCGCGATCTTCTTCCGCTCGTAACCGGTCATCAGATACGGCTCCGAAGGTTCCCCCGCCTGCACGGCGGTCTCGAACCACGGGCCGCCCTCGCCCCGCGGTCGCCCAAACGCCCACAGATCGTCGACGCTGCCGACCCACACGGCCACCTTGCCATCCTCGGACCGGATGAGGTGGCGATTGCCCGCCGGCAGCGTCGCCTCGACGCCGGAGACCACGAGCAAGCCGCGCCACGTCGCGAAGTCATGCATCGACCGCAGGTGCGTCGCCACCGGACGGACCTTCGCGATCCCGCCGGCATTCTCGGCCGGCAGTTCGAAAAACGTGCCGCCCGCATTCAGCAGATCGCGCTCGGTGCACACTTCGCGCACCACGCGTTCCGTTCCGCCGGCGGGATCCACCCGACCCGGCGCGCGTGGCAGCCGCCAGCGTTTGCCCGCCTCGTCCGTGTAGATCACCGAAGCCGCGTCGTGGGCCACGGCATCGCGCGGGATCGCGACATTTTTCTCCGTCCACTCCCGCGCGCCTTGCTCGTCCGTGCGGCGCAGCACCATGTCCGCGCCCATCTCATAGTAACCGTCGCCGGTCGCTACCGCGAGGGTGCGCTTGTTCTGCCCGCGCGCATGCAGCAGCGCCGTGGTGCGCGATTCGGTCCCGCGCGCCAGTCCGGCAAAGCGCGCATCCGCCGTCGTCCCGCGCCGATCGGCGTTGCGGTAGACAAACATCGCCGTGGCCTTCGGCACGTCGCGTCCGGCCCGCAGCCGCACCCACGCGCCGCGCTCCTCCGGGCGGAACGCCACCCATGCATACCCGGCCGCCGGCACCTCCACGGTGCGAAGCGGCGACCAACGCCCGTCGCCCGCCCGGTCCACCTCCAGCGTAAAGGTCACCGCGGCGCCGGCGGCGTGGGCCAGATGGAGCCCGCGCTGCTCGTAGCCGGAGAACAGATACGCATCCGACCACGTGCCGGCCGGCACCGTTTCCTCGAACCAGACCGCACCACGGCCGATGGGCGGACCGAATTGGTCGAGTTGTTCCGGGCGCAGGAAAACAAGGTTCGACTGCGACTGACCGGGGCCGGCGAGATTACCCTTGGCCCGGCGCTTGTTGAGAAACTCGCTCGCCGCGGTGTCGTCGCAACCGAGCACCACGCGGTCGCGCCAACGCGCGAAATCCCCGACCACCTTGAGATAGTTCGAACGCGGGGCGATGCCCGCCGACTTGCCCGGCCGGAAATCCCGCGGAAAACGCCAGAACGTGCCGTGCATCGTCATCAGCAGGTCCGTCTCGCCGATCTCGCGGATGCGCGGCCACTCGGTGTTCCAGCCGTGGGCGCCGTCGTAGGAATGACTGGCCTTGGGCAGCCGGTAGCTGTGCCACCGGCCGGCATCGAGCGTCATCAGGATCAGCGACCGGTGATCCCAGCCGATCGTCCAGATCGGATCGGTCTCCGGCTGCTCGTTGCCGTAAATTCCGCCCGGCCCGGTCACCTCGGTAAACTGGTTGCGCCGCACGACCGTCCATTGGTCGCCGCGACCATCCCAGCTCGCCAGCGCGCCGCTGGGGATGTCGGGCTTCTGCCGCGCGAGCGTGGAGTTCTCGCCATTGTTGGCATACACCAGCACCCCCTGGCCGGAAAACAGTCCCTTGCCGTGATAGCCCGGCAGGCCGGCGCGGCGGAAATCGCCCTTCACCGCCTCGTCGCGGAAGAGCTCGGTCACCGCGAGGGTCTTCACATCCACCTCGTAGAAGCCCTCCTCCATCGAGGCGTAGTAAACCTTGCCCGCCGGATCGAGCAGGTGCCGTGCGGTGCCCGTCGGACGCCCGAACATCTTTTCATACGGGATCACGCGCACGTTGCGCTGCGCGTCGATCGCATACGGCCCGATGAAGAGCTGCTGCGATTCGCGATGGATCATCCGGTTGGCCGGTGTGCCGCCGATGCTCTCCGGCCGCACGATCTGCCGGAGGTCCGGCGTGATCTCGTAGAGTTTGTCGCTCGAGCCCTTCGGACTGTGCGGCGCGTAGGAGACGATCCACAAACGGTCCGCCCACGGCACAACGGCGCCGGTGCCGCACTCGCGCTCGTTGTTGAAGGTCGCGAGGTGCGGATAGATGCCGCTGATTTCGAACGGCTCGGCCGCGCGGGCGCCCGTGCAGGCGCCCGCCAGCATCGCTCCAGCCGCCAGCCAACCGCGCGCGCGCCGGGCACGCGCCGGGCCGGTCGATTTCTCCACGAGGTATCGTTGCACGATCAGTAGTTGAAGCGGGCCGTCAGCTGCAGCCGCCGCGGCGTGTTGAACCAGCCGGCATAACGCAGGGTGCCGTCGGCGCTGCGGATCTGGTAGAGGATCTCCTGCGCATCGAGGAGATTGAAGACGTTCACCTGCACGGAGGCGCGGATGTGACGCGTGAGGCGGAAGCTGTAGGTCGCGAAGATATCGTTCAGGAAACGGTTCGGATAAAAGAACATCTTCCGCGCCCCGCCGGCCGACGCATCCGAATACATGTAGGCGCGATGGTTCTGCTGGAAACTGGAGGTCAGGCCCAGCCGCAGACCGCGCAGCCGGCCCTCGGTGAACGTATAGGTGTTCACGAGACTGTAGGCCCGCTCCGCGTAGCCCGCGGTCATCTCACCCGCCCGCCGGACGATCCATGTCCCGCCCGTAGGACTGGTGAAACCGAGTTGGTGGTCCGTGATCGGGAGACCGGTCGCGCCCGTGCCGATGCCGGGCGTGAGCAGGCCGAGCTGCTGCGCGTTCGTGATGTAGCCGCTTTCGCGGTCGAGCGTCGCGAAATACGGGCTGTTCTGGTCGCGCAGCATCGTGAGCGAGAGCGGCACCTGCGGCGAGTTCGGGTCGAGCGGATCCGACGGCACCAGGAACGGCGTCGCCGCCGCGGTGGGCGACGTCTTGATGCCGACCACGGTCTGGCCGCCGACGGTAACCGTGTTGAACTGGTCGTTGTAGAACTGCGGCAGCACCACATCGCTGCGCTCGGAGCCATTCGCCGTGGCGAAACTCGCGCGCATTTCCCAGCCGCGCAGCGGCCGGGCGGTAAGCGTCAGATTGTAGCCGTCGGAGGTCTTGCTGTAGACGTAGGCATTGCCGCCATGACGGCCGTTGATGCCGTTGGGATCGATGTCATCGCGGTTGCCGAAGCCGGCCGTAAAGTTCTGCGCCTCGGACTTGTAGTAGTTGATGTTGCCCGAGAGCCGCCGGTCGAAGAGGTCGATCTTGAGACCGACGTCCTTGCTCACGCCCTTGCCGGGAGGCAGCGGGTTGTTGAAGAGGTCGCGCGTGGTGTCGAAGTTGATCTTGCCGTTCGACGCGTAGTTCAGCGAAAGCCGCAGGTCCTTGATCGGCGTGTCCATCACGGCGCCGAGGTTGAGGCTGTCGTAGGAGATCGGACCGCGCTTCAGCCCGAGCGCCTTGCGCAGGCCCATCGCCTCCTCCTTCCGGATGCCGGCCATCGTGTCGATCTTCCCGCGCCACCACTCCGAAAACAGGCTGGCGCCCCAGCTCTTCTCGTCGGTGTCGTCCATGATGTAGGAACCGTTGCTCGGGTTGCCCGTGTTGGCATTCACGCCGCCCGACATGCCCATGGGATTGTTGGCTGTCGGCGGCACCGCGCCGGAGTAGACCTGAGGAGCAAGCTTGTAGACCCGGCCGTTGGGATGGCGGATCGTATCCACCGCCCAGTCCTCGCCGCCGATGATCTTGTCCGGATACATCTGCGTCCAGACGCCCGGCATCACGATGCGCCCGGACTCCGCATTGTTGATGTTGGCGAGGTTCTGGATGATGTTCCCGTTCCCATCCACCTCGTAGAAACGCACGGTGTATTGGTTGGACCAGCTCTCCATGTCCTGCCGGAAGATGTTGGCCTGGTGCCGGCCGAACCATTTGCCGAGATCCTTCTGGTAGGCGATCGCCGCGCGGTAGCCGCGCGCGCCGGTGAAGAACGGCGTGCCGACGAGCGAGGTGTTGAACGCCCACTTCTGGCCCACCGCACCCGTCGCAGGATCGACGTAGCCGTTGCCCGTCGCACCGGGCGCGAAGACCGTGGTCGAACTTGCGCGGGGTGCTTCGTTCACGCGCGCGTCGTGCCCGTAACGCAGCTGCACCGCGAGGCCCTCGGCCAGGGTCGCCTCCGCCACGATCGACTTGATCTCGTTGATGTAGGCATCGCGGTGGTAGGGGCCGACCGCGGAGTCGACCTTGTCGAGGTCGATCACGCCCCCGGTCATCGCGATGAACTCGGGGAACGCGACGAGGTAGCGCGCGCTCTGGTTGTCGACGCGCACACCGTTGTTGAGCACCCACGAGAGCGGCGCCCGGACCGTGGATGCCTGCGCGAAGATCGTGTCGCGGTTGTATTTTCGAAACTCGCCGCGGATCTGCAGCCGCTTGAACGGCTGGACCGTCGCCGCGAGATGATAGCCCTTGGCCTCACGCCCGAGCAGCGGGCGCGAATACTTCGTGTCGTCGCGCACGCCGTTGAAACGGAAGGCGAACAGCCGGTCGCCCGCCTGCGCGTCGATCGTGTAGCGCCGCGAGCCTTCCGAGTCGCCCGAGAGGGACACCGCCATCGTCGGCCGCCGGCCGATGTAGGCCCGCTTCGAGGCACTCGTGATCACGCCGCCGGCATCGCCGGAGCCGAAGAGCAGCGAATTGGAACCGCCGATCGCCTCGACGCGCTCGATGTCGAAACTGTCGAGCAACGTCGTGTCCGAACGCAGGAAGCCATCGCGGCGCGGATTGTTGATCTGCAGCCCGCGCATCGACATCGACTTCGGATCCTGCCGGTCGCCGTCGACCATGCCGCGCACGTCCTCGCCCGCATTGATTACCGCGGGCCCGAGGCCGCCGAGCTTCCAGAGCATGTCCGTCATGTCGACGGTCGCCATGTCGTCGAGCATCTGGCGGTTGAAGATCTTCGCATCCAGCGGCGTCTTGTTCAGCGCCGTGTTCACGCCGGTCACGGAGTTCGTGTTGGTGGCATCGTAGGTGTCGCCGACATCGGACTTCACCTCGAACACATTGAGCATCAGCGGATCGTCCTTGGATTCCTTGGCGGCGCCGGCGGTCGGCTTGGGCGCCGGCGCGGCCTGGGCGTGAAGTGACGCGGGAACTGCGCCGACGCTCAAAGCGAGCGCCACGCAGGCGAAACGAACGGGGTTGGACATGGGGAAGGGTAAGTGAGGGAAGACTGAGGTAGATTGTCACAACCCGGCCCGCATAACACCAGCCTCGGAAATTTTTTCCGAATCGTGTGTTGCCCGGGCCCGCCGGCGACAATCCCCTTGGCGCACGATGAGCCCGGAACATGAGGAACGGCAGTGGGCCCTCGCCGCCCAGCGGGGCGACCGCGATGCGTTTGCCGTCCTCGTCGAGCGCCACCACCGCCGCGTGCGGGCGTGTCTCGCCGCGCGGATGTCCGATCCCCACGAGGCCGAGGACCTCGCGCAGGAGGTCTTCGTGACCGCGTGGCGGAAGTTTGCCGATTACGATCCCGCACGCCCCCTCGCTCCGTGGCTGCGCAGCATCGCCCTCAATCTCCTCCGCAATCACTGGCGCAAATTCCGCGCCGAGGCCGTCGGCGGCAACGTCGAGCTCGCCGCGCTGCTCGACCGCCGCATCGCCGAAGCCTGCTCCGCGGAGCGCGAGCCCCAGCTGCACGCCGCGCTCCACGATTGCCTCGAACACATCGACGGCCCCGCCCGCGAACTGCTCCACCGCCGCTATGGCGAGGAGGAATCGGTGCGCGAGCTGTCCGACCGGCTCCAGCGCGGCTACTCCGCCGTCACGATGCAGCTGCACCGCCTGCGGGAAATCCTCGCCGAGTGCATCGGCCGCAAGCTCGGCAAAGCGGGGGAAACGGCATGACGCCCGACGCCACCCGCCAGCTCGTCGCCCGTGCCATCGCGGGTGATCTCTCCCCGAGCGAAGCCGCGGACCTGCTCGCGGCCTGCCGCGCCGACCCCGCCCTGCTCCGCCAACTGGGCGACCTGACCGTGATCGAGCGGCTGCTCGCGCACGGCCACCTCTACCCGGACGACGGCGCCTTTGTCCGCGAGGTTCGCGAACGCCTCGCCGAGCCCGCACTCGCGCCGCACTCAAGGCCGGGCCGGCGGCTGCGTTTCCCGCGCCTCTGGCCCCTCGCGGCCGCGGCGGCCGTCGTCGTGCTCTGCACCCTCTGGTGGTCTCTCGCACCCACCGCCGCTCCCGCCCGCGTCGTGCGCATGGAGTCCGCCACGTGGGACGCCGGCAGCCCCGCCCTGCAGATCGGCGACGCCGTGGCCCGCGGTCGCCTGCGGCTCGCACACGGTCTGGTGGAACTGGGCTTCGCCCGCGGCGCGCACATGATCGTCGAAGGTCCGGCTGAATTCGAGGTGCGCGGCGCCGAGCACGCCGTCCTCCATCAGGGCCGCGTCGTGACCCGGATGCCCAAAGGCACCCGGGGCTTCATGCTCGACAGCCCCCGCGGCCGGCTGATCGACCAGGGCACGGAGTTCGGGGTCAACGTCGCCCGTTCCGGCGATACCGAGGTCCACGTGCTCGAGGGCAAAGTCGAAGCCGTGCCGGAAAACTCCCAGCCTTCGCTCCAACTCACCGAAAATCAGGCCGCGCGGCTCACCTCGGATCACGTCGAACAATTCGCCGCCGACGCCATCGGCTTCATCACCGATCTCCCGCCGGTCTCGGCCCGCGCGATCGGCTACCTGCACTGGTCGTTCGATGAAGGCTCCGGCGCCGTCTCGCACAACCGCGGCCGCGGCCTCGGTCTGCCCGACGCGCGTGCCCTCCACCGCTCCTACCCCGCAACCGCGGCGGGACCGCAGTGGATCAGCGGCCAGTTCGGCGGCGGCATCGCCTTCGACGGCCTCGGCAATTACATCGAGTGCGAATTCCCCGGCATCGCCGGCGGCGAGCCGCGGACCGTCGCGTTCTGGGTCAAGGTCCCGCGCGACTCCTCCACGCAGGAAGGCTACGGCATCGTCAACTGGGGCACCTACGACGCCCCGGGCCTCGCCTGGCAGATCTCCGTCAATCCCAACGCCGCCGAAGGCCCGCTCGGCCGCCTCCGGCTCGGCGTGCACGAGGGCTGGGTCATCGGCACCACCGATCTGCGCGACGACCGCTGGCACCACTGCGCCGTCGTGATGTATGGCGGCCACCGGCCCGACTCGGCCACCCACATCCTGCTCTACCTCGACGGCGAACTCGAACCTGCCGCGCGCAAGGCCGTGCGCGAGATCCGCACCCAGATCGACGGCGCGGAGGCGCACAATATGTGGCTCGGCCGCAACCTCGCGTTCCGCGATCCCGCGCGCCCCAACTCGCTCGGCCGTTACTTCCGCGGCAGCGTCGACGAGGTCTTTGTCTTCAATGCTTCGCTGAACCAGGAGCAGATCCGCTCGCTCATGAAGCACAACCGGATCGACCTCCCGCCCGGCCCGCTCGCGCAGGCCGCCACGCGCTGAGCCGCGCGGTCACCGCTCGGCGTAGCCGCCCGGGCCGAATTTGCGCGCGTTCACAAAGGCCCGCGTCTCCTCGAAAATCCGCATCTCCCCCGTCACCCGCGGATCGCCCGTCCGGCGCTGATACGCCTCGAGCTGCGCCTTCAGCCGCGCCTTGATCGCCGCATGTGCCGGCGAATCGGCGAGGTTGTTCGTCTGCCACGGATCCGCCTCCGCATCGTAGAGTTCTTCCCGCGGCCGCGGCGCGACAAACAACTCGGTGAAACGCCTCACCTCCGGGTGCCGCGGGTGCTTCGTCACCAGATCGATCTCATCGCCCGTCTCCGCCGTCCGGGCGTAATCCGCATCCGGCAGCTCCTGCGCCGGCTCGATCTTCCGCCGCGGCGCGTCGCTGTAGTTCACGAGGTAGAGGTAGCGCTCGTCGCGGATCATCCGCCCCGCGAGGTTCGTCGGTGCCTCCTCGCCGTGCCACTCGATTCCCGCCGCCGTCCAGCTCCGCGCCGGATCGACGCGCCCCGACTTTCCCGAGCGCAGCACGTCGAGCACGCTCCGCCCGCTCATCTCCTTCGGCACCGGCAGACCGGTCGCCTCCAGGATGGTCGGCGCCAGGTCCGCGAAGTTCACGAAATCGTCCACGATGCGCCCGCCTTTGACCGCCGCCGGCCACATGATCGCGAGCGGCACCCGCAGGCCCCAGTCGTAGAGGTTGGTCTTGGAACGCAGCACCTGCGTGCCGTTGTCCGCCGTGACGATCAGCAACGTATTCGCCAGTTCGCCCCGCTCCTCAAGGGTGCCCAGCACCCGGCCGAGTTCGCGATCCACGTGACAGATCTCATAGGCAAACCGGGCCCGTTCGCGCCGCACGCCCGGCGTCTGCGGCAGGAAACCGGGGGTCTTCAGCCCATCCGATTTCACGCCAAACTGCTCGGCCAGCTTCCGCTCATTGTCCTTTCCGTAGGGCGCATGCGGTTCGAGCGTGCCGATCCAGAACCAGAACGGCTGCCCCGGCTTCCGCCCGTCGAGGAACTTCGCGAAGTTCGCCGGATAATCGATGTCGCTGATCCCTTCCTCGCGCGGCGTGCGCTTGAGCGTGTTGTAAACGGTCCCCGCCGGATTCCGCTTCCGGCCCGACGGCGGGATCACGCCCGGCCCCCAGCCTTTGCCGGTGAAACCCGCATGATATCCGCCCGCCTCCACCAGCTCCGGCAGCGTCGCAAACTTCGCCGGCAGCCACGCCTGGATGAAGGCGCCCTGCTCGAGCTCCCAGAAATTTCGCCCCGTCAGCAACGCCGCACGGGACGGCGCGCACGAGGGCGCCGACGTGAAGCCGCGGGTGAACAGCACGCCTTCGCGCGCCACCCGATCGAAGTTCGGCGTCGGCAGCTTCGACCAGCCGTAGGCGCTCCGCTCCAGCCAGCTTTCGTCGTCGGTGATGAACACGACGACATTCGGCCGCACCTTTGCGCCCGTCGTTGCGGCGTGAAGGCCGGCCATTCCGCCGCCGAACAGAACCACCGCCATCGTCAGAACGAGCCTGAGTTTCATCGTAAAGAAATCCCATCGCCGCGCGTTTCCCCGCCGCCGCTCCTTCGACCTGCCCGCCGCGCGGCGCCGGCGTTCATTTCTCGCGGAACAGCTCGCTCTGCACCACCGCATGCACCAGCGACCGCACCCCGTAGCCGCCGCCGCGCGTCGCCGCCGCGATCCGGTCGACCGCCGCACGATCGCTGAAACGCACCGGCGCCCCCGTCGCATACACCACGAGCTGCCGTGCCAGGTTGCGCGCCACCTGCTCGTCGCTCTCCGCGAGCAGCCGCTTGAACTCGCGCACTTCCGCGAACGGCCGCCCGTCCGGCAGCTGCCCCGCCGCATCGACCGGCAGGCCGTAGTGAAACTCGAACGGCTGCCCGTTCTTCCCGAGCCCCTTCACCGCCGGCTTCTTCTCGTCGACGCCACGGTAACGGTCGCGCCACGCGCCCATCACGTCGAAGCTCTCCAGCGCGAAGCCCGGCGGGTCGATCTTCACGTGACACGACGCACAGCTCGGGTCCGAGCGATGCTTGTCCAGCTGCTGCCGGATCGTCACCGCCCCGCGGATGTCGGGCTCCACGGCCGGCACCGGCGGCGGCGGCGGAATCTCCATGCCCAGGATGCGTTCGATGATCCACTTGCCGCGCAACACCGGCGAGGTCGTCGTGCCGTTGGCCGTGACCTTGAGCACGCTCGCCTGCGTCATCAGTCCGCCGCGCACCGACTCCTTCGGCAGCGCCACGCGCCGCATCGCGCTGCCTGTCACGCCCTCGATCCCATAGTGCGACGCGAGCCGTTCGTTGAGGAACGTGAAGTCGGACTGGATCAGGTTCCGCGCGGGCAAATCGCGCTCCAGCAGGTCGGCGAAAAACATCTGCGTCTCGAGCACCGCCGCCTCGACCAACGCATCGTCCAGATAGTAGTCGTTGTAGAGCGTCGTCGACGGCGTCGTGTCCTCGATCTTCCGCAGGTCCACCCAGTAATCGAGAAACGCCTCCACGAAACGCCGCGCCTTCGGGTCGCGCAGCATGCGCTCCGTCTCGGCCCGCAATCCCGCCGCCTCACGCAGCCGCCCTTGCGCCGCCGCCGCTCCCAGTGCCTGGTCCGGCTCCGAGTTCCACAGGAACAGCGCCAGCCGTGTCGCCAACGCATGATCGCCCAGCGGTCCCGGCTGTTCGTCGAGGAAAACGAAGCCCGGCGAGGCCAGCACCGCCGTGTAGGTCGCCAGCATCGCCTCGGTGAAACTCAGCCCCGCCCGCGTCCGCTCGTCGAAGAGCGCCAGGAAGCGCGGCACGTCGCCCGCCGCCACCGGCCGCCGATACGCGCGCGCCACAAACGCCCGCAGCAGCCGCTCGGCGTCCTGCCGCGGATTCGCGGAGACGACCTCCACCGCGGCCTCTTCGAGCGGCACCAGGCGCTGGCCGGCATTGCGTCCGCCTTCGCGGCGATCCCCGTCCGCAATCACCGGAATCGTCACGCCGCCGGATTTTTCCTTCGTCACCCGCCGCAGCGGCAGATCGCCGAACAACAGCCGGTAGCCGGCCAGCGACGCTTCGTCGTAGATCGGCCCCTCGACTTCCATCCAGCGGAAGGCCACCGCCGGCGCGCCCTCGGGCGTCATGTGCGGATTGCGGAAATTGTTCGGCCGCGAGCGATACAGCCGCGAGGCATCCGGCACGAGCGTCTCGTTGGCCAGCAGCCAGACTTCGCCGAGATCGTGGACGGCCGGCTCCGGCGTGAGATCGAACGCGCCCACGCGCCGGTTCATTATGCCGTTGCGCGTATAGACCGTGACCGGCTCGTGCCGCCGCCCCGGCTGCACGCGGTCGTAGTCGCCCACGTTGGGATTCGGCGGCCGCGGCGTGCCCTTCTTGTCGTTCTCGTTGGCGAAACGCATCGAGATGCCGCCCGGCGGCACCCACAGCGTGTAGCCGCTGAAGCGGATCCGATACCGCCCCGCCACCGGCGCGCGGAAGCCGTCCCACCGGTAGGTGAATCCGGTCACGTAATTGCTCGAGACCCAACCGATCGCCTCCTGCTCGCGCAGCTCCGGGTTCGCATCGCCCACCGTGAGCGGCTCGCGGAGCCAGCGCACCTCCGGCTGCGGCGTGTTCAGCCCGATGACGGGAAACGTCATCCGATCCGGCGACGAGTTGAAGATGCTGCCCGTGAACTTGCTCGTGAGCGTCCGTTGGTCGCGCGCGTAGTGCCGCACCGTGCGGGTCGGCGGCTGCACGAATTTCACGCTCAGCACCTGCCGGATCGCATAGTCCGCCGCTGCCATGTAGCGCGCCATGTGCACGTGCGAAACATCCAGCGCATCGCCGATCTTGTTGAAACGGTGCGCCTCTCCGTCGTCCGGAAACTGCCCTTTCACCTGCAGCCACGGGGCCGCGAGCAGGTCGCGCAGCGCGTTCTCGTATTCGTAGCCGTTGAGCCGCCGGCCCGTCGCCCGGCCTTCGCGCGCCGTGACCGCCCGCTCGTGCGCCTCGATGGTGCCGCCGAGCTGCCGCACAAACGCCGCAATCTCCTCCCCGGCCGGTTGCCGCTTCTCCTTCGGCGGCATCTCGTGCTCCGCCACGCGGTCCAGAATCCGCACCCACTTGCGCAGGTTCTCGGCATCCGTCGGCTTGAATTCGAGCGCGGCGAGATCGAGGCCCGCCTCCTTGTCGACGTCGTTGTGACACGCCGCGCAGTATTTCTCCGCAAACGCCTCCACGCCCGCGGGCTTCCCCCACGCGCTGGCGGCGAGGAGCAACAGATAGGGCGCCCCCGCCCCAAGGCACCGCGCGAACTTCCGCAGCGCTCCGCCGCTCATGCCAGGTCGAGCCCCTTCATCGTGCCGGTCGACGAGGCGAATTTCTCCTCTTCGATTCCCATCCGCTGCAGCATCGAGACAAAGAGGTTGGGCAGCGGATAATTCTGCGTCGTCGAAAACGCGAGATGCTGCCCGTGCCGGAATCCGCCGCCGGCGAGAATCGTCGGCATGTTGAAACAGGTGTGCTGGTTCGCGTCGCCGAAGTTCGAGCCGTAGAGCACCATCGTGCGGTCGAGCAGCGTCTCCTCCGCCTCCTTCACCGCCTGCAGATCCGCGATGAGCCCGCCGAGCAGCTTCATGTGCCACTCGTCGATCGTGATCAGCTGCGAGCGCTTCGCCTCGGATTTTCCGTGGTGCGAGAGGTTGTGGTAGCCGTCCGTGATCCGCACCTCCGGGATCTCGAGCGCCGGCGTCGACACCCCGTCGAGCATCAGCGTGATCGCGCGCGTGGAGTCGGTCTCGAACGCCAGCCGGGCGAGATCATACATGATCTTCACCTTCTCCATGTAGGCGGCCGGCGACGCCGGATCGATCGGCAGGCTGGCCGTGACCTTCGGCTTGGGCTTCCGCTCCCAGCCGGCCGACGCCTGCAGCCGCGTCTCGAGGTCGCGCACGCTGGTGAAATACTGGTCGAGCCGGTCGCGGTCCCGCGCCGTCACCCCGCGCTGCAATTCCCTGGCCTGGCCCGCCACCGTATCGAGGATGCTGCGGCCGGTATCCAGTTTCCGGATCTGCGCCTCCACCTGCTCCGGTGTGCCCTGCAGAAACAGCTGCCGGAACACCTCCGCCGCCTTGTCCTCCGGCGGGATCGCCACGCCCGTCCCCGTCCACGAGAGCGAGCGCTGCCGCGTGTTCACCGCCAGCGTCAACGAGGGGAAACGTGTCAGCGTCCCGATCCGCTCCGCGATGTGCTGGTCGAGCGAGATCGTGTTGCGGAACGAACTGCTCCCCGGATGCGGCGCCGCGGTCAGGAAACAGATGTCCGCCGGGTGACCGCCGTCAACGTTCGGGTGCGACACGCCGCTGAACACCGAGAATTGATCCCGGTGCGCCGCCAGGTGCCGCAGATACGGCGACAACTCGTAGCCCCGGCCCGACGCCTTCGGGAAGAACTGGTCGCCCAGCAGCCCGAGGTTGTTGCAGACCGCGAGCATCCGCCGCGGCTTCGCACCGGGCGCCAGCGGCGAACCCGCGGCCGCCCCCGCCGCGCGCACAAACGGCGAAAGCATCGACTCCAGAAACGGCAGCGCCAGCGCCGTCCCCGCGCCACGCAGGAACCGTCGCCGCGACAGCGGTGCACGCGTCGTCACAAAGGGGGCGGAGGCCACGGGAGTCGGGAATTTCGGGTGCATGAGCGCAGGTGGGGTCACGGCGGTGCCGAGGGAAGAGACGCACGCCACCCGGATTCGGTGCGCGTCTCCGCGCCTCCGCAAGCCTGCACCGGCGCCAAACCCATGGCCTCGTTCCCCGGAAGGTTCGCCACCGCTTCAGCCATCCACCGATGATCACTCCGTCATCTGCGGACTTCCCAAATCTGCGGGAAACCACCTCCCCGCCGACTACACAAAGAGCTTCGTCACCGCCTTCGCCTTCACCAGTTCGCGCGGCTGGTTAAGGTGGTTGTAGACGATGGTTTCGGGATCAATGCCAAACGCGTGGTAGATCGTCGCGAGCAGTTCCGTGGGATGCACCGGGTCCTTCGTCGGACTCGACGCCGTCTTGTCCGACTCGCCGTGCACGTAGCCGCGCTTGATGCCCGCGCCCGCCACGATGCTTGTGTAGCAATACGGCCAGTGATCGCGCCCGTCGGCGCTGTTGTTGTTGCCCGAGGTGCTCACCCCGCGCTCCGGACTGCGGCCGAACTCGCCGAGCGCCACGACCAGCGTCTCGCTCAGCAGTCCGCGCTGGTCGAGATCCTCGAAGAGCGCGCTGAGTCCCTGGTCCAGCATCGGCCCCGACTTGCCTTTCATCCGCTCCGTCAGGCCCACGTGATGGTCCCACGAATGATTGTCGGAGTTGGCGACCTTGGGCCAGATGACCTCGACCACCCGCGTGCCGGCCTCCACCAGACGACGCGCCAGCAGCAGACTCTGGCCAAACGTGTTCCGCCCGTAGCGGTCGCGGAGTTTTTCCGACTCCCGGCCGAGGTCGAAGGCATCGCGCGCGCGGCCCGACACGATCAGGTTCAGCGCCCGCTGGTAATACTCGTCGAGGTTGTAGTTCGCCGTCGCCTTGTCGATGTCCGGCATCGCCTGCTCGATCGCCTCGCGCAGCTTGGCCCGCCGCTCCAGCCGCATCGCAAACACCTCCTGCGGCAGCTTGAGATCGTCCGTCCGGATGCGGCTCATCTTCTCCATGTCCATGTCGTCGCCTTCCGGATACAGCGTGTAGGGGTCAAACGATTTGCCGAGGAAGCCCGCCGTGCCGCCCTTGCCGACGACGTTGGATTCCTGCAGCGGCCGCGGCAGCATGACGAAGGGCAGCATCGGCTCCGTCGCCGGCTTCAGCCGCACGATGTTGGAGCCGAAATTCGGGTAATCCTTCGCGTTCGGCGGCTCGAGCTGGCCCGAAGGGCTCACCTTGTCCGTCGTGTAGCCCGTCATGATCTGGTAGATCGCCGCGGTGTGGTTGAAGAGCCCGTTCGGCGTGTAGCTCATCGACCGGATCATGGTGAACTTGTCGTTCACCTTCGCGAGTTGCGGGATGATCTCGGTGAAGTTGACGCCGGGAATCTTCGTCGGGATCGGCTTGAAGGCGCTGCGGATCTTGTCCGGCACGTTTTCCTTCGGATCCCACAGATCGATGTGCGACGGTCCGCCCTGCAGGTAGACCATGATCACGCTCTTGGCTTTGCCCCAGCCGGGGCCGCCCTTCGTCGCCGCGGCGGGATTGGCGTTGGCCTTGAGATTGAGCAGCTGCCCGAGCGAAAGCCCGAGGATGCTCGAGCCGCCCAGCCGCAGGAGATCGCGCCGCGTGAGCTTGGCATGGGTGTCGCAGAGGTCCGTGTTGAAGCCACCGGGCAGGCGTATCATGGGAATTCCTTTCGCTGTGGGTTGGGGAAAAACAAGGTGAGGATCGGTCGGGCGTCGCGGGGAGGCCGGCGGCGTCAGCGGTTGAAGAGAAACGCCGGCGTGTTGATCAGCGCCCACGCAAGATCCTGCGCGCCGGTCAGGCGGCGGTTTGCGATCTGACGCTCGCTCAGCTCCGCATCGTTCCGCAGTTGCGCCAGCTTGGGGTCGATCGCCACCGGCTGCTCCGCCTGCGCGAGCGCAGCCTTCAATTCTTTCAGTTTCGGATCCTCGGCCAGCGGTTGCTTCGCCTTCGCCAGCGTCTGCTGCCGCGCAAGCAGTCCGCCATCGGTGCCGCGCCGGAAGGCCGCCACCGCCGTCGCCTGGATTTCGCTTCGCCGCTCCGCCGGCGTCTGCAACGCCACCCGCACATCCTCGGGCACGCCGAGTTCCAACGGATCGCCCGACGTCGTGACCCACAGGCGGAAGCGCCCGATCGACAGGCCCTCGCGGAAACGGTGCTGGAGGATAAACGTGAGCGAGATTCCGCCCGCGCCACCCACCGGCTCCTTGAACGCGAACCGCGCATAGTGCGGCTCGCCGACCTTGCCGCCGACCGCCCAGCCGTCGCGCGTGCCGTCGGACTTTCCGTTCACCGCTTCCTTCACGCTGTATTGCGCCTGCGTGAAATCCGCCCGCGCGTCCGCGACCTCGAGATCCACCTGCGCCCGACGCGCGCCTTTGTCGGACCACTTCATCACCAGCTCCGACAAGACAAAGTTTCCGCCCGACCGCCCCGGCCCGAAATTCGGCAGGCTCTCGTCGGGCAAGACTTCGAGCATCACGCCGGTGATCTTCTCCAGGTTCGTGTCGCCGACGATGGTGTAGTCCACGAGGTTGGGCGCCGGGCCCGATGCCAGATACGAGCCGTCGTCGAGCCGCTTCAACATCACGCCGCCATTCGCCCGCGCGACCTTGATGTCCAGCGCGTGCCAGCCGGTCTTCAACCGATCCGAGTCCAGACACTTCTCCCAATCCGCGGCGCGCGCCTCGGCCGCCTGCCCATAGCGCCCGAGTTCCGTCGTCGCCGCCGCGATGCGATCCGCGCGTTGTTTTTCCGCCTTCGCGACCTCCGGCGCGATCTCGGCGATCCGCGCCTCGACCGCTTTCCGTGCCGCCACGACCGCCGCGGCACGCTCGACCTCCTTGGTCTGCTGGATCGGCGCCCACCAGCTCTCGCGCTCCGCCTTATGCTGCGTCAGCCGGGCATGCTCGCCATCGAGCGCCCGCCATGTCTCCAGCGTCGCCACGATCTCCTTCTCGGTCGCGCTGCGATTGAGTGTCCGCAGGAAAATCTCGTCCACCAACGCCCGGTCGTCCTTCACCTCGGCGGCCAGCTTCGCCAGCGCGTTCTTCGGATCGTTGATCGCCTCCGACACCGCCGGCCCGCTCAACAGCGCCATGACCGAACCGAGTCCGAGATCGTTGCTGCGCTCGCACTCGCATGCCGACTCGCGGGGCGGCCGACCGAGCGTCGCAAGCAGCCCGCCGGCCACATCGACCGCCGCATCGGGCAGCTGTGCGGCGCGCGTGCCCGGCTTCGCGCCGGGAAGCTTCGGCGTCGAGCCGGTAACCTTCCACACCGAGTCCAGCAGCACTTCCGCCGGCAGCCGGCGCGCCATCGCATGCGAGTAGTTCACGCGGTCGTCGGCATTCCACTTGTTGGTCGCGACCGACAGCTGATACGTGCGCGATTTCGCGATCAGCCGGTGCAGCGCGCGCACGTCGAAGCCGGACTGCACGAACTCCTGCGTGAGCCATGTCAGCAGCTCGGGATTCGAGGGCGGATTGCCGGCCCGGATATCGTCGAGCGGATCGATCAGCCCCACGCCCATCAGATAACCCCAGGTGCGGTTCACGTAGCTCGAAGCGAAATAACGGTTGTCGGCCGACGTCATCCAATCGGCCAGCTCCTCGCGCCGGCTGGGCTTTTCCTTTTTCCGGCCAAACGCCGCCGCGTAGGGAAACTCGGGCGGTGTCACCTGCCCGGTGCGGTCGTGCGTCACCTCCCCGTCATCCTTGTCGTAGGCGATCTCGTAGAGCGGTTTGGCACCTTCCACTGCCGTGCCGGCGATGGTCTTGTTGCCGCTCTGCGGGTCGCGCTTCAGGTCGACGCGCGCGAAATACGCCGCGAGCTGGTAATAGTTGTCCTGCGTCCAGCGCTCGAACGGATGGTCATGGCACTTGTTGCAGTTGAACCGGGTCGCGAGAAACAGGTGCGTGGTGTTCTCCATCGTCTCCGTCGGCGTCCGCAGCACCTTGTAGTAGCTCGCCGCCGGGTTCTCGCGGTTCGAGCCGGTGGCCGTGATGATCTTCCGCGCAAACTGATCGTAGGGCGTGTTGGCCGCCACTTCGGCGTGGATCCAGTCGCGGAACAACTTGGCGCCCTCCTCGCCGAGAAACTTCCGGTTCACCTGCAGGAGATCCGCCCACTTGTTCGACCAGTGCTCGAGATACGCCTCGCTGCCCACGAGCCGATCGATCACCGCCTCCCGTTTCTGCCGCGTCGGCCGCGCATCGGCGAGAAATGCCCGCACGTCCTCCGGCCCCGGCGGCAGCCCGGTGAGGTCGAGGTGCACGCGCCGCAGAAAATCCTCATCGCTGCACAACTCCGAGGGCAGGATCTGCATCCGGCGCCACTTTGCCGCCGTGAACTCGTCGATCCGGTTCCACTTCTCCGGCTCGCGCCACGCGAAGCCGCTGCGATCGCCCATCACGGTCACCGTCGTCGCATCGTAGGCGCCTTCGTAGCGCGCGAGAATCGGCGCCTCGCCGCGGCGCAGCGTCGCCACGATCCCGCCTTTGTCCGTAATCGCCACATCCTGGTTGCCCGACTCGATGAAGGCCTCCGCCGTCACGTCCCGCGTCGTGCCGTCCGCAAACGTCGCCACAATCCGCATCTGCTGCTTCGAACCGATCGCCTGCAGCACCGGATCCTTCGGCGTGACCTCGATCTTCGCCACGCGCGGCGTCGTGAGATTCAGCTTCGCTCCGTCCGCGATCCACGCGCGGAGCATCCGGTAGTATTTGTCGTCGAACTTCGTCCGCTGCCCGCCTTCGTGCGGCACCGCCCCCGTGGCCTTCAGCAGCATCAGGGAGTCGTCCGGCGAGGCGAAGTTCACCCGGCGCCCCGCATGGTCGTCGACCAGCGAGCGCACATCGAAGATCGGATCGTAGCCGCGCAGCGAGAGCTTGAAGCCGCCCTTGCCGTCCTTCGAGCCGTGGCACGCGCCCATGCTGCAACCGAGCTGGTTCAGCACCGGATTCACGTCGCGGATGAAATCCACCTTCTGCTGCGGATCGTAGCCCGCTACCTCGACGGGCACCCGCACCGTCGCGCCCGCGAGCGACACCCGCAGCTCCGCCCGGCCGTTGCCGAGCGGATCGATCCGACCTTGCGCCGTCGCCGCCGCCACCTGGCCGGCAAGCTCGAAGCGCGCGAGCCGCGTCGCATCCACCACCGTGCCGTCCGCCAGCCGCGCCGTCACCAGCACCTGCACCGCATCGTAACAGCCCTGCAGCCGCACCTGCGCCGGTGAAACGTCGAGCGCCGCGACCTTCGCTCCGGCCGGCAACTCCTCCTTCACCGCCAGCGCCATCGCGGGATTGATCGCCGTCGCCGCCCGGGCCGCCCCACCTCCGGCCAGCGCCACGCAGAGCCACGCCAGCACGCGCCCCCACCTGCGCCCCGCCGTTCCGCCGCGACCCTCACATCCGATAGTTTCCATACGTTTCCCGATTCAAAAATTTCACCGCCTCAATACCCCGGTCTCCAGTTTCCGGTCTCCGGTTTCCGCCCTCCCTACTCATCCCCTCCCCTCGCCGTCGCGACGCGCGGCGCGAGCGGCACCGGCACAAACTCCTTCACCACCGCGCCGTCGCTGGTCCGCAGGAGACGCACGCGCCCATCCTCGCCCGCCACCGCGAGCGTCGCGCCCTCGGGCGAAAACGTCACCGCATACACGCCGCCCGCGAACGTCACCTCGGCCACGCGCCGCACTTCCTTCGTCGTGAACTCCTCGATCGCCGCCTTCTCCGCGTCGGTATACGCGCTCGCGATCTTGCCGGCGTAGGCCTTCAGGAGCAGCTCGGGAATCTGCGAGTCGAACTCGCCGGTGTAGATCGCCACCGCCCCGCGGCCGTTGAAACTGCTCCCGGCGGCGATGAGCCTGCCGTCCGCGCTGTAATCGACCGCAAAGATCCGCCCTTCCAGCGCCGGAAACTTCCGCAGCAGGTTCGCGTTGTCGCCGATCCGCCGGGCCGTCTTGCGAAACACCTGATACACCTGCGGCACGCCGTCCGCGCCGCCGATCAGCACCTCGTCGCGACCCGGCCGCCGCGCGATCGCATGCAGCCCGCCGCGCAGCGCGCCGGGCGTGATCGAGGTGATGTTGTCCACAAACCGCTGCGTCTCCACCTCCGTGAGCTTTGTGCTCATGTCGCGGCCGACCGACATGATGTGCGACCCATCCGCGCTGAAGACCGTGTCGAGCACCCAGTCGTTGTGCGACCCCTGCTGCAGCACCTGCTCGCCGCTCTCCGCATCGATCGCGCGCACCGTGTTGTCGGGACACCCGAATGCCACCCGCTTCCCGTCCGGCGACCAGCTCACGCCATACACCGTGTCGTAGCCGATGGGAAACGACAGCGTCAGCGCCCGCTTCGCCACATCCCAAATCTGCACCTCACCCATCCGCGCCGGCAGCCCGCCCGCCACCGCGAGCCGGGAACCGTCGGGCGAAAAACGCACCGCCTGCACGCGCTCCGCCAGCCCCACCAGCCGCGCCACGATTCCCGAGCCGTCCGCGTGATGCAGCAGCACCTCGTGAAATCCCGCCACGGCGAGCAGCTTTCCATCGGGCGAAAAATCCAGCGACGTCACCACCGGCGGCCGCTGATACACCGGCGGGTGCGCCGCATCGATCCGCTGCACCGCATTGGCCGGCGTGTCGTCCGCCGCGCCCTGCTCGATCCACTTCGCGATCAACTCGCGCTCGTGCGGCGGCAGCGGCGCCTTGTCCTTCGGCATCTCCGCCTCGCCGTCCTGCGGCGTGATCGACTCGAGCAGCGCACTCTCGCCCGGCTTGCCCGCCACGATCGCCTTATGCCCGCTGTCGCCACCCGCGAGCAGGCGCGCAAAATCCGTCATCACGTAGCCGCCCTTGTCGCGCGCCGGCTGATGGCAGCCCTGGCAATGCGCCTGAAAGATCGGCCGCACCTGTTTCCAGTAGCTCACCGGCGCGTTGGGATCCGCAGCCTTCGCCTCGGCCGCGCGCACCGTCGCGCCCGCGGCCAGCACGAGCCCAAGCGCGAGCCAGCTGAATCGTTTCAGGCGGACACGCCGTAGCGCCGCGTGGGAGGTGGGACGGGGTAGAGTCACCGCCGAAAAAAGCATCCGCGACCGCTCCCGCGGTCAACGCGATTTCCGCCCGGAAATCGGGGCGCCCCGACGACTCCGCTCGGCTGAGAAGCACGCTCGCCGCTGCATCCGCCGCCGCCGCGGAACCGCCTCCCGCCCTTCCGGCCTCAACTCCCCTGCGCCAGCCGCGCCACCGCCATCGGCCAGAGCAGCTTGAACGACGGGCAAAACTCCTCCGGCCGCGCCGCCACGCGCCGCGTCACCTCGGCCGGCAACACCCATTCGCCGTATTGGATTTCCTTCGGATCGACCTCGATCGGCCCGTCGTAGCGCAGCCGATACACCCACACGAACTCCCAGCCCGTGGGCTCGCACGCATCGATCCGGAACCACCGCGCCGGCCCTTCGCCCGGCGCCAGCCGCACGCCGATCTCCTCGCCGAGCTCGCGCACCGCCGCCGCGTCGTAGTCCTCGCCGGCATCGAGATGCCCCGAGCACGATGAATCCCAAAGCCCCGGCGAAAGATCCTTCAGCATCGACCGCTTCTGCAGAAACACGCGTCCCGCCGCGTCGAAGACGAGGATGTGCACCGCGCGATGCCACCAGCCGTTGGCGTGCACCTCACGCCGCGTCGCGCGCCGGATGGGCTCGTCGCGCTCGTTCACCACATCGAACCACTCGTCGCCGCCGGCGACCTTTACATCGCTGCTCATCACGGTCATTCGTGGCCGCTCACTCGCAAAACACCATGCCGAAAATCGAGGTCAACAAGGTCGCCGAGATCCTGAAAAAGAACGAAATCTCCCCGGCGGTCCTGCGTCGCGTCATCGAGGAACTCAACATCGCCGCGCAGCCCGAAGGTGGCGACGAGGAGAAGCCGCCGGCAGTGAAGAAGCAGTTCGTCTTTCTCGTCAGCGACCCCGACGGCAAGATGCCGAAGCACGACTTCGTGGGCTGGGTGCTGCAGATCCCCGAGAACGAGAGCGTCGCGACCACGCAGGAGCGCATCTTCCGCGGCGCCTACGATTTCAACGCCTCCAAGAAGGGCCGCCTCCTCCCGGTGAAAACCGTCGGCGAGGCGCTGGAGAACGTCGCCGCGAAGTATTTCAAGGAAGCCGACGTGTGGGTGAAGACGAAGACCCCCGTGCTCGTCCTCAAGACCGACAACGAGATCCCCAAGGCCGAGGGCGAGGGCAAGAAACGCCGCGGCGACGACGAAGACGACGAGTGAGCGCGCGTCCGGCGTTCAGCCCAGCAGGGGCTGATACTCCGGATGCCGCTGGATGAAGGTCGCCACGTAGGAACACGCGGGATCCACCCGCAGTTTCGCCTCGCGCGCATGCGCGAGCGCGGCCCGCACCAGCTTCTCCGCCACGCCGCGGCCCCGCAGCGCGGGCGGCACAAAGGTGTGCGTCAGCACCATCGTGCCGTCGTGCAGTTCGTAGTCCGCGACGGACAGATGCCCGTCGACCGTCGCCTCGAAACGCAAGGCACCCGGATTGTGTTTCACCTCGATCGCCGCCGGGGAGTTTTCCATCGGGAAAACGTTTCCAGCCGCCGCCCGAACGCAACCCGCCCCGCGTTCACTTCCCCGGCGCGCGCGTCTCGTTTCCCCACCGCTGCGCCAGAATCCCGCCGACGATCAGCTGCAGCGGGTGATAGATCATCAGCGGCAGCAGGATCACGCCCATCGCCGGATGCGTCCCGAAGATCAACTTCGCCATCGGCACCCCCGAGGCCAGGGTCTTCTTCGACCCGCAGAAGATCGCCACGATCCGGTCCTCGCGCCGGAACCCGAGCGCACCCGCCAGCTTCGCCGTCGCCCAGAGCACGAGGGCGAACAATCCGCCGCACAGCAGTGTCACGCCGATCAGCTGCCCGGCGCCGTGCTTCGCCCAGAGGCCTTCCTTGAACGAGTCGCAGAACGAGGTGTAGACGAGCATCAGGATCGTCAGCCGGTCCACGGTGCCGATCTTCGGCTTGTGCCGCTGCGCCAGCGCCCCGAGCCAGGGCCGGAGCAGCTGCCCCAGCGTCAGCGGCAGCACCAGCCACTTCAGCAGATCGACGATCACCGGCCCGATCGGCCGCATCTCACCGCTGGTCTGCATCACCCACGCCACCCACAGCGGCGTGAGCACGATGCCGACGAGGCTCGACAGCGTGGCGTTGAACACCGCGCCCGCCACGTTCCCGCCCGCCGCCGCCGTCATCGCCACGGAGGACGACACCGTCGAGGGCAGCGCGCACAGGAAGAAAAACCCGAGGATCAGCTCCGGCGACGCCCGCCCCGCCAGCGCCGCGGCGAGCGCCAGCCCGATGAGCGGAAACAGCAGAAACGTGCACGCCTGCACCAGCACATGCAGCCGCCAGTTGAGCGCACCGGCGCGCAGCGCCGCAAACGAGAGCGTCAGCCCATGCAGGAAGAAAATCAGCGCCACCCCGCCCTTCGTCGTCAGTTCCGGCTGCAACCACCCGCCTGTCGCTCCCGGGCCGGGAAACGCCCACGCCAGCGCCGTCGCGCCGATCATCCCGATGAGAAACCAGTCGGCCTTGAACTTCATCGCCCGTGTGCCCGTCAGCCGAGACGGCCGCGCACCTTCTTCACCACCGCCGCCAGTTCCTCGCGGCCTTCGATCCGCAGCAGCCACAACGCCGCGGCATACACCGCCACGCCGATCGGGATCAGGCCCGCGATCGCGAGCCAGTCACCGGCGCGCTGACTCAGCAGCCCGACGCTGAGCCGCCGCGCCACCACCAGCACGCCCGCCATCAGCGCCACCGCGAGCAGGATTTTCACCAGCGTTCCCCGCAACTGCGTAAACTCCATCGCCGGCAGCCGGCGCGTGAGCGCAAACTGCAGTCCGGCCGTCTGCACGAGCACCGCGAGCGTGCTGGCGAGCACGAGGCCCGGCGCCTTCAGCGGCCCCATCAGCACGAGACTCGCCCCGAGGTTCACGAGGAAACTCACTCCCGCCCACAGGACCGTCGTCCGCATGTCGCGCACCGCGTAGAACGCCCGCGTCATCAGGCTCGTCACCGCGAAAAACGGCATGCCCAGCGCAAACAGCGCCAGCAGCGGCGCCATCATCTGCGTGTCCGCCGCCGTGAAGCGTCCGCGCTCGAACAACACGCGCACGATCGGTTCGCTCAGCACCGCGAGGCCGGCCGCCGCCGGGATGTTGATCAGCAGGATCAACCGCAGCCCTTTGCGGTAATCGTCCGCCATCGCCACGAAGTCCCGCGCCGCCGCGTGCCGCGCGATCAGCGGATACACGACCGTCGCCACCGCGATCGCAAACACCCCGATCGGCAGCTCCATCAGCCGGTTCGCGAAAAACATCAGCGTCGCCGCCGAGCGCTCCACCTCGAACGCAAACAACCGCGAGACATACACGTTTACCTGGTAGATCGCCGTGCCGATCAGCCCCGGCGCCATCAGCCGCGCGATCTCCCGCACCGGCTCCGACACCGTGAGATCGAGCCGCGGCCGCCAGCCGAGCCGCATCAGCACCGCCGCCGGCACCATCATCTGCAGGAACCCGCCCACGAGCACCCCGCCGCAGAGCCACGCCACCTTCGCCTTCTCGTCCGCCACCCACGCCGTCGCCGCGATGCCCAGCGACGCGATCATCGCGAGATTGAGCCAGATCGGCGAGAGCGCCGGCTCCGTGAAACGCCCGAGCACATGCAGCGCCGCGCTGAACGTCGCCGCCACGCACACGAACACCATGTAGGGAAACAGCCACACGCTCAGCTCCGCCACCGCATACCAGCTCGGATCGTCAAACGTCACCTGCCGCGCCTGCATGAACACCAGCATCGCGAGCCCCACCAGCCCGAGCGTCACGACGAGCAGCCAGCTCGCCACGTTGCTCAGCACCGCAAACGCTCCCGCCCGCTCCCGCGCCTGCAGCTCCGCCTGCAGCGTCGGCACAAACGCCGCCGTCAACGCCCCTTCGCCCAGCAGCCGGCGAAACAGGTTCGGCAGGCTGAACGCCGTCACAAACGCGTCCATCCACACCACCGTGCCGAAGATCGCCGCGCTCATCAGATCGCGCGCCAACCCGAGGAACCGCGAGACGATCGTCAGCAGCGAGACGATCCCGATGTTCTTCAGGTTCTTGGACACAGGTCCGAGCTTCGCGAGGCCCGCTCCATCAGCGCAAGCCCCCACGCGCCGCAGCCGCCGTTCACTTCGCCGCCCGCTGCCGCCGCTCCTCGGCATCGAGCGCCGCGCGCGTCGCCGCCGCCAGCTCGTCGCCATCGCGCCAGTCCGCCTCGAACTGCGCCAGCGCCGCGTCGCGCAGCGCCGGCTTCGCGCCTGCCGCCTCGAACACCGCCACCAGCGAGAGGGCGGCGTTGCGGTGGAAGGGATGCAGCGAGGGCGCCAGCCGCGCGAGTTCCGCCCCGCGCCGCTTCAACTCCACGGCCACGATCGCCTCCCCCGCGTGCGCGAGCACCGTCCGCAGCGGCACGACGATGTCGTCCTCCTCCTGGGCGAAGACGAATCGCACCCGCGCCGCCACCTCATCGCGCGATTCCGCGCTTTCCAGCAACGGAAGACTCCGGATGCGGCGCAGGTGATGCCACCCGGTCATCCACCACAACTCGCGGTCCGCCGGCGTCCCGAACCGCCCCGGAAACGCCTCCGGCAACGCCGTCTCCTCCGCCTCTCCCGCCGCCAGGGCACGGACCAGTGCCGGCCACTCCCCCATCCGGGTCGTCTCCGTCTGGAGAAAACTCATCAGCCAGAACGCGCCCCACCCGCGACGCTCCGCCTCCGCCCCCGCCGCGCCGCCCTGCGCCCAGATCTCCGCCAGCGTCGGGGCACCGTGCTGCGCCGCGGCGTATTTGGCGGCATCGATCGACGCGGGATCGCGCCGGGTCTCGCACCAGCGCACCGCGGCTTCGACCAACCACGACGCCGCCGTAACGCTCGGCGCCGCGCCGTGCCAGGTCACCGCCTGCCGCAGCAGGAGCCCGTGCACCAGCGCGCGGCGTTCGTTGCGCCCCGGCCGGGCAGCACTCCCGGCCAGCCGCACCGTGACCACGCCCCCGGGCTCGACGGCGCTGCGAAAACCATCCGCCTCCGCGCCCTCGCCCACCCGCGTGTAGATCGGCGTCGAAAATCCCGGCGGCAACGCCAACGGCCCCTCCAGCGCCCGCCACGTTTCGTCCGCGAGCACCGCCAGCGCATGGGCCACGGCACTGTCCCGGGCCGCGATCTCGAAACGCCCGGGTCCGCTTTGCACCATCACCGGCGGCGCATCGCCGGCCTGCGCGGCGGCAACCCACGCGCAGCCGAAAATCAGCCAACTCCGCCGCCAGAAAACGCCACCGGGACGCCTGCGCGACCCCACGGCGTTCACGGCATCGTGAGCTTGGCGGTCTTGTCGCCGATCTGGATCGACGCGAGTTTCTGCCACGCCGCCTTGATGTCGTCCGGAATCGGCTGCGCCGCGAGCAGCTTGTCCCGCACCAGCCCGCCGAAGAACGGCAGCCGGCCCACCGGGCACGAACCCAGATACATCTCGGTCGGCTGGAAAACGAACCGGTCGCCCTGCTTCTCGAAACCGCCGCGTGCCTGCGCGATGACCTTCACGTCGAGCAGGTCGATCGTGACCGGCACGCCCACCTGGACGACGCCTTCCTGCAGCCGGACGTTCGGGACGCCGGGCGTGAAATAGCCGTTGCTCGCCGGTGCCGGCGGCGCCTCCTCAGCCTTGGCATCCTTCGCGTCCTTGGCTTTGCCCTTCTCCTTGCCGGCCGGCGGCGCGGGCGGCGGCGCGAGCAGCGCATTGACCTCATCCTCGGTCACGGTGACCGACTGGCCGGCGAGAAACGCCTTCCGCTTGTCGAGTGCCTGTCTGGCTTTCGCGCCGTCCTTCGAGCCTTCGATGAAATACACCACGCTTTTCTCCCGCTCCTTGGGCTCCGCCTTCTCGACCCGCACCGGCCGCAGCACGAGCAGCGCCGCGCCGATCGCCGCGCCGAGGAAGAGGCTGAGAAACGCCCCGAGAATCACTTCGGACCACGAAGGGCCGTAGACTGCGCGATCGACTTTCTTGGTCATGGGTTCGCCTTACTTTTTGCCGCTGTCGGACGCCGGCTTGGCGCCGCCCGCGGCGGGTTTGCTCTCGGACGAGGACTTGGATTCGGACGACTTGGCTTCGCCGCCCTCCTTCTTCCCGCCGCTCTTGTTCTTGTAATCCGTGATGTAGAAACCGGAGCCCTTGAAGATCAGGCCCGCACCGGTGCCCAGCAGCCGCTTGACCCCGGCCTTCTTGCACTTCGGGCATTTCTTGAGCGGCTCGTCGCGCATCGACTGGAACTGCTCGAATTGGTGTCCGCACTTGGGGCAGGCATACTCGTAGGTGGGCATATCTGATCGCGGGCGGTTATGAAACCCGCCCTCCGGGTTGGCGAGTGCGGAAACCGGCTACTTGACCGTGGCACCCGCCGTGCCGGACGATGCGCCCCCCCTGCCCATGGATTTCCCGGCTGAGCTCAAGCGCCACATCTCCCGCGTCGAACGCGGCCTCGCCCTGCACGTGCCTGCCCCCGAAACGCGCCCCGCCCGGCTGCACACCGCGATGCGCTACAGCCTCGAGGCCGGCGGGAAACGGCTCCGCCCGGTCCTCGCCCTCGCCACGGCCGACGTCCTCGGCGCCGCGCCCGACGCCGCGCTTCCGGCCGCGGTCGCGCTCGAGTGCGTGCACACGTATTCGCTGATCCATGACGACCTGCCGTGCATGGACAACGACGACCTGCGGCGCGGCCGGCCCACGGCGCACAAAGCCTTCGACGAGGCCACCGCGCTCCTCGCCGGCGACGCCCTGCTCACCCATGCGTTTGTCCTGCTGGCCACCGCCTACGCCCCGGCGCCGGCGCTCGCCCACGCCCTCGTCCGCGAGCTCGCGGATGCCGCGGGCAGCCGGCGGCTGATCGGCGGCCAGATGGAGGACCTGCTCGCCGAGAAGAAAGCCGACGCCACCCCCGCCGAGCTCGAGTTCATCCACCTCAACAAGACCGCTGCGATGATCGAGGCCTCGCTCGTGATGGGCGGACTCGTCGCCCTCGGAGGCGATGCCTCCGGTCCGGCCACCGCCGGGAAAATCGAAGTTCTCCGCCGCGCCGGCCGGCACCTCGGCCTGGCCTTCCAGATCATCGACGACATCCTCGATGCCACGGCCGACACCGCGACCCTCGGCAAGACGGCCGGCAAAGACGCCCGCGCCGGCAAGACCACCTACGTGAAACTCCACGGCATCGACGCCTCGCGCCGCATGGCCAACGACCACTCCGCCGCCGCGCGTCAGGCGCTCACGGGCCTCGGCGGCGATCCGGCATTCCTCCTTGCGCTGGTCGATTCGATGGCGGCGCGCGTGAACTGAGACCGGGAGCCGCCTGCGCTTCGACTCCCCGTTACCGCAAGTTTTGGGACGTCGGTATCGAGTCACGCCCGACCGACGGTTCCCGCAGATTCAGGAAAGCCGCAGATACCAATCTCCCCGATCTGTGGCTTTTCTAAATATGTGGGATTCCTCACCTGCCTCCTGAGCGCGCGAAGGCAGCCGACCACCCGCAGCCTTCGCCGGGAAGCCACGTGGCGCCAATGTCCGCTCAGGCAAGGGAGAGCTTGAACTCCACCGACTCCCGCAGCGCTTCCCAGCTCGCGTCGATGATGTTGTCGCTCACGCCGACCGTGCCCCAGATCCGTTCGCCGTCGCCGCTCTCGATCAGCACGCGCGTGCGCGAACCGGCGCCGCTGCTGCCCTCGAGGATGCGCACCTTGTAGTCGCGCAGCTTCATGTCGCGGAGCTGCGGATACGTGCCCTCGAGCGCGAGCCGCAGCGCTTTGTCGAGCGCACCGACCGGGCCCGCGTCCTCGGCGACGGTGTGCACCGTCTGGCCGTTCACGCGCAGCTTCACCGTCGCCTCCGCCCACAGCTCGGCGCCGTGGCGCTCGATGATCACGCGGTAGTTTTCGACTTCGAAAAACGACTTCGCCTGGCCGACGTGCTTCGCCACCAGGAGCCGGAACGAGGCGTCCGCCGCCTCATACTCGTAGCCGCGGAACTCCCGCTCCTTCAGCTCCTCGATCAGCCCCTTCATCTCGGGCCGCTTCTCGTCGAGCTCGATGCCGAGCTCCTTGGCCTTCAGGGCGAGGCTGCTGCGGCCGGCCATGTCGGAGACGAGCACGCGGGTGCGGTTTCCCACGAGCGCCGGATCGATGTGCTCGTAGCTGCGGGCAACTTTTTGCGCGGCGTTGGCGTGCAGGCCGCCTTTGTGCGCGAAGGCCGACTGGCCCACGAACGGCGCCTTCGGATCGGGCCGGAGGTTGGCGAGCTCGTCGAAGAACAGGGAAACATCGCGGAGCTGAGCAAGGTTGCCGGAGCAGTGCGCCGTCCGCCCCATCTTGAGGAAGAGATTGGGCAGGATCGTCGTCATGTTGGCGTTGCCCACGCGCTCGCCGTAACCGTTGGCCGTGCCCTGCACGAGGGTGGCGCCGGCAGCCACGCCCGCGAGCGAGAGCGCCACGCCGAGGCCGCTGTCGTTGTGGCAATGCACGCCCACCTTGGCGCCGCCAAACTCGCGCACCGCCCGTGCGACGATGTCCTTGAACTCATCCACCAGCGTGCCGCCGTTGGTGTCGCAGAGGGTCAGATTGCTCGCGCCGCCGCGGAGCGCCGCCGCGAGCGTGCGCAGCGCGTAGTCCGGATCGGCCTTGTAGCCGTCGAAGAAATGCTCGGCATCGTAGATCACCTCGCGGCCCTGCGCGACGAGGTAGCGCGTCGAGTCCTCGATCATCGCGAGATTTTCCTCGAGCGTCGTGCGGAGAATTTCCGTGACGTGCAGCGTCCACGTCTTGCCGACGATCGTCATCACCGGCATGCCGCTGTCGAGCAGCGTGCGCAGCTGCGGATCCTCGCTGGATTTGGCGCCGGCCCGCCGCGTGGAGCCGAAGGCCGCCAGCCGGGCGTGCTTCAATTTCAGGCTCTTTGCCTCCTGGAAAAACGTGATGTCGCGCGGGTTGGACCCGGGAAAGCCGCCCTCGATGTAGTCCACGCCGAAGTTATCCAGCCGCTCGGCGATGAGCAGTTTGTCCGCAACCGAGAAGCTGATCCCCTCGCCCTGCGTGCCATCACGCAGGGTCGTGTCGTAGATTTTGACGGCGGTGCTCATGCAAACGCGCGAGAGTTGCGGTCGATTTTCCCGCTGGCAAGCGGAGCTTTTGGCCGCCGCGCTCCGGCGCCGTCGCGCGCCGGTCGCCGCCTCACGGCACGATCTTCAGGATGCGGTTATTGTAGCTGTCGGTGATGAACAGCGTGCCGTCGCGGTGCACGGTCACGCCATGCGGCCGCGCCAGTTCGCAGCGGTCCGGTGCGCCGCCGACCCCCGCGGCACCTTTTTTTCCGGTGCCGGCCACGCGCACGATGCGGCCCGAGGCGGGCAGATATTTGCGCACGAGGTTGTTCTCGGCGTCGGCGATCACGACGTTGTCCTGCAGGTCGACGCAGAGGTGCTTGGGGCCGTTGAGCATCGCGCTGCGCGCCTCGCCGCCATCGCCATCGGCGCCCTTCCGGCCGGACGCGTTCACGACCGTGCGGATCCGGCCGGCCCGGTCGACGACGCGCAGGGCATGGCCGTTGCGCTCGAGGATGTAGATGTTGCCCTGCCGGTCCTGCACCGCGGCGCGCGGATCCACCAGCGGTGCCTCGACCGCCACCGCCCCGTCCGTCGGCACGCCTTTCTCGCCGTTGCCGGCGACAACGCGCGCGCGCCCCGTCTTCACGTCGACGGCGTGGACGCGCCGCAGATCGGCGATCAGCAGCTCGGTGCCGTCGGGCGTGAGGGCGATGCAGTAGGGCCCGGCCGCCCGCGCCCGCTCAGCCGGCACCGCGAAACCGGGAAACGCCTCCACCCGCGCGGACGCCACGAGCACGCGCCGGACACGGCCGTTCCACGTGTCGCCGATCAGCACGTCGCCCGTCGGCAGCACCGCGAGGTTGTGCGGGCCGTTGAACTGCGCGGCGAGCGCCGGGCCGTCATCGCCGCCGTTGCCGGCGGTGCGCTGGCCGGCGACATGCGTGAGCACGCCCCGGGCGTCGACCTTGAGCAGCCGGTTGCCGGCGGCCATCTCGACGATCCAAAGATTCCCCGCGGCATCGAACTCCGCGCCGAACGGCTCGTGCAGCTTCGCGTCGGTCGCCGGGATCCCGGCGGCATCGCGGTCGCCGCCGGCGACGAGCACGATCCGCTCCGCCCGCGTGGCGGACGCACTCAGCAGCAAGGCGGCGAGAAGCAAGGAGGTCAGCGAGGGGGGGCGCATGAGGGGGGAACGGGGTGGCCGAGCGGCGGAAACGTTTACTTCGACGCCTTTTTCTTCGGCGCCGGCGGATCGACTTCGATCTTCACGGGCAATTCGCCGAGCTCGTAGTAGCGGTGCTCGATGCGGTCGTCGCGGACGATCGCCACGCGGATGCCCGACTTGGCGCCGCCGAGCGGCTTGCCGACGGGTCCGCTGGTGATGGCCTCCAGGTCGCCGTCGCGCGCCTCCGCGTTGCGATGATAGTGGCCGCAGAAAAGATAGCGGACACCGAACTCGCGGAAGAGCGCCAGGTGCGCCGCCCGGCGCGGCGTGGGGATGTTGAAATACTGATCCGGCTCGCCGGCCGACTTCAGGAACCAGGGGTGATGCTGGAATACCACGATGTGCCGCGGATTCGCCGCCTTCGCCTGCACGAGCGCGTCGCGCAGCCAGCGGTCCTGCTCGGCGAGCGCCGCGGCGGCCTTGTCCGGCGTGTGAATGAGGCTCGAGTTGAGCACGATCCCGATCAGCCCGCCGTGGCGGAACGTGTAGCGGTCGGGGCCGAAGATCCGCGTGTAGGCGGCGAGCGATTCCGGCGTCGGCGCGTTCTCCACGTCGTGGTTGCCGGCAACATTGTAGACGGGAATCGAGCGGTCGATCAGGCGGACGATCCGGCGATACTCGGCGATTTGCGCGGCGTCGCCCACCTTGTGCACGAGGTCGCCGGTGATCACCACAAACGCGGGCTTGAGCCGGTTGACCGCTTTCACGGCGAACTCGAAGTTGGCGGCGTCCTGCACGAAGTCGCGGTTCTCGGTGAACATGCCGAGCTGGGGATCGCTGAGCTGGACGAAATGGAACGGTTCGGCGGCCCGCAGGACCGGGCCCAGACACGCCAGCCCGAGGAGCACGAGGCCGAGAGACAGCTTGCGGATCGCTTTCATGAGTGTTTCTTCGCGCGAGACTCGCCGGCCGCCTCACGTTGACAAGCACGCGGACGCCCGGCGGCACCTCCTCCCCATCATCCATGAAAAAATTCATCCTCCCTGTCCTCGTTGTCGCCGGCCTCGCTGCGTTGGGACCCGCCGTCGGCTTCGCGCAGGACGAAGCCAAGAAGAAAAGCAAGAAGGCCGCTCCCGCCGCGAGCGAAGCGATGCCCAAGACGGTCATCCACGTCGTGACCGTGAAGTGGAAGGACGGCACCACCGAGGAGCAGATCAAGGCCGCGCTCGATGGCGTGAAGGCGCTGCCGAAGTCTTATCCGGGCATCACGCGCGTCTGGACGCGCTCGATCAAAGTGCAGAATCCTTCCGAGGTGAAAGAGAAGAAGCGCACGCACGCCTTCGTGATGGAGTTCGCCAGCGAGCAGGCGCTGAAGGATTACCACAACAGCCCCGCGCAGCTCGAATGGTATAAGAGCTACGAGCCGATCCGCGATCAGAGCACGACGCACGACATCACGAACTGAGCGGGCTCGAGTTTCTTCGCTCCCCCTTTGCGACGCCGCCCGGCCTGGGGCGGCGTTTTTGTTGCCCCGTGCGCTAGTCGCGCACGAGCAGCGTGGCCGCGATGTGCCGCGGGC
>JACCDX010190533.1_pt1 | contig 47655 bp, 56 predicted proteins | sample 7449681 | NCBI WGS metagenome assembly JACCDX01 (sample SAMN15323450, study PRJNA562643) | freshwater metagenome | isolation source: river surface water | place: USA:Blue River Watershed | collected 2017-08-18
GGGCCAAAATATTTGCAGCCTTCTTTGCCTCAATTGATACATCAGGGCCGGCCATTGCAGGAATATACTTCACTGAATAACAGGGTGGTATGCATCCTTGATCAGAAGTTTTACATGCCTTCATAACAGACCCATAATTGCCTTTATTTACATAACTTGTGCATCCCTTGACTCCAAGTAAAGTACTGACCTTATTTTCATTGATTCGCAAATTCGGCTTTTGTAAAATTTCTCCGCCTCTTTGATTTCTTCGGCTTCTTCGGCGCCTATTCTGGCGCTTGTGACGAGTTTTTCTAGGCATATCTTATATTAGCGCATTTTCTTTATTTAAATTATAAATCTAGAAATTGCGCTTCCTGTTGGGATCGAACCAACGACCTCACGGTCTCCAGTAATATCTTTTGTATCACTAACAGCCGGGCTATTCGAATAATTTCTTTATTTTTGTTACATCTATATTATCGTAATTATATTCGTATTCTTTAATCCATTTTACATTTGTATATTCACGCCCAATATATAATCTAGTTTGTTTGAATGTTTCATCCGATTTAGATATATACTTGTGATCTAATAATACATTTTGTGGAATAATCCAAAATCTTGAATCAATACTTGAATGCAACCAATAATAATCGTTTTCTCCATATCGATAAGTTCTATGATTACGTTTCCCATTTTCTTTCTTTCCATTATTTGATGCTAAGAAAGCAATAATACCTGTTTTCATAGGACCCATTACTTTTTCTTGAACTTTCTTACCATTAACTACAAAATCTGTTGGTGTATTTTGTAATTCCAAATATTCATATTTTAAAATGGGTATATTTGTTTCTCTCTTTTTAATGTATTCTTGCTCTCTTTGTTGTAAAAGACAAATAGGTGTATTCGCTTCATTTAGTGTTGTCTGTTTGCATATATCATAATATTTTTCAATTGCAATATGTGCTTCATCGTTATTAATAAGGTATTGATTATACTTTGAACGTGTTGAAATATTCAAACTACCATTATCTTTTACATTTAAAATGTTATATGGTAAAATCCAAACTTTAGATTCAGATGTACATATACAAATTAAAAGCATATCTTTATACGATTTTTTAATACCCCTAAATCCATACATTTTATGAACAGCTTGGGTTGTTACTTTAATTTGAATATTTAACCATTTATCTTCAGATATATTTTTACGCTTAATAATAATATCTGCTAAACATCCTTCTTTAGTTCTTTCATAATTATAATGTTTTTTTAATATCGTTTCTAAAATACTAATACCATTATTTTCAATTATGCTTGATTCTAAATGATCTTTATTTTTGAGTCTAGCAGTAGTATTTTTCTTAACACATTCTTTACATTTTAAACCTGTTTTTCGAACAAGGAAATTTGTTACTGCTACATTCGAATTATGTCCGCATGTAGCAATATAATCAATTCTTACATGACAATATTGCTTAGTTTTTGTGATATTTAATCTATAATCTTCAAATTGTTCAAAAGTTGTAATTATTTTACAACCTTCTAACTGTAAAGCAGTCGCAACTTTATTATAATTTTCCATTAAATATAAATTTTATGTTAATTATATACATTTCTATCAATTTTATTAGCGCATTTTCTTTATTTAAATTATAAATCTAGAAAGTGCGCTTCCTGTTGGGATTGAACCAACGACCTACACGTTACTATTATATTTGTATAACAGCGTGTTGCTTCTACCACTGAGCTAAGGAAGCAGGGTGGGAATCGCTTCCCACCCTATCCGGAGAAGAAAATGCATATTTATGAACGCACTTTACGTGTTCTGGTGCTGCTGCGCTTGCCACCTTTACTAGTTTTTTTCGTTGCAGCTTTTTGGACCCATCCACATCTAGCTCCAAGTTTCTGTGCAGACTCCATTTCCAATGTAGCAGGCTTAATAACTAAATTTGCAGCAGGTGTAATCGGAGGACCTGAATAATTAATCTCCTTAATGGTCGCAACCTTCCCTCCAGCAACACTAATAGTTATATCTAATGGCCATAATTCAGTATTATAAGGTCTCTTCTCACCTTCTAAAGGATAGATTGAAGCATTCTTAATTGTTTTATAGAGAGTTCTCATCACATCTGCATGAGCCACTAATGAATAATAGCTATCTTTGCTGGTAGCCATTAAAGGATATATTGTCTGTACAAATTTAGTGAAATTGAAATTCGTTTTCATATCTGGATCCAAACTTTGAAGTTGTCCTAAATCGAATATTTGGCCACCGAGACCTCCACTTAGATACTCAGGAAGACGATCTGCAATCCATGCACGAAGTTTTGTGAAACCAATTCCATAATTGTCTATATTCAATCCAAATCCAGCCTTCTTCTCAGAAATAAACGGCATTGGAATAATCTTTTCAGGATACGATGGTAATTCTATCAAAAAATCCCTAAAAGTATCATTATCTATTTCAGGGAATAACCTTAAAACAACTTCCTTCGGTGCATAAGCTATAATAGCTGTCTCCATAGTTCTTCTCAAATACGACGTAAAAACATATTTTATTGGAGGTCTGGAAGAAACAGTTCTTCGAAGCTCCAACGCTTGTCTAAGACCAGCATTCGATAAAAGTGGATCGGCTCCTTCCTCCCTGACTCTCTGAGCATTCTTCACTCTAGCGAAGATCGAAGAGTTCTTCACTGCCTTTGACAGATTTCTACAAGAAAACCCATGACGAATCACATCTAAATGTAACTGTTCTTCGATACCTGTAGAGCCTTCGATAGAAATAGATTCCTGTTCATTTAGGATTGCACTGAATTCCTCTGGTGCCATCTCCATACCTGATGCCCATTTCTGTAAGAGCACAATATGTGGTAAAAATCCATCATTAGCCATTGAAGTCTGAATATTAATATTAATAGCATCTTTCTTCGCATCTTGATCGAATCCATATATGATAGATGGATTCTCAGGATTTGTTTTATGAGCGATATCATATATAAGTGCATAGAATGTCATAGCAAATGCTTTTTGTTTTCGGCTATCAAGACCATCGATAGGATTAATAATCATATTTCCTCCAAATGCATCATCCCACATATCTAAATGTTTTGGCTTGGGACCAGCTGTTGCCGCTGTTTCATTTATGAGATACATAAGTTGTGGAGCCATATCTAATACCTTTCCTTCCTGGAATAATCTTTTGAGAGAAATCATATCAAGAAGTTTAGAACCTTTGATAATATTAAATCTAAACCCTGCTGTAGGATCGACTTTAATATAAATAGAAGCTTTAATTGTTGGAGTACCACTTTCATCCATAGCATTCTTAAAAGTATTACTATTATAGAATTTTTGTTTAGTTGTTGCCATTATTCCATCATTGATATCGTAATTTGTTATTAATACTGTGGTTTGATCAAGAGTTTTCGGTGTTGCACGACCAATAAATGTTAATTCACCAACGCCATATTCAGATTGTTCTGTAATAGAATTTATCTTTTGATTGCTATCAAACATTCTGAAATCTGATAGAGCACGTGATAATGATGCACTTACCTGAAATCCTAGGACTTTCCCATCATAAGCCTTTAATGGTTTATTAGCTGCAATAAATATATTATATATTTTTTCTAATATATTGTATTCTTTGGCTCCTCTAGGGAAACTTACATTTAAGAGTTTTTCGATCAGATACCTATTTTCATCATATGTGATAGGTGGTTGTGCTTTTTCATATTGATCGGACCAATATAAATGTAACTGTTTGAAAAAGTTTCCAAATTCTAGGAGTTCTTCACGACCCAATCCTTTCGATTTTTCATCAAAACGTTGTCTCAAATATAGATGTTTGAAAAAGTCGAATTGTCTTCCTAGAGCTGCATCGAATGGTTCATAAGGAAGAGTATCAGTTACTGTGACTGATTCATCAACAGGATTGAACTTTTTAACTTCCAAAGCTACCAATACTGCTAATATTCTGCGTTCTTTTGGTTTTGGAAATTTAGGATTAGTTGGTTCAGCAGTAGGGATTTCTACAGCGGCTGGTGGTTGAGGTTGTGGTGCAGTTGCTTCAACCGCTAACTTTCTGGAGCCAATGATTTTAGATAGTTTTTTTGTAGGAACCGGTTCAGGTGTTGCAGAAACAGTAGCCGGTTCAGGTTCAGGTGTTTTAGGTGGAGTAACTAAAGTATCCGATGTACCAATATTTGCACTTAGAATAGGTTTTGGAACTATTTTTGGTGATACGGATGGTGTAGGTGTTTTTTGAATCGCTTGAAATCTTTTAGTGGGATTTGCTGTAGGAGTTGCTGTAGGAGCTACAGTTATTTGAGGGCTAGATACTGTTTCTAAAGGCTTGTCTAAATTGAATAAAACTATTAGAGGTTTGTGATCAGATGTTTTAGGAGGATTAATGACTTTGTGTTTCAATTTGGAATACTCTAAAGTAGTCAAAATTTGATCATATGCTCCAAAATGTGTTGTATTTTTTGTAGCAGCACTAGTTCCAAGATCTGGGTCGCAACATGTTTTAAGATTATGAATTCCATATAAGTCTTTTCCAAATAATGAAATTAATTCATCAGAGTCCTCAGGTTTTTCATAGAAAATACTTTTATGTGGTTCCATATTGAAATCACCCATTAGAATTATTTCATAGTTATTAATTTTTTGTCTAAATGCTAGTTTTGACGCTTCATCTTGACTATTGATAGCTTTCATAATTTTCAAAGGTAATAAATTGAAATCATTAGGTGGATTATTATCTTTAACACCAGGATGTATATTAATTACAGCAATATTATTTGTATAAAAAAGAATTAAAAAAGGTTTTCCTGGTCCAAATTCACCTTTCAAGATGCCTTGTTCAGAATCTAGTTTGAATTTCGTTTTCCTAAATGCAGTAGCAATTGACTCATTTTTACTTGTATGTCCAATAACTGTATATTCTTTTGTCCCTACAGATTTATCAATAATGTCCTCATAAAAAGTAGCTTCTTGCAAGGCTATTATATCATATAGTAGAGGTTGTGTGGTACCAAAAGAAATTCCATTTTTAATTACTTCAATAATTTTTCGCTTGCATTCAGTTTCTTTTGTTTTTGGGTCTTTCTTACATTCATATTTAACATCTGACGTAGTAAGACCGTTAATTGCTTCCCAGCAAATATTATAGGTTAATAATTTTAAAATATTGGCTTCACCAGAGACTGACTGTGGTGTAAAAATTTCGATTTTGTCTTTATTAATTGTTGGAACTGGAATATCTTTTTGAGCTTGTGCTGCTGATGCTAACAGAGCTGCTAATACTGCCATTCTAGAGGCTCCGCTGTTATTTTCGTTCTCATCATTACTACTATTTACATATTCCTCATTGCTACCGTTACTGCTGTTTTCATATTCTTCATTGCTACCATTATTTTCCTCTTCTTCATTTGATGAATTAGCATTTAAATTAATACTACGAGCACTTACAAATGTTCTAGAACTGTTGTCTCTACTTAATGCTCTTGGTCTTGCAGTAGCAGTAGTACCAGTACCAGTAACAATTCTTGGATTCTCATCCACAGCAGTATTAATTACCTCTATTTTCCTTCCACTAGGATTCCCTTTAGCCGACATAAATCTCTAAAAGTATTCAATAAAAATATTTTTAAAGATATAACAATCAATCCATTAATAAATTACGATAGCAAATGACGTCTGCAAACAGGTATATATTTATCTGCTGCACCAATTTCGACAGTAGCTTCTGATTCAACAATTCTTTTAGAGAAATGTGCTGCAGTTCCATCTCGACAGACAGAACAATAAGATGAAAGTCGTTCAACTCGTTCAGCATGTGGAATAAGTTGCAACATTTGACCAAACGGCTGCCGACGAGCATCTCCATCGAGACCTGAAACAACCACCTTCAAGTTATCATGCGTATCAACCCAACCGCTTACTTTTTCCAGTAAATCGGGATAAAACTGGCCTTCATCAATAACAATTACATCGTATTCTTTCACGGTTTCTTCCGAGATTTCTGATAGATTTTCAACAGATTTCGCAGGTATAGTATCTAAATCATGAGATGCAATACACGATTCACCATATCGGGTGTCATGTTTGTAGTTGATTACCAGAACTTTAAAACCAATGGAACGATACCGTCTAATATGACGTAAAAGTTCCGTTGTCTTCTGCGCAAACATACATCCAATAATAACAGTAAGATGACCCATTCTTATGCCTTCTAATTAAGCGCCGTAACTGTCAATTTTGCTGGCAAAGCGCACAAAGTCTAAGAAATAATACAAATTAATATTAAGTATGCCTATAAGAATCGAAGATTTGCCATGTGTTTGTATCTCATTAGTCCGGCGTCCAGATCGTTGGACGAGATTCGTTTCACAACCTGAACTGAAGGCTCTTCCTAATCTCAGAAGATTCGATGCAGTTGATGGAAAAACAATAAATCTTTTAAAAGATCCTCGTATAAATGCTTTTACGAAGAAGAATATTTTGAACCATACACGTCGTTCGCATTACGAATTAGACTCAATTGGTGGTGTTGGTTGTGCTCTATCTCATATTGGTGTATGGAAGGAGTTCTTGGATTCTGGTGCCAACCATATGTTAGTCTTTGAAGATGATGCAATAGTTTATCCTGGATTTGTTGATAAAGTTAATAATGCACTGAAAAGTCTCGAAGAACGTAAATTGGATTTTGATATAATTGTTTTGACTCGTGCTTTTAAACCAAAAGATGAAATCCAATCTGCTCTATTTGATTTGGCTGAAGCGAAGAGTTTTGTACTTGCTCATTGCTATATTATAACTCGCAAAGCTGCACAAATATTTTATGATGAAGCCTTACCTATATCTGGTCATATTGATCTTTACATGTCGGCACAAATATATAATCGTGGAATGAAACTATTTTGTTCAACATTATTGGCTTCTCCTCAGGCTGGACAGGCATCCGATATTGTTACAAAACCCCGATGCCATATATGCGATGTTCCTGCTGACTTTGAAAAGACACTTGCATTGGTGCCGCAATGGGATCTTAAATTAGCTCGGACGAGTGAAATACTTTTAGGAGTGGTTGTAGTCGCATGGGCTTCACATCAAATATTTGCTTGGATGCGAAACCAAGGATCTAAATAAGTTCAATAAGAATAATTAGAGTAATTATAGATGATATCACAGGGTCAAAATACTCTTTTACCAGATTCAACACGTGCATCAAGAAAACCACGCACGCTCCGGTATGAGATCAGTTCATATGATCGTAATTTTTCCACGGAACACAGTCATCGTTTCCGTTGGCGTCTTCCCAATCCCATTCGTGAAATCTGTGAAGTTAGTATTGTAGGTGGATCTATACCACAACCAGTAACTAATATCTTCAGTCAAGCCAGTCAAATTCACAATTATAGCTATAATAAATTTACTGTAGATATTGGTGGAACTCAATATAATGTTGCAATCCCTAATGGAAATTACACTGCCGCCTCTCTTGCAGCGGCATTACAAACTGCTCTCGATGCTTTACCACCCGTAGTCACCTTTACATGTGCTGTAAATCCACTTACTGGTGGTTTAACTATTACTGCATCTGCAGGTAATTTTTCTTTCCTTTTCGGAACAGGTGCATATGTTGATACAGTTGATACCATGACTAAAGCTGTACTTAAAATGAATTCTCCCGCTCTCCTACTTGGTTTCCTACCAGCAGTTGATGTTACTAGTAGCGGTGGTGTCTTAGCTTCACCAAACTCAATGGATGTTAATATGCTAGTTAATCGCATTTTCATGTATTTCAATTATGATACTTCTCAGGATCTCGTGGCCTACGATAGAGGTCTAGGACGCCGACAACCATCAGCAATTATTTACATGGATGCCATCAATAATGACAGAAAATATCTTAATAAAGATACTTATGCACCTCTTATTGTTGCTAAACCTGCCCCTATTGCACGTATAAATGTTCTTGATGTAAGTTTCGAAGATTTCTTTGGAAATCCTGTCGATTTTGGCGGTCGTGAAGTCAGTCTAGCCATTGAATGTGTTAGCTTAGAAAACTAATATGTCTAATTGATAATACTAATAAAAATTAATATTATATATGGGTTTCCATCAAAATTCCATATATAATATTGGAAAAAAATTGAATAATAATAATAAGATTGTTAAATGTAACAGCTTTCAAACTCTCTCAGTATGAACGTTTCTGCTCACAAGGTGCTCGACAACGGTATTTTCGTGAAGGTATTTGGTGCTGCGGCAACTGCTGCGACGCCTCGTATTCCGATCCATCTGATCACGGTGATTGACACCAGTGGTTCGATGTCTGCGGACAATCGTCTGACGAATGTGAAGAATTCTCTACAGTATATGCTCCCGTATTTGAGCAGCGACGACATGTTCTCGCTGGTCTCATTTAGTGATGTTAGTCAAGTCAAGTGCCAGAACCTCGTTCTGACAAATGATGGCAAGCGTCAGGCGGAGGGCCATATCCATGGTCTGTGTGCTTTCGGCTCAACAAACATGGGCTCTGCTCTGATTGCCGTTTCGGACATCATCGCAACCGCTCCTGCCGAATACACAACATGTGTAATGATCCTCACTGATGGTGAGGTCACAACAGGTATTACGGAACCTGAGGCATTGGTCAATTTGGTCCAATCAATCCGTTCAAGCCGTGCCAACACTACCATTTATTCGGTGGGTTATGGCACGCATCATAACTTCTCCCTCATGCGTTCATTCGCTCACGAGGGTTCTGGGTCCTACTCAGTCGTCGAGAACCTCGAGCATGTTGCTACGGTTTTCGGTGATGTTCTCGGTGGGCTCCTCTCAATTGTTGCACAAAACTGTGAGATCCTGCTGCCTAATGAGGCGGAGGTGATCACCAAGTTGCGTGTAACTACCGAGCCGACTGGTAAGAAGGTCCATCTCGGTAATCTCTATGACGGTTCTCAACAGTCAATCATTGTCCGTGGCCTCCCTATCAATCCTGACGGGAGCCGCACTGTTAATTACAGATACTTTGACTCCTCGACTCGAACCATCATCACTACTCACGTCACTGCCGAAATTGAAAGCAGTGGCGAGATCAGTCAAGAAGCGACGGCATTCATGCTTCGCATCGAGTCTGCGGACTTGATGGCACGAATCGCCGACTTCACGGTTACAGTGGAGGTGTTGCAAGACATTCTCCCTCGCCTTCGTGCTATCCAGCACGTCCCTTGGGTTCCAGGAACTATCGCAGAGTTCGAGCGGGTCATACAGATCCTCATCAATAACTCTCGTATGCCTGTGAGCTACGCCCTTCGCAGCATCACTGGTGTTGCCAACAACAACGCAGCGGTACTCTCGTCCGCTCGTGGAGTCAGCATGATGTCGCAGACATATGATACATCAGATCCTATTGGTGGTTCTCAGTCAGCGGCGGTCGATTCCATCTTCTCTACCCCCATGCAGCGTCATGTCAGCCGAGGAATTTCCGGTGCTGCCACGCAAGCTGCTCACACAAGCCTCACACCTTCCATCAGCTCTATGAACGTTGGTGGTGGTTTTGGAGGCGGAGCTGCCCCAGGCGCTCCTCAACTCTTGATGCGGTCCCGTGCTATTTGCATGTCACCGCCAAGTCTCTCCCCTATTCCTTCCTTTGACGAGCGTCAGCTCAGTGCCCGCTCCTTTGCTGGTCCCTCAGATCTCGTCATCCCTCCTTACAATCCATCGACTTTCGATGCGATCCCTCTCCCAGTTGCTATTATGCCCCGTCATTCGGGAGAGATGGCTGATACTGAGGAACCTAGACTTCCAGATGCTCCTGCAGAAGCTGTTGCATCTCTTACTGCCCCTTCATCCGCTATGATGGATGAGGGCACGCCAGATCCCATGGAGCCTTCACAGGCCCACGGTCCTATCCCTACGGGTTATATGACACCCCCTCGACGCTCATCAATTGTGATGCGTCATTCTCCCCCGCGCCATACTCATTAAGCGAAGCGCCATAAAAAACAATTATATACTTGCATTCAAATACATAATCATTTAGAAAAGTAATAAAATTAATTAAAGGATTGTTTTTTATTTGCCTATTCCACGTTTAGCATTAATATTTTTTACCATTGTTACGCCTGACAATGTTTTGGGTAAAGGCTCACCTGTAAAATAATTTTTTGATTTTAGCGTGAATTTTTTAGTACCATTATTCACTGTTCTATATGCTCTAATGGTGTCAGCATAAGGTTCTTCATTAAAATAGTTCTCATATTTAATTCCTTCAGGGGTTGTAAATGAAAGAATATCTCTATATTCTTGTCCTGTGGGTCTCTCAAATAACTGTGTTGTATTAATTGTATAACCACGATTATTGCGACCAACAATAGGGTATCTTCCTATAGTGGCTGCATTACCTCGAGTATGCTGTGGTTTAGGAGAAGGATCAGCACGACCGTTAGGGAGCGTATATACAGGGAACTTTGGTTCTGTATGCATCCAATTAGGCTTCTTTGGACCAGCAGGTTCATTATAAGTTGTTGAAGGTGAGAGATTAGGAGCGGATGCAGGCGCACCAAACAAAGCTAAAGTACCTGTTAGAATATTACGAAGTTTCACACCACCACGACGAGTCTTACGCCGTATGTTCTTTTTACGTATAGAAAGTCTATGAGATTTCTTAGACATCTTATATTTTATACTCATATTTTCCTAACAGCTACCCAAAAAAAATGACTTAAAAGATTTCTTGGCTGTTGATCTAGATCAAAATGGCAACTGAATCAAATCCTAAGCTGACTCTTTCTGATGGTATCGGGTCTATCGAACTTCTTGAAGTATTCGGTTCTGATCTAACAGTCGTTAATGCTGCTCGGGTTTCATTTGCCAAGGAATCCTATGAAATGTCGCTTGCTGATGAAAAGCTGATTAATTATTTGGCTAAACACCATCATATTACTCCCTTCTTCCATCCTCAGATTCGTCTTCGAATCAAGATGCCGATCTTTGTGGCCCGTGAATGGTTCCGTCATCAGATTGGTCTAGCACGTAATGAAGTCAGTCGTCGTTATGTTGATTTCGATCCTGAACATTGGCTTCCTGTTGATGGTATTCGTGCTCGGGATCCTAAACTCAAACAGGGATCCAAAGCAGAAAATATCGAGAATAATGATGAAGTCTTTAAAATGATTGAGGATTTCACTAATAGTGCTGTAGGTTTCTACAAGAATCTTCTATCTCTTCAGGTTGCCCCTGAATTGGCTCGTACTGTTCTTCCTCAGAGTATGTACACTGAGTTCATTGAGACTGGTTCTCTATCAGCGTATGCTCGTATTTGTGGTCTTCGACTTGATCCCACAGCTCAGAAGGAAATTCGTGATTATGCAGGAATGCTTTCATCTCTTCTAGAGAAGGCATTCCCTGTTTCATGGAAGGCCCTAATGGCTAGCACTGCTGCTCCTGTGCCTGCTCCTGCACCTGCACCAAAGCCTCTCCTTGCAACAACTAATAGTATTGTTGTACCTGGGACCGAAACAGAGAGAACTATTACAACTGCAGAAGGTACTCTAACGATTACTCTACCTGGAAATGCTTCAGGAGCTCAAGCAGGAGGACCTGTACTACAAGTAAATCCTGTTACCCTGAAGACAACACAGGAAGAACAACCTCTTTACACTCAATGGGGATGCTAACAAGGAAAATTTGAATTAATTCTACAATTTATTTTTTTGATAACTTTATCCGAAAAATAAAAATGTCCATAGCCGCAATAAAAACCACCATTTGGGATTTCTGGAAGTCCAATCAAAAATTCTGGTTTCCCATAACTACTGAAGAAAAATCCATCGCTGATAAAACTATCTTCCAAACCTTTTACAATTATGCAGATTTCTTTGATGAGAATCCTGTGGGAAAAATCATTTATTTGGATCAATTCTTCAGACATTTTCAACGTGTTCTTCCTGATGGAACAGTTTCCGAGAAGGATATCTATCAGAATAGACAGAAAGCTGCAGAAATTCTTTCGGCTTCATGGTCTTCACTTCGATTGCAAGAAGATCCTCTAGTAATTGTTTGGAGTCTCATGCCTCTAAAACATCTCGGCCGATTCCAAGAACTATTCGCCCACCTTCAGGAAGTCGATTGCTCCCATGGACCTCTGTCAAAATTCTATCAGGATTCCTACAAAAAAGCATATACTGAAGCAGAAGTTTCTTCGAAGATTATTAGTGATCATTCTAATATTATTTCATCTGCAAAATATTCTGATGAAACTCTGAAAGAAATCTGCGAAAGCTACCCTGAAGGTCGTCATGGATTACCTGATGCTTCTGAAGGTTCTTTGGAATTGGTAAGAACTTTGATGGAATCTCTATATGAACTCGATAAAAAATACATAACAGTTAGTTTGAGTGGTGGAGTGGATTCGATGGTGATGGTGACACTTTTAAAGAATATGGGATTCAATGTACATGCAGTACATATTGTTTATGGAAATCGTGAAGAATCAGAGAAGGAATATGCTTTAATTGCAAAATTCTGTACGCAGTTGAATATTCCTCTAAAAGTCTATAAGATTGAATGGTTGCGTCGTGACAATTCTGAAAGAGAATTCTATGAGCAAATGACAAGAGAAATCCGTTTTATGGTTTATAGAGCTGTTGCGAATGAAGGTCCTATACTATTAGGTCATATCAAGGAAGATATTATTGAAAATATATGGACAAACATAGCAAATGCACAGCATCTCCATAACCTGAAGAAGATGGACTTCATGGAAGAACAATTAGGAATAAAGTTATGTCGTCCATTCTTGGATCAAGACAAAGAAACAATTTATGAAGTCGCTAAAACTTTCTCCATTCCCTTCTTGAAGAACACAACCCCTTCATGGTCTAATCGTGGAAAATTCCGAGAGAAATTCCATCAAGCGGCGATCGATCAATATGGTCCCGAAGTAGATAAGAAGATTATTCAGTTTGCTGAAGCAATTACGCAACAATCTCGAATTCTTGATAGAATTATCTATCAACCAATTTATCGAAGTTATAATGCAGATACAAAAACGATTGATATGACGACTGCTCTAGATGCAGAATTAGATACTGTAGGTTATATAGCAATTTTCGAATATATTTGTCATAGGATTCTATCAATTAACAAACCATCAATGAAGTGTATTAGTGTATTTGCAGAACGTATGATGAAGATTTATTCAAATTCTATTAGAGAATTTACAATGGATATGAATAAGCATTTACATGTTAAAGTTAGGGCTATTAAACCGCTTTATGATAGATGTATAATGGAATTAATTATGTTGTAAAGGCAATATAAAAAATTATCTAATACATGAATAGAAATAAAAATGATATTGAGAATTATTAAGAATTTTTTAACATATTTGCACAAGACAATTAAAAAACCTACTACGAAGCCCGAAGAGAGGATTCTAGTGACATTACCTCAGCTTCCTTATGATCCTATGGAGCCTTTTGAAGCACAAGCAAAAGAGAGACAAATGATTAGTTGGGGTCTAACAGAAACTACAACATACAAAATCTAAAAATTGATTTTTTATTTGCATATTAGCCATAATAGCTATACATTAAATCATAAATGGAAAATCCACCTACTGGAGAAATGCAAGCTTATGAACCTGTGCATTATCCTCCGCCTGCGGCGCCCCCTGTAAGTTATCATCCTATTGGAAGACAACTACCAGTGTCAATACCATATCCACCATCTGCGATACCTCCAATGGCATTATTACCTCCGCCACAACCTGCTTACTATAATGAGCATCCATATCCACCAGTGGCACCTTATGAGTATCCTCAATCTTATTACGAAAGAACACCTGAATATTATCCTGCAGCTTTGCCTCGTTATCCAGAATTTATTCATTCAATGCCAAAGAAAATGATGACTAAGATTGAATACATTCAACGGCTTTCATTCAAGTATCAATGTCATCCTATGCATCTTGAATATGTTCTTGGATTTCATTTTCCATCACAAGTTATGTTCGAAGCATGTCTAGCCAATGATTGGCCTGAAATGTATCGAATGATTAAGGAATATGGTGCATATATTGATGCTCGTATAAATGGTGAATTAACTGTTATTTGGTATGCTGCCCGTGATGGATTCTTTGATATTGTTCAGAATCTACTTCTATTAGGGGCAGATCCGAATATTTGTGAGCGAGTACATTGTCGCACGGCCCTTGATATGGCTACTCAGAAAAAATATAATAAATGTGTTAATCTTCTAAAAGCATATGGAGCTAAATCAGGTAAAAGATATTTCAATCCTGATGCTAAAGAATTTATAGTTCCTACAACCGAGTCTGTAAGAGAACCACTATTGCCACTTGAAAAAGAAATTAGTCAGAAAAAATAAAATTTCAAATAATAATTATTTTTTTATACGAAATAATAATATTCCATAATATATTGATGATTCGATAAAATCATATTCGTTTCATGAGTATTTTTTAAATGATCATGTAAGACTTCATTAAAGAATTCTACATATTCATCTACATATGCATTAGTTGTTTCATTAAATGTATGAGTTGAAATGAAACTAGTAATTGTATCTTGTGCCATCAAAATAACTGATCGCCATGATATCTTACGATCCCTAAACTGCCTTATATCAGTTCGTAACTTTCCTAAATAATTACTGTAACGCAACATTATATTTGTGGGATAAAAATATGTAAAACACTCAGTCAAATTTTTATACTATCTTTATATATATGTATCACATACATATAAAAGTAGCGTTCTACCCACCCCACGAACACCTTTGCTGTTAGCATAATCTGGAAAATTAAACAAATTTTGCGATTACTGATATTGCTGTGAGCTAACCTTAATTTTGCGTGTTCTCTCCCCACTACCCTTGCAGATTTCCGTACCATAGCTATTTTTTGAGGGTAAAAAATATTTTGCGATTGCTGTTGGAAATCTAAGCTTTATGATAACGGTGATATGTGCAAGTAAAGACGGCAAACGTTGTGTGACAACACTTGCTTGAGTGAGTATTTAACACCCACCATCTCTAATTGGGGCCATATTCCTATTATAACAAGCATATAAAACTTACTACGAAAGGCTGCAGTCCTTATCCTAGGCTCTTATATACTATAAAGCCCGCTGGTTCCAAAATATTAATTCAGAGGGTTGAATTTAATGAATTGCTGTATGGAACCGCAGGTGCAGAGCCGCTAAACCCTACACCTACCACTTAACTATACGGAGGCTTTAGGCCCTGTTTATTTAGTCGATTTCTCGTATGCTTCACGAACAGGATCATAGCGCTTGTCATCAAGGACAGCTCTCATTGCCTCCATCATATTCTGCACCTTTACATTACCATTCTGTAGAACCTTGAGTGCTGAAGGCGACCACCCACTAAGAGTAATAACACCCTCAGTCGTCTCCTTTGCATGATACTCCTTGTATTCCGCACGTAAGTTCCAAATAATAATACGAGGCACCTGATAACCAGCTGCAGCCCAATCACGCTTAATGTTATCAATATGGAATCCTGAACCAGCATGAGCCTGATCCCAGCCCATATCAGTTAGGACAAGAAGATCTGTCGGCTGCTCCTCTACAGGAACATTCGAAGCTACCATGGTAGATAGAATCAACTTCATCGCCTTCTCGAAATTCGTTGAACCACCCCATGGCGCAGAACGAACCTTCTCAACCTTCTCCTTCAAGTCTGCACAGTCAGTCAAAGAAATCCATGAAGGAGTTGTCTCAAATGTCATAATATGATCCTTAAACGCAGACTCATTCAGCTCAGAAATCAGGATTCCAAGTGCAATACTAATATCCATAGGAATTCCATTCATAGAACCACTAACATCTGATAGAACAACAGTACGCTTCAGACCACCCGCAGCAGCCGCCTTCTCTCTAATTGCCAACCATTGAGCCTCTAGAATATTCTTTTCATCATCTGATAGTCCATATGCACCGATCTTACGAGTCACATTATGCGGATACACAGTCTCTGCACCCTTCGCCTTCACCTCACCCTTTGCCGCCTTTGCTGCATACTCTTTAAAATTCTCAGCACACTTACGACGATCTTCGCAATCATATCTCTCCTTGCCAGTAAAAACACCATAACGATAACGTGCCTTACCTTTTAGTTCATTGAGGAATGCAAGACGACACTTGTTCATCAAAATACCAGGAACATGGTCAGGTACAATCTTTGCCCATGTACGAGCACACATATCAATCTCAGTCGTCTCAAGATACTTATTAAGAGCAACTATACGCTTTCTGTACTTCATTAAAAGCCAATTCATTGTCTGCTTCTTCGTCTTCCCTTCCACAACTCCTGCAAGCTCCCAAGCCAACTTACGACTAGCACCAGACTCACGAGGCATCCACTTCGCCAAAAGACTAATACTAGGCTTCTCTCCATCAGATCCCTTTGCAGCTTCGACGATTTTCTCATCAGTGTTTAATTGTTCTTCGATAACCTTCATCATGTAACGGCGATCACGGTCTGCTGGACGATTCTGATCATGTACAGAAAACTCCAACATATTCATAATATCCAACCAGGAACCATATTCAGGAATTAGACGAATCATACGCTCGGCCATATCGTGCGTCGCAGAATCAAGAAGAACCTTCAGCATCTTGTAAAAAACATCACGCTCACCCTTTCCACCACGAACATCACGAGTCTGGAAAGCTAAGAGCCAAGCATCAAGTTCCATTTCATTTGACTTACCAATAAATTCATATAATTGCTTCTTAATAAAATCAAACTTGCTATCACGGATCGCTGACGTAAAAAGAACAACACGAGGATCCAGTGCTTCCTCAGAAAAAACCGCCGAGCCATTAACACCCTGTTTCATTAGATTCATAGCCGCTGTAAAAGTTGTCATTTTAGCTCAATTGCTTATTTATATGTTTTGAACTTTAGACCGTTTGGTCTCTAGTAATTTCTTCAATAAATGCGGATGGATCTTGGTGATGCTTGAAGAGCATACGACTGACGTCCGCTTGTGTGTATTTGTAATCAGGAATCGACTCTGAAATGTCCAATGGCATTTCCTCATCATACATTTGCTGATAAATCAGCGCAATGTCTGAACTGCGAAGTCGTTTGAATTCGATCTCCATATCAATTCGACCAGGACGGCGAAGAGCGGGATCTAAATGGTCAGGATGATTGGTGGTCATAATAATAATCCGCCCAGGGGCTTCAATTAGTCCATCAATACATTCTAGAAGAGCGCCAAGAGACATCGGTTCATTGTCTTCCGATAAAGTCTTTTTCCGCTCTTTTTCGCGATCATTAAAGATGATCACTGGTTGTTGTCCAGCAGTTGTAGTTGCCACTGTAACTGGTGCAGGCGCTATAGGGGTAGCACCATAATCACGATTGCGCACAATGTTAGCCCAACCGTTACAATCAATCTCCTCAAACACATAAATACGCTTCTCAAAAGGAATTGTGCCATTATATGTCTTTGTGTAGAAGAAGTCCTCGAAGGCCTTCTTTGTTTTGAGTTGATTCATAGGGACAAGAATAATATCCATGTCCATGTACTTGGCAATTGCCTTAATAGTACTTGTTTTACCGGTACCAGGCTCCCCGTAAAAGAGGAGTCCTAGCCCATCATTAATACCGAGTCGTTGATAAATCGATTTATCCTTGAAAGAATTTAGACGTGCAATTAGCGCATCCTTACCCTCAAAATGGAGATTGTCGAAAGACTTGGTTGTATTTAGATTGAAGGTCTTGTAATAGCCATCATTAGACGACTTAATAATACGAGGACCTTGCTTTGAGATGTCATTCATATATTCATCATACACTGTCTTACAGCGTTCGATGAATTCGAATAAGAACACCATTGATTTCTTTGACATCAGAGTAAATGTTACTCTCTTTTCCCGATAACTCGCTGATAAACTTTCGTCATCAGTATCACTTCGAGTTTTTGATATCGTATTCTCACTAACTTCTACTCTAATATAAATATCATCAGTGATCTTGAAACCCTCTTTGGAATGAATAGGAAGGAAAGACATAAAAGTATCTTCATCCTCCTGTTGCGAATCTAGACCATTAAGGAAATGAGCTTGATCCATAGAATTCCATAAGTCCTTGCTTACATGATGCCGCATGAAATATAGAATACCTAAAATTTTGTTATCAAATGTCGCACGATCGGTTGCATAACCTGAACGAACAATCACTGATGTAGTAATATTACCCTCCAAAACAATGGAGTTCATCTTACCTTTACGCCAATCATGCACATGAATACAGATTGAATTCCAATGCTTGAATACCATAATTGCAACAATTAAAATCATTGCATACTTACTCTCTCGACCAATCATCAGCAATACCATAGAAAGCATACCTGAAGAATCTTGAATGTTGCCAAACATTTGAATAGACGCCAATAACCCCTAATATTAGTCCAAGATTCTTCAATTTTTTTCCATCAAGATTCTATCACTTATATGAGATTTTAATCTAATATGATGGTTACTACATCAGAAACAAGAAAAATTTGATGGAGATCTTTTATATGAATTAATAACACACTTTATATCAGATATGACAAAGTATCTTGGACAACAAGTATTGGTTGATACCGAACATGGTCCTCGTCCTGGACTTGTGGTTGATATTTGGAATGAAATTAGTTATGTAGTTATGACACGTGGTATTTTCCCTCATAAATGGGAACTACAAATCTGTGATCCTATACATATTAAAAATGGAATTCATATGGACTACGATCAAATGTCTAGATGGTATTATATTTATAGAACTGGGACGATTTATGGTGTAACTCCTAATAGAGCATATTTATCTGAAAGCCCTATGATTATTGCACACAACGCAGCACCGGCAAAACCTGTTGTACCAATCCATGGGCTTCACATTAGTTAAAAAATTTGACCTCCAGAAAATAAGGTATTTTTTGATACAGCCAGACCAAATGATTGTTCATACAATTCATATCTTTAATCATAAAACCTCGCATAATTTTATGTCTGAATTAATTTATAAGTCTGAAGAAGAAGCTTATAAAGCTGCGATAAAAGAATTCTGGAAAATAAATCGAGAATTACCTCTTGGTATTTATGTTGGTTCTAAAAAAGCCCTAACAGCATTCGATAATCTAGGCCTCGATTCTCAAATTCTTATTAATAAAGCCCTGATTGCACGCTACAAACAAAATATCTTCGGGGAATTTAATCACGGCTTTGAGCCAGATCTCAACAGTACCTTCTGTTTCACTACTGATAAAGAAGCTGATGTAGATACTTTACATGAAATTCTTTCATTTCTGAATGAAATTATTCATGCAAATTATAAACATTTTATATTAGGTGAGCAAGATAGAAATATCTATTCAGTTCATCTGGTTCCTGGAGAACTTGTTTAAGGCTGATTCGCAATTATCTAATAATAATCGCAGCAAATGTCTCTTAGTCAAGATTCAAAAACTATTTTTTCTGCTCTCGATCTAGCCCTTATATCTGATACACCTACACTAATTGGTCGCAATGGTAGTACAGAACTAGGTTCGATACTCTCAGGTGAATACAATGAAGTTCATATGAACTGTGCAGGTATTTGGCCACCTGATTATTATTCTAGTTGGCGTCTAGATGCTGTTGAAGCAACTTTAGCAGCAGATGTATTAGTTACTGGCTGGTATCAACCATTAGCTGCTGCTGAAGAAGAATTTCTTGATGACTATGGTTTTAATGGCTCTAAAATAACCCTAAAAGCCCTTGAGCCATATTATGTGGATGCTCCTCTGCGTTGGACCAAATTGCTTGCCGATCAAAAAGTTGCTATTATCAGTCCTTTCGCAGAACTCTGTATTAAACAATATTCACGGCGCACCGAAATTTGGCCGACTGATGCGGATACACTTTTACCTAATAATATACAATTTGTTCCTATTGTAACAGGATTTACACCTACAGTTAATTCCGCAATTATTAATAAAGCCCTTTCATGGCCTTCTAATGTAACTAATTATGAAGACGCTGTAGATTATATTGTTCAAAAAGTCATCGCATCACAAGCTAAAATTGCCATTATAGGTTGTGGTGGATTAGGTATGTTGATTGCAAGTAAATTAAAACTTGCAGGAATTTCATCTATTGTGATGGGAGGCGCCCTACAAGTATTATTTGGTATTAAAGGTAGCCGATGGACTCAGACACCTATTCAGAGACTATGGAATGAAGCGTGGGTCTGGCCTCCAATTACAATGAAACCAGTAAATGCACATTTAATTGAAGGTGGGTGTTATTGGTAATATTATTTAACTCTAATTCTAATTTATGACTTAAAGTATAATTAATTATTTAGAAATATATAATGGCATATAAATTTGCAAATAATGATAATCACTATTATTCTTATGAGCAGAAGATTCTAAATTTATTACAATTAAATAAATTAGATTTTTTATCTGATGAAAATTCTGTTGGTATTTTTGATGTTTCTATTGAATATGGTAAAAAATATTGTAAGCAAATTCTAAATGAATTTCCTGAATTTATCAAATATATTAATACAGATACATTTAAAAATGATTTAGAAATTTTTAAATCTGTTGGTAGTCAAAATAATTTTTATTCTGAAGATCTTGATTTAAATTTAACAGCAAATTGTGCAAGATATTTATATCATGCACTTTTAATTATTAAATATTTAAATGAGAAATTCGGTTCAAATAATTATGATATATTAGAAATTGGAGGTGGTTATGGGGGGTTATGTTATTGGATGCGTAAATTAAATAAGAATATATCATCCTATTCAATTATTGATTTACCTGCTGCATCTAAACTTCAAGATAGTTGTTCAATTAAATGGAATATTAATTGCAAGACAATTAATGATCCTTCAGAATTTAAGAAATCTTCTAATCCATTATTCGTAATTAGTAATTATGGTTATGCAGAATTTAATCAATATTATCAAGATTTATATAAAAACACTGTTTTAAAATTAGCGGATGCTGGATTTATGATTTGGAATAACTGGACTGGTATTTATAATTTTACTGATTTAAATATGAAAATTGAGAATGAAAGACCATATTTTGATAACCTTTTTAATAAATTTATTTATTTTTAATAATTTACTTGTATTTAAAGCTCTTCTAGCCATTTATTGACATATGCTCCATCTTTATCGAACTTTTTCGCCTGGGTTTCAGCATCGAGACGTCTGAAAGGAGCCTGTGAGAAAGGTAGAACAGACGCTACCCAACACCAATTACCAAAATTCTGTGCAAAATCATAATCTACTAGATGTTTTGCAAAGAATCGTTCTCCCCAGCGCCAATAAATCTTCTTATCCTTTACAAGCCAATTTGCCACTATTAGACGGGCTCTATTATGCATATATCCTGTTTGTAGTAACTGTTGCATAGCAGCATCCACAATATCAACTCCTGTTTCACCTCTGCACCAAGCATTGAATATTCCACGGTCCTTTGACCAACCAGCATAACCTGTCTCACCTTCCGCCTGGAACTTGTAGGGACTTATTCCATAGAGACTCTCGAAGGCCGCACAAATATGACCATAAAAGTCTCTCCAATATAATTGACGAATAAGATCGGCTTTTCCTGATGCAGCCTCATAGAATTCCCGAATACCAATTGTACCAAAATGATTATGAGCAGATAAGTTCGTAGTCTCTTTGGAAGGCGTGTCATGCACCTCTGAATATTTTATTTCATGAACTTTACGAAGAAGTGCTAGGCCCTCTTTGCGACCACCACGAACATGTATTTCATCATTCATTGGATGCGGCATAAATTTCATAGGATCAACCTGTGTGATGGGAGATTGACCTTTATACCATGGAATTTCTCTCGGTTTCTCTAAAGGAGACTCTATATGTCTCTTTTTAGCCGCTTCATAGAAAGGAGTGAATTTTTGATAAGTCTTTCCAGTTCCTGTCAAAACTGATCCTGGAGCTGTTAGATAGATATCATGGACTCCGAAGTACTTCGAACCAGCCTCTTCTAAAAGTTTTTTGAGACCAGCAGTTCGTTCAAGAGCAAAAGGTGTATAATCCAAAGTCTCGAAGACTGCCAACACCGAAGGAAGTCTATTAATGATATCTTCAACAATTTCGATAGTATCTCCATAGAAAAACTTCAAACTTCCACCATCAGCTTGAATGTCTTCTGAGAGTTCTTTGAGAGATGTTATCATGAATTGTACAGAATTATTAGACTTGTATGGATTCCCTCTCGAAGATCCTGAGCGACTTCTGCTTCTGCTGCGAGCAGAAGAGCCAGAAGATCCAACATCTTTGATTTGTTGTGGCGTGAAGATGAAGACCGGAAGTAATGTAGCCTTATGTTCTCTACAGAATCTTACGGCTTCTATCAGTGTTTTATTATCATGTAATCTGAAATCTCTGTGGAATATATATAAAACCACAGATTGACTTTTTGTTCTGTTTTGCGAAGATCCATCGGCTCTGAACAAAGCTTTGCTTTGTGAAGACATCTTATTATTTAATAGAGGAAAATGGATGGACATATTATTACTCTTCTAACGGCTTTCTTTCTAGCTTTTAGTGATGTCTTCAATTTAGGTCTATTAAAAAAGTTACATACAGGTGCTATTAAAAATTTTGCATGGATAGGTATCCCAATTTTCCTGTATTCATTACAACCACTCATATTCTATTTTGGTCTCGGCCATACTTCAATGACTGTTCTCAATCTCTTGTGGGATGTTATGAGTGACGTATTAGTGACCGCTTCAGGATTATTCTATTTCAAAGAGAAACTTACTATGAGAAAATATATAGGAGTTCTATTCTCTTTCATCGCAATTATTTTACTATCAGGAAATGATGGAAATTAATAAAAAATTGAATAAATTTGTCGTCATAAACAAATTATATACCCAATGTCTGAAGCTATCAGCCACCCAAGTTCCAAGAGGAGTATTAAGATCACCTGGAGTCCTATTCAGGTATCTAAAAGTATTGAACGTGATGATGACGATATTTATGTAGATGATAATGGAAAAGTTAGGCGCTATAGGTCTAAAAGTATTAACATTGAGTATTCATTAACGATTACTACTCAAAGTTATATTAAGGGCGAGCCTTCAGGCGAGCCCGCCAATAAAAAATATACATTCGATCTTGGTTCTATGGACCTCGATCCTAAAAAACTCACACTTGCAAAACTCAGAGAACTCTCTGATGGCGACTACAAACTCTATACATGGACAGGTCGTCTTATGTTTGAAGCAAAAGTCGCCACTTTTATAAATCATAAAGAAGTTGAAAACTCTTTCTTTGATATGCGTTATGGTCATTATTCTTATAATGAACATTAAAGTATTGAAATATTATAAATGTATATAATTAATTTTTTTAGTCAAGATCCATTAAAAATTGAAAAATATTAATAATTTAATTATGAATTATAGTCACTATGCCTAAACCCAAGAAGTATTTGAAGCTCCAATGGTTGCCTTGTGCTACCGAAGAATTTACATGGTATGAAAGTGATGAATTCGAGGGACAAAGTATTTGGCATCGTAACATTGGAATTCTTTATAGAATTGTAATTAATAAACAAGAGTATATCAATGATGTCCCTATAGGTTCGCCTCAGAACAAAGTCTATATGTTTTATATGCAAGACGATACACCTCTGGAACCACATCAATTGACTATTGCCAATCTCACAGAAATGTGCAAAAAGTATAATCAAAAAATAGAAATCAGCTCATGGTATGAATCACATTAAAGATATATGAGACCCTACAACATAAACAGTATTCTTGTATCCCATAGCCTGTAATTTTTCAGTTGCACGACGGGCTCTTTGGCCTGTATTACAGTAAATTAAAATAGATTCTGTTTTTTTTGGGAATAATTGTAAAGCCATTACATCTAGATCAGCTGCTGGAACATGAATTGATCCAGGATAATATCCAAGAGTCTCACGTTCAATATCTGTTCTTACATCCAAAACTGCATCGAATTTTTTAGCTGCTAGAAGTTTTTTTGCTGTTTCATTGCTAATTTTATAAGGACTCTCATTGGCATATTTATAAGCCCAAAATCCTAAAAATCCAATAACAGCAATTAATAATACTATAGTAAATGTAATAATATTATAATTTTTATTGTAATATTTCATCTAAAAGTTCTATTATATATGGAACATATTTTTCACATAATAGACTATTGCAAATAATGTAGCTCCCCATAGAGTATCTTGTATAGCAAATTTGAGAGTATAATCTTTTAGTGTTGCTAAATTGGTGAAATCATAAACGGCATATGTAGCACCACCAATTAGAGCAGCTTGTTTCCAATTAGTAGCCAGGTTCAAGAGATATGATAGAGCTAAATAGACCGGGACTGCTGGCCACAATTTAAATTCAAGAGGCGAGCCCTGAATTTTTTGTATCATGGGTCTGAAATTAGCCGCAGTCAAAGTTAAATACGGAATATCGATTCCAATCATTATGAGCGCAGTAAGTAATATTTGTTGGAACATATAGCCAGTCTAAAATATATTGGAAAATCTTTTTATAGATCCAGATGGCTACTTCGCCGACATCACATTTCGTTCAATTAGAAGAATTTGATGAATCTTTGAGAGGACGACGTATATGTACCTATTTACCATCAGGTGGTACTACCGGTTTAATAAATTACATTAGACTTGTAATAAGTAATGTTCAAATCGGCGGGGAACCATTTACAAGAATTATTGCTGTTACATCGGACCCCCTTTACAGGATCTTAGCAGATTGTATTGGAGCTACAGTTATTGTTGGGGCTAAGGATAATTCAGATCTTTCATTAGTTTTAACTGCTGCAAGCCAAGTTGCGGCATCTACACTTGTGATTTTCTTCCCTGATATTGTTCGGTGTCCTGAAGCATTTTTTGCTCGCCTCCCTGCATCATGTACATTCCTTATTATTCGAGCCAATGATGATGCAACCGTTATTGGTGGTTGTAATACATATATGATGCCATATGTAAAAGAACTAAATTCAGCTGAACATAGCTTAGTTACAAGACGTTTAGGAAGTCTCGGACTTTCAACAGGAACAGATATTAATGCAATTCTAAAAGAACTACGTGTAGCACAAGCAGGTCTTTTAGTATGGCTAAAAGGAGGATATCAAAATTCTGAATTATTTTGGTGGAATACCGCTGAAGAAGTTCCATCAATTCGACGGAAACCCGATGTAATTGCAAATATTTTACGTTTTATTGCGGATATAGTTTATACATAAATGTGGTGGCAGCTTTTTATTTCTTAAAGAGTTTGATTCCTAGCGCCACAGGCGCTTCGTCATATCACTCTTTACTTCTTAAAGAGTTTGAACTCGTCAGCTAACAAGTAGCTTCCTTGCCTATGCTTTTTTATTTCTTAAAAAGCTTGAATGTGCCCTTCTTGGCAATGTAACCCATTTTCTTGAGTGTCTTAATAGCCTTCTTGCCAAGAGCATGCTTACGACGGCTGACGATACGGCCGGAGCGGGTCTTCATAAGATCCTTTCTAGTTAATCCACCACTGGTGTGACGTGCAGTACCATGCCACACCTGTGCCTTAGAGCCGACTGCAGGGATCTTAGCACCACCAACCATAGCTGCATTGTTTGACATGGTGTTGTTCCGGTTCTTACGTGTAGTGTTCATGTTTCTGATTTAAGCGCATATTTTATTATAACAAAAACTAGTCTTTTAATAGGTTATCACAATGTCACTCTGGTGGATTATTTTAACAGGTATAATTGCCATTATAATCATAACTACAACGACATTTTGGCGTGAAGCATGGTCACAACTCAGGTCAGCGGCCATCCAAGACTATAATGAACGTCGAGATGCCATTTATAAAAGATCCCAAGGTCCTAATAAAGGTACCATTGTATGGCTCATGAATAGCTACTTGCCGAATGTAAAAGCCGGTGCCGAAATCACTGCACATGCCGTCAATAAATACTTAGTACAACAAGGTTGGAGAGTTATTATCTGCCTACCTGACTATCATGTACCTGAAATCGACGGCGTTGAATGCATCAAATATGATAAAGTAACTCCAGAATCTAATACAATTTTTGCGGAAGCTGATGTAATTTTCTGTCAGAATTGGAAACCTCAAGACGCAATACAGATTTTGGAGCGTTTTAAGAAACCGATAGTATTTTTCATGCACATTGACAAGGAGAAGACAGATGTTTTACAGACCAGATTTGCGGTTCCATTAGCAGTAGTTTATAATTCTTTGACACAGAAGGAACAAAATCCGACTGTGCATGAATCAACTATTGTTCGTCCTTTCACGCCTTTCGATAATTTCAGAAGGAGAGAGCGATTCGTTCAAAATGGTCCTGTAGTCTTATTGAACTGCAATGAGAATAAAGGAGGGAAAGTACTAATTGAACTTGCAAAGAAGATGCGTGATGTACAGTTTGTAGGTGTTACAGGTGCTTATTCGAAACAGATAAATGATTCATTGGAAGCTCCACCAAATCTCCGTTATATTCCTTTACAAGATGATCCCAGCCCTATTTATGAAAGTGCAGGAATAGTATTAATGCCGAGCAAGTCTGAGAGCTGGGGTCGTGTTGCATTAGAAGCAATGGCATCAGGAGTTCCTGTAATAGTTAGCAAAGCTGGTGGCTTACGAGAATCTACTGGAGGTGCCGCTGCTGATTATTGTCGTGTTGATGATATAGGCTGTTGGGAATCTGCTATAAGACGCCTCCGTGGTGATGGTGGGGCTTATAGAGATGCTGTAGAGGCAGGTGAGCGAAGAATAGAAACTTTGAAGAAAGCCACGGATTTCTCCGAATTCCAAGAATGGCTTTTACACAGAATTGCTGATTGGAAAGCAGCTACGGAAGAACTTGATGATGCTTTTACTTCAGAACGCCCTAAAGGTTGGGAAGGTTAGACTCCACAGCACCTTCTTTAATAACTTTTATAATAGTTTTACGCTTATGTCTATTGATTAGACGTGATCGTTCAACCGTTTGTTCAAATTCCGATGGAACTATTGCAGCTTCTCCTATTTGTGATAATGTATAGATTCTTCTTCCAGTCTCTGCATTCACTTTCTCCATATCTAATTGTATTGGCCGAACTGCTGCCAACACTTTGAGCCAAGCATCATATTCTATAGGTGTTGCTCGGCGCCCCTTAAAGAATTTCATAATCTGTCCTATTTGACAATTAGCAGCCAAATCTTGTATATGAGCAATAATATCTTGTGCAATCTGTTCTCCATATAAATTTTTAAGAAGTGGTGGTACTATTGTGGAGCCGAAGGCGGCTAATAACCCACTAATAGTTGGTTGAAGTCGATGTATCACAGACGCTTTCGTCGCATTTTCAAACTCTTCTGTCATAGTCTTCAGTTCTTCGATCAAATCCGCTGTCAATTCCTTTGGAATCAGATTAAAATGTTTGCAAACCCTTTTATAGACCTCTTCGGTTGCCTTTTCAATATCCGAGAAATCTGATAGACTTTCTGTCGAAGAAGCCTGAAGAGTGAAGAGAGATTCTGGAGCAGTGATTCTTCGCTTCGATAAAAATATTTTCAGAGGTGATTCAAGAAGTGGAAGTTTATTCTGGAGAGCAGAAGAGGCTACTACAAAGTGTCGAAGGTCTCGAAGTTTCGGTGCAGAATTTTCCCATTTATCCTGTATAATTACATAGCGACTTCCATATCTGATCATATGATCGATTCCGAAGCAACAGTCGCCGTATGCAAGAACTAATGTGTTTTCATCCAAGAATTCTATCAATTCTCCATGAACTTTGAAACGGGTTTCTATTCTTTTTTCCATGAGACGTCCCATTTTTGATGCAGTGGTGGATGTAGCGGCTTGCATATCTTTTTAATGAAATGAAATTTAATAAAAGGCTATGAACACCATAATAAAGAAATTAAAAATTATATATATTAGATAATGACAGATAAAACAGTAGTAGTCACTATTAGTGACAAAGCGTATGCAAATAGAGCAGAACGTACTATAAAAGATATTAGAGGGAGAGGCGAATGGACTGGCGATATTGTTTTTATTACTGTTGATTTTGTACCTTCAATTGATTTCATTAATAAATATAAAGTGACAATCTTTCCTGTTAAACATATTGATGTTGCCAAATTAGTAGAAGCATGGAAAGATCATCCTATAAAACCAATGGCTGATGAGAGACATACAAAGAAGTTGGCACAATGGAATAAATTATATGTTTTTGATAAATATTTCAAAGAATGGAATCGTGTAGTTTATTTTGATGCAGGTCTAAGAGTTGTTGGGCCTCTGAAGCCACTTCTGGATCTAGATTATAAAGGAAAACTTCTAGCTCCTGATGATTGTTGTCCAGGCGACAATGGAAATCGTTTTGTTGTTCAAATGGATTGGTCAGCTAATCCTCAAGTAACTGAAAATATTCTTAAACGATTCGGACGAGAAATCGTTGGTGCTCATTATTTCCTTAATTGTATGTGGGTATATGATACTGATATTCTTGATATCTGCAATATGCTCGATTTAGAAGACGGTATGAATCGATACCCTATTAGTCTTTGTAATGAAATGGGTATTATGAATCTCTATTTTACTTATCTACATGCACTATGGAGACCATTACCAGAGAAAACATCTGATGGTAAATGGCTTTTTGCATGGTGTGAATTGAATTATTCTGGAAGACCAGATTGGACTAATTTCCATTTTATTAAATACCCTGTAACAGTTCCAGTAGATACAGATTAAAGATTCAACATTGAATTTCTATTAAATGGAAAAGATTGATGGAGTATTTTATATAAATCTTGATGAACGTACTGATAGAAGAATACAAATAGAAACGGAACTCAATAAGCTCGGATTAAAGTTCGAGAGATTTCCTGCAATAAAACATGAATTTGGTATTATAGGATGTGGGCAATCTCATGTAGCTGTTCTGAAATTAGCCAGAGAAAGAGGTCTTAAAAATGTTTTGGTCTTCGAAGATGACTTCGAACTTCTTGTAACACCAGAAACTTTCTGGCAACAATTTGAATCCTTCTTTGCCGCCAAAATAGATTTTGATATTCTTCTTCCAAGCTATAATATGTCTTCTTCAAGTGACTATAATAGTTTCTTGTACAAAGTACTAGATTCTCAAACTACTTCGTCTTATCTTATAAATGCGAAGTATTATGATACTTTAATTTATTTATGGGAACGTAGTATTCAAATGCAGATAGATACACGTAATTGGGATTATGCACTGGATATGCAATGGAAACTTCTACAGCCTCGTGATAATTGGTATGCCTTCAAGATTCGTCTAGGAAAGCAACGAGGTTCTTATAGTGATATTCAACAACAATTTGTAGAATATTCATGTTAGCCAAAAAGCTGTGGTCCCTGTGCAATTAAATACATTCCTTGCCGAGGTCTAACAGATGTCGATGCCAATTGATCCAATGTACCTGGACTCATTCCATAAAAAGACTCTTTTTTATAAATTGAAGGAATTGCTGTGCATAATGCATAACCGCCTAACAGAAACATTATTGCAATATATAAAAGTGTCTTTGATGAACAAGATCTATCAATCATTTCTATTATATCAGTCTAAAATAATAATATAATAATTATTATAGTATTTAATAATTATTATGTCATCGTCTAAAAGAAAAACAGTATTTGCCCCTATGCCTGCCTTACCAGTAGTGAAAAAAATTATATTTTTTGATACAGAGACTACCGGATTACCTGCTGATTGGAAAACTCCTGCGCTCCTAAATTCCGCTAATTGGCCGGATTTAGTCAGTATTTGTTGGCTCGTATATTCTGACGCAGATGGCTATTCTGTGCCGAAAAAAGAGAATCATATTATAAAACCGGATGGATGGATCATTCCAGATTCCGCAGCAGCTATTCATGGTATTACTCAGGCCCGTGCTGAAGCTGAAGGAAAACCATTAGAAGATGTTCTGGATTTATTCAAAACTGATTTGCAAGGCTGCTGGCGTCTTGTCGCACATAATATGAATTTCGATTCAAATGTTATGCTCGGTGCCTATAAATGGCGTATGGGACAAGATCCTTCTTCATGGTGGCCCTTTAGAGCGGAATTCTGTACCATGCTAAAAACCGTTGGAGAGCTCAGAATTCCTGTTGCAAAAAAACAGGGTCCCACAGGAAATCCTTTCAAATATCCTAAATTGGATGAACTATGGGCAGCAACATTTGATTCCCCAGTACCTGCAAACGCACATTCTGCCGATCGAGATGTTGAAGTTCTTGCAAAAATTTACTGGCGGAGATGGCCAATACCAAAAGCAGCATAAACTATTTGATCGCTAATTATATAATAATTATACATCATGACCTCTATAAGACCCACATGGGATCAATATTTCAAAGAAATTGTACAGGTAACTGCTACTAGAAGTCCTTGTGAGCGCCTACATGTTGGATGTGTTTTAGTGCGTGATAATAGAATTATTAGTCAAGGCTATAATGGATTCCTACCTGGTTTGGAGCATACAAGTATAGTACGAGATGGTCATGAACAAGCCACAGTGCATGCTGAACAAAATGCTATTGCTGATTGTGCTAGACGTGGAGTAAGTTGTGAGAACTGTACTGCATATATTACACATTATCCTTGTATTATTTGCTGTCGAATTCTATTAGCGGCAGGAATAAAAGAAATCAAATATATAAATGATTATCGTAATGATGAATTAGTGGAACATTTTGTTAGCAAGATGTCAGGAACAATTAAAAAAATCTAATTGTGGTCTTTTGCTTCCTTTTATTGTCTTTTGTGCTACTTATTCAGTAGTTGGTTCAGAGCCTGCACCACCTGTTGGTCTGCAGATCTCGGCTGCAGTTTTCTTGGAGATGGTGCTGGCTAGGGCTTCAGCATTTTTAATACGGGTGCGCATCACTGATGGCAACCCTCTAAGATCGTGTTTGGGCTTAATGTCGGCTGCTGCTGCGACCCTAGTAGAATCCTTTAGTGGCTCAAATAGGGGCGGCATGGGATTAACATATGTGGGGTCAATATATTTCATAAGACCTTCGAGTTCAGATTTGAACACATAATACTTTAATGAGAAATCCCCAGGTAGATTGCGGGGATTAATCTCATTGAGACGTTCTAATACTTTAGGAATATCAGGTTTTGCACTGAGATCAGATAATGTGTGCATAATAGCCATCATCTTTTGTGTTTCGTTCTTGATCTTCATTTGATGCTTGTGCTTCATTGTGACAGCTTGTTAATTGGATGAAAATCCAATGAAAAAATCAATTTTTATTATTTATTATTTGTATTTTGATATAAATTAATAAATAAAATTGATGGAGATCTGAGAGAAAAAGAGAAGGCATTGGTCATTACTCTTAAAGATGATGTGTGATGATTACAAATTTTCAAACAGTATTCGTTCTGTAGTCAAGAAGGAGCTGCAGGAATCAGGACAGTATTCAGACTCTCTCTGGGAGTATCTTGAGGATCTCTTCGAGAATTCTTCAAAACCCGAAGTTACTTTCTGGTATGAAATTCTGACAGCAGTTAGGATTGCCAGACCTAGACCTCGATTCGAAATTCCTACTCAAGATGTGGATTATTGAATCTGATGAAAAAACTCAAAAATAATAAAAATAATAAGGAGTTTTTTATTGTTCAGGGTTCCAATCAGGATGGATACCACGGAGTCGATTAATTAAATTTGCCGCAAAATTTTTTGTAACATATTCTATCATGTGTTTTGAACCCATCGATCTATTACACGTTGTACAAATTGGAATTACATTAGTAACACCATGTGTTCCTCCAAAAGTTTCAGCTTTTATATGGCCACATTCAAAAGCATCACGATTGATTAGTTTTCCTGTGGGATTTGCTCCGTAACAAGACAAACATTTATGCTCCCGAGCTTCACCAATCCAATGATTCCAAATATTAATTTTTTCTTTTGCAGTGAAACGGTATTTTGCAGGACGCCCTGGGCCTTTTGGCTGAACTGCTACTGGCATCAAGGCAAGAGGTTGAGGAGCAGCTACAACAATTTCAAGTGATTGGGAATCGGCGGGCTTAAAGAAACTTAATACATCTACTTCTGGATTTTCTTTATACATCTTATAAGCCTCTTTCAGCTTCTCTTCTCTTTCTGAATTTTTAAGATTTGGACAACGGCTTTTAGCAATATCTTTATAAGCAGCAATAAATTCTTTCTGGTTCATTCTCTTAGGATTTACTACAGGACCTACTGCAGTAATAATTTCATTAATTTGATGTGGTGGATTAATTTTATCGGCAATACTCGCCTCATCATATAAATCTTTGCGTTCTTTTGGACTAAATAGTGTTAAAATATCAACTACAACACGCCTAAGACGCACAGTTATATCGCTAGATTTATTATTTTCTGTCATTTTAATAACAGAAAAAATATTATATATTTTGTCAATTTTTGGAAGCAAACATGCAGGTTTTTAACGTTGTAATACATACTTATTCTTGAAACGAGTTAGAACTTCCACAATACTTGGATGCTGTCCGCTATGGACAAAATTCTCCTGTAAAAGTTCATCGACTTTGTTCAAACTAGTAATTCGGAATCTATCATATCTCCAAATAAAATTATCATTGATATAAAATAATGCATACATAAACGCTGTAATAGTACATTTTTCATACTTTGTTTTTCCATTAACTTGATTCAGACAATAACTTAGTAAGGCCTTCAGTTCTGCAAAGCCTGGAATATCCTCATCAGCTTCCGCAGATCGTGCATCATTATAGTTATACCATAGTTCTATGAAGTTTTCACCACAGAGGTTAATCATACTTTGAGCAGCATTGCGTAGATAGTTCTCCATGTTGGCAATAATCATCTTGGAAAACTGTTGGCTTCTACATAAAAAATATGTATTATTCAATTTTTCTTATATATAATCTCAAATAATCTTCATCAACATTAACATTACAATTAGTGTCAATATAACAGTAATAATAAAGATAGCCATTTCAGGAATATCCACTCCAGATTTTAGTTCTTTGATCATATAAGTATCCTTCAAGACATATCCAAATTTCTTATAATAGTCTCTGACGCCAATTCCTGAAATGACTGCAATCTGTTGATAATACGCTTTCGCAGCAATCTTTTCAGCAATTGTCAATAATTGCCGTCCTACTCCACGATGCTGTGCGCCTTTCGTATTTTCGCCAACAACATTTACTTGACCATATACATGCAATTCACGAATCATCGCTGTATCTTTTTCTGCCAATGCTGCAATCACGGAACGCTGTTTCCAATGACATAGGCGAAGCCGAATGAAACCAATTAATAGATTCCTATTCGGTCTCTCGACCTCTGCACAAATATAATATTCTGAAGCACCTGATGCCTTGAATTGATATACATTATATTTGATTTCATCCATATTAAAATTCTTATTACGAACCTCAGAGCAACGGATACATTGACAATAAATACCACGTTCTTCTGCTTCTCTTGTGACTCTATTAGCAAGATCATTTGTCAGCGTTTCACTCGTGAATCCAAGACGACCGTCGCATGCGGGTCTGAAGTCTCGTTGAATCCGATTGACACGGACCCATTTAGGTGTAATTTGCTGCCTATAAATGAGAACGTCACGGAGTTTCGCTCCACCTTCAAGTTCTGCATAAGGCTTCCATTTACCTGTTTGTTTCCATTTCTTAATTTCTGTGAAATCTACATCCAAACAAGGATAATCTTTCATGTAATCTGGAACTAGATCTGGATCATCTTGTAGGACTTTGCGATAACATTCTTTATCCATTTCTGGAGTAGCTCCTGGTAGATCAGTCATGATATGAATTTCGATTTTGAAGCCATATTCTTTTAGTAGTTCAATTGCCTTTTTGCTATGACTCACTAAGTGACCTCTATTGACTCGCCGAAGCAAATCATCATTTGTATGTTGAACCCCGAGTTCGACTCGGGTCACTCCATAACGACGGAAACGGAAAATCTCATCTTCGTCGATTTCATCTGGTCTTGTCTCGACACCAAGACCCACTACATGAATCTCGGCACTTGTATTAATCTCTTGTTCCTCTTCAAGTGTCTTAGGTTCCCTTAAAGGATCCATACGAGCATGCCAAATATTTGCTGCATAATAGAGATCCCTAATGAATTGATCGGCAATCTCATGGGAATAACATGAAAAGGTTCCTCCCAGAACACGAAATTCGATTTTATCTAGGGGATGTCCATTCTGTTCAAGAGCTTGAAAGCGAACATGTACTTGTCTAACTGTTTCGAAATCAACACTCGCTGCACGTTGAACTGCGTCTTCATTACTCAAATATGAACGAGGCATACCAGGTTCATTCGGACAAAACTTGCAGTTGTATTTACAAGAGAAACGATCAGGTGGCATTACAACAGTTACATTTACAATACCACTCGCTGAACGAACCGCATTCTTAATAACTGCATATCTCAATACATGATTTTTAGGATATTTGATAGGATCGCTATCAGATAATTCTTTATATGCATGACTGAGCCAACGTTTTCCAACATGTTTATGATATTTGCGACTTAGAATCCTGAGGGATGCATCCAGACTTTTATTTGTATTATATGCCTCGGGATTCATTGAAATTAAATCTTCGATGAACTGTTTCCCTAAAGAAACTCTAGATCTATTGGTCTCATCTAAATTTATGTCTTCGATATCTGACATTTAGTATAAAGATATTATAATTGTCTTAATAATTTCAATTTTTATGAATTACAAATAATTATTTCAAATTTGTAATATTTATATAAAAAAAATTGAAAATGAATAGTTTCTGATAGAAAAAGTTACAAACCATGAACGTTCGTGAAAAACTGCAAGAAGTTTCACGGTACGTTGCTAACCAAGAGTTGTGGCTTTTTGGGAGGATCTCAGATGATCCAAAGGCTCTTGCCTCAATCGCTGATAGACTGATTGAGGCCGCAGAGGAGCTAGCAAGACTCAAACAAGAACGACTAAATGAACTTTCACAGCTTGGACCTCGGGTCCAAAAAATGGCATGTGGTGAAATCACAGTCACTCTGCTTCGGCAGGGCAAAGAGGAATTCTACCATGCGGGTGACTACTTGATTCAGGTACAATGGACCGAAAAGGATGAAGTCCGTGAGCATTTCAAACTCACTCAGCCACCCGAAAATGGTGGCAAGACCTATATGATGCGATTCAAGCCTCTTGGAATGGGGCCACACGAGTACGCAATTCAAGTATCAGCCTGGGAGGCTGATATAATTCATCAACAATTGGAGGCACTCTATTAATGTAAAAAACCACATATTAAAATAAAAAACAACATTTTTTAATGTCTTATAGATAATTTAATAAAAATTTGAAAAGTATTTGAGGAATACTGTCAAATACGCAATAAAATAGTATGGCTTTTGATTCACTTATCGAGGCATCCAAGAGATTGCATGCGATTGAGGTCGCTGCAGAGCAATCCGCACGGAAGCAACTAATGCCTCCACCTCCTCCTAGACGCCCTATGGGCATCGAACAACCTCAAAGTATTCCCGCTGAAAACCCTATGACTGTTTTGAGTCATAAGATTAAGATTCTTGAAGCTGAAAAGAATATTCTGTTGGAGCAATTAAGCCCCACAACACAAACTGGCCTTAGAGCCGTTAATTTACGAATGAAGTCCGAAATTATGGAACTTCGAAAGAAAATCCATGAACTAGAGGCTACTATTATTAGACTCGAAGAACATCAAGCTTCTATAATTGAAGCTAGAAATGTATTTATTGATAGATTGAACACTAAGATTAAGCCTGCAATACAGGCAACTGAAGATCGACTACAGTTGGCTCTACAAGAGAATGATCAACTTAGAAAAAGAATTAAGATCCTCGAAGAGGGAGTCTCGAAGGCTCCTATTGTAATAGAAGGAGAACTTGAAATTGTTGATGATCTTTACTTAGAGCAGGAAGAAAATATTATTATGATCTAATTAAAAAACAACCACAGTATTATTATAATCTTCTAATTGTTTTTATTTTTTAATACGATACCATTTTGGTTCTTCAAAGGTCATAGAACCTTTAGAATTTGAAATAGTGACTTGTGTCACTTCTTCTGCTGGTAGAATAGCATTCTCCAACTTAATATTGTCTTTAGGAATAGAAATCTTTTCAATCTTCGTAATCTTTCCTGGATGTGAGTTGCCATGCTTATCTTCATAAATGATCTTATCATTCACTTTCAGTTCATCATACTCTGCTGAGGTGTAATACGGTTTTTTCGGATTCAGCGCCATTGTAATTCTTTAAAAAATGTAAGATAATACCTAATTATTCAATTTTTATTGAACAATTATGGAATAGTTACTCAAAAGTTGTTTTCTTCATAATTGATTTCTTTTTACTATCCCAAGTAACTCCTTTAGAGTCTTTAATAGTAATTTTTTTTTCAAATCGTGCTTCCTCATCATGTGTAGGATAATACTTTGGAGGAATCATTGTAGATTTCTTATCAGTAATTGTTCCAAATTCTGCACTCTTTTTCCCTGAAGGACTTGTTTCAAAACCAATCAGAATTCTATCTCCTGGTTTCAAATCATCATAAGAGACTGCCTCGAGTTCGTACTTTGCTTGTAACTGTTTCTGCATTCTGTTTGATTGTACAAAAAAAGTCATATTTAATTTCAATTTTTAATATTATTTAGCGCATCAGAATTAATCAAACTTCATCTCCTTTGTAAGAAACTGTTGTGTTTGGGTATAATCACCGCCATCACAAATAATAGTTTTCTTCATATAAGTGCAAATCTCGAAGAACTTGCCTTGTCTGGAAGGTTCGACTTCATCTCGAATCTCTGTAATTTTCGCTGTAATAGGTCTCATCTTTCGGTCTGCACCGATCTTGAAACCTGTAATAATTGTATCGCCGACTGAAACGTCATAGAATCCTAAACGTTTGAATTGCTTAGGGGCGATTTGTTTGAAATAATTCACTTCATTTACTTCTGTAATACCCGATCTTGTATCAACAGATACACCCTTATTGATATAGGGTAGAATAACTGTTCCATCTTCAAGTTCGGACCGGTCCGCAGACTCGGTAATACTTTTAATAACCTTACCCAACGTAAGTTGTCCAGTGTCAGAATCTCTGAAGAGAATCTTATCATCTTTGCTGAGCTCTTCGATCTCACACTTCACAAAACTAGGCTTGGAGTTCATGGTAATTGTGCTGAAGTAATATATATATAACAAAATTCAATTTTTTTACATATGAATTTGACAGAATGCAGCCACAATTATTGTTCATCAGGGAACCAATTGATTCGAGGGACAGTTCCTGATTTAATTTGTCGAACGAAATCCGATATTTTAGCACCATCATAGACGCCTGCAAAATGTACTAGGAAATCCTGAGGTTCCCATAGCCTTTCCCCTTTGCGACCACCGAGATAAGCATTAAAGACCCAATGTTTATCATTCAGGAATATTTTAGAGGCTGCAACTGGATCTGCTTCAATAACATCAAGCATACCTTTGTTCTCCCACCAAATATGATAGATTGCATCTGTTTGATCCCAAACCTTTTCTAGAAATTGATTGAGCCAGACAGTGGGTCTGAAAATCATATTGCCACTATTAATATTGAGACACGCATCACGATTCCACATAATGTCAGCACTCTTGGGCATTAAAGGGATAACATGATCTTCTAGTTTGAGATCAGGGTTAGTAATAAGTACATCCGCATCAGAAATCCAAAAATAATCGAAGTTCTCACGGTATTCTTTGAGAATATGTTGCCAGAATTTGACTTTGGACCATGCAACTGGTCTTGTTCGATCCCAGAATTCTTCGCCGCCTTCGAAGTAAGTATAGCCATGTTTGTCGGCATATTTACGTTTTGATTCAAGACATTCTGACAAGTTTTTACGATAATCTTTTCCAATTACAAGAGTTAAAATCGCTATACGATATTTTGGTACTGACATTATTCCTACCTAATATGAAAAAACCACCTTTATGTTTTGAATAGAAGCCTCAAAGTGATTTAATCAAATTTGAAATTTCTGTTAGATACTTGAAGTTGGGTTTTAGAAAACCAAGAAGTCTTTCTCGATCGACCTTATAGGTAGCACCTCTAAGTTCAACTGCGATTTGATCATCATTCAGGAAAACTTCATCTAAAAGTTTCGAACAATGTTCAATGATTTGTCTGCGTTTATCTCTATTTCTAATAGTAATTATATATCCAATGACATACAAGATTGAAATACCAGGAATACACTTAACGAAATATACCATAACAGCCCACATAAGGGACAGCACTTGAATAACTTCAGCGTTAGTAATCATAATTGACCTTACTAGAGACGATTGATAGCTCTAAAATAGTATTAAAAAATCAATTTTTTATGTATTACTTATTCTTCTTAAGTTTTTCTAAGAAACTTTCATAGAATTTTGCAGTAATTTTTGCAGTAATAATGATAACCCAAAATAGAATTATTGCACCACAAATATGGTCAAGTAGTTTAACTAAGAATAATGTAATTTTATTCATTGAAACAGATACAGCAAACCAGAAATCACTATGGATTCTAGTCACTAGATATTGTCTTAATGGTAGTAATAATACTGTTAGAAGAATAAGTTCTTTGAACTTCCATAATTTTATAAGTTGCACCATCCTCTTCTTTGTCATTGTATAATATATGATTATAAATATTCAATTTTAAAATAATTAATATTAAAGACATGAATTGTAATAATAATAGTGTAAAAAATATTTCAAGATGTATCAATTTGTATCTGGTTCGACTAAATATTCTGCAGCTGCGATAAGCTCATGTTTAAGACCAAAAATGATTAATGAGTCATTAGTTCTTTTAGGAAATAACTTTGAGTTATATGGTGCAGGATTATCGAGGTCAAAGAATTTATTGGAGCATGTAAGTAAGACTTGGCCCAAGGTATATATTGTTCCTGGAGAAACTGAGATTTGTGGCAATGGTCTTAGATCATGGATTCGTAATATAGATGAATTCACGGATTTCTTACAGTCGGCACCCAAGAATAATGTAATTCTATTAAATAATTCTGAGATCCATGATGGAGATAATATATTAATTGGATCTACATTTTGGGCAGGAGCGCCTCACAATGATCAAGTAATTAGGAGACATCCGCAATTAGTGAGAAAATATTTAGATTCATGGTCACAAGAAGATGCGGCTTTTATAGGAAATGCTATTAGAATGGCTTCATGTCAAAATAAGAAACTTGCAATAGCGACTTATTATGGTTATAAAACAATAAAGGAAGAAGTAGCAGATTCTTTATTTGATAGTATAACTGGTATTAAAGGTACTCGTAATAGTCGGGAAAGCTGTCAAAATATGTTAAAAACTATTGAATCTGTTAAAGGTGGTTGGGTCTCGGGAAAAATTTGAAAAAAAATTAGGTGAATCGGGATTTTGTTTTACCATTATATAATTTTCTAGTGATGGCGGATTTTAAAAAAGCTAAGATCAAGATTATTGATCCAAAAAGCCAAGCTAACAATCCATTCCAAAAAGGCTTAATAGAGTCTATTTGGTCATGGACATCGGATATAATATTTAAGAAAACACAAAAACAAAAATTCAAAGATAAAGTTAAAATACCAACAAAAAGGGATCCTAATGAACTCCGTTATTTCAAATTCTATGAAGGTGAGGCGGATCCTGAGGAAATGTATGATTATTTCCGAAAACTATATAAATCTATTATATCTTCTCATAATGATGGGAAGCACAAAGAATGTCTCGGGTCTATAATTGAATACCAGACAGAATCGAACAGTGATATGTTCTTCAAATTCATAAATCTAATTACAGAAGCACAGAGGGATAAGATAATAAATCAAGACGGTATTATTATTAAATTATCCATCAAATATACAAGAAATAAGAGTGGAATTAGAAAAAACCATAGTCTAATGCTAGACCTCTAAGTATGTAATACTATTAGATTTTTTTGTGTTTTTTGAATTATGATCTTGATGGATTTACTAATGTGCGTGTGGGTGTCCAAGTAATTACCTGACCATTATCCATAATTCTTTTTTGTTCTCCATAGTGAATACCATCAAGGTATTGGGTTTGCATGGAAATGGTTCCATCAGGTTTCCATAGATACCAAGTTCCTTGTTTAACGCCATGGACAAATGTTCCTTGACGTTGAATGACATACATATTTTCTTGATTATAATTTTCATGAAGTTTTACAAATTCGAAATAAGGGCCATGTTTAAGTCCATCAGAATCTGTCTTCCAGTAATATAAATGTTCTTCGTCTGAGTCTGAAATGAAATCAGGAGGAAGAATTGGAGTGATAGGAAGACGTGCTTTACAATTAGGACACGACTTTTTTCTTCTAATACCTTCGAAGCAGGTATAATGAATTTCGCCACAAGATCCTTTGCAATCACAAGGAAGTGACTTCATTAAAGGATTTTCTTCAGAGTGGCCATCAAAGCAAATATAACAGTAACTCATTATTGCTGATATGTATAATAGTACTAAAAAAGGTTATAATTTTCAATTTTTTAATACTTTTTAATATACATTAATGGACTAATGAGAACGAAAATCAGAAGGGCATATATAGTACCGGTTCCAATGTAAAGTGGAGATAAATCTCGTGTCTCTTGAACCATCATTTTGTTTCATAAACCATAGTATTATTAATTTGTAATAGAATTTTTTCACTTTTTTAATCCATCGATAACTCGACCGATTCCCCATAGACATACATTTGCAATCAAACATAGTTTTGATATGAGAATGAAAATGTCTGGAATATGATTTACATTGAAGAAGATCATTGCAAAGTAAATATACGCAAGAATAATGATAATACCGAATACAGGAATAACCTGTAGCGAATATGCCATATTTGAACCATCCTTCAGTTCTGTTAGCTGAGCTGTAGGGTTTGTGAATTTCTGAAGAGGCTTGGCAATCTTAAGCATTGTAGCTTGACTCATTCTAGCGTTAATGTGATACTAAATTAATTATAATAATATTGATTCAAATTTATTTTATGCGTTTGATTGAATTTTATAATAATACTTGATTAAAAGTATAATAATGCAACTTCCTTTTGCTCTTCCGACAGACAAGAAGGTTCTAATTGGTGCAGCAGTAGTTGGTGTTGTTATTCTAGTAGCGATTGCTTATTTCATGTTCTTCCGTTCTTCGAAGACGGCTTCTTCAGTAGTGGAAGAGGTTCCTGAAGAGGAGGTCCCTCAAGAAACTCCTATGATGGCTCCTACTCCTGGTCCCGAAGAGGGCGAGGAAGAGGCTGCTTAAGAATACCTTAGAATGATATAAAAGTGACAGAAATGCGAACTATTTGCCCATATTGTAATGAAACCTTCGAAGAATTGGAGAAAATGTCTGAACATGCACAGGAATTCCATAGAGAAGATCTAAAAGTTCCTGTAGCGAAGAATGTGTTCTTCGAAGACTATGTGAAGGAGGAGAGAGTATTTATGACTTTGAAAAAAAGATTTCTAGGAAGCCAGGAGCCAGTCCCTTCTCGAAGAACGCTAGAAGAGTGTGTGATGGAAATAGAGCCTACTTTACCTGTCGGTTCCCGTCGAAACCTTCTATGTGTTCTTCGTATCCTAGTAAGTGTATGGCCGTGTCGTCATGAACATGATGAGGGTCCCACTGAAAACCTCGATGATTGCTGTGAAAATAAGAGAAATATAGGTGAATTTATGGACCTAATTTGCGACCTTTATGGTAGTTCTGATGAGTCTGATTCTGAGTAATGCAAAATAGGGCATTTTGGCCTTAAAAAGATCTCTAAAGGCCTCTAAAAGGTCCCTAAAATAGTCATTTTTCAATATTATTATAAAATTGAAAAATACCATATTTTTGATGGAAATTTGATAGAAATTTAAGAAAAAAAATTGAAAACGGTTTTTTTACTAATCAAAAGTCCACAAGCCCCCGCTATCATGCTCTCAAGCAAGCAAGCACACTCTGCGCCCTCCAGCCCTGTCCTCAGGAGCTGTGACGACGCTCAAGGTATTTCTGCGGTGGTTCCTGACGAAAGTCATCAAGATGCTCCCTCCCCATCGAACTCTCCTGCGCTCATTGCGGCCAGGGAGGTTCTGGAGGGCAGTGGCGCATTCCACCAAAGGTGGGTGGCCCGTCTCTCTCATGATGAGACGATCACTCTCGCCGATCTCTACATCCTCTCGCAAACGTCGCAGGAGGATTACGAGAGCCTCAACAACCTCACTCGCTCCATCGACATGGACGGTCAGGTCGTTCAGGTGACGGCCAACCTCTACATCAACCAACTGGAAATCAAGTACTCGCACGATTCAAACACGGACGAGTTCGGATTCTTCTACCAGCCAAGCACTCAGGGCTCCACGCCCTTCATCGTCCCAGCGTTCTGTAATGGCCGCTGCGATGGACCGTGTGCTGTCTGTGACACTGCGCCTAACCGCCGGTTCCCTCACGACAACTCACTGGAGTACCGCTACAGGCACGTCTTCCCCGATCTAAACACCGTCCTCAGATGGTGCGCAGATGCCCCTGGTTGCTACTGGGGGACCCCTCGATTCTTCGCCGAGCTTGAACAGTTCGAAGCGATGCTTGAGGGGCGCCTCACGGCCCCACAACCCGCTCCCCCCGCCCCGGTTCAGACCGCAGCGGCAGCCCCTCCTCCTCCCGCCCCGGTTCAGACTGAGCGGTGCCCACCCCTTCTCCAGCAGATATTCTCTGCTTGCAAGAAGCCCGCACCCTCCTCTTACGCCGCAGCGGCAGCCCCGAATCCCCAGCCCCCCGCCCGTCCCATCGCTACTAATAGTGGCCTGACCGGCGGCGCCCGCTCGCAGGATGACGGCCCAAAGGATGACGGCTCATGGACCCCGGTTAAGGCCAAGACCCAACGGAACACGACGCCCAAAGCCACTCCCTCAGTCCCTCGCCCCGCCTCCACGGCCCACCCCCTCTTCGGCTCCGATGCCGAACAGTGGTGCCGTAAGCGCCTCGGACATGACTTCATTGCACTCAAGCAGGATCACACCGCTCAGTGCATCAAGTGCCCTGGAGACATCCACACCAGTCGGAAGTTGTACGTCGGCTACGGCGAGAAGCTCGTCTCTCACTCCCTCAAGGACTCGAAGGATCCTGAGGAGAGCGACTTCATCCGCATCTACATCGACAACCTCGACAGCAACCCCGCACCTCTCCGTGACTTTGCAGAGATCTTTGCGGCCGTCGGCACCGCCGTCATTGACGTGTATCGCCCGACGTTCCAAGATGCCTCTGGCAAATGGATCTTTAAGCCCAATTGTGTGGTTAAGATCCCCAAGGCGTGGGCCCCCCGTGGGTCATCCGACCCCATTACCGCCGACCTCGTGCTCCACATTCTCCGTGAGCACCCGGTCATCTACCGCGGTAAGGCCCTACGGTTTCAGTTCTTTAGCCGGTAAAAAGAACTCTAGCGGTTACCCTTCCGCTCGTGCTGCGATAGGCAGCCAACAAAAAGCCCCCAACAGTTAGCCTTCTGTCGTCGCCTTGCGACCTCCCAAAAGCGCATCCCCCAACAGTTAGCCTTCTGTCGTCGCCTTGCGACCTCCCAAAAGCGCACCCCAACAGTTAGCCTTCTGTCGTCGCCTTGCGACCTCCAAAAAGCGCATCCCAACAGTTAGCCTTCTGTTCCCCGTCGCCTTGCGACACAAAAAGCGCACCGGTTGATGTTCTGTGAAGAGAACACCAAAGAGGAGCCTTGGAGGCTGCCTTTTTTGGTATGGCTTGGCCATCTAAACAAAAAATTTGATGCTATTTTTTGCCTCTAGTTCAATCATAAAATAGTTTCATTATCCATAAATGGTTAAAATTAATAAATATTGCGAATCCCTTATTGATACTATAGATCTAGAATCAGATCCTCGATTCGTTGAGATCGAAAAAGAATCAGTTCGAATTTGTAATGTCAAATTAATTGATTATCTCAGTAATTTTGTAAAACTCTACTCTAAAGGTATTGAGAATATCACCGATGAAGAAATTACCGCACTAAATGATCTTTCAAACAAGCTGCTGGGTCCCGAAAGTCTAGGTGAATGCTCTACAAAAGTTATGGTTGAAGCATTGTATTATATCCGTCTATTCCAACTTGAAGATGCACATATGAAGGCGCTAGCTGAACTTGTCTATGCATATGATAATGGCGAGCAACTAAAAGCAATTATGAAACTGAATTCACTTATTATGATGAATATTACTTGCTTTGGTGCAGGCTCAACTCGTCCTCTATTTGCTCTATCAAGTCAAGATGATGATAATAAAGATGCTCAGGATCTTGAAGTAGCTATTCTATATTTGATTCATAATATGAATGATATTAATATGTCTCTTGCTCAACCTGTCTTGTCTTCTCCTCTTGATATTCTAGCTTTCCCAAAGGCTTTAGAGTCAAAAGAAGAGAAAAAGCAACAGCAACAAGAAGTAGTAGTAAAAGAAAAACAGGTAGAAGAAAAAGAACCTTTGCTGACAATTCCTGAGATGATGTACATAGGTGTAATGGCAATTATTATTGCAGCTCTTGTTGGTACCTACTTGACGAATCCTAATCTCTTGAGAATTTAATTTAAAAGCAAACAAAATAAATCGCAAATTTTTTAATCGCCGCAATTAAAAGAAAAATTTGACAGCTTTAAGCCTCCTAGAGGCTATTAAAACAAACTACAATGTCGCAAATTGAGACAATTAATAGTAGTTTTGTATATTTGGTTCTACCTCACGTTTCAACCAACAAGTTTGGTGAAGCAAAATATACTACTAGTAAAGATGCTAAATCAATTTACTCGGTCTTTCCTGACAGATTTACTGTAGAATTCCAAATCAATGGCTTTAATGATCTAGTAAAGAGATATCATGAATTGATTATAACTGCAACTAAACAGTCAGAGAAGACTGACCACTATAAGGCATTTCTTAGGGAACTTGATGAGAGTCTCTATGGCATCTTCATTGAGGCAGATTCATATAAACCTGATGTATTAACAGAATTGGCAAAAAAGAATCAGGAAAATCTGGAGAAAATTCCGAAAACATCTATACCCCATACTGCTTACGGTACAAAGGTTGCTATTAAAGGTGACTATATTGATAAGACATTTGTTTCTATTAAAAAATATAATACAGAAATTAATGAAGCACTAATTGGTAAGGTTGTGAAACCAACAACTGTTGCCGCAACTGTAGTAGCCGCAGTAACAGATGCAACAAATGCTATTGTAACTGCAGTTTCATCTCTAGTAACTGCAGCACCAGCGCCCATACAACAAGACACAGCATCATTAACAAGACCGAAGGCCAAGACCAAGAAGGAGAAGATTGCGGATTTTGAAAAGATGCTTGAGTCTCATAGTTGCGACTTCGAACCTTCTAAATGGTCCGAACAAATCAAAGCCGAAGAAACGAAGATCGCTAATTACCCACAAGAGATTGAAAAACTCCTTAAGGAATTCAAGGAAACCGGCGACTTTGCAAAGAAAGGACGTGCTCAACGATTCCAAAAGGAACTTGATGCAGCACCTGGCAAACTCGTAACCCTAAAAGCGAATCTCATTGCTAAACAAAATTATTATACTGATGGATATCAACCATTGTATTATAAATTTTATGGTAAGGAAGTTCATGATGAGTATTCTCTCATGGAATATGTTAATGATCATGCTACTACTCCTGATTTTAAAGGTATCACAAAAGTTTTGGAAACTCTATCTAAAAATAAGGAATTCCTAATTCATTTGGCACGAAACCCGGCTGATAGATTTTATCTTAAGATGCTTATTAATGATCGCAGAAGTTCAGTTAATCGTTTGAAGAAGAATAAGGATGCTGAACTAAGAACGCTAGAGTTATTTGAAACTGATATAAATCAAATTATTGTTCCAAATGCAGAGACTAAGAAGTATTTCGTAAAATTCCCTGAAGAGGAGCCTGTATAAAATATAGACTTCTTATAGGATATGTTAAACAAAACTAGGAAAAAGTATAAGGGAGGAGCCCTTGTTGGACAAGGCACTTATGGCTGCGGTTTTTTTCCTGGATTACAATGCAGTAAAACAGCAACCAAATCCAAAAGCCCGCAAAATAAAGTCCTATTTTCCAAATTTATGACAATTAAAGATGCAATACAAGAATTTGAAATTAATGATATTATAAGAAAAATCGATCCTGAAGAAAAATATTCAATTTATCCTTATAAAATGTGTAATCTTGAATCGAAAGATTATGATAAATATAAAAAGGATGGTCTCCGTTCTTGTAAATTAATCCCTAATAAAAGACTAAATACCAATGTAATTCATAATATAAATGATGGTAAATTTAAATTATTACAATCTTCTTATGGTGGCCCTACTTTGTATTCAATCATAAATCGTTATTATAAATTATATAATAGCAAAGAACCCATTGATAGAAAACAGCAATTTACAGATATAATGTATGTTTTAGATGGACTTGAAAATATTTTTAAAGGTTTGGTCCATTATCACGAGCATGATTTTGCACATTTAGATATAAAAGATGATAATATTGTAATTAGTTCTGATTCTTCTTCCCCTAAATGTAAGTTCATAGATTTTGGTTTATCGAATTTAGTTACAAAATTTAATAAAATATATGAAGATGTACCAGAACATATTCCAGTAGATCAACTTATTTTAATTCATTGGTCAAAAATATTTAATGAAAATCATACTATGAATATTCCACACAAATTTATAAAAATACAAGTAGAGAATATGGTTGGAGCTGGATGTTTCCCCATGGAATTAATTGGTTCATATTATGATACTGAAGGAAATCTTATACATAATGCTGAATTTATTGTAGAAAAATATATAAATATTTTAAGTGAATTATATACCTATAATGACTTAAATTCAAAAACTGTTAGTGATGAGGTTAAATATTTAATATTAACTGGAGTTGATGTTTATAGTCTTGGATATGTTCTGAGTAGAGCATTATATTTTATGTTGGATATTAAAATGCATTATGAAAAAATTTTTAATATGACAAATCAAACAGAAATTAAAGATTCTGATACGGTTTTACCTTTATCTATTTTAAATCGTTTATATAATTTAATAAAGGGAATGACAGACATTAATCCATTTACTAGATATTCTGCGGAGGAAGCAGCGGAGGTTTATTCTGAGATATTATTTGTCTTAAGAAATGCAAGATCCTGGGGCATCACTAAGAAATCCAGAAAAGGATTTGTTGTTGTCAATAAAAATAAAACACGTAAATCAATAAAGAAATTAGAAAAAATTTTATTATCAAAAAGTCAAAAAATTGCATTAGAACCCTATTTATCTTCTGATGTAATTGACGATCGTACCTAAAAAATTCCAATAAAATTGATTTATTTTGTGACTCCATGCAAAAGTCCAAAAAGATTGCTATAAGGCAATATAAGCTATTACGCTAAAATTATAAATGAGTTCAATAGAGGAGCGTGTGTATTATGACGA
>JACCDX011234673.1_pt1 | contig 47624 bp, 47 predicted proteins | sample 7449681 | NCBI WGS metagenome assembly JACCDX01 (sample SAMN15323450, study PRJNA562643) | freshwater metagenome | isolation source: river surface water | place: USA:Blue River Watershed | collected 2017-08-18
CGCACCACCGAGGGCTGCTCGGGCCTTACCGCGACGTGCTGCTCGTCTGGCGGGCGAAGTTCATGAGCTACGAGCAAATCGCGGCGACGCTCTCCGTTAACGGCATCAAGGTTTCGCCGGCCGGCGTCGGCGTTTACTGCCGCAGCCAATTCACCAAGTCCGAGATCGAACGCATCCGCCGTGAGCACCGGGCCACGGCCCGCGCGACCGCCCCGGCACCTGCTTCCAACCCGCTTCCGCTGGCGGTCACTCCGCCTTCAGGCGACCTCGGCGCCGGCCGTCGCGGACCGAAGATCGCCCGCGACAACTACTGAACCGTCCTCACCAACCATGCCCACTAAACGCATCATTCTCTTTCCCCAGGACAAGGGCGGTATCGGCAAAAGCTTTGTCGCCACCTTGCTCCACGACTACCTGACCGACGCCGGCGTGCGCGTGAAGGCGTTCGACCTCGACCACGCGAATTCGACGTTCAACCGACTGGTGCCCGAGGCCGAGTTCATCGACACAGATGTCGACGCCGACAAACTCGGTGTGCTCGACCGAATCGTCCATGTCCTGCCCGAGACGGATGTCGTCCTCGTCGACAACCGCGCCACCGGCGGCAGCAAAGTGATCGCTTACCTCGACGAGACGCGACTGCCCGAGTTGCAGGAGGAGTTTGGTTGCGTGCTAGTGTTCGCCGTGATCGCAACCGACGACAAGGACGCGAACTCCCAGATAGCGGAACTCCTCGACTCGCACGGCAGCCGGGTCCGCTGGTTGGTGGCCCGCAATCTCCGCGACGGCGGCAACCTCGATCTCTTCGGCCAGAGCAATGCGCGCAAGCGTCTCCTCGACCTCGGCGCCGTCGAAATTGATGTGCCCTGCCTCGCGGAGGTGACGAAGAATCGGCTGCAACAGGCCAACCTGACCGTGGGCCGCGGCCGGCGATCCGACGCCTTGCACCTGCTGGATCGCTCCCGCTGCGAGCGGTATCACGACCGCATGACGGGAGAGTTCCAAAAAGCCCGGGAGCTGCTGCAATCGTGAGCGCGCCCGCGAAACCGGAGGACCTGCTCGATCCCGAGCATTTTCCCGACGACCTGAAATGGGTTCCGGCCCACTACAAGCTGCATCCGACCGACCCGGTTTACCTGCTGCTTGCGTGGCATTGGCGCCGCGTGAAGCAATCGGAGGATACGTTGAAGGCCACCATCGTCGAAATGAAAAAGGCCCTCGATGACCGCATCGCCCATGTCACCAATGCCGCCGACACCGTGGCCGGCGTCAGCGACGCGCTCGCCGAGGTTCAGGTGTCACTGGATGAGAAACCGGCCGAGCTGGAGGCCCAACTCGACGCGAAGCTCTCCAAGCCTGTGGCAGACGCGGTGACGCGGCTCCAGGCGTTGGAGAAATCCCTCGCCCCGCTCGCCCGCAATTTCCAGACCGCGTTACGCCGTCAGATCCTCGCCACCTTTCTGGCCGGGATCACCGTTGGCGTCCTGGCGTCCGTTATCCTTTTCCTTGCGTGATGGGACGCACCGCCGGACTAGTCGTCTTGTGTTTCGGTTTCGCCGTCATGGCCCGGCACGCGGCAGCGCCGCCGGTGGGCTATTGGCTTCCGGTCATCACCCTGGGAATCGGAGGATGGCTGACCTACGTCGCGCTCACGACGCACTTCGAGGGGAAGCTGGCGGTGGTGCTCCGCCTCTGGGGTCTTGAATGGACTCGTGATGAAGCGTGTTGCCATTTCTTCATCACCGGTGCGACCGGCACCGGGAAAACTGCGCGCGCGGTGGTGCCGATTGTGCACGGTCTCCGTTCAACCTTGCCTGACACCGGCATCCTCGCGGTGGACTCCAAGGGGGCTTTGTGGAAACCGCTGTCGGCGATGGCAACGGCCTTGGGCCAGAAGGACACCCTGCGCTTGATCCGCGTGCGCCCCACCCACATTCCGCCGGACCAGTGGGTGCCGCCGTTGCGGCTCAATCTTCTGGGGGACGCCTCCGTTCCTTGGAGCACCTACGCCAAGATCATCGTCGATACCGCCACGGCGTCCGGCCAGCGCGGTGGTCAGGCTTTTTTCAAGGAGACGGCGCGGGACGCGATCGCGCACGCGATGCACGCATTGGAGGCGGCCGAGTTGCCGGTGACGCTGGCCAATGTTCATGACGCGATCTGCGTGTCATCGGAGACGGCGTTGTTGCTCGCGAGACTGGCCGAGCATCCGGGGCCGGCGGCGGAAAAGGAGCGGCAGTATTTCAGCGATTTCCATGCGCAGCCGCCGGAGCAGAAGAGCGGCACGGTCTATACGGTCGCGAACTACCTTCGACCCTACACACCGCCGGACATCCGGGAGGTTGTATGCTCGCTCGAGCCCAATTTCAGCTTGGCTGAGGTCGACGCTGGCCGACTCATCTGCCTCTCCGTTCCGCAGACCTACCAGGTCGAGCGCCGATATTTGAACCTGCTCTTCAAACAGCTCTTTTTCCTGCACGCCTTCCGGCGGTTCGATCTTGAGCCCGACGAGATGCGCCGGCGCAACCTGATCGCCCTGGTGCTCGATGAGGGACAAAAAACGACGCTCGTGTCCGAGGACGGGTTCTCGGATCACGCCACGGTCGACGAACTCCGTGAGGCCGGCGTCAGTCTGATTTCGGCGACCCAGACGCCGTTATCGCTCTACGCCGCGTTCGAGACCGAGCGGAAAGCGGATGTGTTCATGGCGAATCTGCGGACCCAGATTCACTTCCGGGCCGCCGACGAGAAAGGCGCGAAGATTCTTTCCGAGAAGATGGGCGGACGCGAAATCCGCAAATACAGCGGCGGGGTCAGCAGCGGCCGGACGTCCCGGAACTGGCAGCCGGCGGATGAAGCGTGGTTCAAGCCGACGTCTTTCCTCTCGTTGGCGGACGGCAAGGCGGTGGTGAAACACCCGCGCCGCCTGGGAAAACCGCTGTTGCGGCGTTTGCCATTTACCTCCTTCACCCGGGCAAACGAGGCCAGCCCTCGTCCCAGCGAAGGCTGACGTGTGCGCGTTGGGCGCTCCACGTCATGCGACGATGACCGCTTAGTTGCGGGAGGGATCGACCGGTCCGCGAGAACGGAGCTGCGGCCCGCGCCGATTCGGCCGGATCGGGGTCGGGCGAGAAGACTTTAACACGACGATGCGCCCCGCGGAACTGGGCCATCGAATCGCGTCGAGATAGTCATCTGCGATGCCCGTGGCATCCCGCCCCTGTAGATTGAATACAATGAGTGCCGCCACATCCGGGGCGCTACGCCCCATGATCCGGCGGAGCTGACGGGTGGCGCTGACAAAAATGCGGTAGTCCGCCGCATCGAAGAGAATTGTGACTCGAACGGGATGGGTGCGTGGGGGCATGGAGCATCGGAGGAGGACGTTGACGCGGCGGGGTTGACCACGGTTGGCGGTTGGTTGGGAACGCGGTGCGGTTGAACGCCCGCGGCTGGACTGAAGCTTACCTATATTACCATGCCAAACTTACCTAGAATCGGCTGTCCCGCGCAAAATATCGGCAAAAATCACCGCAGCCGCTGCGTTCGCACGTCGCTAGGCCGGCAATTGAGCACGCGCCGAAACCACCGCGCCATCAGAGTGTCGTCCGAGAATCCGCAGCGAAGGGCGATCTCGATCTCCTTTTTATCGGAGTGCTGCAGCAGCTCCTCCGCCTTCGCGACCCGTCGGCGCATCACGTAGTCGTGCGGCGTCAGCCCGACGCTGGTTTTGAACAACCGACCGAAATGGCTCGGGCTGAACCCGGCGATACGGCCGAGCAACGCCAGGTCGAGGTGATCGCCTATATGCGTTTCGATGAATCCGGTCACCCGTTGCAGGGATTCAGAGGGCAGGCCGATACGTTGACCGGGTGCGGTGCCGCCGTCGGTCAACCCGCGCAACAGGTGTGTCCCGAAGACGGTGCCGATGGACTCGACGTAGAGTGCGTTCGGGTCGCTCTGCCCGCGACAGAGTCGCCGAAAGGCGGTGCTCAGTTGCCCGATCAGCGCGTCCCGGCCGACCAGGTAGGCGAGAGCCTCCACCGTGACCTCGGGCTTTTCGCGCACCGCGATTTCCGAGGCAAAGCTGGGCTTGATGAACAGTGTCACCATTTCCGCCTGATCCGGGCAAATCAGCGCATGGGGCGTTCCCGCCGGAATCAGCCAGGCGGTTGGCCCCTGAATCTTCCTCTCCCGCCAGTCGCCGTCCGGAGGCTTCCATTTTATGATGCCGACGGCTCCGTCCAAAACGGCGGAAATCTGCTCTTCCTCGCGGGTATGCTCCGCCCACTCGTTGCTCGGGTGATGATCGTAGTAGACGCTGACCGCTCGGCCGTCGAAGAGTTGTCGGCGGTAGCCATTGGTCGCAGGGAAGAGGGTAAGTGGATTAGGCACGGAAGAGTCCGTGCCGGGTTAACAGGATGTCGATGAGCGATTTGGGCGACACCTGCGCGTTGCGACGCAGACAGTCGGGCCAGTGTAGCGCCATTCCCGCCGGAGGTATCGGCTGGAGCCGCGTTTCTATCGGCTATTCGCGCTTTCCTATGAAAATGGTATCGCACGGTCTGATGTCGTTCGCCCGGTCCTCGCCGTAAAATCGACGACTAATTCAAGCCCGATTTCGGCGGCTCACCCAACGCGGGAAAGCCTTTGCGACCGGAGCCGCTGTGTGGCTGCCACGGAAAATGGGAGGGCACCGTCCAAGGCGACCCCGGCATGGGCAAAGCCGAGCGCGAATACACCTTCACGCTCAACGACCGCTTCATCCATGTCGTCAACAAGTCGATCTATCCGCCGCAGGAGAAGAACAAGCAGGACGAGACGCACGAGGATGTCGGCTACATCAGCTACGACAAGGCGGCGAAGAAGTTCGTCCTGCGCCAATTTCACATCGAGGGCTTCGTCAATCACTACTTCATCGACAGCATATCAGAGGACGGCCGCACGCTCGTGTTCGTCACCGCCGCCATCGAGAACATCGCTCCCGGCTGGCGGGGTCGCGAAACCTACCGCATCGTCAGCGACGACGAATTCATCGAGACCTTCACGCTCGCGGAGCCGGGCAAGGATTTCGTGACCTATTCGGAGACGCGTTTCCGGCGCAAGCCGTAGTCACTTCGAGAGCGCGACGCCGAAGTGCCAGGGCGGCAGGTCCACCGTCGCGGCGGCGGTCAACCCGGCGGCCTTCGCCCAGATTTCGGCATCAGCGGGTGTCGGCCGCAGATGGAGCGGCGGGCCGCGCGGCGTCGCGGGATCGGCGCGCCAGTGAATGGCCAGCACCCGGCCACCCGGTCGCAGCAACGTCGCAGCCTGGCGCACGAGGTCTTCGGGCTGCGGGAAGTGGAGAATATTGAACAGCAGCACGGCATCGCAGGATTCCGGTTCGAGCCCGAAACCGGCGGCCAGCACATCGCGCTGCGCAGCATTGATGTTGCTCACGCCTGCGTCCGCCGCGCGCGCGATGGTGCGCGCGATCATCGCGCGATCGATATCGAAGGTAAACGCGGTTCCCCGGATGCGACGTGCCACAGGGAGAGTAAATGTGCCGTAGCCGCAGCCCAATTCGGCGACGTGTTCAATCGTGCAGTCGATTTTCAGCCGATCCAAAATCAGCGGGAGGTCGAAGAGCGACTCCCAATAGGTTTCTTCGGGCATACCACTTTCCGGCACTTTCATCGGGGCACGATCATCGCTCGCGCGCGGAAAGCAAAGCGTTCCCGTGCCGGTGCGAGGCCTCTTCTCGCACCGGGGCTTGGGTTGGGCGGCCCAAATACTCCAAGGGATTCCTCCGGCCACGGCGTATAACGATCAACACGCTCACACTAAAATCCAAGGAGCCATCATGAAAACCCTCACAAAACTATCGGTGGTCGCGGCGCTCGCCAGCGCCGCAATTTCCTACGCCGGCCCCGGTCCCCAATTCTGGAATCGCCCCGCGACAAAAACCCCTTCGCCAAAAGTCGAGACGGCGGCGGCGGTCTCCCAGACACCGACAAAAGCGGACAGCTCGGGCCTGACCTGCGCTCGGATGCTCGTGCCGCGCATCGGAGCATTCAAGCAGTCGCCCGTTTCCGTCGTCACCTGCACGCCCGAAATGATGAAGAGCGACTGGCGCTGCCAGCAGGCGTGCGCTTTTGCCGCCAAAGGTTAATCGCCAAACCAACCGCTCTTCGCCCGGCCAACGAACGCGTCGGGCGAGAGCATTCCTCAATCCGATGAAAGAAACTTACGATCCCAAGCTACGGGAAGTGCTCGCCGCGTGGCAGGTCTCGCCGCCACCGGCTCCTCGTTTCAAATCCGTCGTGTGGCAGCGGATCGCCGCCGCAGAGGCCCGCGACGCGCTCGGAGTGTGGGGGCGGCTGCGCGAATGGCTGATGGTCGAGCTCCCGCGTCCGGCCTACGCCTCGGCACTGCTCGCTGTCACCGTGGTCGCGAGCTTCACCGCGGCCAACCTGCACGCGAGTTACGCCCGCGAGCAATACCGCGTGGAATCCGCGCGCCAGTATCTGGCGTCGATCGATCCGCTCGCGATGGCCACCCACCCGGGCAAGGCGCGATGAAAAAATTGCTCATGGTGCTCGCCCTCGTCGTCGCCGTCGGCACGACGACGTATGTGGTCTGTTATCGGCGCGCAATGGTCGCCGTCGTCACGCCCGACGGCACCGATGCCGAGCTGGACTGGCTGAAAAGTGAATTCGCGCTCACACCCGCGCAATACGAGAAGGTGCTCGCGCTGCACCACGCGTATCGCCCGGTGTGCGCCGATCATTGCACGCGATTTATCGCCGCGCGCCGCCAGCTCGACGACGTGCTCAAGCACCAGGCGAGTTGGTCTCCGGCCGCGGCGGCGGCCATCGCCGAGCAGGCGCAGATTCAAGGCGAGTGCCACGCCTCTATGCTAAAATACGCCTACGACGTGGCGGCGTGCATGTCGCCCGAGCAGGGCCGGCGCTATCTGGACATGATCAAGATGCAAATCACGGAGGGCGATCCGGCCGGGATGTTCGCGGCGGCCCGCTGATCCTCCATGTCCGACGATGACGGCGATCTCATGTCCCGCCTGTGCGCCGGTGACGACGAAGCTCTCGATGCGCTGATGGATCGCTGGCAGGCCGCACTGCGAGGCTTTCTCTACCGTTATCTCCACAACGAGGAGGACGCGGCCGACGTCGCCTTGGAGACATTCGTGCGCGTATATCGGAATCGCGAGAAATTCCGGCCGGGCGCGAAATTTTCGACGTGGATGTTTTCCATCGCGCTCAATCTCAGCCGGGACCACGCGCGATACGGCCGGTCGCGTCCCGTGGTCGCGCTTGAAGATGACGCGCTCGCCGCGGCCAGCGACCGCTCGGCTGAAGCGTCGGACGTTGCACCCGATACGGATTTGCTCCGGGTCGAAATGGCCCGTGCCGTGCGCGCCGCGGTCGAGGCGTTGCCCGATCAACTGCGGTCCGCTGTTCTGCTCTGCGAATACGAAAATCTCACGCACGCCGAAGCTGCGGCGGCCACAGGCTGCTCGGCGAAAGCGGTGGAAACACGACTCTACCGAGCGCGGCAACTGCTGCGCGATGCGTTGCAACGGCACCTGCGATGAACGCAGCGCTGCCGGCTCCGCGGCGCATTCCTCCCATATTGGAACCGGAGCGCAGCGCGCGCGACGGTCACGGCAAGAAATGCACGACTAAGAGCAAGAATTGCGCGAGGGAGACGAGCCTTTCCCCGCGTATAACTTGATACCAACCGTCAGTCCAAAAACAGCCTCCCATGAAAACATCAATCACCACTCCCTCACTCGCAGGCCCCAGTCTGGGCCTGCTTTTCGCAGCGTTCCTCGCCAGTAACGCCGTCGCCGGCCCGGGTCCCGAATACTGGAGGTCGCTCGGCCAGCCGAAGGCGGCAACCGTCGAGCCCGCGAAACCTGTCGCAGTGGAGATTCCGGTGTGCCCAGGCTCCGAAGTCGTCCCGGTCACAGCGATGAAGTCGCCGCAGTCCAACGGCCGGCCGCCTCTCGTCGCCGTGCAGACGGGCACCCAACGCGTGTGCCACCTCTGCACCACCACCAGCGTGGTCATCACGAACGACTGGCCGAGCCACCGCGGGCCGACCGTGCAGAAAACCGAAGTCGCAAAAGTCGGAGCAACTCACGTCTGCACCGAGGCATGCCCCACCTCATCGAAAGCGTAGTCACGTCCCCCACATCGCCCAACTTCCAATCTCACCAAATATTGTCATGAAAACCATTCGCCTCAGCAAAAACCTCATCGGGCTCGGCTCCATGCTGGCCCTCGCAATCAGTCTGGGTTCCTCAGCTATTGCCGGCCCAGGCCCGCAATTCTGGAATCGTGCGTCGCCTGTCACCACCACCAAGGAAGCCGAAGCCTTAAAGCCGACCGACACCGCCGTGATGGTCTGCGGCGCGTGCAAGACGGTCCTTGTGCGCGACGCGAAATACGTCGGCCCCAGCGGCAAGGGGCGCTACGAATGGTTCACTATTGGAGCGAAACACAAATGCGATCACTGCGGTGGCGAGATGTCCGTGGTCCGTGGCAAGACCACCGACACGATGCAGCACAATTGTTCAATGTGCGGTGAAGGCGCGGCGTTCTGCTGCGCGGTGAAAGCAGACGCCGCTCCTGCCGCGAAGAAGTAATCGTTTGCGCCGCGCCCGTCGAAGAGCGGATTCCGTCACAACTCCCTGGCCATCCGTTCAACGACCACGCTTGCGCGAACGCGGCCCACGCCTCCGGGAAAATTCCCGGGGGCGAACCGCTCTAATGAAACCACCTGAATATTTTGAAGTCTCGCACCAGCTCGTTATGAAAAGTCTCCGCACCATCGGCAAACTCTCCGGCCTTGGCGCCGCCCTAGTTGCCGCGATCAGCGGCTGCGCGCTGGCCCCATCAGCCGCGGAAAAACAGGCGCGCACCGAAGTCGCCCGGATCGGGACGGCAATTCGTCCCGCCAGCCCAAAGCCGCCGCTGCCGGACCTACGCACCGATTCGCCGCTGACGGACTATGTGCACTTTGCCGTGCTCAATCATCCGCGCGTCGAGGCCGCCTATCACGAATGGCGCGCCACCGTCTCCGCGATCGCGCCCACTCGCGCGTTGTCCGATCCGCAGTTCACGTTCGAGGCCGACATCGCGGACACTCTGATGACGTTCATGCCGGGCCTGATGTTCGATTTCATGACGCCCGCCAAACGCGCCGCGATGGGACAGGAAACCGTCGGGGCAAGTCGCGCTGCCTATCGGATTTACGCCGGGGAAGTGCTCGAGGTCGCCGCCGGCGTGCGCAAGGCGTGGCTGGAGCTGGCCTACGTGGACGAAGCGCTGCGATTGCGCGAAAGTTCACTGCACGCGCTCGACCTGGCCACTGCGGTTGCGGGGGCCGACTACACGACGGGCCGCGGCATGGGCACCTTGGAAATCCACGTGCGGCTGGCGAACGATGCCGCCAAGGTGCGCTCGGAACTCACCGCACTCGGCTACCGTCGCGACGCCGCGCGAATTCGTTTCAAGTCCACGCTGGGGCTCGCGCCCACGGCAGCCGATCCGGCCTGGCCCCAGGCGACGCTCGCGCCGACGACGCTCCCCAGCGAGGACGAACTCTGGCGCCGTGCGCAAGTGGCCAACCCGGAACTCGGCCGGATGCGCGCGATGGTGGAGATGGCGCTGGCCGGCATCGGCGTCGCCCGGCAGGGTGCGACCCCGGATTTTTCCCTCGGGGCGATGGCCGACTTCAAAGCCAGCCCGCTGTTGGTGCGGCCGACCGCGACCGCCACGCTGCCGATCTGGCGCGAGAAAATTGCCGCGAACATCGCCGCCGCCGAAGCACGCCGCGACGCCGCGGTCGCCCGCGTGAATGCGGAGCAACTGAACCTCGCGGCCGAACTCGCGCAGATGCTCTACATGGTGCGCGAGAGCGAGCGCATGATCGCCTACATCGAGCAGTCGGCGCTGCCGAACTACGAGCGCGCCATCGCCACCCTCGAAGCCGGCTATCAGTCGGGCATGAACGGACCGGGAATGATTCCCGAGATCCGCATCATGGCGCTCGCGATGCGGGTGGAGCGCGCCGCTGCGCTGCGCGACCGCGAGAGCGCGGTCACCGACCTGATGCTCCTGACGGCCGATGTCGCGCCGCCCGGCGCTCCGTTGCTCGCCGAATCCTCACTCTCCGCCCGCTGATTTCTTTTCCTGTCCAAACATGAACGCCTCCCTGCGCACCGTCGCATTCTTGACCCTCGGCCTGTTCGTCGCCGCCGCGCTGTTCGCGGCCGAGCAGCTCTACACCTGCGGGATGCACCCGCAGATCATCAAAAAGGAGCCGGGCAATTGCCCTGTCTGCGGCATGAAACTCACGCCGATCCGTGCCAACTCCTCCGGCCAGACGGCCGCAGGTGAGCGGAAGGCGAAATTCTACAAATCGACCATGATGGCTGGCGAAGTCAGCCCCAAGCCCGGCAAGGATTCGATGGGTATGGAGATGGTGCCCGTTTACGACGGCGGCGATTCTACGGCGACCAGCATCCAGATCGACGCTGCCACGATTCAGAAAATGAATCTCCGCACGGCGCCGGTCGGCCACGGCCCGGTGCGTCGTGAAATCCGCGCGGTCGGCTCCGTCGCCTACAACGAGCAGGGTCTGCGCGACATCACGACCAAGTATGAGGGCTGGCTGGAAAAGCTGCTCGTGAACGCCACGTGGGCCACCGTCAAGGCGGGCGACCCGCTGTTCGAGATCTACTCGCCGGACCTCTACAACGCGCAGCTCAACTACCTTGTCGCGCTCCGTTCCGAAGGCGAAGCCGGCGGCAACCTCACGCGCGCGGCCCTCGGTCGGCTGCAATTGTTCGACGTGCCGGCCGACGTGATCGCCGAGTTGAACCGGACCCGGGAGGCCCGGCGCACGATCGTGTTTCGCGCGCCCGCCGATGGTGTGGTGATTGAGAAGATGGGTGTTGCCGGGCAGATGATGAAGCCCGGCGAGCGCATCTACCGCCTCGCCGATCTTTCGTCGGTGTGGGTGCAGGCGGAGATTTACGAAAAAGATCTGCCGTTCATCCGCGTCGACGCACCGGCCGCTGTGCGCACCAGCTACGGCCCGGAGCGCACGTTCGACGGCACGGTGGAATTGCTGTTGCCGCAAGTGCAGGAGCAGACCCGCACCGCCTCCGCGCGCATCGTGCTCGCGAATCCCAATGGCGTTCTCCGGCCCGGCATGTTTGTCGATGTGCGGTTCGCCGCCCAGCTCGCCGACGATGCCGTGCTCGTGCCCGACACGGCGGTGCTGCGGAGCGGCGAACGCAACACCGTCTTCGTCGCGCTGGACGGCGGCGCCTTCGAGCCGCGCGAAGTGAAGCTCGGTGCCCGCAGCGCCGGCGACGTCTATCAAGTCCTGAGTGGGTTGAGCGCGGGCGAGCGCGTCGTGATTTCGGGACAGTTCATGCTCGATTCGGAAAGCCAGCTTCGCGAAGCGATTCAAAAGATGCTCAAGCCCGCGAGCGCCGCAGCCGAGCCGGCCCCGGCCAGCGCGCCGGCTGCGCCCATGAAAAAGCAAAGCTCCGTCGTCGCGCCGGACGCCCTGAAGTCGCTCGCGCTCGCCGCCGCCGATGCCGCCTCCCCGCTCGCCCGCGACGACTTCGCCGGTTACCAAGCGCAGCTTCCGGCGCTGCGTGCGGCGTTCGCGGCGCTCTTCGCCGCCGACGAACACGCGGCCCACGGCCCGCTCGGCGCGTTCAAGGACGGTCTCGCTGAACCCGCGGACCTCAAGGCCGCGCGGCTGGCGTTCGCGCCCTTGAGTTCGGCCATTGCTGACGCCGTGCGGTCGGCCGGGCTTGCCGGCGACGCGGGCTTGCGAGTCTTCGAGTGCCCAATGGCGAAGGCCCGCTGGTTGCAGCGGGAGGCCGGCACTAAAAATCCTTTCTACGGCACGGCGATGCTGACGTGCGGCGACGAGATCGACGTGGCAGTCACCAAGCCGAAAAAGACTGGCGCGCTCGTCGCGCCGCCGCTCGATGCCCGTGCGATGGCCGCGCAATTGCCGCCGGGCCATCCGCCCATCGGTGCAGCCATGACGAGCCAGGATTTCCTGCGCTCGCAGATGGGCCTCGCTCCCGCCGGCAGCGCCGCCGGTGCCCCGGATGCGAGCTGCGGCAACTGCGGCATGTCAGCCGCGGCGATGGCGGCGGGCGAACCCTGCGCACACGACAAAAAGTAACCGCCTCACTCGCAACCTGACCGCCCGAATCCGCAAACCACGCGGCGCGCTGCGTCCCGCAACGACCTTCTCCATGCTCAAAGCGATCATCGACTTCTCGCTCAGGAACAAATTCCTCGTGCTCGCCGGCACGGTGGCGCTCGTCTGCGGCGGCATCTTCGCCCTGCAACGGATTCCGCTCGACGCGATCCCTGACCTCTCGGACACGCAGGTGATCATCTACACCGAGTGGCCGGGGCAGGCACCACAGATCGTGCAGGATCAGGTGACGTATCCGATCACGACGAAGATGCTGTCGGTGCCCTCCGCGAAAGTGGTGCGCGGCTATTCCTTCTACGGCTTCTCGTTCGTTTACGTGATCTTCGAGGACGGCACCGACCCGTATTGGGCGCGCAGCCGTGTGCTGGAATACCTGAGCGGACTCAGCGGCAGCCTGCCGGCGGGCGTGACGCCGCGCCTCGGGCCGGATGCGACGGGCGTGGGCTGGGCGTTCATGTATTCGCTCAACTCGAAAAATCACGACCTCGCGCAACTGCGTTCCATGCAGGACTGGTTCCTGCGCTATCAGCTCGCGAGCGTCGATGGCGTCGCCGAGATCGCCTCGGTCGGCGGTTTCGTGAAGCAATACCAGATCACCGTCGATCCGCACCGGCTGCACGCCTACAACCTGTCCATCGCCGAGGTCGCGATGGCGGTGCAGAAGAGCAATGGCGAGGTCGGCGGACGCTCGGTCGAGATGGCCGAGAAGGAATTCATCCTCCGCGTGAAGGGCTACGTTTCCTCGGTGGAGGACCTGCGCAAGGTCGCCGTGGGCCGCGGTCCGGCCGGGACGCCCGTGTTGCTCGGCGAAGTCGCGAACGTCGGGCTCGGCCCCGACATGCGGCGCGGCATCGCCGAACTCAACGGCGAGGGCGAGACAGTCGGCGGCGTCGTGGTCGTGCGCTACGGCGTGGACACGCGCCAGGTCATCCAGGCGGTTCGCGCCAAGCTCGACCAGGCGATGAAAAGCCTGCCCGAAGGCGTCACCTATTCGGTGGCCTATGACCGCACCGCGCTGATCGTCCGCGCGGTGCGCACCCTCAAGGAGAAGCTCATCGAGGAAAGCGTCGTCGTCGCCCTCGTGTGCCTCGTCTTCCTGATGCACCTGCGCAGCTCGCTTGTGGCGATCATCATCCTGCCGATTGCCGTGCTCGCCTCGATTCTGATCATGTTTGGGCAGGGACTGAGCGCGAACATCATGTCGCTCGGCGGCATCGCCATCGCCATCGGCGCGATGGTGGACGCGGTCATCATCATGATCGAAAACGCGCACAAGCACATGGAGCACGACGGCGGCAAGAAGCCGCATTGGGACATCATCCGCGATGCCTCCGTCGAGGTCGGCCCCACGTTGTTCTACTCGTTGCTCGTCATCACCGTCTCGTTTCTGCCGGTGTTCACCTTGCAGGCGCAGGAAGGCCGCATGTTCAAGCCGCTCGCGTTCACCAAGACCTACTCGATGGGCGCGGCGGCGCTGCTCTCCATCACGCTCGCGCCGGTGCTGATGGGCTTTTTCATCCGCGGCAAAATTCCCGCCGAAGAAAAAAATCCGGTGAACCGTCTTCTCATCTGGATGTATCACCCGCTGCTGGATCGCATGATCAAGTATCGCTGGATCGTGATCGCGGCGGCGGCGTTGATCGTGGGCTGGGTGTTCTTCCCGTGGAACGCGGTGGTGTCGCGCGTGCTGCCCGACGGCACGGCCAAGGAGCTCGCCTTCAAGCTCGGGAAGGCGTTTCCCTATCAAAATATCGGCTCGGAGTTCATGCCGCCGCTCTACGAGGGCGACCTGCTCTACATGCCGACGACGTTCCCCGGCATCTCGCCGACGAAGGCGCGGGAAATCATCCAGCAGACCGACCAGATCATCAAATCGTTTGCCGAGGTGCATCACGTCTTCGGCAAGATCGGGCGGGCGGAATCCGCAACCGACCCCGCGCCAATGGACATGATCGAGACGACCATAATGCTCAAACCCGAGGAGGAGTGGCCCGTCGTCGACTTCATGGACGACAACGGGAAGGTCATCGCCCATCGGCGGCGGACCATCGACGAACTCACGGCTGCGATGAACGGTGCCGTGCAGATTCCCGGTCTCACGAACGCATGGACGATGCCGATCAAGACGCGCATCGACATGCTCGCCACGGGCATCAAGACGCCCGTCGGCATCAAGGTCGCCGGTTCCGATCTCCGCGAGCTGGAACGCATCGCCAGCGAAATTGAAGGCGTGATCCGGCGCGCACCCGGCACGAGCAGCGTGTTTGCCGAACGCGTGATGGGCGGCAACTACGTCGAGTTCGACATCGATCGCGACGCCATCGCCCGCTACGGCCTCACAGTCGGCGAGGTGCAGGAGACCTTGCAGGTCGCGCTCGGCGGGATGCCGCTGACGACGACCGTCGAGGGTCTCGAACGCTACGGCGTGATTCTCCGCTACGAACGCGACTACCGCGAAAATCTCGAAGCCCTCCGCGAAATTCTGATTCCGGTGAAGGCGGGCGCGAAAGCCGGCGGGATGGGCGGCGCCGGGGGCGCAACGATGGCCCAGGTGCCGTTGAGCCAGCTCGCGAACGTGCGCGTGGTCGCCGCCCCGATGGGCGTGAAGAGCGAAGCCGCCGTGCCGAACGCATGGATCTACGTCGATGTGCAGGGCGTGGACATCGGCAACTACGTGCGCGGCGCGCAGCGCACCGTGAACGACGCGATCCGCAGCGGCGAAATCAAGGTGCCGACCGGCTACAGCATTTTCTGGAGCGGCCAGTATGAATACATGCAGCGCGCCAAGGCGCGGCTCATGATCGTGGTGCCGCTTACGCTCCTGATCATTATCTTCATCATCTACCTGAACACGCAGTCATGGATCAAAACGTCCATCGTGCTGCTCGCGGTGCCGTTCTCGCTGGTCGGGGCGTTCTGGGCGCTGCACCTGGCCGGCTACAACATGAGTGTAGCGGTGTGGGTCGGCATCATTGCCCTTGCCGGCCTCGACGCCGAGACCGGCGTCGTGATGCTGCTCTATCTCGATCTCGCCTACGAGGACTGGAAAAAGAAAGGTCTGCTCACCTCGACCGCCGGTCTGCGCGATGCGATCTATCACGGAGCCGTGAAGCGCGTGCGCCCGAAGGCGATGACGGCCGCCGTCATCATCGCTGGTCTCCTGCCGATCTTGTGGAGTCACGGCACCGGAGCCGACACGATGAAACGCATCGCGCTGCCGATGGTCGGCGGCGTGGTCACTTCGACGCTGATGGAACTCCTCGTCTATCCCGCGATTTTCTTCCTGTGGCGCAAACGCAGTCTGCCGGCGCCGGACCCCGTCCCGCCGGGCGAGTTAGCTTCCCCATGAAAACCGGAATTTCCCACCGATGCATTCCCAGAGCACAACCGCGTGCGGCGGCGAACTGCGCTCTGTGCGACACACGACTCGCGCCCGACAGAGAGTTCTCGGTCGGCACCGCTGGCTCCAGAATCGGTGTGCGGTGCTGCCAGGAATGCGCCGGTCTTTTTGTCGTGTTCCTCGATGCACTCTTGGAGACGGCGAGAATTACTCCCGTCCCGTCGCACAACGACGTGCCGGCAAACGTCGACCCGTTCAGCCATGAATACTTCCGATGATTCCGGTGCAGAGACGTGTGTCGTCTGCGGCAAAGCCGTCGCCGGCACGAGCGGAGTGACTCACATCTATCACGACCGGCGCCCGTTCGCGCTGTGCTGCCCGATGTGCGTGGATATGTTCCAACGCGCACCCGCGCGTTTCGCCAGCGGCGAGCGACCGCAGAGCGTGGTCGAGGATCTGCTCGCCGACCTGAAGTGGAAAAACTCTTCCCGCTGGTAGTCGCACCGCCCGCGACCAATCGAAATCGCCCCATCCGACCTATCGCTGCAAATCGCCGAGCAAGTCGCGCAGCTTCACCTTCGCGTGGTGGATGCGCAGCTCCACGGCCTTCGGGGTCGTGCCCATGATTTCCGCGGCCTCCTTCTGGCTTTTGCCTTCGAGGGAGCATAACATGAGCGGTAGCTTGAGCCGGTGTGGGAGCTGGTCGATGGCCCGTTGCAAGACTTTGAAGCGGTCCGCCTGCGCGCTCTGCTCGGACGGGATCGGCTGCGTGTCGGCGAGTTCGGTTCGCGCCCCGTCGTCTTCGGGCACGTCGAGCGGGATATCGTAGCGGTGCTTGCCGAGCCGGCGCAGACGGTCGCGGCAGAGGTTGACGGCGATCGTGTAGAGCCACGTCTTGACGGTCGATTGCGGCCTGAATGAAACCGCTTTGAAATACGCGCGCACAAACGTCTCCTGCGCCGCGTCGCGCGCCGCCGTCTCGTCCCGCAGGTAGCGGAACGCAAAACGGAAAAGCGGTTCGCGATGGCGTTGGATCAGTTCGTTCAGCGCCAAATCCTCGCCCGCCTTCAGGGCCTCGATCAGCGGCAGGTCCGGGTCCACGGGTGAATTACGGTGCGACGTCCAGACCTTGTTCGGCGAGTTGCAGCAGTTTGTCTCCCTGTGCGGGCGTGAGCACGCGGCGCATCTCAAAGATATGCGCAATCGAAGCGTTCTGCAGCTCGCCCATATGCAGGTGAATCTTGCCGACCGCCGCAGAAATCTCGGGCGAGTCAGGCCGCCCCTGCCGGATGGCGAGCGCGAGCTCGTGGTTCGCCGCGCGCATCCGCTCGCGCAGAATCCGGTTCTGACTCGCGAACTTTTCCTCGATGGGCTCGAGCGCCTTGTGCTGTTCCGGGGTGATCTTCAGCTCCGCGTGCAGCCATTCGTGCGGATCGACTTTGGCGGCCCTTCGCGAATCCATCCAGCGGAGGGTGCAAAACGAGGAGAGCGCCGCGACCACCACGACCGCGACGAAGAATCCGATCAGGGTTTTCATGGGCTACTTGCGGACCGAGTGGGCGGTGGCGACCAGCACCAAAGGCGTGTCGGGCGAGAAAACCTCGAAGTGTAGCGAGTCGCGCGCGAGCAGCGCGTGATCGGCGGAGCGGGCCATTATCGCAGGCACCAGGCCGGCGAGCAGGGCGAGGCCGAGCGCGGACAGGGCCAGTCGCGGACGTTCGAGCAGCTCGCGCCAGTTCAGTCCGAGGAGCGTTCCCAGCCTGCGATGTCGCCGGTGTTCGATGTCCTTCCACACGTCCGCCGTAAACCGATCTGGCGCAGAGGGCAGTGGTTGCTTCGCGTAGGCGCTAAGCAGTTCGTCGAGCGGGTCGGAGTTCATGATTGTTAATCCACTTAACGTAGGCGGGAGCCGTGATCCCTCAACCTTTCTTCCATCGGCGGGGCTGATCCGCGCAAAAAGTTTGAGGGATGAGGCCGGGTCGCAGCGTTACACGCAGCACACCCTTCATGTTTCTCCGATTCGCCGTCGTTCTCTTTTCCCTTTCGGTCGCATTCAGCGTGGTGAGGGCAGCCGACCCGCTCACACTCGATGCAGCGGTTCAACACGCCTTGGCGCAGAACCGCGATCTCGCTGCCGCCGCCCTCGGAGCTGAGGCGGCCCGTGGACGCGTGGAGCAAGCGGGCCTGCGGCCCAACCCGGCGCTCGAGGCGGGAGCGCAGACAGACTTGCTTACAGGCAACAATGGGGCGCGCAAATTCGACTTGGGCCTGACCCAGGCGATCCCGCTCGGCAACCGTCTGCGCGAGGCCCAAGCCGTGGCTCGCGTTGGCATCGGTGCGGCGTCCGCCGCGCTGGCTGATCGGCGGCGTTTGCTGGCGGGTGAAATCACCAAAATCTACGTCGATCTGTTCGCGCTCGACCAGGAAATCGCGCTGCGGGATCGGTTGATCAAGGCAAACTCGCGGCTGGTCGAACTCGCCCGCTCCAAGGCAACGATCGGGGAAGTTTCTGCGGTCGAGGTGAACGCCGCCGCACTTGAGCAGGTAAAACTGGAGCAGGAGCGCACCAATCTGGCGGCCGAGCGCACGACGCGACTGCAAGACTTGAAGCCGTTGCTCGGCACACCGCCCGAAGAAGACTTGGCGGTGGCGGGCGATCTGCCCGGCCTGACGCAGGCGCTAGGGACCAATGCCGACGGCGAAAAATCGACGTGGAACCGTCCCGATCTGCGCTTGGCCGCGCTGGCCGTCGAACAGGTCGAGGCCGAACAGCGCCTCGCCCAAGTCGAGTCCAAAGGCGATCTCACCGTGGGCGCGACCTACGGCTACGACCGGAGTGCGGGAGGCGGAGCCGATCACGTGCTCGGCGCAAAAATCTCCATCCCCCTGCCGGTGCGAAACAAAAATCAGGGGCGTCTGCGTGAGCTTCGCGCCGAGCGGACGCGCGCCCAACGCGAGGCCGCCGCGCTCGAATTCAGAGTGGCATCCGAGGTCGGCTCGGCCCGTCAGCGCGCCGAGCAGGCTCGGAAAATTCTGGAAGGCTATCGCGCGGTGGTTTTGCCCTTGGGCGAGGCATCGGAGCGCGCGTTGGCCGAGGCCTATCAGCAGGGCCAGTTGCCCCTTTTCCAAGTGATCCAAGGTCAGCAGCTACGCCTCGCGCTCGAATCCGGGGTGCTCGCGGCCAGCAGTGCCTACGCGAAAGCCCTGGCGGACTTGCAGACCGCCACGGGTCGGAATCCGCAGTTGATGAATCCGCCCGCGCTCAACGAACAGCCCTGATCGGACCGCCCTCGCTCAATTTTCTGAACCGATCCCCCCCCGCCATTTCATGAAAAGTCCGCTCTTTTTCTTCGCCGCCTTGACCGCCCTCTCGGTGCCTGCCGCGCGCGTGTCGGCCCATGAAGGCCACAACAAAGCGCCGGGCGAATCCGGTGCCGGCCCGCTTACCGGCCCGGTCACACTCACGGCGACCGCCGAAAAGAATCTCGGCTTGAAAACCGAGGCCGCCGAGCTGCGCACGCTGGAAAAAACGGTCGCCATCCTCGGTAACGTCGAACTCGACCCATCGCGCGTCGCGGCCATCGCCAGCCGCATCTCGGGGCGCATCACCCGGCTCACGGTGAAGGAAGGCGACCGCGTGGCCGAAGGCGACTTCCTGCTCGAAGTCGAGAGCCGGCAGATCGGCGACCCGCCGCCGAAACTGCAATTCAAGTCGCCCATCGCCGCCACCGTTTACGAGCAGCCGATCTTCACCGGCGACAGCGTGGAACCCAACGCCCGCCTGCTTACGCTCGCCGACCTTTCCGAACTCTACCTCGTCGGCCGCCTCTACGAAGGCCAGGCCGCGCAGGTCAAGAAAGGCCAGACCGTCCGCATTCGGGCCGAGGCTTACCCCGAGGATCAATTCACCGGCACCGTCGAGGGCTACACACCGCGGCTTGATCCCGAGACCCGCACACTCGGCGTGCGCGTGCGCGTCGCCAATCCCGACCAGAAACTGCTGCCGAACATGCGCGCCACCTTGCAGATAGTCACCGCGCAAGCCGACACCGTGATCACCGTGCCGTTGTCGGCCGTGCTCGGCGAATCAGGCAATCTCTTCGTCTTCGTGCAGGACGATAAAGACCCGCACACGTTCACGCGCACGCCCGTCGTCGTCGGCCAGCGCGACGACCGTTACGCCGAAGTGATTGAGGGCGTGCTGCCCGGCGCGAACGTTGTGACCGTCGGCAACTATCAGCTTCAATACGTCGCGCCCACACCACCGAAGGAAGCGCCGGCGGCGGCAACCGCCGCCACGAAGGCTCCCGCCGCGAAACCGGCCGACGACGGCCACAAGCACTGAGCCGCTCGCCATGCTAAACCGGCTCATCGAATTCTCGCTGCGCAACCGCCTGTTCGTGCTGGCGGCGAGCGCGCTCCTGCTCATCTACGGTGGTTTCGTCATCGCGAAACTGCCCGTCGATGTGTTCCCCGACCTGAACCGGCCGACGGTGAACATCATGACGGAGGCCACGGGCCTGGCGCCGGAGGAAGTCGAGACGCTCGTCAACCTGCCGATGGAAACCGCGCTCAACGGCGCGCCAGGCGTGAAGCGCGTCCGCTCCGCCGCCGGCATCGGCCTTTCCATCCTCTACGTCGAATTCGATTGGGGCATGGACATCTACCGCGCACGCCAGCTCGTGCAGGAACGCCTGCAACTCGCCGCGGAAAAACTCCCGCGCGTCGTCACGCCCACGATGGGACCGATCAGCTCCATCATGGGCGAAATCATGCTCATCGGTCTGCGCAGCGAAAACGGCGCGACCGCGCCGATGGACATCCGCTCGCTCGCCGATTGGAACGTGCGCCAGCGGCTCCTCACGATTGCCGGCGTCTCGCAAGTCATCGCCATCGGTGGCGGCGTGAAGCAGTATCAGGTTCTGCCGGCGCCCGCGAAGATGGCCGCGCTCGGCGTGAGCCTCGAAGAGGTGCTGACCGCGGCGCGCGAAGCGCAGGAAAACAGCTCGGGCGGCTTCCTGGAAAATGCCAACAAGGAGGCGCTCATCCGCAACGTCGGCCGCACGACTTCGCTCGAAGACATCGGCAACTCCGTCGTGACCGTCCGCAAAGGCGTGCCCGTCCGCCTGCGCGATGTTGCCGAGGTGAAGTTTGGCCGCCAGGTCATGCGCGGCGATGCCGGCGTCAACGGCGAACCCGCCGTCATCCTCTCGGTGCAAAAGCAACCCGGCACCGATACGCTGACCCTCACGCGCCTGGTCGAGGCCGCCCTCGCCGAGATGGGCAAGACGCTCCCATCCGACGTGAAAATCGTCACGCTCTTCAAGCAGGGAAATTTCATCTCGGCGGCGGTGCGCAACGTCGAGGAGGCGATCCGCGACGGCGCCATCATGGTCGTGATCGTGCTGTTTCTCTTCCTGCTCAATTTTCGCACCACGCTCATCACGCTCACGGCCATTCCCCTCTCGTTCGTCGTCACCGGCCTCTATTTCAAGTTCGCCGGCATCACCATCAACACGATGACGCTCGGCGGCCTGGCCGTCGCCATCGGCATGGTCGTGGACGACGCCATTGTGGACGTGGAAAACGTCTTCCGCCGGCTGCGCGAGAATCGCCACGCCGCCCACCCACGCCCGGTCCTGCGAGTCATCGCCGAGGCTTCGTCGGAGGTGCGAAACTCCATCCTGTTCGCGACCCTGGTCATCATTCTCGTTTTCATCCCGCTCTTCGCGCTCGGCGGCATCGAGGGCCGGCTCTTCGCGCCCATCGGCGTGGCCACCATCGTCGCGATGATCGCATCATTCGTCGTGTCGCTCACGGTGATTCCGGCGCTCGCTTCCTACCTGCTGCCGAAGATGAAGCGCATGGAGCACGAAAATGACGGTTGGCTGGTGCGCGGACTGAAAGCGTTCGACCAAAGGCTCATTCTCGGCCCGTCCATGCGCCACCCGTGGGTCGTGATGGTCCTGGCGTTGCTGCTCGTCGCCGGCTCGTTCGCGCTCTACCCGCGCATGGGCAAGCTGTTCCTGCCGGAATTCAACGAGGGGACTTCGACCATCAACCTTCTCTCCGCCCCCGGCACCTCGCTCGCCGAATCCAACCGCGTCGGTGTGATTGCGGAAAAACTCGTGCTGGCCGTCCCCGAGGTCGCCTCGACGGGCCGCCGCACCGGGCGCGCCGAGTTGGACGAGCACGCCGAGGGCGTGCATTACACCGAGATCGACGTGGATTTCAAAAAGTCCACGCGTTCCCGCGAGGCGATCCTCGACGACATTCGCGAAAAGCTGGCGCAGATTCCCGGCGTCGTCAGCAATGTCGGCCAGCCGATCTCCCACCGCCTCGATCATCTGCTGTCCGGCGTGCGGGCACAGATCGCGGTGAAGATTTTCGGTCCCGACCTGGACAAACTTCGCACCTACGCGTCAGAGGCGGAAGCCGCGATGAACGACATTCCGGGGTTGGTCGATTTGCAGACGGAAAAGCAGGTGCTCATCGACCAGATCAAGATCGAGGTGAATCGCGAGAAGGCCGCCATGTATGGGCTCAAGACCGGCGCGCTGAACGAGCAGCTCGAAGCCGCGCTCAACGGCGCGACCGTCGCGCAGGTGCTCGAAGGCCAGCGCACCTACAATCTCGTGGTGCGGCTCAATGAATCGTCGCGGCTCAACGTTGCCGCGATTCGCGACATCCTTATCGACGCGCCGGTCGGCGGCAAAGTCCCGCTCTCGCTTGTCGCCGCGGTGCGCGAAAGCAAAGGCCCGAACGCGATCAACCGCGAGGATGTGCAGCGCCGGATCGTCGTCTCGGCGAACGTGTCGGGCCGCGACCTTGGTTCGGTCGTGGGTGAAATCCAAGCCGCGCTCACCGCCAAGCTGCACCTCGAAACCGGCTACTTCGTCAGCTACGAGGGCCAGTTCCAAAGCCAGCAGGAAGCGACGCGCGTCATCGGCATCCTCGCGATCTTCACCTTCGGCACGATTTTTCTCCTCCTCTACTCGCACTTCCGCTCGGGGATGATCGTCGCGCAGATTCTGCTGAACATCCCGCTGGCGTTCATCGGTGCGCTTGGCCTGACCTATGTCATGGTAGGGCAGGTGTCGATCGCGACGCTCGTCGGCCTCATCACGCTCGCGGGCATCGCCTCGCGCAACACGATCATGATGATCTCGCACTACCTCCACCTGATGGAGCACGAGGGCGAGAAGTTCGACGCCCACATGATCGTGCGCGGCTCGCTGGAGCGGCTCGTCCCGGTCACGATGACCGCGCTCACCGCCGGCCTCGCGTTGATTCCGCTTGTGCTCGCCGCCGATCAACCGGGCAAGGAAATCCTGTATCCCGTTGCGGTGGTCATCCTCGGCGGGCTCGTCAGCTCCACGTTCTTGGACATGGCCGTGACGCCGGCGGTGTTTTTCAAATTCGGGCGTCGCGCCGCCGAGAAGTATCTCGAGCGCGCGAAAGTCGACCCGCTCGACGCCATCGCCCCGACCCCGTCAACGCCCGTCGCGGCCCCGGCATCACCCGCCGCCGCACCCGTGCTCGATTCTCGCTAGTTCAAATCCAAACGCAAAAACATGAAAACATCCCTCGCACTCACCCGCGCGCTGCCGCTTCTGGCGGGAGCCGCGCTTTTGCTCACCGTCCCCGGCCTCCGCGCCGCGGACAAGAAAGCCGATCACGAACACGGCGCCGAAATGGCGAAACCGGCCACCGCCGCCGCTGCCCTCGACCAAGCCGGCAAGCTCCACATGGAGCTGGCCGCACAGGTGAAGGCCAAGAACCTAAAACCGGTGCATGAAACGGCGGAGAAACTCACCGGCGTGCTCAACGCGCTGCCGGCGCTCTCCAAGGATTTGCCCGCCGACAAAAAGACCCGTGTCGAGGGCACGGTGAAAAACCTGGCCAAGGCGCTCGATGCGTTGCACGACGCCGCCGACGAGGGCAACCAAGCCGGTTCCGAGAAGCAATTGGGGACAGTGGACTCCCTAATGAAGATGCTCACCGCCCAGTATCCCGCCGCCAAGGCCGCTCACGCGCACTAATCGCACGGCCACTTGTTTCCACCGCGCTCACCGCTTCGTCGCGGTGAGCGCCCATCGACGCCAACGAAATCATGATCTCCCATCGCCTCACTCAAACCTCGGCACTTGCGCTCGCCCTCGCATTGCAGGGCCTCACTTCGCCCGCATTCGCCGCCGCGGCTCCCGCCGCGCACGAACACTCCGCCGCCGCACCGGCCGCGCCCAAGTCGTCCGCGGAAGCGTGGGGCCGGATCAACGGACTTCGCGTCAGGCTCACCAGCTTGACCGAAAACAAGAAACTCGCCGAGCTGCATGACGTGACCGAGACCCTGACGGCGACGTTGAAGGGATTGGTGAACGTCTCGAAAGAGCTCCCGGCGGACAAGCTGAGGCGGGCCGAGGGCGCGATCAGCAATCTGGCGAAGGCGCTCGACGCCGCGCATGACGCCGCGGATGAAAACAATCAGGCGGCCGTCGAAAAACAGCTCAAGGGTATCGACGCCCTGCTGAAGGTGCTGGCGGCGCAATATCCAGCCGACATCGCCGCGACGCCGCCCATCGCCGTCGCGACCGGCCATGATCACGGCGATGAAGCCGGCCACAGCCACGCCTCGGCCGCGGAACCGACGACGACGGTGAACGTCGTCAGCCCCGGCCCCCTGCAGGCCGGGCAGCCGGCGCAAATCGCGGTGCGACTCGCGAACAAGCAGACCGGCAAGCCCGTCACGGCGGCCGATCTCGAGCTGGCGCACACGAAAAAAGTTCACCTCCTCATCGTCGATCCGAGCTTGAGCGACTACCACCACGAACATCCGGTGGAGACCGCGCCCGGCGTGTGGTCCTTCGCGTTTACGCCGCGTGCGGGCGGCGAATACGTCGTCTTTGCCGATCTGCTTCCGGTGGCGACTTCCGTGCAGGAATACGCCCGCAGCACCGTCAAGGTTGCGGGCTCGGCCCGCGCGCTCGACCTCCAGCCGACGCAGAGCGTGACGGTGGATGGCTACCGCTTCGACATGCAGATCGAGGGCGGAAAAATCCCGCTCGAAGGCGGTGCGATGGTGAAGGTGAGCGTGATCAGGCCCGACGGTTCGCTCGCGAAAAATTTGGAGCCGATCATGGGAGCGTTCGCCCACGGCGTCGGTTTCACCCCCGACCTGAAAACCGTGCTGCACGTTCACCCGCTCGGCGAAGAACCGACCAATGACAGCCAGCGCGGCGGCTCCGAGCTGCACTTCCACATCGCGCCTGCGGCAGCCGGCTACTACCGCTTCTACGTGCAGGTGCAGATCGACGGAAAGGACAAATTCGCCGGCTTTGGCATCAATGTGACGAACGAACCGGCCGCCGCCGCCGCCCCGGCCTCGCTCTACTATTGCCCGATGCACCCGGACGTCACCTCGAAGACCTCCGGAGCCACTTGCCCGAAGTGCGGCGGCATGAAGCTCGTGCCGAAAAGAACCTGACCACGACCTCGATCAACGCAGTTCGCAACGATGGTGGATGATTTCCGCAGTTTCGAAAAGCAGCTCGCCGCCTCTTATCGCGACGTGGCGAGCCAGTATCGCCATGACGACGAGATCGAGGTTGCCACAAGCAATCACAGCAGGATTTGCGGAAATCTAGAGCGCGTCTCGTCATCATTTGAACGGCCGATCCACGTGCTCGATGTCGGATGCGGCACGGGGCGATATTTCCACTGCCTGAAGAATGTGGACTTGCTGGTCGGCGTGGACATTTCGGCGGAGATGCTGCGAGCAGCGGAGCAGCCGGTGAAGGGCGACAAGATCTCGGCGAAGACCATCCGGCTGCTCCAGCGCAATGTCTACGAGCACACATTTCCGTCCGAGATGTTCGACTTCATCTATTGCTTCGGCGTGTTCGGGCATGCGGCCAAGCTCACTAGTGAACTCTGTCGGAAGTTCCATCTCTGGCTGAGCCATGACGGGCGCCTGTATTTCGATGCGATCGAATCGTCCGACGATCCGCCCCTGATCGCGGCGCGCCGCAAAATCAGGCAGGCGCTTCACCCGCTACTTCCCCAACGCGTCAGGCAAAAGCTAGGTGAGCGTGCCGCGCACCTGCCGGTGTTCACGATGACACACGAAGAGCTTGACTCGGTCATGTGTGAGGGCGGCTTTTCCGACTTCAGCATCTCGATGAATGACTGCCGCTCACCGCTTTGGCGCGGGGCGCATCTCGAATGCATCGCGACCAAGAGTCGTCGCGGGCACCGACCGCACGCAGTCAGGCCATGATGCCTCCCTGATCTTCTATTCATGAAAACTTACGCCAAGTTCCTCCTTCTTGTTCTTACATTCCTCAAGCTCGCTCTGGCTGCTGCTCCTGCTGCCGATTCCGACGACACCGCCGCCGTGAAAGCCGTGCTGAAGGATTACAAGACCGCACTCGAAAAACGCGACGCCGCGCCGGCCGCAAAGCTATTTACGCCCGAAGCGCGGGTGTTCGAATCGGGTGGAGTCGAGGGCACGTTTGCCGACTATCTCGCACATCACATCGGCCCCGAGTTGGGCGAGTTCAAGGAGTTCTCGTTTCGCGACTACAAGGTCGACGTGCGGCTGGAACCGCCGCTCGCCCTGGCCACCGAGACCTACATCTACAAGATCGTGCTCAAGGAAGGCGCTCGCGTGATCGAGAAACGCGGCGTCGCCACCTCGGTGCTCAAGAAAATCGTGGGCGATTGGAAAATCATCCAGACGCACACTTCCTCGCGCAACCTGCCGAATACGAACTCAACCGCGAAATGACTGCGCCCGAAACAATCAAGCCCGCGCTGGCCTACGACTGGCTCACGCCATTCTACGATCCGGTCGTGCGCTGGACGACGCGGGAGCGGACGTTCAAGTCCAGCCTGCTGGCTCAGGCAGGTATCGGCTCCGGGCACCGCGTCCTCGATGTCGGGTGCGGCACCGGCACGCTGGCGCTCGCCGCCAAACAGACGTGCCCCGGAGCGGCCGTGACCGGGCTCGACGCCGACCCCGCGGTGTTGGCGCGGGCCGCCCGCAAGATCGAGGCCGGTGGCGAAATCGTGAGACTGGTCGAAGGCCGTGCCGACTCGATGCCTTTCGCCAACGGCACCTTTGAACGTGCGATCAGCAGTTTGTTTTTCCATCACCTCGATCGCGCCGCCAAGCAGCGTGTGTTCCGGGAAATCCACCGCCTGTTGGTGCCGGGCGGGGAACTCCATGTGGCCGATTGGGGGTGCCCGGAAAACGTGGCGATGAGCGCGGCGTTTCTGGTCGTCCAGCTCCTCGATGGCTTTTCCACCACGGCGGACCACCGCCGCGGGTTGCTGCCGACCCTCATGCAGGAGGCCGGCTTTCGCGAAGTCGAGGTCACGCGCCACGTCAACACCCCCTGTGGCACGCTCTCACTTTTTCGCGCGGTGCGCGCATAATTCAGTCCCGTCCCAACCATGAAATCCAAATCCATTCGTATCCTCAAGGCCGCTGGCCTGTTCGCGCTGCTCGGTCTCACCGCGCAGGCGCACGACAAAAACGCGCCGCTCAACGACGCGCAGAAGACATTCCTATCCCAATACGAAGCCGTCCGCGCCGCCCTCGCAGCGGATGATCTCGCCGCCGCTAAAAAGGCCGCGACGGTCGTCGAAAAGGATCTCGCCGTCGTCGCCAAGGAAGACACCAAAGCGCAGCCCAGCGCCGACGCCGCGAAGAAACTCGCGAGTGCCGATTCACTGAAGACCGCCCGCGAGGCGTTCAAAGCCCTAAGCAAGCGCGCCGTCCATCTCGCCGGCAGTCAGAAGGGCTATTACATCGCAAACTGCCCGATGGTCGAGGGCGGCGAGGGCGATTGGGTTCAGGCCACGACGAAAATCAATAACCCGTATTTCGGCAAGGCGATGCTCACGTGTGGCAGCATCAAGGAATGACGAGCTTCCACGGGGGAAACATTGGCCCTCGTGGCCTTGTGTGAAATCCAGTCATCCGGGTGCGAACCGGGTGGCTGGATCGTTTCGTTCGTAATTCAAAATGAATTCTCTGGCGCCAGGCTAAGCCGGAAACGTGCAGTACGGTTGGCTCTTCAGGTCGCGAAGACGGGGCGGTTTCCATCTACCTTGCAGTTGGGCTGTGGCGAGAGGATTTACTCCCAGAGGCGGCGCCACCAACCGCGTTCGCGCGGGGCACGGCGAGTTTGAGGGCGGTCTTGAAGCCGCCGCGCTTCTCCACACACCGACCCGCTTTGCGCATGATGCGTTCACAGATGCCGGCCTTCGCCCAACGATGAAACCAATCGTGCACCGTGCTCTTCGGCCCGAACTCCGCGGGCAGATCGTTCCACTTCGCGCCATTGTCCAGAATCCAGAATATGCCACGGACCATCTTCCGCTTGTCCGCCGGAGGTCGCCCAACCTTGGCGCTACTCGCCGTTTCCGGGATCTGTTTGCAGATCCAATCCAGCTGCTCGTCAGTAAGTTGAAGCATATCAGGCTGACAATGTATCCGAGTCACGGTTACACCTAGGTTTTCGGATAGCTTCTAGCACGTTGCCGATCATACCCCGCTCATCCGCCCAAACCCTCACACCCCTCGCTCTTTCCCATAAACAATCGCTCTACAGAGCGCGCTACTCACCACCAGAGGCGCAAACCAAGAACGAAGCGGAAATCATCCACGGGCACGCCAGCCGCGCGACTCAGGTCGGCGGTCTGCCCGGTCTGTCGTAGCCACGTTACTCCGACATAGGGAGCAAACTCACGGCGGATTTCGTAGCGCAGGCGCAAACCTAACTCGACGTTATTGAGACCGCTGCCGACCCCGAACTTGGGAGCATCTTGCAGCGCGGCGTTGAGATCAAAGCGGGGCTGGAGAATCAGTTTTTGGGTGAACAGCACGTCATAGGTTGCCGCCAAACGTGCGGAAATATCGCCGTGCTCGCTTACGAAGAGCGTCGGCTCCAACTCAAACCAATACGGCGCGAGTCCCTCGAATCCAAAGACGGCAAACACGCGCCCCCGATCCGATCCAGCCCCCCAGGTGCGGTCATACCGGATTCCGGTTTGAAAATCCCAGAAGGGTGCGACCAACCGACTGTAGAGGGCTTGAACCTCGCCTTCGCCTTCGCCTTCGGCGCGACCGGAAAGCTGACTCGTTCCTTCGGCTTTCCACCAAAACTTATTCTTGTCGCCACCATACCAACCTGCGGCGTCCAGGCTGAGTGCATCAGCACCATCTCCCGAGGTAAACTCCAGCCGGTCGATGAGGACATAATTGAATTTCATCCTGTCCTCGACGGGCGGAACCCAACCTTGTGTGAGATGCGGAGGCTGCCCCGTGACAGGAGCTGTCGGCGCATCCGCGCCCGTGCCGTGTCCGGCATGTTGGGCGAGCAGCGAACTGACCGAAATGAGACCGACGCCGAAGAGAGGGAAAAAACGGTGCATGACGGATAACGGGGTTCAGGCGACGGAGACCACGCGGAACATGCCGGCTTCCATGTGATATAGGATATGGCAGTGCATAGCCCAGAAACCTGGCGCATCGGCTTCAATATCGAGCGAGAGGCGTTCCGCAGGCTTCACGTTGATCGTGTGTTTCTTCGGCCGATAAGCGCCGGCCCCGTTCTCAGGTTCGCTCCACATGCCGTGAAGGTGCATGGGGTGATCCATCATGGTGTCGTTGACGAAAGTGAGGCGCACGCGCTCGCCGAGTTTGAAGGCAATGGGAGCGGCAGCTTCCGAAAATGTCTTTCCGTCAAAGCCCCAGATATAGCGCTCCATGTTGCCGGTGATATGGAGTTCGATTTCGCGATCGGGCGGACGCACTTCGGCGCGCGGCTGGAGGCTGCGCAGATCGGTGTAAACGAGCACACGATGGGGCGCATCTTCCAAACCTGTGCCGCGCTCGTGCAGGCGATTGCGCGGTGCCATCGCGACCATCGAATTGCCCGCTCCATGATTGTCGGGGCGGTGCGGGACGGGGGCCGACGCAGGGGCAAGCTGCGCCGCAGGCATCACCATGCCGACGTGTTCGCTGCTCGGAGGCGGCGGGGCAGGCATTTTCATGCCGGGCATGTCGGCCATCCCGGCCATTTTGGAATGATCGACTGCGGGTGCAGGCGCGGGCTTCGACATATTGGCCATCGCGGCCATGTCATGTCCGGCGGAAGACGATGGTGGCGGGGTCGGCGAGCCACCATGCGCGGAATGCTCTCCACCGGCCATACCCGGCATCCCGGCCATCGAGCCTGCGCCGGCACCGTGATCCATGCCCATATCAGCCATCGTGCGAATCGGGCGAACACGACGTTGCGGGAGCGGCGCGGTCATCCCTTGGCGCGGAGCGAGCGTGCCCGCAGCGTAACCGCTGCGATCCATCGACTCGGCGAACAGCGTGTAGGCGCGATCCTCCGGGGGTTCGATGACGACATCATAGGTCTCCGCCACCGCGATGCGGAATTCGTCCACCGTGACGGGCTGCACGTCGTTGCCGTCAGCCTGAACCACCGTCATGGGCAGACCGGGGATGCGCACGTCAAAATACGTGGCGGCAGAGGCATTGATGAAGCGCAACCGCACGCGCTCACCGGGATGAAACAATCCCGTCCAGTTGGCGGCGGGAGGAAGGCCGTTTACGAGATAGGTGTAAGCGGCTCCGGTGAGATCGGAAATATCCGTCGGGTCCATGCGCATCCGCGCCCACTCCCGACGGCTGGCAAGGGCGGCAGACCAGCCCTCACGGCCGGCATCGCGAACCAAGTCGGGCAGCGTGCGGCGCTGACGGTTGTAATAGTTACTTTGCTTTTTGAGCCGCGAATACACGAGGTGCGGATCGGTAAAGGTCCAATCGGAGAGTATCACCACGTATTCGCGGTCGTATTCGTAGGGCGCGGGCGTGCGCGGATCGATGATGATGGGGCCGAAGACACCGACCTGCTCCTGAAAGCCGGTATGGCTGTGATACCAATAGGTGCCGCTTTGCCCGAGCGGGAAACGATAGGTGAACGTTTCGCCAGGCTTGATGCCGCCAAAGCTGACGCCAGGAACACCGTCCATCGCCGCGGGGAGGATAAGGCCGTGCCAATGGATCGACGTATCCTCGCCATCGAGCTGGTTGGTCACGCGAATCACCGCCTCGTCGCCTTCGCGGAAGCGCAGCAGCGGGCCGGGCACCGTCCCATTGATCGTGATGGCCGAGGCTGGGGTTCCGGCGAGATCGAGCGTGGCGCGCCTGATCGCTAGATCCACTTCATTGGTCGCGACGGCCATGTCGCTGCCGGTGCCCGCCATCGCTCCATGCCCGGCATGGCTCGATTGGGCATAAGCCGGGGTAAGCCGCTGTAGCAGCGCAAGCCCGCCCGCCGCCGCCGAGAGATTGAGGAAACGACGACGGGAAAAATGGGACGAGGGGTTGGTTGGCATGGGCGGCATTAAAGCAGAGCGTTACAACTTGCAGACGGTTCCCTGCTATCAGAGACGTTCTATCACTATCCGTGTCTCGCCCGCTTTGCCCTGCTCATACGCGAGAACGGCATGGTCTCCGGTCGCGACGACCGAGGGATAACGCGCGTTTTCGGCGTGTTTGGCGGGGGCTGATTTGGCGGCATCGCGAGTCATCATGAGTTGGTTGCCATCCTGCCAGAAAACCAGCGCCTTTCCGCCGACTTGGACACCTACCGGCTGCTTGCCTTTTCCGAGGCCGATTTCCATGCCGCCGGGAGCGCAGTAGTAAACTTCACCCGCACGCTGCCACACGGTCGTGAACGCCCCGCCGCCGAGCGCGAGGATGTCGCCGCCGTCCATCGGACACGCGTTTAGAGCCCACGATCCCATACCGAGTTTTTGGGCGGAAAAATCACTGCTACCGGTCGACTCCGTGGCCAGCCACAAATCCCGGTTTCCCGCGATGGAGTTGCGCCACATGACGGCGAGCTTCCCGGCTTCGTCGTAGTGCGCGGAGGGATGACAGCATTCGCACACGGATTTATCGGGCGAACGATACACCTGCTCGTTCTTCGCCCACGTGCGGCCTGCGTCGCTTGAGCGGGCTCCCCACAATTCCATCTTCCCGTTACGTAGATCGAGCCAGGTCACAAACACGCGGCCACCGGGTGCTGCCGCGAGATCGTGCAGACCTTCCCGCGCGCTTCCCCGCACTTCATTGATCGTGTGCGCGGCGCTCCAGGTGAGCCCGCCATCCGAGGAGTGGTAGGAGAGCAATTCACTGCCGATCACCGTCACCGTGACGTGCTCGCCATCGGCAACGATGCGCGGCCCACGGCGCATCCCGATCATGAGATTTTCATCGCTGGCGATCTTTACGGGCGCCGAGAACTCCACGCCGCCGTCCTTGGAGTAAGCCACGAGCAGGTCTTTCCCCTTGGCGTAGGCCAGCCAGACGCGCCCATCGCGCGCGCTGAAAAGCTGGGGCTGCATTGCTTCCGGGATTTCGGTGCGCCCCCACGCGAATGGTTGTGCGATCAGGGCAAACATCATCAACGATGCGAGCATCTGCACCCGCAGCAAGAAGCTGCGAGGGGCGTAAGCCGCAGCTAAAGTGACAGACGCCGCTGTCGCACCACGCTGAACACTTAAACTGTGGGAGTGGCTGTTTGTGGGCATTGTGGGCGGAAGATTCAAGGTGATGGAGCGGCAGGTTACTTCGCCTTGGGCGCCAGCTTCTCCAAGTATTTCGCCGGATTTTTCAGGAACTTTCTCTCGCAGGGCTTGCAGCAGAATTTCACCGTCTGCCCCTCGTAAACGAAGCTGGTCTCATCGCCCATCGAACCGAGGTCGTTGTCGGTCACGAGGCAGACATCGAGGGGATACGGCTTGGCCGGGCCTTTGTCGGCCGCCTTCTTTTCGGGGGCCGGCTTGGCCGGGGCATCGGCCGCAAAGGCCGAGGCGGAGGAAAGAGCGACCGAGAGCCCGAGGGCGAGAGTCGCGAGGAGCGGGAATCGATTGGTTTTCATAGAGGGAAATAGTGTTGGATCAAAAGCGGAAGCCGACGCCGGCACCGAGGCCGTAATCGGAATCGTAGGTGCTGATCGCCGAGAAGCGTTTCGTGAGCGTATAGGAAGCGCCGACCTGCCAGGAGAATTTCTCCGCCGTATCGTATTCGGCGCGCGCCATGACGCCGACGCGCGTGGTGAGCTGGAGCATCTTGGCCAACGCGACGCGCACATCGCCATTGCTTTGAAGGGTCGTCGTGAAATCCACCATGTAGGGTAGCCGATAGGTGGCCCCGGCGATGACGGCATCGTGACCCTCCATCATGTTGGTGAGACGATAGCCGGCAAAGGCTACCCAACGCGGGTTGAAATAGTGCGAATAGGTCGCGTCGATTTCGTATTCGGTTTTCTCGACGCGCTCCCAGCCCGTTTCCCACATCAGGTTGAGGTTGTCGCGACCGCGCTGAATCGTGCCCATGCCCATGCTCATGTGCGACTGCACGCTGCCGTCGATCCAGGCATAGGTATGCGGCATGGCATGTTCGCCGAGGGCGGGACGATAAGTGAACTTCGAGAGGGAGGCGGTGCCGGGTGCCGGCGTTTTCGCAGGCGTGGCGGTCGCGACCGCAGTGGCGTCGGCAGGGGTCAGCTCGGCCCCGGCGGGATAGCTGAACACCCGCGCCATCCCGGCCATCATGTGGTAGAGGAGGTGGCAGTGGAACAGCCAGTCGCGGTCTTCGTCGGCGTAGAATTCGATGATGCGGCGACTCATCGGCGGCACGTCCACGGTGTGTTTTAGCGGCGCATATTTCGGGTCAACGGCATCAGGCATGAGCAGACGGAAGAAGTGCCCGTGCAGGTGCATCGGGTGGTGCATCATGGTGTTGTTCACGAGCACGAGGCGCAGCACTTCGCCTTTCTTCACGGGAATGGTGCTCTGCTCGTCGATGGCCTTGCCATTGATCGACCACAGGTAGCGCATCATGTCGCCGGTGAGCTTGAGCGTGACTTCGCGCACCGGCGCATCCGCCGGCAACGTGGTGGGGACGGTCGCCTTGAGGCGCTTGTAAGGCGGCAGCGGGCGGTCGCTCTCAGCGGCGAGCGCTTCGGCGTCGGTGAGTTCGCCGCTGTCGTCGAGTTGATCCAGCACGGCGGCGAGGGCGACGTTCATGCTGTAGGCATTGAGGGCACCGGGAGCGGGAGCAGCGTTCTCCGCACCTTCGCCCACGAAAAGCGAGGCGTGACCCGAATTGTCCTGCGCGGTCGCGCGCACTTCCCATGCGCCTGATTCAGGGACGGTCACGAGCACGTCGTAAGTTTCAGCCATGCCGATGAGCAGGCGCTTTTGGTGAATGGGGGCCACGTCGATACCATCGGCCGCGATGATCGTGAGCGGCCCGGCGGCGGAATTGAGATAAAAATAGGTCGAGGCGGCGGCGTTGATCACGCGCAGACGAATGGTTTCGCCCGGTCTGGCGACGAACCGCTGGCGAGGCTTCCCATTCACGAGAAAGGCGTCGTAGGCCACGTCCGAAACATCCATCGGGGGAAGGCGCGATTTCTCCCGGTTCAAATAGTCCTTCAGATACCCCGACTTGATCGCGCCGACGAGCGACTGTGCGGTGCCTTTACGGATCGCATACCAATCGCTGCCACGCAGGAGCGTGCGCATGACATCATTCGGATTTTCGTTGGTCCAATCGGACAACACGACCACTTCCTCGCGGTCGATATGCGAAACGTCCGTCCGAGCAGGGATGCCTGCCTTCGGTTCGACGACAATACTGCCATACACGCCGCGCTGCTCCTGCAAGCCGGTATGACTGTGATACCAATAGGTGCCGGCGTGCTTGAGCAGAAACTCAAAGGTGCGCGACTCTCCCGCGCGAATGGGTGGCGTGGTGACGTAGGGCACGCCATCCTCCAAGTTTGGCAGTAGCAAGCCGTGCCAGTGCGTCGAGGTCTCTTCGTTGGCGAGGCGATTGTTGACGTGGATGCGGGCAACATCGCCTTCGCGGAAGCGCAGCGTCGGACCGGGAACAGATCCGTTGAGCGTGAGCGCACGCACGGGTTTACCAGCGGGAGACAGCGTGGTCTCGGTAACGTCGAGGGAGTATTCGACGATGGGCGCGTTTGGATACAGTTGCGATGCCTTGGGCTCGAGTTCCCGAGCGATCCATGCGGCCTTGCCCAAACCGCCACACTCCTTGCAGGCGTGAGCAATATTCGCCGCGAACAACGCGCCGATGCCGAGCAGTATGCGAAAATTTCTCATGCTAAGATTGAATCACGACTCAGGGTTAAAGTAGTCCTCGCCCCAGACCATTAGAGCGCCCAAATGCGCGGCGACGGAGAGAATAATTGCTGTAAGCTAGACCGCCGACCGACGCGCCCAGCACCCGCTTGCAGTTTCGGCAGTGGCATGGCGGGACGCAATCCAAGCCGCACCGGCCGCCAGCACCGTGGCGGCTATCCCCAGACAGCGATGCCATTGCAGCATCCAGCGCAAAGCCGGACGAGGATATGACTCATGGGCAAATACCCACCCCGTGCCACTCGCCGCCAAAGCGCCGACAGCACCTACGATCAACAGAAAAGGCACCAGCCGGGCGAACTGCGGATGCTCCCATTTCAGCCCCAACACTTCGATTCCCGCCGCAAGCAGAATGAGCGCGATGGGGAAGTGCAGCACGAGCGGGTGCATGCGGCCAAAGAGAAGTGAAATGTCCATGAGGCGGAGGCGTGGATTGCTTCGGGTCCGTGAGACCGCGCCGGCCGGAACGCGCAGGTTCCGGCCGGCGGGAAACCTACCGAACGCTCGGTGCGTGAATATCAGTGACCGCTGTGGCCGGAAGGCGCAGCCTCAACGGGCTTCTGGCCCTTGGCCTTGGCCGCTGCGGCGTCATCGATCATCTTGAGGAGCTTTTCCGGGTTCTTATTGAAATCCTTGACGCAGCCTTTGCAGCAAAGGCGCACCAAGCGGTCCGGCTTACCGTCTTGCTTGTAAACGTGGTTGATGGGCGGGCCCATGTCGCCGTCTTCGAGCTTGTCGCCGGACACCACGCAGTTGGCCAGCGGATACGCCGCCACCGCCGCAGCGGAATCGACCGGCATGTTCATCCCGGCATGATCCTGCGCGGGAGCCTTCTCTTTTTCTTTGTTGTGGGCTTCGTGGGCGAAGGCGGGTGTAGCAACGGCGATGAGCGCGATAAGCAAACCGGCAAGGCCGGTGCGGGAGGTGAGGCTAGTTCTCATATTGGTTTCGATTGGGAAAAGATGTCTTCCCTTCCTCATACCCCGCATCCCTTGCCAAACCCTCATCGTTTCTTGCGATTATTTCATCCGTCGCCGGTTTCGACGGATCGGCCACCCCCTTTCATAAGCCGAATCGGCAGGGAGTTTCGGCAAAGCCGATACCGAGTCAAAATATGAACTGACAAATAGATACAGGGTTTTCTCGGTTTGAGGTGTAAGGTTCGGGAAACGACTCCGTCTTTGTTGATATGAACCCAAATTCCCGCTCCGACCATTCCGAAAAGAAGCACGGGGCGCATTCGTCCCATTCGTCCGGCTCCCACGAAGCCTGCAAACACAAAGCGCCCGCCCACAATCACGCGACGGAGAAGCCCCACGCCTGCTGTCATGGTAAGGGACATGGCCATCAGCACGACGCCGACGTGAAACCCTCGGCCTCCGCCAAATATTTTTGCCCGATGTGTGTCGGTGTCGAATCCGACAAACCGGGCGACTGCCCTAAGTGCGGCATGGCGCTGGAGCGAAACCCCGCCTTCGTCGGCAGCGGAAAGACGATCTACACCTGCCCGATGCACCCGGAGGTGCGTCAGGATCACCCCGGCGATTGCCCGAAATGCGGAATGCCGCTTGAGCCCGTCCAGACCGGCGGTGACGACGCCGAAGACGATGACGCCGAACTTCGCAAATTCTCGCGCAAACTCTGGATCGGCGGCGCACTCGCTCTGCCCGTGCTTATCTCCGCGATGGCCGGCATGGTGGGCCTCACGCTCGAAGGCGACGCGGCGGTGTGGCGACGCTGGGGCGAGTTCATCCTCTCCACTCCGGTGATTTTCTGGGCGGGCGACTTTATCTGGCGCCGGGCGTGGAACTCTCTCCGCCACCACAGCGCCAACATGTATACGCTCCTCGGACTCGGCATCGGTGCCGCCTACGTGTTCAGCGTCGTGGCGCTGCTCGCGCCCAATCTCTTCCCGCACGAGATGCGGCACGGAGGCGAGACGGGGCTCTACTTCGAGGCGGCGGCCATCATCACTGTCCTCGCGATTTTTGGCGAATACCTTCAGGAGCGCGCACGCCGCCGCACGGGCCAAGCAGTGAAGGCGCTGCTCGGACTCGCCCCCAAGACCGCCCGCCGCATCGTCGATGGGCGGGACGAAGACGTGTCGTTGGATCAAATCCAGGTCGGTGACTTGCTGCGCGTGCGACCGGGCGAAAAAATCCCGCTCGACGGCGTGCTCACCGAAGGCCGTAGCAACGTCGATGAATCCATGCTCACCGGCGAACCCCTGCCGGTGGAAAAAGCCCCCGGCGACCGCGTGATCGGCGCGACCTTCAACCAAACCGGCGGCTTCGTCATGCGCGCCGAAAAAGTCGGTTCCGACACCCTGCTCGCGCAGATCGTGCAACTCGTAGCGCAGGCCCAGCGCAGTCGCGCCCCCATCCAGGCTTTGGCCGACCGAGTCTCAGCCTACTTCGTGCCGGCCGTCATCGCCATCGCGGTGCTCACCTTTGCCGCGTGGATGTTCTGGGGGCCGGAACCGCGGCTCGCTTACGCCATCGCGAATGCCGTGGCCGTGCTCATCATCGCCTGCCCGTGCGCACTCGGCCTCGCCACGCCGATGTCGATCATGGTTGGCGTGGGACGCGGTGCGCAGCACGGCGTGCTCATCCGCGACGCCGCCGCTCTGCAACGGGCCGAAAAGGTCACCCACCTCGTCACCGACAAAACCGGCACCCTTACGCAAGGACGCCCCGAGCTTTCCGGTCTGCACGCCGACGCCGCCGTCGGTGAGGAACGCCTGCTCGCGTGGACCGCCGCCCTCGAAGCAGGAAGCGAACATCCGCTCGCCCACGCCGTCGTAAAGGCATCCGCGGCACGCAAGCTCGCCCTTCCCCGCGTCGAAGAGTTCGCCTCCGTGACCGGTGCGGGGGTGACCGGCCGCATCGATGGCCAGTTCGTGCGCGTGGGCAAACGCGCTTGGCTGAAGAAAGAGGGTGTCGCCATCCCCGCCGACTTCGATGCCCAGGCCGAACGCCTCCTCTCCGAAGGCGGCACGGTCATCTGGGTCGCGTTCGATCAAAATGCGGCGGGTCTCCTCGCCCTGACCGATTCGATTAAGGCGACCACGCCTGAAGCGATCCGCCAGCTCCACTCGCTGGGCCTGAAAGTCGTCATGCTGACCGGCGACCACCCCACCACCGCCAATGCCGTGGGCAAAACACTCGGCATCGACGACGTGCGCGCCCAACTCGCGCCCGAAGACAAGCACCGCATCATCGAGGAACTCCGCCGCTCCGGGGCCGTGGTCGCGATGGCCGGCGACGGCATCAACGACGCACCCGCGCTCGCCGCCGCCGATGTCGGCATCGCGATGGGCACCGGCACCGATGTCGCCATCGAAAGCGCCGGCATCACCCTCGTGAAAGGCGACCTGCGCGGCATCGTGAGCGCGCTCGTGCTCAGTCGCGCCGTAATGAAAAACATCCGCCAGAATCTTTTCTTCGCCTTCATCTACAACGCCGCCGGCGTGCCCTTGGCAGCGGGTATCCTCTACCCGCTCACCGGTTGGTTGATGAACCCGATGTTTGCAGGAGCGGCGATGGCACTGAGTAGTGTATCCGTGATTACAAACTCCCTCCGCCTGCGCCGGACGAAACTCTGACGAACCCGGCTCAACTTTGTGCGTCGGCGCAGTCGCAATCCAGGCACGCGCCCTTGGCGCAGTCGCCGCAAAATTCCTCCAGCCGCCTCCTCAGCGCCGCACGCGCACGATGCAGGGTGACGCTGGCATTGCCAGCCGACATGCCCAAGGCCTGCGCGGCATCCGCCACCGGCTCACCGTGCAACTCGACCCTCCGCACGAGCGCGGCATCGCGCGGCTTCAACTCCACCAGCAAACCTTCGAAGCAGGAACACACCGTCTTTATCGCCGCTTGGTCGGGCTGCAAAACCTCTGCGGCCCAAGCATTGTCCCGGCGGGCACTCGCGGACCGGCTGCGCACATGATCGACCAGCGCGTTTTGAAGGAGACGGTAAAACCACGCCGTCAGTTTCTGTTCATCACTTACATCGCCCGCCGAACGCATCGCTTTCACCAAGCCGTTTTGCAGCACGTCATCGGCATCCGCCTCGTTGCCCAGGCGCGAAACCAGAAATGCACGGAATTGCGCGCGCTGGGCAAAGATCGCTTCGAGTGGGCGGGCCGAGTTCATGGATTGCGTTACGTGCTATAATTCAGACTGTAAGCCCGTTTTAGCCGCCCCGCAACTCCCGGCAGAGAGGCAAGAAATGGGTTTAACCGAAAAAACATGAGGGTTTGTCGCCACCGGCGGTGTAGGGCACGAAAGAAACATTATGAACAACCACCTCAACGATGAACAACTGCGCCAGTTGGTCCGTCAGAGCTGGACGGCCTCGCCCAGAGCCGATGCCGGATTCCGCGCGGCGGTCTGGGCTCGAATAGAAGCCGGGCGTCGCCTGCCCGCCACTTGGAGCGCTTGGTTAAAAGCCAACCTCGCCGGTGTGGCGGTCTACGCCGCCGCCAGCATCGTAGTAGCCGGCACCGGCGGCGGCCTGCTCGCCACCAACCAGGCTAAACGCGAACGCGATCAGCTCATTCAGCGCTATGTGGCCAGCATTGACCCGCACCAGCGGGCAAATGCTCAGGGCAACCCATGAGTTATCGCTGGATCACCGCCGCAGCGATCCTGGCAGTCGGCCTCGTTGCCGGTTGCCTGACCTATTTTTGTTTTCATCGGCCGATGCCGGATGCCGAAGCACACGGCCACGACTCGCTCATGTGGGTCCGTCAGGAATTCAAAATCAGCGGCGAAAAGCTGGCCCGCGTGGAGAAGATGCACGAGGACTATGAGCTGATTTGCGCCGACCATTGTCAGGCCATCGCGGATGCCCGGAAGGAACTCAAGCGATTGAGGGACGCAAACGCGCCGCAGGCGGAAATCGCAGCAGCGGAGGCCAAAGCCGCTTCCACAGATTTGTTGTGCGTGACGAGCACCCAAGCCCACATCAAGGAAGTCGCCGCCGTGATCGGAGGCGACGAGGGTCGTCGTTATCTTTCCATCGTGCTGCCGCGCGTCGCGTCGTTTGACCACGCTGCCCCGGCCACGCTCGATATGCAGAAAACCTCAACGCATGACGACCCCGCGCGAAAATGACGCTGGGACGATTTCCGATGAAGCGTTGATGGAGGCGCTGAAAACAGGGGACGATCACGCGCTCGCCACGTTGATGCGTCGCTGGGAGTTGGGCGTAAAAGCCTTTCTCCTTCGGCTTGGCGTGCCCTCGGCCGATGTTGAGGATGTCGCCCAAGAGGCGTTCGTGCGCCTTTACGAGAAGCGGGCAAACTACCGTATCGGTGCGCCCTTCAAACCGTGGCTGCTCACGCTCGCCGGCAATCTTGGCCGCAATCGCCTGCGGTGGCGGTTCCGCCGCCGTGAAGATAGCATTGAAGCGATGGCCGAAGCCAATCCGGCTGGCTTTGAGGTCGCCGATGCCTCGGCTGCACCCGCATCGCAATTGGCGGAGAAGGCGAATCTAGCCCGGAACGTTCGGACGGCGGTAAACGCTCTGCCCGAAAATCTGCGGCAGGCGGTGCTCTGTGTTGAACTGGAGGATCTCAGCTATGCCGAAGCTGCGCAAGTGATCGGTTGCAGCCCCAAAGCCGTGGAAACCCGCCTCTACCGGGCGAAGCAACTCTTACGGTCAACGATTCAAGGTTGGCTGGCGTGACGCCCCACCAAACGACGGAGCACATCGTGTCATCCCAGATCGCCACGCGACCTTTGGCCCAATTTCGAGCCCTGCATCTCGTGCTTCTTGCAGTCACTCCGGTTCTGCCCGCGCTGCACGCCAGCGATCGGAGTCTGTTGCTTGAAGCGAACACGGCGTTCGCCTCGCGCTATGTTTATCGCGGAGTCGAGCGCTCGGCTGAAAACTGGCAGTTTGCGGTCGAAGGCGAAAACGCAGGGTGGCGCGGTCGCGTGGGGGCGGTGCAGAATTTCGACGCCGATGCCACGGCGGAGATACAGTCCACGTTGGGCTACGTCTGGCCGATAGGCGGCAACTGGGCACTGGCGGCGCGCGGCACTCATTTCTGGTATGTCGATGCGCCAGTCGAAGGAGCCCCCTCACATTCGTTTGAAGGATCGGTTGAACTATCGTGGGACTTTCCCGGCAAGTGGAGGCCGGCGGTCGAGTTCGCCTATGACATCGGTTTCCGTTCTCGCGCGGTTGAACTGTCGTTGGCGCGCACTTTTTCTTATGCGCCGTGGCGGACGGCTTTGGAATTTCGCGCTTATGGTGGACATGTTATCGGAGAGGATATTCTGCCCGATACGACCGGCTCCGGCACCTATGATGCCTACACGTATTTCGGCGCGAACTCGCGGTTGCGCTACCGGATAAACGCGCAGTGGGACGCGCGGCTTGAGCTGTCGATGGCCCAGACCATCAACCAAGCTCCCGCATGGTCTCCTCTCGGCAGCCGCTCCGGCGCGCGAGCATGGATCAGAATCGGTGCAGTATTGCGGTTTTAAGGGGGACGTGCCGCCGCGAGCTACGTGGCGGCTTCCGCTCCGACCTGCGGGAGTAGAACCACAAACTCCGTCCTATCTGGCCGGTTCGGAGACAGTGTAATCACGCCGCCGTGTGCCAGGACGATTTCCCTGCAAAGACTTAGGCCCAAACCATGGCCCTGACGGACTGTCCTGCTTGGGTCGCCCCGGAAGAAGCGCTCAAAAACTCGGGGGCGCATCTCGGTAGGAATGCCCCTTCCGGTGTTGGAAATCGAGATTCTCGCGGCAGGCCCTTCGTTAGTCACCGCACACACGACTATGCCGCCTGAATGATTATAGGTTACGGCGTTTTGCAGCAGATTGAGCAGCAGGCGGCGCAACTGCATGCGATCACCTTTCACCTTTACGCCTTGGGCCACATCCATCGACACGCGCACTTCGTTTATTGCGGCCAATATCTCAGCGTCTTCGCCAGCCTCGGTTACCAACAAGGATAAATCAATGCACTCCAACTTAAGTTCCGGTCTACCTACATCAAAGCGGGCAAGGAGCAACAAATGCTCAGTGATGCGTTCGAGCTGCCGAATTTCTTCTTGCACGCTCAAGAGTTTGGCTTCCTGAACGGCCGACAAGCCGTTCGCGTGAAGTAATTGCTCAACCTCGCCGCGCATAATGGTCAGTGGCGTTCGCAGTTCGTGCGATGCATCTGCTGCGAAACGTTGGGCTTGAGTGAAGCTGTTTTCCAAGCGACCAAACATTTCATTCAGCACCAATGCCAGCCGCTGAATCTCATCCGCAGCCGCAGGGACGGTGACTCGTTGGTCAAGTTTAGACGCCTGCACACGCTCTGCCGCATTGCTCAGTTCACGCATCGGAGCGAGGGCTCGTCCAGACACCCACCAACCGCCCGCACCGGCAATCAATACCACGACCGGAAGTGAAAGAGCGTAGCTCAAGATGAGGTCGATGACGATGTCGTGAACTTCCTCCAGATTGTATGCCACGATGAAGACCTCCTTCTCGCGACTCCAAGCCCCGATGCGCCAGGCTGAATCCGCCACGTGCGCCGTATGCAGCCCTTTTTGCGTCAATGCCGCTCTTGCGAGACTCTCGGGCAATTCAGGAGAGCGAATCTTCATTTGCCCATTTTCGTCAAAATGCGCCACCGCCAACCACGGCTGATACCGGACGATTTCTGCAGCTGAGGCATCCATCAACCCATTCGGATGAAGCGCCAAAAGGTGGCGAGCCTCGCCATCTATTTCCAAATCGGCAGCTTCAAGCTGTTCATGATAGAGATTTATGAAGGTGCCGACGGAATAGACCGCCAGCACGACTCCGGTGAGAGCGGAGGCCCACAAGGCAAACTTCATGCGAATCGGCAGCGGTTTCATGGATAGGTCTGCACCGCATAACCGAGTCCGCGCACCGTTTGGATCAACTTCACGGGAAAAGGATCGTCGAGCTTGCGGCGGAGGCGCTGCACGGCGACATCGACAAAATTCGTGCCGGCATCGAATTGATGTCCCCACACGCTTTGACTGATTTCGACCCTCGTCACCGCCTTGCCCGGCGTGCGCATGAGGCACTCCAACAAGGCGAACTCACGAGCCGTAAGTTCGATTTTGCAGTCGCCGCGCCGCACTTCACGCGAGGAGAGATTCAAGCTCAGATCGGCAAAGCTTTGGATCGTCAAGCCGACCCCCGTGCGCCGCCGAAGCACGGCTTTGAGTCGCGCGATCAGTTCCGTCATGGAAAACGGCTTGGGAAGATAATCGTCCGCACCGAGGTCGAGTCCCTCCACCCGTTCATTGAGGTCGCCCCTTGCAGTCAGCAGCAGAACCGGGACGGTATTCTTTTCCTCACGCAATTTGCGGAGCGCGCTCAGGCCATCACGGCCCGGTAGCATGATGTCCATGATCACGGCGTCGAAAGACTCCGAGGTGAGCAAACGCATCGCTGTATCACCATCGTGGCACACCTCGGCGGCAAAACCGCGTTCGACCAAGCCCGCCTGGATCAGGGCCGCGACTTTTTTCTCATCCTCGACTACCAAAACGCGCATGTCGCACAGGCTACCTAAAGTCTGGTGAACGACGAGCGTGAACTCCGCTGAAAAGACAGTGCCTTTATGGCATTCAGATGACGAGTTTGTCATCTACCTAACAAAAACTCCATCCGGGACTCTCACTGGTGAATGGTCCAAGTTACGTTTTCCAAACCCCGCCTCACTTTGGCGGGCGGCAGTTTGTGCCCGACTACGCGGTAAGATGTCGGCGCGCCACTCCCGTATCCTTGTTTTCGCCCTCATCGGTGCTCCGCTGTGGATCGGTGGCTGTGTCCACTATCAAGACCGACCGATCAGCCCCGCAGCTATCGCGGGGGCATTTGAGCGGCGCTCGCTTGTTGACAATGGCCTGCGGGATTTTCTCCGACGCAACGCCATCATTGCCGACACCAGCCCCTGGCCGGTCCAGTCGTGGGACTTTGAAATCCTTAGTTGGGCGGCGTTCTATTATCACCCGTCGCTGGAGCTGGCCCGTGCGCAGTGGGCCACTCTAACCGCCGGTCAGGTCACGGCGGGCAGCCGGTCAAATCCCACTTTGACTCTCACCCCCGGTTACAACGTCAGCTCCGGCAGCTCATCGCCTTGGTTTCCAGCAGTGGGGTTTGACCTTCCTGTTGAAACGGCAGGCAAGCGCCAACACCGCATTTATCAGGCTCAACGGGCTGCCGAGTCGGCACGCCAGATGGTCTTTTCCGCCGCCTGGCAGGTGCGTAGTGAACTGCGCCGGACAGTCGTGACATGGACGCACGCGGAGGCCCGCGCCGTCGCCCTGAACGTCCTCGCCGAAGCCGATCAACGCATAGTGGATCTGGTTGAAAGCCGCCGTGCCGCCGGGGCCGCATCCTCACTCGACGCGGCCAGTGCGCGTCTCGCGTGGAGCCGTTCGGAAGCAGATGCCGCCGACTCCCGGCAACAGGCGATCATCGCACTCGCTAATGTTGCGCAAGCCCTCGGCTTGCCCGCCTCCGCAGTGGCCAATCTCACAGTCACCGATGTCTTGCCCCGTCTGAGTCTCCCGAGCGACGCCAAATTTGCTGCCGCCCGATCACTCGCGCTCCGCGAGCGACCCGACCTGCTAGCCGCTTTGGCCGACTACGACGGGACTCAACACGCGCTCCGGCTCGAAATAGCCCGCCAGTATCCAAATCTCCACTTGGGACCGGGCTACCAGTGGGATCAAGGTGCGAGTAAATGGAGTCTGGCAATCACTGCCGAGCTACCCCTCTTCAATCGCAACGACGGCCCAATCGCCGAGGCCGAGGCACGGCGGAAGGAAAGCGCCGCCCGCTTTGCCGCGCTGCAAGCCCAAGTGATGTCTGGAATCGACCGGGCCAAATCCGGGCTGGCAGCCGCCGAAGCGCGGACGAACTCGATCCAGCGCATCGTCGCATCGCTCGCTCATCAGCAAGCGATTCAGCAGGCCCGATTGGACGCGGGTGATATAGATCAACTCGACTTTCAAATTGTCCGCCGGGAATTGAGCGCGGCTCGACTTACGGAGATCGACGCGCGTGCGGTCGCAGACCAAGCCGCCGCCGAACTTGAAGCGGCCCTCCAGGTGCCTTTCGGAAGCCTCGCCAACCTTATCGAAGCCTCCGTCACCTCAGTATCGTTCCCATGAAACATTTCATCCTTGGGTCTATCGCCGGCCTGTTGGTAGGTGGCCTCGCAGGGTGGTGGCTTGCGCCTGCTTCCTCACCTTACATCCAAACCCCCACCACGCAGGCGGAGCCGTCCAAACTTCCGTCTGCCGTGAATCTTTCCGCCGAACAATTTTCGGCAGCCGGAATCGTTACCGCGACTCCTTCACCGGTCCGGCTAGCGAATTATACGACCGGATACGCGCGCGTGATCGATCCCACCCCACTTTTTCTTTTGGTGGCCGAGTTGGAAACCGCCGAAGCCGCTTTTCTGGCCTCGGGAAAGGAATTGACTCGTTTGCGTCAGCTCAACGCGACTAGCGACAATGCTTCCGCACGGGCGGTCGAGGCAGCCGAATCGGCGGCATTGCGCGATCGGTCCTTGCTGGCCAGCGCACAGGCGCGCATTCGTGCGGGCTGGGGAGACTCGCTGGGCGAATCCAAATCCCGCGCTGCGTTGTTGCCCGCCCTGACAATGCGAGAGACCGCGCTGGTCCGCGTGGACATCGCCGCAGGGGAAATTCCAACGCAATCCCCGCGAACATTACAACTAGAGCGACTGACAGGTAACAGCGGGGCGGAGCAGGCCGCCGTTCTCGGCACGGTCCCACAAGCGGACTACCAGTTTCAAGGCGGAGGTTACTTGGCGGTCATGAAAAGCCCCCCGCCGCCCGGCACGCTGTTGCGCGCTTTGATTCCCTCTGGAGGTGACGATACCGCCGCACTTTCCGTTCCGGCTTCCGCAGTCTTCCGCCATCACGGGCAGACTCTGGTCTATGTCGAGACGGCTCCACGGACCTACGAACGCCGTTCCGTCACCCTCGGGCGGGCATTTATCGATGCAGTCCCGGTTGTGAAAGGTCTCGCCGCGACCGACCTTATTGTGGTGACAGGCGCGCAACAGCTCCTCTCACACGAGCAACTGGGCGCGCAGACCGGGCTGTAGCCACACGCTATGCTTTCCGCCATCGTTCGCCTTTCCCTTCGTTATCGGGGCATCGTCATTGCACTAGCGTGCGTGCTATTTGTTTACGGGGTCTTCGTCGCCGCGCACGCCAAGCTGGATGTGTTTCCCAACTTCGTGCCCCCACAGGTCACTGTGCAGACGGAGGCTCCGGGCCTTTCCCCTGAGCAAGTTGAAATACTCGTCACCCGTCCGGTGGAAACCGCGTTGAGCGGCCTCGGCGGGCTGGAATCACTACGCTCCGAATCGGCGCAGGGCCTATCGGTCATCACCGTGGTGTTCGCGGAGGGCACCGCGATACTGCCCGCGCGGCAATTGCTCGCGGAAAAACTGGGTGAACTCGCCGGTCTTCTTCCAGCGGGAGTGAAATCTCCGAAAATGTCGGCTCTCACGTCCGCGACTATGGACTTGCTGAAATTGGGCTTGGTTAGCGAACGGCTCACGCCAAGGGAGCTGCGAACCTTCGCCGACTGGACGCTCAAGCCCCGACTTCTCTCCGTGCCCGGCGTGGCCAAGGCCAGCGTGTTCGGCGGCGAAGTGCCGCAGTGGCAAATTCAGGTGGAACCCGAGAAACTGATTTCTCACGGGTTGGCCTTGAGCGATGTGCTCACCGCCGCGCAACAGGCCAGCGGCGTGCGCGGTGCCGGCTTTATCGATACATCGGGCCAGCGCATCGTTCTACAGTCGGAGAATCCCGCAATCACCGTAGAGGCATTGGGCGCGATCATGGTGCGCACTTCGGTCGGCGGTGCGGCAATCCGTCTCCGCGATGTGGCCAACATCGCACTGGAGGCTGAGTCACGTTTCGGCGATGCGGTCATCATGGGCCGCCCCGGAGTCCTGCTCACTCTAGCGAGCCAGTATGGGGCCAACACGCTCGAATCCACGCTCGCGCTCGAAAGCGCGTTGACCGACCTCGCGCCCCTGTTTGCCGCCGAAGGCATCACGGTCTATCCCCGTCTGCACCGCCCCGCATCTTTCATTGAAGCATCGTTGGGCAACATCCGTCACTCGCTCATGCTCGGGGCCGGTCTTGTCGCGGTCGTGTTGTTCTTGTTTCTCGGCCATCTTCGCACCGCACTGGTTTCCCTCGTTGCAATCCCACTCTCATTGCTGACCGCAATAATTGTGCTGGATCGGTTCGGTGTGACGCTGAACACCCTTACACTCGGCGGCCTCGCCATAGCACTCGGCGAAGTCGTGGACGACGCCATCATCGACGTGGAAAACATCCTGCGCCGACTGCGCGAGAATCGCCTGCTCGTCGCACCGCGCGCAGTTATCAGCGTCGTTTTCGACGCTTCCGTGGAGATTCGCAGCGCAGTCGTCTACGCTACCTTCATCGTCGCCTTGGTCTTCGTGCCGGTGCTCACGCTCACAGGAATCCAAGGCAGCTTCTTCGCGCCTCTCGCGACAAGCTACTTGCTCGCGATTCTCGCCTCGCTTGCCGTGGCACTGACATTGACCCCCGCGTTGGCGCTGACGTTCCTTGCAGGCCCTGGAAGCCAGGCGGATGCTCCGCGCCTCCAACGTATCCTTCGCGCCGCTTACGAGCGCGTGCTGGGGATAGTTGCCCGACACCCGAGGACCGCCATCGGCATGGCCCTTCTCTGCA
>JACCDX011764572.1_pt1 | contig 47459 bp, 26 predicted proteins | sample 7449681 | NCBI WGS metagenome assembly JACCDX01 (sample SAMN15323450, study PRJNA562643) | freshwater metagenome | isolation source: river surface water | place: USA:Blue River Watershed | collected 2017-08-18
GATCCAGACGCGGTAGCCGCGAACCTGGAAGGAGCCGTTGCGCTCGTCCTCGAAGTTCACGCCGGAGGTGAACTGGAGCGCGTCCATCAGAGTGTTGGACTTGAGGTCGAGCAGCAGTTCCTCGGTGAGCACGCTGATGTTGAGCGGCGTGTCACGGATCGCCTCGCGGATGCGGGACGCGGAGACGACGTTGGAGGCGGTGTAGCCGGTTTCCGTGCCGGAGGAGACCTCGAATGCGGAGAGGGTCACGACTTCGCCGGGCTCGCGCACCAGGGTGGGGTTCGGTGCAGCGGCGGAGCGGACCTCCGACGGCAGGAGGGGAAGAAGCGCGGCAACAAGTGGCAGGGGATGGAAGCGAAGCATGGTGCAAGTCCGTCCGCGCGGGAGCGCTGCGGAGCGGGACGTGCATCGGTGTCGCTCCGTTCGGGTTTCTCCAGTGGGCTGGAGACTTTACTGTCAAGGTGGGCGCACCATCCGGCTCCGGTGCCATCTGCAGACTTGTCACGCGGCGCGCGGGTCGCGTCACTCGCGGGCATGCCACGCGTTGTTTCCTTCAACTACACCCTGCGCGATCCTAACGGTCGCGTGCTCGACACCTCGGCCGGCGGCGATCCGATCACCTACCTCGAGGGGGCGGGGCAGATCATCGACGGCCTCGACGAAGGGCTGCGCGCGGTGGCCGCGGGGCAGAAATCGCGGGTCTTCGTGCCGGCCAAGAAGGCCTACGGCGAGCGCGATCCCGCGCAGATGCAGAAGGTGAAGCGCGAGCTGCTGCCCGTGGAAGGCGAGCTCAGCATCGGCGACCAGTTTCAGACCGGGCCGGACCGCTACTCGCCGGTCGTGACGGTGACGGCGATCGAAGGCGACGAGGTGCTGCTCGATGCAAACCACCCGCTCGCGGGCGTGGATCTGACGTTCGACGTCGAGATCGTGACGGCGCGCGAAGCCACCGAGGAGGAGCTGCGGCACGGCCACGCGCACGGCGGCGGCGAGGGCAGCTGCGGCAGCGGCTGCGGCTGTCACTGAGTGTAGGGGCCGCGGGAATTCGGCAGCCAGGAAACGGAGAAGCGGAGTGCCCGCCCGGCGCGCGCGCGCGGGGCGATGCCCGATTCGTCCGGTTTTCCCCTGGTTTCCCGGCTGCCGAATTCTCCGCCTCGTTCATTCGTCCGGTGTAAAGCGGCCGATCCGGAATTTGAGGTTGGCGTTTGCGGAAACGCGGCTGGGCTGTGCTTTCTTTATTCCCATGAACGCCCTCGGCATCGACATCGGCGGCAGCGCAGTCAAAGGCGCGCCGGTTGACACCAAGACCGGCCGGCTCCTCGGCGAGCGGCTGCGCATCGCGACGCCCGAGCCGCTCTCGCCGCCGAGGATGGCGAAGGCGATTGCGGAGATCGCGGCGCACTTCCGTTGGCGGGGCCCGATCGGCGTGGGTTTCCCCGGCGCGGTCGAGGGACCGAAGATCTGGACCGCGGCCAATCTGCACCCGAAGTTCGTCGGCGTGGATGGGGCCAAGCTCTTCGGCCGGGCGACCGGTTGCCGCGTGGCGATGATCAACGATGCCGCGGCGGCGGGCGTGGCCGAGATGCACTTCGGCGCCGGCCGGAAGTTCATGGGCAAGGCGCTGCTCGTCACGCTCGGCACGGGCGTGGGCACGTGTCTCGCCTATCAGGGCGTCGTCGTGCCGCTCGAGATCGGGCACCTGCCGTGGAAAGGCGGCAAGTCGGCGGAGAAACACGTCGCGGCGTCGGTGCGCGAGGCCAAGGAGCTCAGCTGGGAGGAATGGGGCGGGCGGTTGAGCGAGTATCTGCGGATGCTGGAAAAGCTGCTCTGGCCGGAGCTGATCATCGTCGGCGGCGGGGTGAGCGCGAAGCACGCGAAGTTTTTTCCGTTCCTCGACACGCGGGCCAAGCTCGTGCCGGCGCAGTTCCTGAATCAGGCCGGGATCGTGGGGGCGGCGCTCTGGGCGGTGGAGGCGAAGTAAGGCGCGGAGCGTGGCGGGCGGACGGACCCCCCGGTCGTTTTTAAGGCGGAGTGCCCTTACCCCGCGGAATGCCAGGTCGACGCGCTTCCCCGCGGGCTGCGCCGGGCGCGAATGGAGATTCGGATTCTCAAGCGCGGGGCGGCGGCGCATGCTGGTCCCTCCAATCATGCTGAACGTCGCTGCGAAACTTCGGCCCTCTCTCGATCCGGAATTCCTGCCGGCCGCGCTGTGGACGCGGGCGTATGACGCCCTCGTCGCCGCCGACCGGCAGGCCCGCGTGCTCGCGCTGGCGCTGGTGCGGCCGGACGGTTCGGTCTTCCGGCACGAGGACCGGATCCTCTCGGCGCAGCACCCGCAGGCGGCGCTCACGCTCACGCACGCGGAGCGGCTGCTGAAATTCCTGCTCTGGATGAAGGGCGGCAGCCGCGTGCTCGTGGCGGGCGCGGACGATGTGGCGGCGCACCTCGCGAATCTCTACCGGCCCGGCGGCGGGCGGGCGTTCGACCACGAGTTCATGGGCATGAAGGTTTTTCGGGAGACCTTCTCGATCGCCGCCGCGCAGCCCGCGGACCTGCCGGCCGCACGGGAAACGAGCCTGCCGATGGGCCGCCACCTGAAGGGTTGCCGGATCGGCTTCGACCTCGGCGGCAGCGACCGCAAGGCCGCGGCGCTGATCGACGGCGAGGTGGTTTTCTCCGAGGAGATCGCGTGGGACCCGTATTTCCAGCAGGACCCCGCCTACCATATCGAGGGCGTGCACGATTCGATCGCGCGCGCGGCGAAACATCTGCCGCGCGTCGATGCGATCGGCGGCAGCGCGGCCGGCGTCTACGTGAACAACGAAGTGCGCACCGCGTCGCTCTTCCGCGGCGTGCCGGCGGAGCAGTTCGAGCGGCACGTGCGGCGGATGTTCTTCACCCTCCAGGAGCGCTGGGGCGGCGTGCCCTTCGAGGTCGTCAACGACGGCGAGGTCACCGCGCTCGCCGGCTCGATGGCGATGAACGACAACGCGGTGCTCGGCATCGCGATGGGCACGAGTCTCGCGGCGGGCTACGTGACGCCGACGGGCACCATCACCACATGGCTGAACGAGCTGGCGTTTGCGCCGATCGACTACCGCGCGGACGCGCCGCGCGACGAGTGGTCGGGCGACCGCGGCTGCGGCGTGCAGTATTTCTCCCAGCAGGGCGTGGCGCGGCTCGCGGCGAAGGCCGGCTTCGGTTTCCCGGCGACGATGCCGTTCCCCGAGCAGCTGATCGAGGTGCAGGCGGCGATGAAGGCCGGCGACGCGCGGGCCCGCGCCATCTACGAATCGATCGGCGTCTGCTTCGGCTACGCGATCGCGCACTACGCGCGTTTCTATGCGTTGCGAAACCTGCTGATCCTCGGACGCGTGACGTCCGGGGCCGGCGGCGAACTCATCATCGCGCGGGCCGAGGAGGTGCTGCGCACGGAGTTTCCCGAGCTGGCGGACGCGGTGCGCATCCGCACGCCGGACGAGAAGAGCAAGCGCCACGGCCAGGCCACGGCGGCGGCGAGCCTGCCGGCTCCGCGGGCGTGAACGCGCCACGGCCATACCGGCGCGGCCGGGACCGCGGTCTGCCCGCTCCGCGATGACGCCCGAGATCCTGATCATCGGGCAGGGTCTCGCGGGCTCGCTGCTCGCGTGGGAGCTGGAGCGGAGGGGGCTGCCCTTCGCGCTGGTGGATGCGGGTCACGAGCGGTCCGCGTCGTATGTGGCCGCGGCGGGCATTGTGAATCCGATCACCGGCCAGCGGCTGGTGAAGACGTGGCACGCGGAGACGCTGCTGCCGCTGGCGCGGGAAACGTATCGGGCGATCGGAGACACCCTGGGCACGGCGGTGTGGCACGACCTGCGCGTGCGGCGGATCTTTGCCGACGACCGCGAGCGGGCGATCTTTGCGCGGAAAGCCGGGCACGGCGATCTCGCGCCGTTTGCCGGCGAAGGCGACGACGACGGATTCTGGATCGAAGGGGCCGCGCGCGTGGAACTGCGGGCGTTGTTGCGCGGGCTGCGCGAACGCTGGATCGCCCAGGGCAGGCTCGGCGAACGGACCGCGGAGGTGGAGCGGCGGGCCCGGGAGTTCCGGGTGGTCGTGGACTGCAGCGGCCTGGCGGCGACGGCGCGGCAGGAATTCGGGTTTGTGCCGTGGGAATTCTCGAAGGGCGAAGTCCTGGAGATCGCGGTCGAGGGACTGGATCCTGCAGTGGTGCTGAACCGGCGGCACTGGGTGATGCCGGCGGCGGACGGCAGCGCGTGGGTGGGGGCGACGCATGAGCCGGGCCTGCGGGATTCCCGGGCGACGGACGCGGGGCGCGCGCTGCTGGAGACGAGCGCGCGGGAAATTCTCGGCGGACGTTTCGCCGTGTCGGGCCACTTCGCGGGCGTGCGGGTGACGCTGCCGGACAAGCGACCCGTCGCAGGGCGGCATCCCGCGCGCGACGACCTCGGGGTGATCAACGGCCTCGGGGCCAAGGGCGTGATGCTCGCGCCCTGGCTGGCGCGCGTCTGGGCGGCGCATCTGGAGGACGGCGCGGACTTTCCGCCCGAGGTGGACGTGCGGCGGTTCTGGCGCCGCTGAGGCCCTTCGCCGCTCCGGACCGCCGTTCGTCGCGGAAAAACGTCGGTTCGTCGCACGGCGGTCGTTTACCGCTTGAGTTGCGCCGATCCGGCTCGGATGAACGCGCGCGTCATGCACAACCGCTGGGTCCGCTATGCCGTCGTCGTGGGCGGCTGGGTATTGCTCGGCTTCGTGCTCTCGATCGAGGTGTATTTCAACAACCGCGCGGGGATGCGGCACGCGCAGGTGGACTTCATCGATTCGGCGATCCCGCAGTTCGGGCGGGCGATGATGTGGGCGCTGATGGCGCCGCTGATCCTCCAGCTGCGCGGGAAGTTCCCCCTGCGCCGTGGCCGCTGGGTGGCGGGCGTGGGTTTCCATCTCGGGATGAGCTTCGTCGTGATGGCGACCTACTACCTCGGCCGGATGCTCGCCTACCTGCTGTTTTTCGACGAACCGCTGGGCGATTTCTGGCGGATCGCCGCGAACGGTTTCTACGGCCGCAACCTCATCGACATGGCGTATTACTGGGCGGTGCTGGCCTTCGGCTTCGGCTCCGAGATCCACCACCGCTACAAGAACGAGGAACTCCGGGCGGTGCAGCTCGAGAGCCGCCTGATCGAGACCGAGCTGAAGGCGCTGCGCGAGCAGCTGCGGCCGCACTTCCTGTTCAACACCCTCAACACGATCTCCGTGCTGGTGCGCGAAAACAAAAACGCGGAGGCGGTCACGCTGATCGCGCGGCTCAGCTCGCTGCTGCGCATGTCGCTCGACAACACCCGTGTGCACGAGGTGACCGTGCGGCAGGAACTCGATTTCCTGGAGCGCTACCTCGACATCCAGAAAGCGCGTTTCTCCGACCGGCTTGCGGTGGCGATCGCGATCGAGCCCGCCGCGATGGAGGCGCGGATTCCGAATCTGCTGCTCCAGCCGCTGGTGGAGAATGCGATCGTGCACGGCATCGCGCCGAAGGCCGGGCCGGGCCGCGTGGAGGTGATGGGCCGCGTCGAAGGCGACCGGCTGCACCTCGAGGTCCGCGACGACGGCCCGGGGCTCGGCGACGGGCTCACGCGCGCGCAGGAGGGCATCGGCCTGAGCAACACGCGCGAACGCCTGGCGCGGATCTACGGCGTGCACGGCCAGCTGCTGCTGCGGAGCGAGCCCGGCCGCGGCGTGTCGGTGCAGATCGTCCTTCCCTGCCGCACATGAACCTCTCACCGCTCCCTTCCTCTGCCGGGCGTTTCCGCGCCGTCATCGTGGACGACGAACCGACTGCGCGCCGCGGCGTGCGGCTCCTCCTGGAACGCGATGCCGCGGTCGACATCGTCGGCGAGGCGGCGACCGGTGCGGAAGCGGCGGAGCTGATGCGCCGGGTGAAACCCGAGCTCGCCTTCCTCGATGTGCAGATGCCGGCCGGCGATGGCTTCGCCGCTCTTGCGCAGCTCGCGCCGGAAGAGCGGCCCGCGGTGGTGTTTGTCACCGCCTACGACGAGCACGCGCTGCGGGCCTTCGAGGTGAATGCGGTCGACTACCTGCTGAAGCCCTACGACGACCTGCGTTTCGCCGCCGCGCTGCAGCGCGCGAAAGACGAGGTCCGCCGGCGGCAGGCCGACACCGTGAACGCCCGGCTGACGCAGCTGCTCGACTATCTCCAGCAGACGGGCGCCGCGACGGCTTCGGCCGCGGCGGAGCGGCCGGGCGACCGCATCCTCGTGAAATCCTCGGGCGAGATCTTCTTTCTCAAGGCGGAGGAGATCGACTGGATCGAGGCCGAGGGCGATTACATGAAATTCCACGTCGGCGGCCGCGCGCACCTCATGCGCGAGACCATGGCGCGGCTGGAAGCGCGGCTCGATCCGAAGCGCTTCATCCGGATCCACCGTTCCACCATCGTGAACATCGACCGGCTGCGGAAACTGAGCCCGTCGTTTGCCGGCGAGTATACGGTCGTGCTGCACGACGGCACGAAGCTCAGGCTGAGCCGTGGTTACCACGAGCGGATCGCCGCGCTGCTGAAGGCCGCGCTCTGACCGCGCCGCCTCCGGCCGCCGTCCCGTCTCCGGGACGCCGCGGATCCGCAGGCGGGACGGGCGTATCCGGCTTCTTATGACGTAGCGTGCCGTCCGGCGCGCGGCACTGCGGTTCGTCGCAAACCGGCGGGCGCCCGACGCATTTCCGCGCCGGTGGAATGCCGCGGGCGGTATGCCGGGCGTGCTCTCCCCCACACGGCTGCTGGCGCTCGCGTTGCTCCTGTTTCTGTCGTCCGTCCCGCTGCGTGCGGATGCGACGCTGCGCGATGCGCGGCACGCACAGCTGCTGCTCGGCCCGGGCGTGTGGTCGCGGCTGCTCAGCCTCGAGAACACCGAGCGCCCCAGCCGGTATCCGCGGCAGTTTCACGCGCTCGTGTTCGAGTTCGCCGGCCTGCTGTGGTTCTACACTTCGGGCGAGGGCACGCAGAGTTTCTCCCTGCATCGCGGCAATCTCGAGGCGGAGAAGCGGGATTTCGCGCCGCTGTTGCGCGACATCGGTCCGGGCCTCGGCCGGTGGCGCGAGGTCGACGCCGCGCACCTCGCGGTCGATCTCGCGGGGCCGCTGCCGAACGGTTGCTGGATCGAGAGCGTGGTGGCGTTGCGCGAGCGGCTCGCCGCGGGCGAGACGGTGCGGCGGCCGCGGCTGCTGTCCTATTACTACGAGCGGATGACCGGCCTCGTGGGGCACACGGTCCTCGCCTTCGAGCAGGACGGGCGGCTCGTGGTGCATGACCCGGCGCGACCGGATCGGAGTTGGAGATTTCCGCCGGAACTTGGCCGGGATCCGCTCGCGGTGGCACGCAGCGTCGAAGGGGCGCGCGTGCGGCGGGCGCGGGAGCTGATGCTTGATCCCGTGGTGGCGGCCCCGGAAGCGCGTGGCGCGACGATTGCCGAAGACAGCCGGGTGATGCCGGCCCGCCGGCGCTGAGCGCGGTCAGGACACGGCCGGAGTTCACCGCAACCCGCGGCGATCCGTCGCGCGCAACACCGGCATTCGTCGCGGGCGGCGTGCGGGTGTCCCGAAAACGCGCCGGGTTTGGTCGCGGCGGCCGTGCGTTTCGGCGCGGCCGCGGGCCGGTCGGTCGCAATGCCGTTGTGCGACGGCGGAGGCGGGCGTTGCTCGCGGGCAAGAGAACCGGGGCCGCAGGCCCTCCTTCTTGAAACCACTGCAAACCTGACATGAGCAAACACACCTCGTCCCCGTTGGGGACCGGGCGGGTCCGCGCGGCATGCGCGCTGGCCACCGCCCTTTCGCTGATCACCGGGTCCGTGGCTGCGGCGCAGGCGCCGGCCACTGCGCCCGCCACGCCGGCCGCCGGTGCCGCCCCCGTCCAGAGACTCGAGGCCTTCGAGATCACCGGCTCGCGCATCAAACGCATCGACGTGGAAACCCCGCAGCCGGTCGTGCGCATGACCGAGGCGGACTTCAAGTCGACCGGCTTCTCGACCCTCGGCGATGCGATCCGCGCGATGCCCGCGATTTCCGGCACGTCGCTCGTTTCCGTCGACGCCGGCACGAGTTTCACGCCCGGCGTGAGTTCGTTCAACCTCCGCGGCCTCGGCGCGAACAACACCCTCGTGCTGATCAACGGCCGCCGCGCGGCGCCGTTCGCCTCCGCGGGTCTCAACGGCTTCCAGACCGTCTTCGACTTCAACTCGATCCCGACCGCCGCGATCGAGTCGCTCGAGGTCCTCAAGGACGGCGCCTCCGCGATCTACGGGTCGGATGCCGTCGCCGGCGTGGTGAACATCAATCTGAAGAAAAACTTCACCGGGCTCACCACCGAGCTCTCGATCGGCAACACCTTCGCGACCGACTCGTTCGAGCGCACCGCGTTCCTCATCGCGGGCGCGCAGGTCGGCAAGACCTCGCTCGTCACCACGTTCGACCATTCGCATCGCAACTCGGTCTACGGACGCGACCTCAAGTATACGGACGATTCCAACGGCCTGCGCTTCGGCGGGCTCGACCAGCGCAGCACCGCGACGCCCATCGCCGGCGTGCGCGGGCTGACCGACCGCACGCGTTTCCCCGCGGGCACGGCGCAGTTCCCCACGCCGCAGCCCACGCCCACGCTCGCCGCGGCCCAGCCCGGCATCCCGGTGTGGAATTTCCAGGAGGAGGCACAGTTCCTGCCGGAGGTGGACTCCTTCGGCTTCTACACGCGCGCCGTGCATGAGTTCTCGCCGCTGGTGAGCGGCTTTGCGGAGCTCTCGTTCCGCCGTTCGCAGGTGCGCATCGATTCGGCGTCCACGCCGATGCAGGCGCTGCAGGAGATCGGCACCAGCCCCGGCGGCACGATCCTGTTTCCGCGGACCAATCCCTTCAATCCGTTCGGGCAGGACATCACGGATCTGCGCTGGCGCATGTCCGAGCTTGGCCCGCGCATCCAGGACTCCACCGCCGACACGCCGCGGTTTGTCGTGGGCGTCGAGGGCAGGATGCCGATCAGCGACTGGACCTACGAGGGCGCGGTGCTCTACACGAAGAACACGGTCGACCAGCTGCAGCGCAACTACACGGCCGACACGCTGGTCCAGCAGGCGTTCAACGGCGTGACCCTCAACGGCCGCACGTATCACCTGAATCCCTTCGGTCCGAATCCGCGCGAGCTCGTCGACTATCTCCGGATCACGAATCCGAATCACGACGAGTTCGAGATCCACGCGGGCGATGTGAGCGTGTCGGGCCCGGTGTTCCGGATGCCCGCGGGCACGGTGTCGCTCGCCCTCGGCGCGGAACGCCGCAGCGAGAAGTTCGAAAACGTCGGCACCCAGCTGAACCGGGACGGCGGTCTGGTGGGCGGCGGCACGGGCTCCGATGTCTACGGCGACCGCAAACTCACCTCGTATTACGCGGAGCTGAACATTCCGCTGTTGAAACAGGTCGAGCTGCAGCTCGCCGGGCGGCACGAGGATTACAGCGACTTCGGGCGCACGACGAAGCCCAAGGCCGCCGTCGTCTATCGGCCGGTGCCGGAGCTGCTGCTCCGCGCCTCCTACGGCGAGTCGTTCCTCGCGCCCAACCTGGCGTTCCTCTACACCTCGCGCAGCATCAGTTTCACGAACAACACGCTGCCCGATCCGCTGCGGCCCAACGACCCGCCGGTGCAGATCCGGCAGATCGGCGGCGGCAATCCCGGCCTCCAGCCGGAGGAGACCGAGGTGATCTACGGCGGCGTGGTCTACCAGCCGTTCGCGCGGCGCACGGGGCATCTCTTCCGCGAGCTCTCGTTCGGCGTCGATTACTTCAACTTCCAGCAGGAAAACCTCATCTCCCGGCTGACCGCGGCGCAGGTGCTCGCGAACCTCAATGCCTTCGGCAATCTCGTGACCCGCAATCCCGCCGCGGCCGGCGAGAGCGTGGGCACCATCAGCTCCGTCGCCACGACGTGGCAGAACCTCACCACCGGCGAATACAAGGGCTACGACTTCAACATCCGCTGGATCCTGCCGCGTCACGAACTCGGCGAGTTCCGCCTCGATCTCTCCGCGACGTATCTCGACAGCGTCGAAGGCACGGTCTCGACCGGCGCGCTCGTCGACAGCGACGGCAACTACAACTTCCCGCTCACGCGCGGCACGGCCACGCTCGCGTGGAAGAAGAACAACTGGGCGGCCTCGCTCTTCGTCACCTACATCGGCGGCTACTCGACGCTCACCTCCGGTCTCATCACGCCGCCGGTCGACCGGCAGATCGTCTTCAACCCGCAGGTCGCCTACCGCGGCTGGTGGAACAGCACCTTCACGCTCGGCGTCCGCAACGCGCTGAATCACGCCCCGCCCGTCGATCCGTCCGATTCCAAGCTCGTCAACGAGAACGTGAATCTCGTCGAGCCCGCGTTCTGGTATCTGCGCTGGTCGAAGGAGTGGTGAGCGCCGGGCGACTGCGCCCGCCACCGCTTCTCCCGTCCGACCCGACGCGACCTGCCGAGGCGCGCCCCCTGCGGGCGCGCCTCGTTGCTTTGCCCGGTCGGCGGCAGGCCGGGCGGTGCCGTCCATCGCGTCGGGCCGCCGCTCATCACAAGAATTCTGTAACTTTGAACCCGGCGCCGTGTTCTCGGTCGATGCCAGCCGGATGTTGTGCCCACGTTTCGTCCCTTCCCGCCCTTCGCTTCATCGCGAAGTTCCCGGGGTTGGTCGCAAACGCGTTCACTTCCCAGCCGGCGGCGGTTTCCTCGTCCCTGTTCGTAGTTATCAGTTGTGTTGTGTGGCCGGCTCGTTGTGGGGCCGGCCACATTGCGTTGGGGGACGCGGGAAACAGGCCGCTTGCTTAGCCTCCGGCGATCTCTTCCGATGAACGGTTCCGTAACACCGCTGACCATGAATCACTCCACCGCTGCTGTCCGGTCCTCCGCGCCCGCAGCCCCACGACGCTCCCGCACGCTCTGGTTCGTGCTCGGCGGCATCCTCGCCCTCGGCGCCCTCGGCGGCGCCGCTTACTTCAAGAGCAAGTCCACCGAGAAGGGTCTCGTCGTCACGACGGATAAGGCCGTCGTCCGCACCATCACCCAGCTGGTCAACGCCACCGGCAAGATCCAGCCCGAGGTCGAGGTGAAGATCGCGCCCGAGGTCTCGGGTGAGATCGTCGAGCTGCCGCTCCGCGAAGGCGCGGTCGTGAAGAAGGGCGACCTGCTCGTCCGCATCAAACCCGACAACTACCGCTACCAGGTCGACCAGCGGGAGGCCGACCTGGCGGCCACCCGGGCCTCGTCCGTCCAGAGCCGGGCGCAGTTGCTCAAGCTCCAGGAGGACCTGAAGCGCTCCGTCGATCTTTTCGAAAAGAAGCTCATCGCCGACTCCGAGTTCGACGCCGCGAAAGCCTCCGTCGAGGCCGCGAAGGCCGCCTACGACAATTCCGTGGCGCAGATCCGCCGCGCCGAAGGCCTGCTCAAGCAGGCGCAGGATCAGCTCGAGAAGACCGTCATCTACTCGCCGATGGACGGCACCGTGAGCTCCCGCACCAGCGAAGTGGGCGAGCGCGTCGCCGGCACCGGCCAGTTCAATGCCGCCGAGGTGATGCGCGTGGCCGACCTCAGCAACATGGAGGTGCGGGTGAACGTGAACGAAAACGACGTCGTCAACGTGAAGGTCCGCGACCGCGCGCGCATCACGATCGATGCCTATCCGGGCCGCAAGTTTTCCGGCACCGTGAAGGAGATCGCCTCCGCCGCCCGCACGCAGGGCCTCAACACGCAGGAGGAAGTGACGAATTTCCAGGTGAAGATCCGCATCACGGACAAGGACATCGCGCTGCGCCCCGGCATGAGCGCGACCGTCGACATCGAGACCAAGACGGTGGAAAACGTCGTCGCCGTGCCGATCCAGGCCGTGACCGTCCGCAGCCGCGAGGGCAGCAAGACCATCGACGAGCTCGCGCAGGAGCGGGACAAGAAGGCCAAGGAGACGCAGGGCGAGGGCGCCGCCGCCGCGGTCAACGAGAAGCAGCAGCGCGAGCGCGAGCGGGCCGACCGCGAGTCGCTGCAGCGCGTCGTGTTCCTGCGCAACGACGACAGCGTGAAGATGGTCCCGGTCGAGACCGGCATCGCCGACACCACCCACCTCGAGATCAAGTCCGGGCTCAAGGCCGGCGACGAGGTGGTGAGCGGACCGTTCAGCGTCATCACCCGCTCGCTCAAGGCCGACTCGAAAATCCGGATCGAGAAGCCGAAGAAAACCGCAGACAAGAAGCAGCCATGACGCCCCAGCCTCCGACCGACGCGACGCTCTCCTCGCGGATCACCCGGCCGCCGGGTGCCCTCGTCATCGACATCGAGGGCGTGACCAAGCTCTACAAGATGGGTTCGGAAACGGTGCACGCGCTCCGGGGCGTCAACCTCCAGATCCGCCGCAACGAGTATCTCGCCATCATGGGGCCCTCCGGCTCCGGCAAGTCCACGCTCATGAACATGCTCGGCTGCCTCGATACGCCGACCGCCGGCCGCTACGAGTTCGCGGGCAAGGACGTGGCGCGGATGGTCGACGACGAGCTGGCCGATATCCGCAACCGCGAGATCGGCTTCGTCTTCCAGACGTTCAACCTGCTCCCGCGCTCCGATGCGCTGCACAACGTCGAGCTGCCGCTCATCTACGCCGGCGTGGGCAAGGCCGCCCGGCTCGATCGCGCCCGCGAGGCGCTGGTCAACGTGGGCCTCGGCGAACGCCTCCACCACAAACCCAACGAACTCTCCGGCGGCCAGCGGCAGCGCGTGGCGATCGCGCGCGCGCTCGTGACGCGGCCCTCCATCATCCTCGCCGACGAGCCGACCGGTAACCTGGATTCCAAGACCGGCGTGGAGATCATGAATCTCTTCGAGCAGCTCTACGCCCAGGGCAACACGCTCATCGTCGTCACCCACGAGGAGGACATCGCGCAGCACGCCCGCCGGATCGTGCGCCTGCGCGACGGCCTGATCGAGAGCGACGGTCCCTCCCGCTGAGCCCGCGCCGGGCCCGCGCCCGGCCGCCCTCCCGCGCCATGCGCCGTTTCTACATCGAGTTCATCGAAGCCGTGCGGATCGCGTTCGCGCAGATCCGGGCCAACAAGCTGCGCTCCGCGCTCACCGCTCTCGGCGTGATCATCGGCATCGTCGCCGTCACGCTCATGGGCACCGCGATCAAGGGCATCGACGCGGGCGTCGACCGCAGCTTCGCCGGCTTCGGCGACGATGTGCTCTACGTCACGAAGTGGCCGTGGCGCGACGTCGACGACTGGTGGAATTACCGCAACCGCCGTCCGATCCGGCACGAGTATTCCCGGGCGATCAACGACTGGATCACCACCCATCCCGGCGGCGCGCTGCGCCTCGCCGTGCCCACCACCACCGGCGGCGTGAACATCCTCCGCGGCGAATTCCGGCTCAACGGCATCCGCATGATGGGCACCAATTCCGACTACGCGCGCATCGCCCGCTCGGAGCTGAAGGAGGGCCGCTTCTTCAGCGACTTCGAGGCGCAGGCGGCGCGCAACGTCGTGGTCATCGGCTTCGACGTCGCCGACGCGTTGTTTCCCAGCGAATCCGCCATCGGCAAGACCATCCGCGTCCGCGACCAGAATCTCCAGGTCGTCGGCGTCACGGCCCGGCAGGGCAGCTTCCTCGGTCTCTTCAGCCTCGATTCCGGCGTGATCGTGCCGCTGCTCACCTACCGGCGCTACTTCCGCACCAACGACGACGCCGAAATCCGCGTGCAGGTGGAGGTGCAGCGGATGGACGAAGCGCGCGACGAACTCCGCGGCCTGATGCGCCGCATCCGCGGGCTCCAGCCGGAGCAGCGCGACGATTTTGAAATCAACGAGCAGGGCACGATCCGTTCGCAGCTCGACCCGATCAAGAACGGCGTCGCGCTCGCCGGCCTCTTCATCACCGGGCTCGCCCTGTTCGTGGGCGCGATCGGCATCATGAACATCACCTACGTGAGCGTGAAGGAGCGCACGAAGGAGATCGGCACGCGCAAGGCCCTCGGCGCGCGGCGCCGCACGATCCTGCTGCAGTTCCTCATCGAGGCCACGGCGATCTGCGTCGTCGGCGGCGTGCTCGGTCTCGGCTTCGCCGCCGGGCTGGCGCAGATCGTCACGGTCGTCGCGCCGAGCTTCCCGCTCGTGTTCTCGCTCAGCCTCGTGCTCGTGGGCCTCGGCATTTCCGTCTTCACCGGCATGTTCAGCGGCTTCGCGCCCGCCTGGCAGGCCAGCAAACTCGATCCGGTGGTCGCGCTGCGCTACGAATAACCACGACGATGCTCGGCACCGAAATCCTCCGCCTCGCGCTGGCCTCGCTCGCCACCAACAAGCTCCGCTCGAGCCTCACCATGCTCGGCATCGCGGTGGGCGTCTTCTCCGTCATCGGCGTGATGACCGTGATCGACGGCCTGCGCTCCTCGATCGAGTCGGGGCTGAATGTCCTCGGGGCAAACAGCTTCCAGATCCAGAAATTCCCCGCGATCAACTTCTCGAATCCCTGGGTGCGCTTCCGGAATCGCCGCGACATCAACTTCGCGCAGGCGACCCGTTTCAAGGAGCTGATGCAGGGCACCGCCGACGTGAGCCTTTCGCTGCGGCGCGGCGGCCGGCGCGTGACGTATCTCGACCGGCAGACCAACCCGAACGTCAATCTCATCGGCAGCGACGAGAACGTGGTGCCGAGCCGCAATTTCGAGATCGCTGCGGGCCGCAACATCGGGCCCGACGACGTCGAGTTCGGCCGCGCGGTCGTGCTGCTCGGCGACGACATCGTGAAGCGGCTTTTCCCCGGCGAGGAGGCGTTGGGCCGCACCGTGCGGATCGACGGCCAGAACTACACCATCATCGGTCTGCTCGCCCCCAAGGGCTCCTCGTTCGGCCAGAGTCAGGACAACCTCGCGATCACGCCCATCACCCAGTTCATCGAAGCTTACGGGCAGAACATGTTCCGCTCGGTGTCGTTGAACGTGCAGGCGCCCAGCCAGGCGGCGTTTGCCGACACGCAGGACGCCGCGATCGGCGCGATGCGGGTGGTCCGCGCGCTCGCCCCGGAGCTGCCCAACGACTTCGAGATCTTCTCCAACGATTCCCTGATCGAATCGTTCAACAGCATCATGGGCGTGGTCGCCATCGGGGCGTTTGTGATCAGTGCGATCGCCCTGCTCGCCGCCGGCGTCGGCGTGATGAACATCATGCTCGTGAGCGTGACGGAGCGCACCAAGGAGATCGGCATCCGCAAGAGCATCGGCGCGAAACGCCGCAACATCCTTTCCCAGTTCCTGATCGAGGCCGTGGTGCTCTCGCTGCTCGGCGGCCTCGCCGGTGTGCTCGCCGGTGTCGCCGGCGGCAACGTGGTCGCCAAACTTCTCAACGCCGAGGCGATCTTCCCGTGGCTCTGGGCCACCATCGGCCTCGCGGTCTGCTCCGCGATCGGCGTGGGCTTCGGTTTCTATCCGGCCTGGAAAGCCGCCTCGCTCGATCCGATCGAGGCGCTGCGTTACGAATAGTTCCGGGGTCCGTTCCGGAAGCGGCTCAGCCGCGGCGGATCTCGGAGCCCTGGAAGCGGATCTGGATCCGGAAGACCTTCTTCGTCCGGCACTGGATCGCGCCCGTGGCGAGGTCGACGCGCTCCGGGACCTCGATCTTGTGGATGTCGACGACGGCGTGATAGCCGCGTTCGGAAAACACATCGATCAGGATCGCGAGCGCCAGCGGGTCGGTGAGCACCGGGTCCTCGGTGTTGATCAGCGCGACGCCGGAGATGGCGTGGCGGATGACGATCGGCAGGATCTTCTTCTCGATGAACTGGACGACTTTTCCGAACAGCTCGGCGTGCTCGAGTTCGTAGGCGTCGAGGCGCTTCACCATCTCCTGGCGGGCGCCGACCACGATCTGGCTTGCGACCGGGATGCCACGCAGCCGGTCGACCGTGCGCGGGTCGAGCTCGAGGGTGCTCTGGTATTCGAGCTCGTGGAGGATGTTCTGCTCCACCTCGTCGATCGGCCCCTGCGCGTTGATGAAGTGGTAGTGGAAGATCTCCTTCAGCGACTGCAGCGCGTCCCACGTCTGTTCCTTGAACACCCGGTAGCGCCGGCGGGCGAGCGTCTCGTCGTGGTCGGTGGGCCGGTCTTCGCGCAGCTCGCCGATGCCGGTGCGCGTGACTTCCTCGTTGTGCGCCTTGGTCTCGCGGCCGCGCTTCAGCTGGCGGGCCACCGATTCGCGCTCGTCGACGAACAGCACCATGATGTGGATCGTCGGCTGGCGGAAATGGATGCTGAGCGGCGTGTGGTAGAACTCGCGGCGCAGCGCGTGCATCTTGTCGACGAGCAGCTTGAGGCACTCGACCTGCACCGTGGTGCGGGGGAAGCCGTCGAGGATCACGCCGTCGCGATACTGCGGACGGAGCAGCTGGCGGAGCAGGAGGCCGACGACCTCGCGGTCGCCGACCATGTTGCCGGCATCCTTCAACACCCGGGCTTCCGGGGAATCCAGCAGTGCGCTGACGATGATGGGCGGGCAGGTGAGGCCGCGCGTCTTGGTGATGAAGGCGGTGTTGGTGCCTTTGCCGGCGCCGGGCGCGCCGCCGAGGAGGATGATTTCCTTGGGAAAACGGAGGTTCTCGCGGCCAAAGTCCGCTTCCAGATCACGCCAGACGCTCTCGAAGATCAGGTGCGCGTCCTTGATTTCGAGATCCGAGAGTTTGGCGGCAGCGGGCCCGGTGGGGGTGGCGGGGGTTGCGGTGGCAGTGGGTTGCAGCATTTGGGCGAGCGCGGGGTGTAAAGGCTTTCGCGGGCGAATTCGACACAAGATTCTGGGCGGCGGTGCGGCTGCGCCTTGGCGCGCTTTCGCCCCTCGGGCGCTCGCCGGGCGCGGCGAATTTTCCAACTCCGTGCCGATCCGCGAACTCCGCAACATCGCGAAAATTTCCCGGCCTCCCGGAACTGTCGCGGAGCCGTTCGGTCCATTGCTTTCGACAGTTCGCGCGGGCCTAGCCTGTGGAGCTGTCAAGTTGAAGCTGGACCTGGCGGGCTCGCGCAAGCGAGCCCGCCTTGTTTTCGCCCGGTCGCGGCCCGGCGGGGTGGCGGCCGAATTTCCCCGCGAGCGGGCGCACCCGTGGCGTGGAATGCTGTCCAAAGCATGGCCCCGGCGCGACGCGGGCGAAACCCCATCGAGCTTATGAACTATCCCAACGACATCATGGTCCCGACCGAGACCCCGGAGCAGTTGATCGAACACATCAGCCGGCTGATGGCCGAAGCGGAGGCCATGATCGCGGGTCCGGCATCCGAAGATTCGCGCGGCCGCTACTCGGAGGTGCACGGCCGGCTCGCGTCGGCGCGGCAGAAACTGAACGACGTGTATCTCGCCGCGCGGCGAAACGTCGCCGCGGGTGCGCGCTACACCGACGAGACCATCCGCGCCTACCCGTATGCGGCGTTGGGCGTGGCCCTTGCCGCCGGCGTCGTGCTGGGCGTCGTGATCAGTCGCACGCGCCTGCTCCGCTGAGTCGGGACTTCCGTTTCGTTTCGCCGCCCGCGGTTCGAGCCAGGCGACGAACGCCGCCGGCAACGCGCGGCGTTCACCACTGCGCGAGCGCGGTGACGGGGGCGGGAGCGGGTTGGGCGGAGGCGGGCTCGAGTTGCACGACGATGCGCTGGGGCTGGCCGGGAGTGAGCGCGACCTCGAAGCCGACCAGGCGGGTGCCGGGATTCGGCACATCGGTCGCGCTCGGCGGCGGATCGGTCGGGTAGATGCGCAGGGAGGCGCCGGCGGGTTCGAGGACGCGGAGCGTGAGCGTTTTGCCGGCTTGTTTCAGCGTGGCCCGGCCGTCGGCCCCGGGCGTGACGTCGGCGCGCGTGAGCATCGCCCAGCGCACCTGTTTCGCCCCGGCGGCCGCGGTGAATTCGTCCTGCACGCGCACGGTGCGATCGGCCTGGAGCGCGACGCCGCGGCGGGCGGTGGCGAGCTGCGCGGCGTAAACCGACGAGAGGTCGACGACGGTGCGGCCGGGCTTCATCCCGATGAGTTGGGCATCGCCGTCGACGCGCTGCTGCCGGCCGTCGACCTGGAGCACGTTGTGCGCGGAGGTGCCGAGGCGGAAGACGCGCCAGCGTTCGCTGTCCTGCGTCTTGTCCCAGAGTTTGATGCCTTTCGACTCGAGCGAATTGTAGTCCTGCATGCCGAGGTCATCGGCCCAGCGCACGCCGTCGGCATCCATGATGAAGGAGCCGACGTCCATGTGCGCGTGGTTGACCGACGGAGATCCGCCTTTGACGGCGACGAAGCTCGCGGCGCGCGTCCAATCGCTGCGGTGAAACGCGACGGGATTGGGGCCCCGGCCCGTCCAAGAGAGGGCGGCGGGCGCGGTGGGCTTCGGCTGCGCGGGCATCCAGAGGAGCACGAGGGCGTCGTTGTAGCCGCGGCCCCCGCGGGCGCGGCCGCCGGATTTCAGCTCTTCCTGCAGTTTGGCGTATTCGTGCCAGAGCAGGTGCGTCTCGCCGCGGCGGCGGGCGAACCAGAACATCGCGGGCGACACGCCTTCGCCGCCGCGGCCGCAGTCGGCGTAGTTGAAATAGTAGCCCGAGGGCCCGATCACGTGGAGGTAGTAGTCGGCGCTGGCGAGGAAGCCGGGCTGTTGGGTGAGGCCGAAGTCGCGGCCGAGCGCCGACTCGAGGGCGGCGATGAGGAAGATATTGTAGGTCGTGCCGTAGCTCCAGTAGCCGGGGCCTTCGGGATAGGCGCCGTCGGGGGCGTATTCGTGCATCGCGCGCGGCACGGTGTTGATGGCGCGGGCGACGAGCTCGGCGGCGAGCGCGGGCTCGCTCTCGGCGAGGGCGAGGGCGCCGAGCGTGATGCCGCCGTTGCAGACCTGGTTCCAGTTGTTCACGACGCGGGTCCAGGAGTTGGACTTGAGACTGGCTTTGAGGCCCTTCTCCAGGATGGCGCCGCGGAGGGTCGCGCGGGTGGCGTCGTCGAGTTGCGGATACAGCCAGTCGTAGCCGATCGCGACGGCGGCGGTCATCTCGGCGACGTCGAGGAAGTGGCTGGGATTCCAGTCGGAGAAGGCGGAGACGGCGAGGAGCTCGGCGCGCGCGCGCTCGAGGTAGGCGGGTTTGCCGGTGAGCCGCCACGCGAGCGACAGGGTGATCGTGCGGGCGAGGGCGGTGCGGGATTTGTCGAGCAGGCGCCGGCCGATCAGCACGCGTTCGACGGGTTTGGATTTCAGCTCGCGGTCGGCGTCGGCCAGCACACGCGCCTGCAGGGCCTGCAGCAGCGGATCCGCGGCGAGGCGTTGTTTGAGCGACGCTTCGCCGGCGGCGTCGAGGAAGAGCCGCGGATGCGGTCCGATCCGCGAGAGGGCGTGGCCGATTTCCTTGGGCGAGACGGTCGGGGCGGCCGGGGTGGCCGCGGAGAGCGCGAGGGGCAGGGCGAGAAGCGCGAGGGCGAGCGTGCGGCGAAGCATGGCGGCAGTAAGACAAACGGAGACGTCGTCGTCCGCCCTGCCGTAACGGGGAAAACGGGTAGTAGGCGGCCTTTTGCGGACCGGTAGGACAACGCGCACCGGCGCAGGGCGGAAATGGTGTCGACGCCCGGCGGCGGACGCGCGATGCGAGGAGCGGCGTGGATCGCGCGTCCCCCGGCTTGCGCCGCGGTGACGGCCGGTGCCGCAGTCCGCGCCTCCCCGTCACCATGCCCATGATTTCCCTCCTCCGGGCCGCGACCGTCGCGGCGATCTCGTCCGGTTACGCGCTGTCGTTCGCGGCGCCCTCCGCTCCGGAGCCGGTCCCCGCCGCGGTCGAGCGAGCGGTGCGCGCGCACACGACGTTTCTGGCGGACGATCTGCTCGAGGGCCGCGGCACCGGCACGCGCGGGCATGCGCTGGCCGCGCAGTATGTGGCGGCGCAATTCCAGCGCCTCGGGCTCAAGCCGGCCGGCGACGACGGCAGCTACCTGCAGCGGGTGCGTTTCGCGGCGGCCAACGATGTGCTGGAGGCGGGGACCCTGGCGATCCACGGCACGACCGGGGCGCCGGAGTTTGCCCCGCTCAACGACGTGCTGGTGCGCACGCCCGCGGGGCAGGAGACGGCGAGCGTGCGGGCGCCGGCGGTGTTCGTCGGCTTCGGGGTGCGGGCGCCGGAGCTGCAGCACGACGATTTCGGCGACGTCGATCTGCGCGGGAAGATCGCGGTCTATTACTACGGCGCGCCGCGGACGTTTCCCGTCAACCCGCGCGCTTACTACAGCGACGGCGTGAACAAGGCGCGCGAACTCGTGCGGCGCGGCGCCGTCGGCGTCGTGGTGATCCGCACGCCGCGCGACGAGGCGCAGTATCCGTGGGGCTTCGTGGTGGCGCAGTTCCGTTTTCCGCGGATGCGGCTGCTCGACGCGGAAGGGAAGATCGTCGACGGCTTTCCCGAACTGAAGGCGACGGGGGCGCTGAGCCTGGCGGCGTCGAACCGGCTGCTGGCGGCGGCGGGGCGCGACCCGGTGGAGATCGCGGCGAAGGCCGACCGCGGCGAGCCGCAGCATTTCGATCTGGGCTTCGCGATCGGGCTGACGGCGCGGGCCACGTTGCAGACCACGGAGTCGATGAACGTCGTCGGACTCCTGCCCGGCTGGGATGCGGCGCTCGCCGCGGAGCCGATCGTGCTGACCTCGCATCTCGACCACATCGGCATCGGCGCGCCGGTGAACGGCGATGCGATCTACAACGGGGCGATGGACAACGCCATCGGCGTGGCGCTCATGCTGGCCACCGCGGAGCAGCTGGCGGCCCGGCCCGCGCCGCCGCGGCCGGTGCTGTTTGCGGCGCTGACCGGCGAGGAGAAAGGTCTGCTCGGGGCCGAGCATCTCGCGCGCGTGAAGGTCGCCGGTGTGCAACGTTTCGCCGCCAACCTGAATGTCGACATGGCGCTGTTTCCGACCGCGGTGCGGGACCTGATTCCGCGCGGGGCGGAGCATTCCACGCTGGGCGAGACCATGGCACGCGTGGCGGAAAAGCGTGGCTACACGATCAGCCCGGATCCGATGCCCGACGAGGTGATCTTCGTGCGCAGCGACCAGTATCCCTTCGTGAAGTCGGGCGTGCCGGCGATCTACCTCGATCCCGGCGAACGCGCGGTGGATGCCGGCTTCGATCTCGCGGCGGCGACGAAGGCGTTTCTGAAGACGCGCTATCACCAGCCGAGCGACGATCTCGCGCAGCCGATCCACTGGGCGTCCGCGGCGGAGTTTGCGGGCGTGATGGTGGAGTTCACGCGCACGGTCGCGGAGGCGCCCACGGCGCCGGCGTGGTATGCGGGCGACTTCTTCGGCGACCGCTTTGCCGAGCCGGAGGCGAAACGCGCCCCGAAGCCGGCCGGGCGGTAGGCGGCCGTGGCGGGAGGCGGAAGGGATCCGCGGCCGGAGCGCGCCGCGGGCGGCCGGTGCGGCGGCGTGTTTCCGCTTCCTTTGCGCCCGCAGGCCGCCAACGTGCGGGGTTTCCCCCATGCTCGCCTTCGCCCTGACGATCTTCGCCGGAGCCTTCCTCCTCTTCCAGGTCCAGCCGCTCATCGGCAAATACATCCTGCCGTGGTTTGGCGGCAGTCCGGGCGTGTGGACCACGTGCATGCTGTTTTTCCAGGTCCTGCTGCTCGGCGGCTACGCCTACGCGCACGTGGTGAGCCGCAAGCTCAAGCCGCGCACGCAGGCGATTGTGCACCTCGCGCTGCTCGTGGTGGCGCTCGTCGCGCTGCCCATCACGCCGAGCGATGCGTGGAAGCCGAAAGCGAGCGGCGATCCCACGTGGCACATCCTGCTGCTGCTCACGGTGAGCATCGGGCTCCCGTATCTCGTGCTCTCGTCGACCGGCCCGCTGATGCAGGAGTGGTTCCGCCGGACCGCGCCGGGGGCGTCGCCCTACCGGCTGTATGCGCTGTCGAACGTCGGCTCGCTGCTCGCGCTGGTGAGCTATCCGTTCTATTTCGAGATCAACTTCACGCGCCAGGCGCAGGCGCAGTTCTGGTCGTGGGGCCTGGTGGTCTATGCGCTGTGCTGTGCGGCGTGCGCCTTCAAGCTGTGGCGGACCGCGCCGGCGGCGGCCGGGGAGCACACCGCGGCATCCGAGCCGGCCGCGCCCGTGCCGGCGCCGACGCCCGGGCAGCGCGCGATGTGGGTCGCGCTGCCGGCCTGCGCCTCGATCCTGCTCCTGGCGGTGACCAACAAGATGTGCCAGGACGTCGCGCCGACGCCCTTCCTGTGGGTGCTGCCGCTCGCGCTTTACCTGCTCTCGTTCATCATCTCGTTCGACAGCCCGCGGTGGTATTCGCGGTTTTACTACACGCTCGCGCTGGCGGGTGCGGCCGGCGCGGTGTGCTACGCGCTCTTCCAGGGGGCGGACCTCGGCATCGTGCAGCAGATCGCGATCTACTCGGCGATGCTGTTCGTCGGCTGCATGATCTGCCACGGCGAGGTCTATCACCTGAAGCCGCACCCGCAGCACCTCACGGCGTTCTACCTCATGATCTCGGTCGGCGGCGCGCTCGGCGGGCTGTTCGTCGCGCTGGTGGCGCCGGCGATCTTCAACAACTACTACGAGACCCACCTCAGCGTGGCGCTCACCGTCCTGCTGCTGCTGGTGCTCTCGTGGCGCGGGCGGGCGGCGCTGACGCCGCTGCGTTGGGAGCTGCTCTTCTGGCTGCTGACGCTCGCCGGCACGTGGTTCGCGGCGTGGCGCTGGAGCAATCTCGCGTGGGCGATCTTCGGGGCGGTCGCGGCGGTGCTGCTCTTCCTGCGGTGGCGCGGGCGGGCGTTCAACTGGCACCTCATGGCCTGCGGCTGGATCGCCGGCGGACTCACGGCGCTCGTGCTGGCGCTCGGCATGCAGATCCGCGACGCCTCGCGGGGCGCGCTCGTGACGGCCCGGAATTTCTACGGCGTGCTCTCCGTCTTCCAATACGAGCAGGAGCGGCCGGAGTCCCATTACTACCTGCTGCTGCATGGCCGGATCACGCACGGACTGCAGTTCGCGTCGCCGGCCCGCGCGCGGGAAATCACGTCGTATTTCGGCCCGCGCAGCGGGCTGGGTCTCGCGATGAAACACTACCCCGACCAGAAGGGCATGCGCGTCGGCGTGCTCGGGCTCGGCGTCGGCACGCTCGCCGCCTACGGCAAGCCGGGCGACTACTACCGCATCTACGAGATCAACCCGCAGGTGCGCGACATCGCCTACAAGCCGTTCACCTACCTCGAGACCAGTCCGGCGAAGGTGGAGCTCGTGATGGGCGACGCGCGCCTCTCGATGGAAAACGAGCCGCCGCAGAACTTCGACATCCTCATCATGGACGCCTTCAGCAGCGACGCCGTGCCGATCCACCTGCTGACGAAGGAGGCCTTCGCGATCTACCAGCGGCACCTCAAGCCCGGTGGCGCGATCATCGTGAACATCTCCAATCGCTACCTCGAGCTCCGCCCCGTGGTCGAAAACGCCGCGCAGGCCTTCGGCTACCGCTCGCACCACATCAACAGCGAGGATGGCGGCGGCGACGAGGAGATGGAGGGGGCGTGGTGGCTCTACGGCGCGACCTTCATGGTCCTGAGCAAAAACCAGGCCTTCATGGACACGCCCGAGCTCGTCTCGGCCGCGAGCCCGCCGGCGACCGGCACGAAAAAGATCCCGCTCTGGACCGACGACTACGCGAGCATGTTCTCGATCCTGCAGTAGCGGGAGCGCGCAGCCGTCACGCGCGGAAAAGCAGCGCGCCGGCCGCGCCCGCGCCGAGCACGATCGCCGGCACGGCGAGTTTGGATTTCCAGCGATACGCCACCACGAGCGCCGCGGCGCACACCGCCGCCGCGCGCAGGTCCGGCAGCGCGATGCGCGCGAGCGTCACGGTCGTCACCGCGATGAGACCGACGACGCCCGCGGTCACACCCTCGAGGAAGTGCCGCAGCAGCGGATGGGCGATCACCGCCTCGAGGTGACGGAAGAAGAGGATCGAAAAGAGAAACGCCGGGAGGAAAACGCCCGCCGTGATCGCGAGCGCGCCGAGCGGCCCGCCGCCGAAGTAGCCGACAAACGTGGAGAAAATAATCAGCGGCGCGGGCAGGATGCCGGAGAGGGCGACTCCGTCGAGGAAGTCGCGCTCCGACATCCACGCGCCGCGCTCCACGGCATCTTCGCGCAGGAACGGGATCGCGGTGTAGGCGCCGCCGAAGGTGAGCAGGCCCGCGCGCAGCCCGGAGGCGAACAGCGCGGGCGCATCCGGTCGCGCGAGCGGTGCGGCGAGCGGGCTTGCCTCGGCTGCCGGCGCAGGGGGGCCGCCGGGAGCGGGTGCGCCGGCCGGACGGAGCGCGGGCGAGAACGCCGCGAGGCCGGCCGCAAAGACGAGCGCGCACGCGGCGAGGCCGAGCGGTTGGCGTTTCGCCGCGAGCACCTGCGCCACGCCCGCGAGGGGCAGCGTGAGGTAGAACGACAGCCCGAGCGCCTCGCCGGCGGCCGCCAGCGCCGCGATGACCCAGAGCGGAGTGCCGACGAGCGCGTGGCCGCCGATCCGGTGGCAGGCCCGCACGATCAGCGCGATCACCGCGGGCTGGATGCCGAGGAAAACCGCCTGAAACGCCGTCGTGGCGAGACCGAGCGAGAGGTAGAGCCACGAGAGCAGAAACATCAGCCCGAAGCCCGGCAGCATGAAGCCGAGTCCGGCGAGCAGGCCGCCGATGCGCCCGCGGGCGAGCACGCCGAAGTGCACGCAGAGTTCGTGCGCCTCGGGCCCGGGCAGCGCCTGATACACCGCGAGCAGGCGGCGGAAGTGATCGGGCGTCACCCATTTCTCCTCCGTCACGAGTTCCTGCCGGATCATGTCGATCTGCGCCACCGGTCCGCCCCACGCGAGGCAGCCGAAGCGCAGGAAACGCAGGAAGAGTCGCCCGCGGCTGTCGGTGATCGGCCGCGTGGCCGGCAAATCGGCCGGGGCGGGAGCGGGAGGGGAGGACATGGGCTGCGGCGCGCCGAGGAGGAAGCCGCGGGCCGGGTGGGTTGTCGCGCCCTATTTTGCGCGGCCGGCGTGCTTTCCCGCGGGGAGGGAGCACCCCGTGCCCACGGGCGCGCGGAGCTATTCGTCCCGCGAAAGGAGACCGGGCGGATGACGCACGGGGCCGGGCGCGGCCCGGGTTTTCCGTCGACGCGCCCGCGCGGACGCGCGCATCTTCCGGGCCCGCCCGGACGTCGGGCACCCCATCATGGTCCTGCGTTTCTTCCTGCTTGCCTCCGTTGTCGGCCTCGCGTCGCTCCGCGCCGAGAAGCCCAACATCCTCTTCATCCTCTCGGACGATCACAGCTACCCGTTCCTGAGCTGTTACGGCGACGGCAACGTGCGCACGCCGGCGATCGACCGGCTCGCGGCTGAGGGCATGAAGTTCCACCGCTTCTTCACGGTGGCGCCGCAGTGCGTGCCGTCCCGCGCGGGCTATCTCACCGGGCGTTCGGCCGTGGCGGCGCGGATGACGCGGTTCTCCGCGCCGCTGCCGCGCGACGAGATCACGTTTCCCGAACTGCTCCGGGAGCAGGCCGGCTATTACACGGGCGTGTGCGGACGCAGCTTCCACCTCGACGGTTCCGCGCGCGCCGCGCCGGGCGTCGGCGAGCTGATGACCAGGCACGGCATGAGGACGTTCGAAAAACGCGTCGACTACCTGCGGCAGGGCTCGGATGCGCAGGCCATCGAGCAGATGCGCGAGTTCCTCGCGGCAAAGCCGGCGGGCAAACCGTTCTGCCTGTGGCTGAACTTCAGCGATCCGCACCACCCGTGGAACGCCGCCGCGTCCGACCGGCCGGATCCGGCGTCGCTCACGCTGCCGGCGCACTGGCCGGATCTGCCCGGGATGCGCGAGCAGCTGGCCGACTATTGCGCGGAGGTGAACCGCGTGGACCGCAGCATGCAGCTCGTGCTCGACGAGCTCGAGCGGCGGGGCTTGGCGCGCAACACCCTCGTCGTCTTCGCGGGCGACAACGGCGCCGCGCTGCCCCACGGCAAGGGCTCGCTCTACGATCCGGGCTCCAACGTGCCGCTCGTGATCCGCTGGCCGGGCGTGGTGCCGCCCGGCGGCGAATCGCGCGTGCTGCTCAGCGGCGAGGACGTGGCGCCGACGCTGCTCGCCGCCGCGGGCGTGGCGCCGGGCCCGAAGATGAGCGGGGTCAGTTTTCTCGCGCTGCTGAAGGGCGAGACGTTTACGCCGCGGGAGCACATCTTCGTCGAGCGCGGGCCGCACGGCTCGGGTCCGGTGACGGTGAACATCCGCAGCAGCACCTACGATCTCGGCCGGGCGGTGCGGAGCGACCGCTACAAGCTGATCTACAACGGCACGCCCTGGATCCCCTATTCGCCGGTGGACTCGGCGGGTGGCGCCGCGTGGCGCGAGATGACGGCGGCCAACGAAGCGGGGAAACTCGCGGCCGGCCTGCGGGCGACGTATTTCACGTCGCCGCGTCCGGTGTATGAACTCTACGACCTGCAGGCCGATCCCTCCGAGCTGAACAACCTCAGCGGCAGCGCGCCGCTCCGGGCCGTCGAGGGCGCGCTCCGGCGCGCGCTCGCGGAGAAGATGCTCCTGGATTTCGACTACCTGCCGTTGCCGGAGCTTTTCGACGAAAGCGAAGGTCCGGCGGCGACGACGACCGGCAAGGCCGGAAAGGCCGGCAAGGGCGGAAAGAAAGGGAAAGGCGAGTGATCGCCTCGCGCGTCGCCGCGCGCCGGCGACCCGAGCCGCTGCGGTGCGCATGACTCCTTCCGACGATACGCTCGAGCAGGCCCGGGACCTCCTCCGGCTCGGGGACGAGATGACGGCGGACGACGTCCGCCGCGCGTATCTGAAACAGTCCTACGAGCTGATCCGGAGCGGGGCCCCGCAGGAGCAGCGGGACCGGTTGAAGGCCGCGGAGGCGGCGCTGCTGGCGGCGATCGCGGTGCTCGAGCAGGAGCAGCTGGCGGCCCGCCGCGTGGGCGCGGCGGAGCGGCGCGCGGTGCTGCAGGAGGAGCGGGCGCTGGCGGAGGCGCAGCGGGTCGCGGAGTGGGAGGCGGAGCGGATCGAGCCCAAGGTGGACCGCTGGGATCCGCGGTCGTTCGACAGCCGGCTGGTGAATCTGATCGCGCCGCCGGTGGTGGCCGGGATCGGCATTCTGGTGCAGGTGTCGCCGCTCGGATTTTTTCTCACCGGCTTTCACGTGTGGATCCACGAGTTCGGGCATGCGACGGTGGCGTGGCTGGCGGGTTATCCGGCGCTGCCGGTGCCGTTCGGATGGACGACGGTGATTCCGGAGCAGTCCAACTTCGTCTACTTCGGCCTGCTCGCGCTGCTGGGGCTGCTGTTCTATTCGGGCCTGAAGGAAGGGAAGCCGATGCCGATGTTTGCGGCGGTCGCGATTGCGGGGCTGCAGTATTTCGTCACGTGGCGGCTGCCCGAGCATCGGGTCGAGCTGTGGCTGGCGTTTGGCGGGGTGGGCGGCGAGTTCTACCTCTCGGCGGCGATGATGGCGCTGTTCTTCGTGCGCATGCCGGCGAAGTTCCGCTGGGGGCTCTGCCGGTATCTGTTCCTCTTCCTCGGCTCGGGCACCTTTTACTTCAGCTGGGCGATGTGGCGGCGGATCAGGCGGGGCGAGGAGGACATTCCCTATGGCTCGATGATCGGCGGCGAACACGACACCGGCGGCGACATGAACGTGCTGCACCACGACTACGGCTGGGCGCAGCGGAAGATCATCCACGCCTACAACGACCTTGCGACCGCCTGCCTGATCGCGCTCGGGCTCGTTTACGTGTGGTTCGTGGTGCGCCCGGACCGGCTGCTCGTGGACACTTGGCGCCGGCTGACGCGTGGGCGCGGCCCGGCGTAGCAACAAGGGCCGCCGCTGGCCGGCGTGCCGTGGCAAGTATCATGCCCGCCGCGCGACGGCTCGGCGACGAGCGCCGGCCCTACAGAAGCCCAAAGTCCACCGGACGTTGGTATCAGGGCCGCATGGCGGCGGCGCCCGCCGGCGGGGCTGCACGCAGCGGCACGAGCGCGAGGCGGAAACCGACGCCGGGACCGGTGTAATTGACCGGGTAGCGCACGCGGTAAGCGGCGCGGCTCATGCCGATGGTGCTGTTCCACGCGCCGCCGCGGACCATCCGCGACATCGCCGCGGAAGGCCCGTCGTAGCCGATGAACAGGTCGACGACGTGGCCGCCCGGGTAGCTGTGGAAGCCGTCGAGGCACCACTCGAATACGTTGCCGTGCATGTCGTGGAAGCCCCACGCGTTGGGTTTTCTCCGCCCGACCGGATGCGTCTGGCCCGCGCTGTTGGCCGCAAACCAAGCGACTTCCTCGAGTTCCCCGCCGAACAGCCCGGTGCTGCCGGCGCGGCAGGCGTATTCCCACTGGGCTTCGGTCGGGAGCAGATAGACGTAGCCCTCGGGGAGCCGGCCCGCCGCCCGCTCCCGCTCGGTCATCCGGGCGGCAAACTCCATCGCGCTGAGCCAGCTGATCCGCTCCGCGGGCCGGTCCGAACCGCGGAACTGACTCTGCGGCGGCAGGTGCTCCATCACCGCCTGCAGCTGCTCCTGCGTCACCTCGGTGCGCCCGAGCCAGTAACCGCGCGAGAGGGTGACCGTGGTGTCGTCGTCGCTGCCGAACGGATTGCGCAGCACCACCGTGCCGGGCGCGACCCAGAGCATCGCGATCCCGGCGGTTTCGGTGGTGAAATTCCGGACCGGCTCCGGGTGCCGCACGGGAATCTCCGGCAGCCGCCCGGCGCGCGGCAGGGCCGTGGGCCGACCCTTGCCCTCGGCGATGAGCCGCTCGACCTCGGTGCGCAGCGCGGCCACCTCCGGGGCGTCGGGATACTGCAGGCCGATGATTTCGATCTGGCGCAGGGCGGCCTCGAGGGAACCTTGCTCGGCGATCTCGCGGATCTGGCTCAGATTGCTTTGCAACCGCGCATCGGCGGCTCGCAGGGCGCCGGCGAACAGAACGGCGACGGCAAACAGAACTCGGAGCGGGGCGGTCACACGGAGTGCATCGACAGCGACCGAAAGCGAATCTTGCGCCAAGCCGGAAACGCGGAATGTTCGCGCGCGCCGCGGCGCCGCTGCCGCTCTTCCCCATGATTGCCGTCCCGCTGCGCCTTGTCGCTGCGCTCGTCTGGCTGGCCGGTGCCTGCGCCGCCGCCAACGAACTGGGCCGTCCCATCGTCCGACACTACACCCCCGGCGAGCACCTGCGCGGCACGGGCAGCCGGCGCGTGGTGCAGGACGCCGCCGGTTTTGTTTACGTGGCCAACGACACCCACCTGCTCGCCTTCGACGGTGCCCGCTGGAGTTGGATCGAGCTGCCCTCCGAATCGGCCGGTGTCCGGCAGTTTGCCCTCACGGACGACGGCACGATCTATCTCGCCGGGGCCGGAGTGATGGGGTTCCTGCGCGGTGTAGGCGCGGACGCGAAATTCGTCTCCCTCGCGGACCGGCTGCCGGAAGGAGCAAGCAACATCGACGAACTGCACGGCGCGGTCGCGCTGGGCTCCGCGGTCTATTTCTCCGATGCGGAAAAACTGCTCCGGTGGCGCGACGGCCGCTTTACCGTGTTTCCGTATCCGTCCGGAGCGGACGGCCCGGGGGCGCGGCTCCATCGCGTCGGCGACACCCTCTATGTTACCGCACCGGGCCGGCCGCTGGCGCGGTTCCGGGGCGATGCGCTCGAGCCGGTGGCGGATGCGCCGGTTTTCCGCGAGCGGCGGACCGTGGCGCTCGCGGCCGGGGCCGATGGGGCGTTGGTCGCGCTTGCCACGGAAGGTGGGTTTTTCCGCGTCGCGCCCGATGGGACGGTGGCGCCGCTGCCGACGGAGATGAACCGCTGGCTGGCGGGGAAACGCGTCTACTGTGCGCGCCGGCTCGCCGACGGCTCATGGGTGGTGGGTTTCTCGGCGGTCAGCGGCGATGGCGGGATGCGCTTCGCGCCCGACGGCAGCTATGCGGGGCCGCTCGATACGACGATCGGGCTCGTGGTGCGCACCGTGCGCGACTTTTTCGAGGACCGCGAAGGCGGGCTCTGGCTCGGCATGGACCAGGGCTGCGCGCGGCTGGAGTGGCCGTCGCGGGTGTCGGTGTTCGATTCCTTCAACGGCCTCGGCCAGGGCGCGGTGCAGGCGGTGCTGCGGCACGAGGGCGTGCTGCACGTCGCGACCAGCGAGGGGTATTTCCGCCTGACACCGGCCGATGACACCGGCCGCAGCGCGCGCTTCGAGCGCATCGCCCGCCAGAGCGAGGTGCCGGCGGCATTGCGCCGCGAGCGGGAAGAGGGTGCCGCCGGCACGCCGGTGGTGCCGCCGGTGGCAGCGGTGCCGCACTTTGTGCGCGCCACGATCGGCGCGATTTCCGTGGTGCATGAGGAACCGGGTCCGCAGGGACCGGTGTTCTGGATCGGCGGCGCCAACGGTCTCGCCCGCCTTGAGGGCCCGGCGGCGCTGCCCGCCGCGCCGCCGTTTGCGGTGCGGCTGATGGCGCAGCACGTGGGCCCCGACGAGGAACTCCCGGTCGTGCATCCGGCCGTGACGTTCTCCTTCGTTGCGCCGCGCCAACGTCCGACCAGCCCGGTGCTTTATCGCACCCGGCTGCTTGGCCTCGAGTCCGAGTGGAGCGCGCCGTCGGCGCGGCGGGACCGGAGTTTCTCCCAGCTGCCTTCGGGCACGTATCGTTTCGAAGTGCGGGCGACCGATGCGGCGGGCGTGGAGAGCGCCCCGGCGATGCTCGCGTTCTCGGTGCAGGCGCCGTGGTGGCGTCGCCCGTGGGCGCTGGCCGGATATGTTCTGGTGGGCGGCGGTCTGGTGGCGGGATTGATCCAGGTGCGCACCCGGGCCTTGCGCCGCCGGGCGGAGCACCTCGAGGGCATCGTGGCCGAGCGCACCGAGGAACTGGCCCGGCGCAATGCCGAGCTGCTCCGCCTCCACCAGCTCGACCTCGACGAGAAGATCGCCGCCCGGCTCGCCGAGGAGAAAGCGCGGCTCGAAGTGCTGCGCTACCAGCTCAATCCCCACTTCCTCTTCAACACCCTCGCCTCGATCAGCTCCGCGCTGCCCGAGGGCACCGGCGAGGCGCGCGCGATGGTCGACCGGCTCGCCCATTTCTGCCGGCTCACGCTGCACCGCGGCGACGACCGCGAGTGGACGACGCTCGGGACCGAGACCGCGCTGCTCCGCACTTACTTCGAGATCGAGCGCTCGCGCTGGGGCGATCTGCTCGACCTGCACATCGCGATCGACCCCGGACTCGAGGCCGAACCACTGCCGCACTTCCTGCTGCTGCCGCTGGTGGAGAACGCGCTGAAATACGGGCGGGCCACGAGCCCGGATCGCGTGGGCATCCGCCTCACGGCCCGGCGCGCCGCCGGCGGCGAGGGCCTCGTCGTGGTCGTCGCCAACACCGGCCGCTGGGTGCAGCCGGCCGAGCGCCGCACCGTGTCCACCCTCGGGATCGGCCTCGAGAATCTCCGGGAGCGGCTCACCCGCTACTACGCGAAATCCCACCGCCTCGACATCGCCGAGCGCGATGGCTGGGTCGAGGTCACGCTCGAACTTTTCCGTCCGCCGTCCGTCTGAGCCGCCATGCTGCGCGCCCTCCTCATCGAAGACGAAGCCACCGCCCGGGCCGATCTCCGGGCCAAACTCGCCGCGCATCCGGAGGTCACGATCGTGGGCGAGGCCGCCACGCTGCGCAGCGCGCGCACCCTGCTCGCTCGCGAGGGCTACGAACTCGTGTTCCTCGACATCCAGCTGATCGGGGGGACCTCATTCGAACTCGTGCCCGACGTCCGGCCCGGGGCGCGCATTGTCTTTGTGACGGCCTACGATGCGTTCGCCGTCCGGGCTTTCGAGGTCAACGCCCTCGATTATCTGCTCAAGCCCGTCACGCCCGCCCGCCTCGCCGCCGCGCTGCTCCGGCTCCAGGCGCCGCCCTCCGCCGCGGATGCCGGTCCGGATCTGCCGGCCGGCACGCTGCGGCTCGGCGACAGCCTCTACCTCCGCGACGGTGCGCGCGCCCGCTTCGCCTCCGTCGGCGAAATCAGCCTGATTCTCGCCGCCGACAACTACTCCGAGGTGATCCTCCGCGACGGCACGCGTATGCTCCTGCGCAAGAGCCTCAAAAATTGGGAAGACACCCTGCCGGCGTCGCACTTCATGCGCGTGCATCGCACGGCAATCGTGAATCTCGCGCGCATCGCGCGCTACGAACGCGACCGCGACGAGCACACCCGCTTGTTTCTCGAAGGCACGGACGAGCCCGTCCTCGCCAGTCGCTACCGCTGGCCGGATCTCCGCGACCGGCTCGCGCTCCTGCGCCCGGCGCCCTGAGGCCCGGCGCGACGGTGCGCCGAGACTCGCGCCCGCCATTCGCCACGCGACTGCCGCGATTCGCCCCAGAGGCATCGCACGCCACTTGCCTCTGCGGCACTGCTGCGCGCGTCCCCGTTCCAGCCACCTGCGGTGTGCTCGGCTCCAGCCCGAGTTCCGCCGCGCGATCTCCGCTTCCCATGAAACTGTCCGGTCTATTGCGCGTTGTGTCTCTGGTTGTTTGCGCCGCGAGTTTGGTCCGCCTCCCCGCGGCGGTGGGCGATCTCGACCCGGGCTACAACCCCAATGCCACCATCGGCACCTTCGCCACCGCCACCGCCCTCCAGCCGGACGGCAAGCTGGTCGTAGGCGGCGCGTTCACCTCGTTCGGCAGCACTTCGCGCAACTACCTCGCCCGCCTCAACGCCAATGGCTCCGTCGATACCGCGTTCGATCCCAATCCCGATGGGGCCGTGCAGGCGATCGTCGTGCTCCCCGACGGCAAGATTATCGTCGGCGGGTCCTTCACCACGATCGCCGGCAGCCCCCGCTCCCGGATCGCCCGGCTCAACGCCGACGGCAGCATCGATCCGACTTACGATCCCGGTGCCAACAGCACCGTCCGCCGCTTCCTGCTTCAACCCGACGGCAGGCTGCTCGTCGCCGGCGTGTTCTCCACCCTCGGCGGCAGCGCCCGGAGCCAGCTCGGGCGCCTCGAACCCAACGGTTCCCTCGACCCGAACTTCAACCCGAATGTCACCGGCGGCATTTCCAGCCTTGGCCTCCAGACCGACGGCAAGATCGTCCTCGTCGGTGGCTTCTCTCTGACCGTCGGCGGAGTTGCCCGCAACGGGTTCGCGCGGATCAACGCCGACGGCTCGCTCGACTCCCTGGTTGCTTCCCTCAACGGAGTCGCGGAGAGCACGCTCGTCCTGCCCGACGATCGAATTCTCATCGGCGGCAATAACTTCAACACTGTCGCCGGCGTGGCCCGAGAGCGGATTGCCCGGCTGAAGGCCGACGGGTCGCTCGATACCGGGTTCAACCCCGGTGCGTTTGGCGGCGGGGTCTTCGCGCTTTCGCTCCAGACCGACGGTCAACTCCTCGTCGGCGGCGCGTTCAGCTCGTTTGGCGGCAATCCCCGCAACCGCGCCGCCCGCCTCAAGGCCGATGCAACGCTCGACTCCGCGTTCAACCCGAACGCCGACGAAGCGGTCTACGCACTCGCCCTCGACGACCAGGGCCGGGTCGTGCTCGCCGGCGGTTACGCCCAGATCGGCTCCACCTTCCGCAGCCGCTTCGCGCGGGTCGCGCTCGAAGCCGCCTCGCAAGCACTCACGGCTCCTTCACCGTCCTCCGTCGAGTGGTTGCGCGGCGGCTCCTCGCCAGAAACCTATCACGTCACCTTCGAGCGCTCCACCGACGGCGGCGCGACGTGGACGCTCCTCGGCACCGGCACCCGGATCAGCGGCGGTTGGACGCTCGGGGGGCTGACCCTCTCCGGCACCTTTCACCTGCGCGCCCGCGCACGGGTCCTGAGCGGCCAGGCCAACGGCTCTTCCGGCATTGTGGAGAAAATCGAGGTCATCACGTTTCCCGCGCCCGAGATCGAGGTTTCCGGCGGGGCCACCCCCGGCGTCGTGATTGCGAGCGGCGACACGTCGCCGGTTACGACCGACGGCACGCACTTCGGCACGGTGCCGGTCGCGGGCACCGCGCAGGCGCAGCAGACCTACACGATCCGCAATATCGGCACCGCGTCGCTCCAGGTCACGAGCGTGCTCGCGACGCCCGGCTCCGATTTCGTGGTCGGCAATTTCACGCCCGGCCTGATCGCGCCCACCGCAACCACCACCTTCACCGTCACCTTCGATCCCACGGCGGGCGGTCCGCGCACCAGCACGATCACCATCGCGAACAACGACAGCGACGAGGCCAGCCACACCTTCCTCGTCGAGGGCAACGGCCTCGGTTTCCCCGAGATCGACGTGCTCGGCCCGCCGCTGGTCTCGATCCCGAACAACACCTTCGTCCACGTGCCTGGGCAGGGGCGCGACCTCGGCACCGTGCTCCTCACCGCCGGGCCCGGACCGCAGCACGTCTTTACGATCCGCAACGACGGGCACGCCACGCTCAACGTCACCGGCATCACCTCGAGCAATCCTTCCGAGTTCATCCCGAGCGGCTTCACGCCCGGCCCGATCGCGCCCGGCGGTTTCACGACGTTCATCGTCCGTTTCGATCCCTCCGTCCTGCATCTCCGCACGAGCGACATCACCATCGCCAACGACGATGCCGACGAGGCGCCCTACATGTTTCGCCTGCAGGGCAACGGCGGCGCGCCCGAGATCACGATAAGCGGCAAGAGCGTGATCATCCCCGACGGCACCACCACGACCACCGGCAACGACGACACCGATTTCGCCAGCCGGTCTGTCTGCGCGCCCGGCTCGACCTCGCATACCTTCACGATCCGCAACACCGGCAATCTCCCGCTCACCATCACCGCCATCGGCAAATCCGGCCTCCACCCCGGCGACTTCCTCACCCCCCCGCTCACGCCCCCGGCCACGCTCCCGGCCACGATCAATCCCAACGCCACGTTCGACTTCGTTGTGAACTTCGACCCCACGGCCGGCGGCGCCCGGTCGGCCGTGATCGAGGTCACGCACGACGCGCCCGGCGGTCCGATCTACAACTTCGCGGTCTCCGGCCAGGGCACCGGCCCCGAGATCCAGCTCGAGGGCGGCACGCCGCCGCTCGTCATCCCGCACAACAGCCTGCACCCGGTCGTCGGCGACCACGCCCACTTCGGCGATGTCGCCGCGGCGGGCAACGTGACGCTCACCCGCACCTTCACGCTCCGGAATCTCGGCGACGCCAACCTCACGATCACGAGCATCAACTCCTTCACGACGCCCGAGTTTCTCATCCAGGCACCGACGATGCCCGCCGTCATCCTCCCGCAGGGCACGCTGACCTTCGACATCGCCTTCGATCCCGCCCAGGTCGGCGCGCGCGCGTCCGATATCTGGATCGTCAACGACGACTGCGACGAATCGAGCTACACCTTCGTCGTGAAGGGCAACGGCATCGGTTTCCCGGAGATCGACGTCCAGGGTCCGCCGCAGATCTCGATTCCGCACAATACCCTCACGCCCGTCGCCGGCCAAGGCACCGACTTCGGTCCGTTCTCGATCAGCGCCGGCGCCACGCCGCCGCGCACGTTCAAGATCCACAACACGGGCGACTCCGACCTCACGATCACGTCCATTATCTCGACCAATTCCGCCGAGTTCACGCCCGGGCCGATCACGCCGCCGCTGCCCGCCACGATTTCGCCCGGCGGCCAGTTTCCGTTCCAGGTCAGCTTCAATCCCAACGGCACCGGCACCCGGCTCTCCACGATCGAAATCGCGAACAACGACGCCAACGAGGCGCCGTATAAGTTCGCCGTGACCGGCGAGGGCGTCGCGGTCCCGGATATCATCGTCCGCGCCGGGCCCAACGCGCAGGTCATCGCCCACGGCGACTTCGACCCCGAGGCCGGCGATTTGACCGATTGGGGCACCCAACTCGTAAGCGGCGGCTGGGTTGGACCGCACGTCATCTCCATTTACAATCAGGGCGCGGCCGATCTGGACGTTACGTCGATCACCTCGAGCGCGCCCAACGAATTCATCGTGATCGCGCCCTCCCTGACGCTGCCCGCCATGCTGGTGCCCTTCCAGGGGATGTATTTCACCGCCTACTTCTATCCGCAGGGGCCCGGGCCGCGCGCCGCGACCATTACCGTCAACAGCACCGACCCCGATACTCCCGCCTACAGCTTCGGCGTGAAGGGCAACGGCCTGGCCTTCCCCGACATCGAACTCCGCGGCGCCTACAACAAACTGATTCTCGACGGCGACACGGTGCCGGACACCGGGCCCGCCAATGACGGCACCACGTTGCCCGCCACCCAGCTCAGTGCCGGCTCCTCGGCGGCGAGCACCTTCAAGATCCACAACCTCGGCGACGGGCCGCTCACCATCACGAGCATCCAGTCCACGATCGCGGGCACCCAGTCTCCGAGCTCCGAGTTCATCCCCGCCAATATCACGCCCGCGCTGAACGTGCCCATCGCCCCCGGCGGCAACAAGACCTTCACCGTCGCGTTCAATCCCACGCAGACCGGACTCCGCAGCGCCGATATCACGATCCACAACGACGACGCCGACGAGCCCGCCTATCGCTTCCGTGTGCAGGGCCAAGGTCTGCCCGACGGCAACGCCGACGTCCTCGTGCGGGGGAACAACAACCCCGTCCCGCATCAGAGTATGTCCACGGGAACCGGCAACTGGACGGAGTTCGGCGGCACGCTCTGGACCGACAACTCCACGCTCGATCGCGTCTTTACGGTCACCAACACCGGCACCGGCGCCGCCACCCTGACCCTCGGGGCGGCCTTTCTTACCGGCACCAACCCGGGCGATTTCCAGATCTTCACGCAGCCCTCGACCAACCCGCTGCTGCCGACGGCCAGCACCACGTTCACCGTGCGTTTCAATCCGTCCGCCGCCGGCCCGCGCTCGGCCATCGTGAAGCTGCCGACGAACATCACGGGGAAGAATCCGTATGAGTTCCGCATCTCCGGCAACGGCAACGCGTGGACCCAGGTCGCCGCCGACATGACCGTGCGGGGCAACAACGTCGTGATCCCCGACGGCTCGGGTCCGCCCACGACGGCGAACCACACCCACTTCGGCTCGACGGCCGTCAGCGGTGGCGTCGTGACCCGCACCTTCACGATCCGCAACACGGGCCAGACCGCGCTCGCGCTCAACGGCATGCCGTTGCGGGTGCAGAAGTCCGGCCTGCATGCGTCCGATTTCACCGTCACGCAGCCCACGGTCTCCTCGCTGGGGACCAACGTGAGCGCGACGTTCTCCGTCATTTTCAATCCCAGCTCGTGGGGCACGCGCACGGCGATGCTCAGTATTCCCAACTCCGATACGCCGAAGAATCCCTACAACTTCGCGATCAGCGGCTACGGCACGCCCAGCATCTTTGTCGGCGGCGGCAGCGGCTTCTCGTGGGGCGGCATGGGCCCGCGCTGGACGCCGATCGGTGGCGGATCGCTTGAGGGCGGCATCGATCCCACGCCGCGCTCCGCGGTGGGCCCGCCGCAGCCTTTTGCCTGGGGCGCCAATGCCTCCGGCCAGCTCGCCCGCGCCGCCGTGGCGGGCCTCGACGCGCCCGCCTCCGTGCCGCTCGGCGGCGCACTGGCCGGGAAACAGGTCATCACCGTTGCGGCGGGCGGCGCCCACAGCGTCGCGCTCTGTGCCGATGGCACCGTGGCCGCCTGGGGCCAGGGCACCGCGGGCCAGCTCGGCCACGGCGCGTTCACCGACAGTGCCACGCCGGTCGCGGTCACGTCGAGCGGCGCGCTCGCTGGGAAAACGGTCGTCGCGCTTGCCGCCGGTGCCACCCACACCCTCGCGCTCTGTGCCGACGGCACGGTCGTCGCCTGGGGTGCAGGAGCCGCCGGCCAGCTGGGCCACGGGGCCACGACCGGCAGCGCCGTCCCGGTTGTCGTCTCCGCCGCGGGTGTCCTCGCCGGCAAAACCGTCATCGCCATCGCCGCCGGCGCCGAGCACAGCGCCGCGCTCTGTGCCGATGGCACCGTCGCCACGTGGGGCAGCAACGCCTTCGGCCAGCTCGGCGACGGCACCACGACTGCGCGCAGCACGCCGGCCCTCGCGGGCACGGCCGCCGCATCCGGCCTCGCGGGCAAAACCATCGTCGCCCTCGCCACCGGCGCCTCCCACACGCTCGTTGCCACGGCCGATGGGATCGTCGCCGCATGGGGCCGCAATCACGCCGGCCAGCTCGGTGACGGCACCACGACGAACCGGTCCGCCCCGGTGCTCGTCGCCGCGAGCGGGCCGCTCGGCGGACGGACGGTGGTGTTCATTGCCGCCGGCGCCGCGCACAGCTTGGCGCTCTGCTCCGACGACACCATCGTGGCCTGGGGCGACAACGCCGAGGGCCAGCTCGGCAACGGACTCTCCGTCGGCAGCAACGTGCCGGTGCCGGTCGAGCGCACCGGTGCCCTGGCCGACCGCACGCCCATCGCCCTCGCCGCCGGCGCGCAGCACAGCCTCGTCCTCTTCGCCGACGGTGAATTCGCCGGCTGGGGCTCGAATGCGCAAGGTCAGCTCGGTGTGGCAGGCACGGCCCCGCAGCGCATGCCGGTGTCGGCGCAGGCCGGGACGATCGTCGCCGGCTCGCGGCTGCTTGCCCTCGCGACCGGTCCGGCCGCCAACCACACGCTCGCGCTCGTCGGCGCGCCCGCACCCGAGCTCGTGGTGCGCGGCGCCGGCCTCGTGATTCTCGACGGCACCCCGCAGGCGAGCCTCGCCGACGGCAGCGACTTCGGCGCCGCCGCCGTGGGGGCGGGCACCGTCACGCGCACCTTTACCGTCACCAACGCCGGCGGCGCCGCGCTGGCGCTCCCCGGCACGCCGCGCCTCGCGGTGGGCGGTGCGCACGCGGCCGACTTCACCGTCGCCGTGTCGCCGCCGGCCACGCTCGCCCCGGGCGCCACCGCCGCGTTTGCCCTCACGTTTGCGCCCACGGCCGCGGGCCTGCGCACGGCCACGGTCACCCTTGCGAGTGACGATCCCGCGGCGCCGCAGTTCACCTTTGCGATCCAGGGTAACGGCAGCGCGCCGGGCGCGGTGGCCGCCGGCAGCAATCTCGGCGCGAACAACGCCGTCCTCGCGGCGGCGGTCCAGCCCGACGGCGGGGCGCTCCTCGGCGGTAACTTCACCGCCTTCGGCCCCGCCACGCCGCAGCGGATCGCCCGGCTCCTTCCCGACGGCACGCTCGATCTCGCGTTCGACGTCGCGGCGGACAACTCCGTCGCCGCCGCGTTCGTGCAGGCGGACGGTGCGGTCGTGCTCGGCGGCTCGTTCACGACGGTCGGCGGCGCGGCCCGCGCGAACATCGCCCGCGTGACCGCCGCTGGCGTGGTTGACGCCGGTTTCAATCCGGGTGCGGACGATGCGATCATGGCCTTTGCGGGGCAGCCCGATGGGCGCCTGCTGGTCGCCGGTCGCTTCACCACGCTCGGCGGCGCGGCCCGCAGCCGGATCGCGCGGCTCAATGCCGACGGCACCCTCGACAGCGGCTTCAATCCGGGCGCCAACCGCGCGGTCTACACCGTCGCGGTCCAGACCGACGGAAAGATCATCCTCGCCGGCAACTTCGATGTCGTCGCGGGCCTGTCGCGCAACCGGATCGCGCGGCTCAACCCTGACGGCACGGTCGACACCACGTTCAACCCCGGGCCGAACAGCGACGTCACGAGCGTCGCCGTGCAGGCCGACGGCCGCATCGTCATCGGCGGTCAGTTCACGAGCGTCGCCGGCACGCCGCGCAATCGCGTGGCCCGCCTGCAAGCCGACGGGTCGCTGGACGCGACATTCGACCCCAACGTCGACAGCGCGGTCTACACGCTCGCGGTGCAGACCGACGGAAAAATCCTGCTCGGCGGTGCGTTCAACACCGTCGGCGGCGTCGCCCGCACGCGGATCGCCCGGCTCAATGCCGACGGCACGCCCGACACCACGCTGGTGGCGACGGCGAACGACGTGGTCTTCGGCACGACGCTCCATGCCGACGGCACGGTGCTGCTCACCGGCTACTTCACCGCGGTCAACGACAGCACCCGGACCTACGTCACGCGCCTCGACAACTCCGGTGCGACGTCGAGCCTCGCGCTCACGTCCGCCTCGCGCGTGCAGTGGCTGCGCGGCGGCTCGAGCCCGGAGACACTTCAGGTGACCTTCGAGCGCTCCCTCGACGGCGGCGCCACGTGGACCGCGCTCGGCGCGGGCACGCGGATCGCGGGCGGTTGGGAACTTACCGGCCAGACATTCACCGGCACCGGGCTTGTCCGGGCGCGCGCGCGCACCACCGGCGGCGCCTACACCGGCTCCTCCGGCCTGGTCGAGGCGGTCACGACGTTCGACTTCGCGAGCGCGCCGCAGATCGTCACGCCGCCGCTCGCGCAGGCGGGCGTGGTCGGAGGCAACGCGACGTTTTCCGTGGTCGCCGCGGGCAATCCCGCGCCGACCTTCCAGTGGGGCCGCGCGAGCGCGATGGGGCTGACGCAGATCGCGGGGGCCACGGGGCCGACGCTCACGTTGACCAACCTTCAGGCCGGCGACGTTGGCAGCTACGCCGTGACGGTGACGAATGCCTCCGGCTCGGTCACGAGCACGCCGGTCGCGCTCACGGTCGCGACGGTGCCGGTGGCGCCGTTCATCACGCGGCATCCGCTGCCGCGCACGGTCAATGCGGGTGAGATCGCGGGTTTCACGGTCGCGGCCGAAGGCGCGGGGCCGCTGGGTTTCCAGTGGCGCAAGGGCGGCACGCCGATCGAAGGCGCGACCGCGGCGAGCTTCACGATCCAGAGCACGTCGGCTGCGAACGCCGGGAGTTACGATGTCGTGGTGACCAACAGTGTCGGCTCCGCCACGAGCAATCCGGCGACGCTGACGATCAACGTTGCGCCCTCGATCGTGACCGCTCCGGTCAGTCGGGTCGCGGCGGCGGGCACCGGGGTCGTGTTCTCCGTCACGGCGGCGGGCACGGCGCCGCTCACGTATCGGTGGACGCGCAACGGCGAGCCGGTGGCCAACGGCACCGGCGCGACGCTGTCGCTGGCCAACGTCGGACCCGACGTGGCCGGCAGTTATCGCGTGACGGTCAGCAACGCAGGCGGGACCGTGACCAGCGATCCGGTGACGCTCACGGTGCTCGCCGTGCAGGCGACGCATGCCGCGGTCGGCCCGGGCTACCTCGCGGGTGGCACGCTCACGATCCGGAACACGTTCGCGTTTGCCGCGGGCACCTCGAGCCTTGGCTGGCAGGTGTTGTTGCCGGCGGGCTGGAGTTTTGTGGCCGGTGGCGGGCAGCAGGGCGACGTGCGCCCGCAGGCAGGCACGACGGCGTTGCTGGAGTGGGCGTGGACGGCGATCCCGGCGTCGCCCCTGAGTTTCACCTACACGTTGAACGTGCCCGCGGGCACGACGGGGCCGCAGGCACTGGCGGCGTTGGCGCTGGTGCGGCAGGACGGCGTGGCGGGCCAGCTCGTCGCGTTGCCCGATCCGCTCGTGGTCAATGCCATCGGCCATCACAGCGCCGACACGGACCGCGACTATCGTTTCGGCCTCTTCGAACTCACGCGGGTCATCGCGCTCTACAACGTGCGCAACGGCACGGTGCGGACCGGGGCGTATGCGGTTGCGGCAGGGACGGAGGATGGATTCGCCCCGGCGCCGACCCGCGCCGTCGGGTCCGTCGTGGCGCTGACGCAGCATCACGCCGCGGACACCGATCGCGATGGGCGGATCGGGCTGCTCGAGCTGACGCGGGTGATCGAGCTCTTCAACACCTACAGCGGCACGACGCGGACCGGCGCCTACCGGCCGCAGCCGGGCACGGAGGACGGCTACGCCGCCGGGCCATGAGTGCGAGTGCCGTCACGGCGGGCCGCCCGCCGCCCGGCGATGGACGCTGGGCAGCCGTTGCACCGCTGCTGGAGAGCATGCGCGGGAGCGACGCGCCGGCGGCGTGGCGGACGTTCTACGAGCTGCACGGCGCGATGATCCTGCGTTACGCGCGCCGGCGCGGGCTGAATGCGCAGGACGCGGAGGATGTGCTGCAGGAGACGATGGTGACGCTGCTGCGGCTGCTCCCGAAATTCGTCTACGATCCGGGCCGGGGCCGGTTCGTGAACTTCGTGCTCACGGTCGTGCACCGGAAGATCCTCGCGCTGCGGCGGCGGGCGTCGCGGCGGCGGGAGGTGGTCTCGTGCGAGAGCGACGAGGCGCGGCAGGCGCTGGGGCGGGCGTGCCACGGTCCGGCGCGCGATGGCGGCGCCGACGAATGGCTGCGCGACCTGGCGGCGGAGGCGATGCGCCGGGTGCGGCACTGCCCGCGGACCAGCGGGCGCACGTTTGCGGTCTTCGAGGCGTATGTCCTGCAGCAACAGCCGGTCGGCGGAGTGGCGCGGACGTTCGGCCTGAAGGCGAACGCCGTCTATCAGATTCGAAACCGGGTGCTACGTCGCGTGCAGGCGGAGGTGGAGGCGATGACGGCGCCAGCGGCGCGGGGCGACGGAAGCGGCCGTCCCGCCACGGGAATCAGAAGGTGTCCTTGATGCCGAAGCTCCCGAGGGAGCCGAATTCGATGCGCTGGCGGAACTGGGCGTGCTCGGGCTGGCATTCACCCCGAATAATTCCGCTGCCTCGGCCTCGTCGTGCCCGGTGGGCGCGAAGTGGAGGGCCGACCCTGCGTCAGACGAGCGGGAAGAGCTTGGCGGCGACGATCACGAGGATCGAGCCCGCGATGCCCATGAGCGTGAACATGACGGACATCGTGCGCAGCGTTTCGCGTTCGGTGAGGCCGCTGGTCTTGCAGACGACCCAGAAGCCACTGTCGTTCATCCACGGGGTGATTTTCGAGGCGCAGCCGACGATGAGCGCGAGGTAGACGGGGTGGAAGCCGAGCGTCTCGGGCGAGGCGAAAGCGCCGAGGATGCCGACGCTCGTGACCATCGCCACGGTGGCGGATCCCTGGGCCGTGCGGATGAGCGCGGTGACGACGAACGCGAGCGGGAGCACGCCGATGCGGTAGTCGCGGGCGAGGCCCTGGATGCGTTCGCCGACACCGGTCTCCTGCAGCACGCCGCCGAAGACGCCGCCGGCGGCGGTGATGAGGATGATCATGCCCGCATCGGCCAGGCCGGCGGTGACCGTCTTGCGGACGGTTTCCTTGTCGCCGCCCGGGCGCAGCGCGACGGTGGCGAGGGCGATGGCGGCGGCGAGGGCCAATGCGATGTTGGGATGGCCGAGCGCGTCGATCACCCGGACGAGGCCGGCCGGGAGTTCGACGATGTCGGCGACGGTGGAACCCGAAATGAGCACGACGGGCAGCACGATGGGTGCGAGGGCGAGCCAGAGCGGGGGCAACTCGTGGTCGGCGCGGACGGGCAGGGGCGAGACGGATTCCTCGGCGGGCGCGCGGGCCGCGGTCGGCCAGCGGCGGTTGGCCCACATGGCGTAAAGCAGGCCGAGGGAGGCGGTGAGCGTGCTCAGGATCAACCCGGCGACGATCATCGTGCCGAGATCGACCTTGAGCGCGTTGGCCGCGAAAAGCGGGCCGGGGGTCGGCGGGACGAGCGAGTGCGTCATCGTGGTGCCGACGGCGATCGCGAGGACGTAGAGCAGGTAGTTCCGCCCGGTGCGGGTCGCCATCGCGCGGGCGAGGGGTATCAGCAACAGAAATACGGTGTCGAAGAACACGGGCACGCCGAGCACGAGGCCGCTGGTGGCGAAGACGAAGGGCGAGCGTTTCTCGCCGAAGAGGCCGAGGGTGGAGCGCACGATGCGGTCGGCGCCGCCGCTGTGCAGCAGGCAGACGCCGACGATGGAGGCCATGGCGATGAGCACTCCGAGGTTGGTGCAGGTGTTGCCGAACTTCACGGCGAGCTTGGTGCCGAGCGGCTCGGCGGCGCGGGCGGCGGCCTCGGCGGCCGGGCGCTTCTGGGCGAGCACGGAGCGCTCGATGTTTTCCTTCGGCGTCAGCGCCGCGACCACGATGGCGGCGGAGAACAGCGCGATGAACGCGTGCAGTTTCAGGAAGACGATGCCGCCGATGACGATGACGATGCCGATCAGCAGCAGGAGGAACGGATCCATGGGGCGGGGTGCGGCGAGTGAGCCGGGAAACTCCGGGGTGGCAAGCCGCGAGCCGGCCGGTGCCGGCACGCAGACGCAGTGGTTGAACTCCGCGCAATGCCCCCGGGCACTCGCCGTCGAAGAAGCCGACGACGAACTCGCGCTCGTCACCGTGCCACCGCACACGACCGCCCGGCGTGGCCAGCGTCGGGGACTGGCGCTCCCGAAGACCTTCCTCAGGTCCGGCGCCTTCCACCTTCAGCAGGTCCAGTCGGGGTGCGTCTCGCGGCTGGAGCGCCGCCTGGGCCTCCTCGCCGCAGAGGAATGGACCACGGTGCAATACCGCCTCCCCGGCGACCTCGGTTTGTAGCGGGGTTTCATGCCCCAGTCGTTGTGACGCTTTCGCGCCGGCCAGAGGCCGAAACGTCAGAACGTGCCCTTGATGCCGAAGCTCCAGAGGGAGCCGAACTGGATGCGCTGGCGGAACTGCGCGTGCTCGGGCGTGCTCGGGCCGAAGATCTGGATGTCGTCCGGGGCGTCGAGGAGGTTGCGGAGCGCGGCGTAGACGGCGAAGCGCTTGTAGAAGTAATACTCGGCGTTGACGTCGAGGTAGAGGCGCTTGGACCACCAGAGGTAGGTGCCGGGCTCGATGGAGGTGTTGGGGCCGGGGTTGGCGATCGCGTTGCGGCGCTGGATGCCGCGGTAGTTCCAGTTGGCGCGGAGATTGTATTTCTCGCGGTTGAGGCTCACGCCCCAGCTGTAGGTGCGCGGGATGAAGTTCTGGAAGTTGGCCGAGGCGGGGCCCATGAGGCGCTGGGCGCTGGCGTTGGCGAAGACCTGCACGCCGCGGGCCCAGTGGGGCAGGAAGGTGAGGGCCTGCTTGTAGCTCGCATTGAGACCCTGGATACGGACGGTGTCCTGGATGTTGTGCTGCGTGACGACCGGGTAGGCGCCGTAGACCGTGGGGTCGATCGAGTAGAGTTCGAGGAACTCGGGCGTGGGCGTGATCGTGGTGTTGCCCTCGAAGTCCTCGATGTCGCGGCGGAAGGCGCCGAGAGAGACGACGCCGACGCCGGTGAGATAATATTCGAGGCGGGCGTTGAGGGAGCGGGCGCTCCACGGCTTGAGGGAAACATTGCTGACGGTGATCTGGTCGCCGGGGCGGGGATTATCGGGGTCGGGCAGGCTGACGCCGCCGGCATACTGGTTGAAGTCGGGGCGGCCGACGGAGGTCGACCACGAGGCGCGGGCGAGGAAGTTCTCGGTGATATTGTAGGTCGCGTTGAGGCTCGGGAAGAGGCGGAGGTATTCCTTCTCGGAGCGGGCGCCGCGGTCGAGGAACGTGAGTTGCGAATACTCGAGCGAGTTGGAGTTCGGCACGATCTGGACGAGCCGGCCGGAGGCATCGCGGCGGAAGTTGCGGTTGGGGTCGGTGAGCGGACCCTGCGCCTCGATGTTGGTCTGCTCGGCGCGGAGGCCGGTGACGATCTTGAGGCGGTTGTGCAGGAAGGCGGTGTCGAAGCGCACGTAGGCGGCGCTGACGAGCTCCTCGGCGTATTTGGAATTGGTGACGCCGTTGCGGTAGATGGCGTTGGCGTCGGTGCGGAAGTGGGCCGGGTTGGCGACGTAGTATTCGTAGAGTTTCTCGGCGCTGATGCCGCCGAGCTTGGGGAAGCCGTAGGGGGCGAAGCGGCTGGAGAAGCTCGGGTCGAGGAACGGGGCGGCGAGGTCGTCGCTCGTGGCGGTGAGGGTGGTGCTGGCGGTGCCGTCGCGGCCGAGAAAGGTGTAGGTCGGGACGATGAACCGCTGGTCGCGGGCGGCGTGGCGGAGGTCGACGCCGGTGCGGACAGTGAACGGCACGGGGCCGGAGAAGCTGCGGCGGATGTTGCCGTAGAGGGTGCGCTTGGTGTCGTCGGTCATGCGCATGTTGGCGGTGGCGGCGGTGACGACGTAGCTGTTGAGCGAGAACGGGTCGACGGGGGCGCCGGTGGCGTCGGTGACGGTGATGGTGTTGGGCCGCAGGTAGAAGATGTCGTCGAAGGCGATGGTGAGGCCGGTGCGGCGGGCGGTGGTGGAGTCGAAGAAGCCGGACTCGGTGTTGCGGTTGCGGTTGCTGGCGCGGGAGTAGGCGAAGCCGGCTTCCAGCTTCCAGACGGGGCCGTCGTGCCGCCAGACGGCGGACGGCATGTAGGTCCAGTTGGTGCGGTCGTTGCCGTTGGTGACGAGCTGGGCGGTGCCGGCGCCGGCGGCGCCGCGGGTGGAGGTGGTCGAGAAGTTGCCGGGTAGGACGCGGCCGACGTCGAGGGTGAGGGCGTTGTGGTTGATGAGGACGTCGAAGGTCGAGTAGGTGAACGAGAACGAGAAGCGGTCGTGGCGGCCGAGGCGGTAGTCGACGGTGGTGCCGAAGGAGCTGCGTTTGGTGTCCTTGCCGCTGTTGCGGACGTCGGTGGCGGAGAGGTAGGGCTGGCCGTAGGGCGTGTGCGGATAGGCGACGCCGTTGGTCGGGGCCTGGACGCCGCGCCAGGTGTTGAGCATGCGGGGCTCGCCGGAGTGCTGGCGGTTGAAGCCGCCGGAAAGGGTGAAGCCGAAATTCCGCGAGACGGGGTTGATGTAGGAGAAGTCGAGGCCGGGGTGGATCTTGCGCGTGGGGTGGCGCGGGGCGGGGGTGCGGTTCCAGTTCCGGTAGTTGTCGCGCATCATCACGTAGGAGCTGAAGTTGAACAGCGGCCGGGTGCGTTCGAACGAGCTGCGGGGGACCATGTTGACGGTGCCGGCGAGGGCGTTGCCCTGGGAGTCGGGCGTGGGGGAGAGCTCGACCTCGATGCGGGAGATGTTGTTGAGGGAGACCTGGTCGAGGGCGACCGAGCGGTTGGTGCCGCCGCCGCCGCCGCCGACCGCGCTGGCGAGGCCGAAGCCGTCGAGCGTGACGGGCACGTAGTCGCCGGGGACGCCGTTCAGGGAGACCTCGCGGGCGTTGCCGCCGGAGGCGTCGATGTTAACGCCGGGGAGGAACTTGATGAATTCGCCGATGTTGCCCTCGGCGACGTCGCCGAACTCGTCGGTGGCGACGACGGTCTTGGTGTTGGCGGCGAAACGCTGCTCGTTGATGGCGAGGGCGGCGCCGGACATCTCGCGGGAGGTGGAGACGACGAACTGGTCGAGCTGCACGACCTCGCCCGGAGCGGTCGCGCGGCGCGGGGCGCCGAAGGGCGAGAGTTCGAAGTCGCGTTGTGCGGCCTGGCCGGCGGTGAAGTTCACCGTGGCGGTCGCGGGCGGGAAGCCGGTGAACGTGGCGCGGACGGTCGCGGTGCCGGCGGGGACGCCGGTGAGCCGGTAGTAGC